>Ga0213833_1000534_pt1 | contig 36921 bp, 36 predicted proteins | sample SWATP21_FD_160575 | JGI IMG/M metagenome (GOLD analysis project Ga0213833, IMG submission 160575) | Coastal seawater microbial communities from Marineland, Florida, United States - SWA TP2 #1 | ecosystem: Environmental > Aquatic > Marine > Coastal | place: USA: Florida | collected 2016-08-14 | reverse complement strand
CTCTCTGCTGTGCCCTCTTCCATTCCATCAGGGACTTGTCTCCTCATTGTTCCGTGTCAGTCGCATCCAACTCATCAACTACGTCGCTGCCACGGCGTTGGAGGTGCTTAATGTCGCCAAGGCCTTGATGGCAACAGCACTCCAAGCTTCCACCGGGTTGCCCGTGGCCCAAGCTCATGCAGTGCTACGCAACACCGAGTACAACCCAAAGCAGGCCCAACGGCAAGCTGCTGCTCTGGTTGCGGAAGGGGAAGTGCCAAGCGCTCAAGTGCACATGCGGCGTGCCAAAGCTGCGTGTCGAACACTGATGGGGCGGCTGGCCCAGCGATCCGAACTGTTGGCGAACCGGCTGTCGACCAAACGACACTACACCACCACTTCCCCTCGTGGGTTTGTGTTCGACCCGCGCTTCATGGTGTTTGAGTACATGAAGGGTTTTGTGTTGCGCAAACGCCAAGTCGAGTTGGTGTCCGACTTCATGGAGTCTGCTCGGCGCGGTCAATCATCGTGCCGCCAGATGATCATGGGTGCTGGTAAAACCGCGGTGATTGCACCGCTCCTGTCTTTGCTCCTTGCAGATGGAACCTCCCTTGTGCTGCAGTGTGTTCCATCTCATCTGTTGGACCAAACACTGAAGCTCATGCGAGCCTGCTTCAGCACTGTGATCAACAAACAGGTTCGTCCGTTGATATCGCAAGGTGTTTTGAACACCCGAGTGTGGTGCAACTGTGCCCTGAGAGTGTCGCAACCACCACTGACATCACATGATGCGACAGGTGCTCACATTTGACTTTGAAAGGAAGATGGGTGATGACCCCGACAGCCTAGCCAAGCTCTGGAGCAAGTTGGATGAGGCCCGTGCGCGAAAGTCCATCGTGTGCACCACTGCCGAAGCTCTCAAGTCTATGTTCCTGAAGTATCTCGACCTGATGTACTCACTGGCCAACGCATCAGACGTCATCCTTGCGGTGGAAGTGGACAAGCAAGGCCACTCGAGCGGACGCCGTGGTCGGAACAAGCGTGCCATGTCATCTAAGACCCTTGAACAAGCGAAACTGTTGAAACGTCGGCAGCGAAGTGCATGCATCATTGCACGCATCATGCGCATGTGGGGAGCCGAAGAAAAGGGCATTCTGCTCATGGACGAAGTGGATTTGCTGCTTCATCCATTGCGCAGTGAACTCAACTTTCCGGTGAGACTATGCTGGTTGTGGTGTATTGCGTTGTGTGTTTTGCACCAGCACGTCCCTGTGGAAAGTCGCACCGTGCTCACATCATGTATGCTCCCCCTTTCTCGCAGGTTGGGAACACTGACACACTGGACATGTCCCAGCACCGATGGAACCTGCCCATCCACCTGCTTGACTGCGCGTTCTTCGGGTCTCATGGCCACGCCTCTTCCCCAGACTTTGTGGTGGAAGGCCAAGCCGCAGAGGAACTCGTGGCGGAGTTGGCAGCGGCGGTCCAGCTTGGCGAAAAGAACTGTGCGCTGCACTCCTCCCCACACTTGGTGTTGCTCTCCACCAAGTTCTACCACAACACGCTCAAGCCACTGGTGGTGCAGTGGCTGTGGCTGTGGTTGGCAAAGCACCCTCAACTGGTGGAGGATGTGGGTGATGGGCTTGAGGCCTTGCGTGCCACCACCATTGTGTACCTGGCGGGCGCCTTGAGTGACGCAACAGCAGCCTTTGATGCCATGGCCTCGAGCTTGTCCACGTTGAGTCGTCAACTGCTTGTTCTGGGGCGTGACTGGGTGTGCAAGTACGTCTCATGCGTGCCGCTTGTGCCTGATGGCTTGTTCCAAACCAAGCAAGTCACTCACATGCGCCGTTGTGGTTTGAGCCTGTCAGTTATCTGCCGCATGTGCTTTCAAAGAAGAACCGTGTGAACTTCGGCTTGTTGACACAAGATGAACTGGACGTGGTGCATGACAACATGCGGAACGGGACTTCAAGAATGTCCAAGAAGCGTTTGATTGTCGCGGTGCCCTTCAAGGGCAAAGATGTGCCGAGTCGGTGCGTTGTCACACCGCGCATCTTCACGCATCCACCGTTCAAGGCGGCGGTTTCATATCAAGGTGTGCGTGTGTGTGCATGTTCATGATTGTGACAATACACGACAGAGCCGCTGAGTATGCCAACGCGGAAGTCCTCATCGGACTCACCACACTTGCGTACCGGTACGTCATGTCTGCATCCCCTCGTGAGCATTCCTACAAACACAAACATTCCTGGCCTCCGTGCTCTGCATGGTTTGCCTCGTTGTTCACTCTCACACACACCACCCAGGTATGAGGGACTGCGCCCGTCCGATGTCGCCCGGTGTGTGGCCCAGCTCGGAGACGACATGCAACATGAGTACGGCCCGTTCAATCGTCGTGCATCATGGATGACCTTTGACGACTGGGTGAGGAAGGGGCGCGCACTTGCTGCCGCCCAGGCTCGTAGAGGTTCCCTCTCGAAGCAGGAAGCCTATGAACTTCAGGTACGACCCCTGCTTCTGTGTAGACCTTGTGTGTGTCTGGGCACGCGTGTGTCTGTGTTGGGGAAAGTTCGCAATCGCTTCTAACATGTGCGTTTGTCAATGCTCGACTTGCTTCATATCGTCTCCCAGTCGGCGCCCATCCTCCCTTTGCAGCTCTTTCAAGCTGAGGACAAGGCACAGCTGGACACGTTGTGCCGGCTCATTGGCAAGGTGCCGGAAGTCATTCACTCGTACCTGCAGAACATGGTGTTCCCGACTGTCGTGGTCAGCCAGGTGCGTGCCTGTCGATAGGTGTTCTGTAACCTTCAAAGCTGTGCTGCGTGGTGCCAACCTTTTTTTGGTCGCGTGAAGTGACATCATCGCGCCTCACGTACGTTCTCCTCTTTCGCCGCCCTTCAGAACGTGAAGCTGACGGCCAGCGGACAGGAGCTAGGCAGCTCGATGTTGTTCGGCACCCGGCTTGGCTTCAGTGGCACGCCCTCGTCTCTTCTCCCCACAGACTTTGGGCAGTGCCAGTTTGAGCGCGGCACAGAAGGCAAAGTCGTGCAGTTGCTGACCTCCCCCACTACCTGCTCAAGTCGTGTGCTCGAGGACTGGTCTGTGAAGGGCCTGTTGCGCGAAATTGCCCAGGCCCAGAACCCGCCCTTCCACGCGTTGATCGATGTTGGCGCTCTGATTACGGGCATGTCGAACCAAGATGTTGCCTCGTTCCTTCTCCAGGTGAGGGCGACCGGCGCGCAAAAGTGCCTTTGTGTGGCGTGTATGCCGTGTCAAGTGTGGTTGCGTGGGCGTGTGGTGGGAGTGTGGGGTTGCGTGTGCATCATGGCCTCTGACTGTCGTTCTGTCGAGCAGGAAGGACTGCACGACATCGATGCATGTGTCTTCATCAACACCACCACGGATGAGAAACTGGCCATGGTACGGGGTAGGGATAAGCCCATTCCCCTGGTGAAGTGCGGAGTGTCCCCTCTTCGGCAGTTTACGTTCTTTGACCAAGTCCACACCACCGGCCACGACATCAAGCAATCGCTGCAAGCGCGCGCAGCAGTCACCATTGGCAAGGACACCACCTTGCGAGACTACGCACAAGGCTGTTGGCGGATGCGACAGCTGGAGGAGGGCCAAACCTTGGAGGTCTTCGTGGTCGAGCAAGTAATGGCCCTCGTGCATGAATCCACGCCTCCCGCCACCATCGAGGCCGGTGGTGAACAGGCCATGCTGAACGCCGTGATGACCTTTTTGTTGCTCAATTCTTGCCGCAGCGAGCAAATGCAGCACGCGCAACTCCAAATGCAGAACCTGTCCACGGTGTGGCGTGCCCAAGCTGTTGAAGTGCTGCGCAAGTCCACCACACCTGGTGTGCATCCCAGCGATGATGTCGAAGACATTGCCAGCGTGCCCATGAAGGGCCGACTCGTCACACGCTTTCAAGAATCCCAGCCGTGCTGCCGTGCATTGAAACAACTTGTCGATCGCCTGGACTTTGACGTGCCCGACAAACCCCGGGTTCCACAACCCTTTTCTCGGGACCTACAAGACATGCTGGATGCCCACCGTCGCTTCCTCAGCGGCTACCCAGACGCGTTCAGCACTGCGTCAACGTTCGTTGCCCGTGTGGTGGAGGCAGAGAAGCGACGACACCAGGCCCTCCACGAAGCAGGAGATTCATGTACGTGCGGTGGTGTGTTGAATGTTGCGCCAGGGTGTCGCATGTGTGTGCATCGGCAACTGCAGTGTTGTGCCTTCCGAGTGACCTGGTGCCTTGCGTGATGCATTGCAGTGGGGCTGAACTCGGAAATGGTGCGAGAACGGGAAAACGAAGAAGAGCGCGAGCAACAGCGCGATGAAGTGTCCCAACCACAACCCGGACGTGATCGTGATGCGGAGGTGCCTTGGGACTTTTCCGTGCTCAGCACCTCCCCTCCTCATCCAGACACCTTCCACTCGTTGACAGAGTTCACACTCAAGTCCTTGGATTCACCGCTGCAGTGCCCCAAGGACGTCCTGCTGACGCAGAACTTCATCAGCAAGGAATACGGCAAGTCTGCCCCTCGTCGACTGAAGAACTCCAACATCGTGCTGCTGTGGCGTTCCGGGTCAGAGCCGTACCGCGCTGCAGCCATCAGTCTGGCCGAGGCGGAGGCTATTCGACGCGGCATGCACTGCACTCGCATCTTGGGCGCTTCACCTTTCCCGGACGCGATGGGTCTGGCGCTGGTCACAACCTTTGGAACGGTGTTGGACATCAACGCTGGGTTTGACGGTGTGCCAGACATTTCCAAGAATGTAGGTCATGTTGGGCGGGTTGTCGTTGCAGTTGTTGTGTGTGCGTTGCTCGACGTCGTCCCTGATGTGCAATTCGACAGGGCCTCTCACTCCTTCCCCCGGAGTCGGAAGTGTTCCAAACCTGGGTGCAAACCCTGCGGTTCTTCAACTGTGATCTATGGTGCGTCGGGCAGCCTGGCTGTGCGAGTTGCACCGACCTTGGATGCACGTCGGGATCATGCTTGCGTGTCTCACAAATGCCCACCTCCCCCCCCCCTTGTTTGCTTTGTTTTGCCTGTACACCCAGGTACCGACGAGACGAAGTTGTGGCCCTTCTCAAGGGCATCAAGAACACACCCGTCACGTACGTCAGTGTCCCGATGCGGCTTGTTTGCCCCAACTTGATGTCACATGACACGTTTGGACTCGTGGGTTGGCTTCACGACCGATGTGTGCAGGCACCGATCACGGTACTTCGAAGCCATTGGGGCCTGTCGCAGGCGAGACCGCATTGTGTGGCTGAACAGCAGTCTCGCACCAGCTATGGTGCATGAAGATGAAGCCAAGGTGCTGGCAATGCAAGCCATCGCAGCTCGCGTCAAGCAAGCGTTGGATGAGCGTCACTTGGATGTGTTGCAAGGTGCAGACATGGTGCACGCTGTGGAGGTGTGCCATGTGTGCGGTCCATTTGACCATGCGTTGCCTCGTCATACAGCCTTCAGGACCTTTGACTTGAACGGAGATGGCTGCCTTTCGCGCGCTGAGCTGCTCGATATGTTCACGTCGCTTGATACTGGCGTCAGTCCAGCACAGCTTCAAATGGTGATCAGAGCCAGCGACAGCAACACGGATGGGTACATGAACTACAGGGTTAGTGCCGTGTTTCGCTACCCTTCTTTTGCTTGCATCGTAGTATGTGACGGGTTTGTGTTGACCATGGCTGTGTTGTGTGTGTTGCATCGTGTGTCGCACAGGAGTTTGTAGCTGGTATGTGATGACAATGTTGCGTTGCATGGCCTGTTTCCATGTTGCAATTACCATGTTGATGTGCTTTGTTTTGGTTGCTGCGTTGCTTCCGCCACGTGCTTGGGTTGTGTTGTGTTTGGATTGGATGTGCCCGTTTGGTCTCCCAGATTTCCTCCAGCTGTTCGACGATGACACCCCACAACAGGCACTGTACCACACATCAGTGGAAGACAGCGGCTCTTTCTTGGTTGCAACCGAAGGCAACAGCGACACACGTGAGACCGGTGGTGGCGAAGAGGGGTCAACAGTGCCCGCCTCTGCTGCATCGGCGGCATCTACTGTCTCATCAGAGAAGTGGATGTGTCCGTGTGGCTTTGCGAACGATGTGGTCAAGACTCGTTGTTACATGTGTGGCACCGGGCGACAGCATGCGAGCGACGAAGCCAAGGTGGACGGAGAAATCAATGACGACCATGATGCGGGTGCTGGTGCGGGTGCGGGTGTGGGTGCGGGTGTGGGTGCTGGAGTCGCTACTTCAGCTCTGCCACCCCCTCCCATTGCTTCGACACCCCCTCCGATCCCGCCTACCGCTGTTTCCCCCGCTCCGTCTCCCGCTCCGTCTCCCGCTCCGACTCCAGCTCCGGCACCTGTCCCGGCCCCAGCTTCTGTGGAGGCGGAGGTTGATGCACCAGCCGCGCCTGCAACTGTGTGGGCCACCGCCTTGGATGAGGATTCCGGTGCCTACTACTACTACAACACCGTGACCGGTGTCACTTCATGGGAGGTGCCGGACGACTTTGATGGGCAACGCCTGGATGGTGACGCCACGAGTGCAGCCGACACCGATGCTGTGGCTGCCACCGAAGCAGCTGATGCTGCTACTGTTGGTGCGGATGCAGCTGCAGACACTGCGGCAGCTGCCCTCGCTGCCGCTGCCGTCGCTGCCGCCGCCGCTGCATTTGATACTGGTGTGCCTGCTACCGATGCTGCTGACGGTGGCACTGACACTGATGCTGGTGCTGCCCCCGCTTTGGACTGGGCTGCCGCTGTGGATCCTGATTCAGGAGCCACGTACTACTTCAATGTAGTCACCGGTGAATCTTCGTGGGAGAAGCCAGAGGGCTTCGTCGCTGACGACGCAGCGGCGACGTCAGCTGCCGCTGCGTCGTCAGCTGATGTTTGGACGTGTAGCTCTTGTACGTACGAGGGCGATCGGAAAAAGAGCCATGTGCGCTGCTGACCAGTGTGTGATACTGTCTGTTGCGACAGGTGGTACCGAGTCTCATGGCGACGCGTGTACCCTGTGCCTAGCCGCCAACCCTTCCTCTCATGAGGAGTCGGGGGCTGTGGCTGCACAGCCAAGTGAAGCCTCTGAAAGTGACGCTAGCTGGGCGTGTTCTGTTTGTACGTGTGATGTGATGTGTCGTGTCACCACGCCTTAAGCGCGCGCAGAAGCATGCTGATGCAACCTACTGCTGCATTGTCTTTTCTGTGCCCCCGCACAGGCACGTACATCAACACCGACGACGCCACTCGATGCGCTGTGTGTGACACGGAGCGCCCAGGGTTGGGTGCTCAGGTCACCGAGGCGGCCTCTGCGGTTCCTGAAGAAGGCGGTGACATGCCAGATGTGTCCCCAGATGACACCAAGACGGGGGAAGACGACGGTTGGGAGTGCCCACTGTGTACGTTGTGGTGTGTGTGCTTTCTACTTCAATGGGATGGGGTCTCTGCATCGCATCGTCACGCCTGTGTCCTTCGCCACTTTGTACACAGGCACCTTCCGGAACCAGGCACTGCACCTTCAGTGTGACATTTGTGCGGCAGAAAAGCCGCATCCGTCCGGTGATGAAGCTGTCGACTCGCCTGCCACTGCATCGAGCGAAGAAGTTGGTTCCCCTTCGGTACTCGAGGGGACTGCAGTGGCTGGCGTCAATACTGATGCTGATGCTGATGCTGATGCTGCTGGCGCCGGTGTCGGTGCCGGTGCCGGTGCCGGTGCATTCGCTGGCGCGGTGTCAGCTGTGCAGAGTCGCAGGCAACGACGCAGACGCAGTTCGATCGCCGCCCCAACGACGTCGCAGCTCGTGTGTCTGGGTGGCCCACCACCCGGTATGATGGAAGGAGAGGGTGGTCCTGTTGCTGTGCTTGGCACGGGCGATGAGTACCGCACCATTGGTCTGAACAAACCCGCACCGCCTTGTGGAAACTGGTGCTTCGAGGTATCCTCCCATAAACTCCAACGCCTGTGGGTGGGCTGGATGCACCCCGCGGTTGTGAAGCGTGTTGGTCGCTCCTTTGTACTTGGAAGGTGAGCCTACGATGATTTGTGGTGTGTGGTGCGTGGTGGCGGTGCCCTGGTGCGCGTGTGTCGCTGATTTTTCTTTTTGCAGGGCTGCTGGCACAGTGGCACTTGAGATCGAGACAGGGAAGATTCTGAAGAGTGGTGAAGTGGTGTACACACCAAGTGACCCCATTCTAACCCCCTTCACTGCTGTTGCTGAGCTGGATGTAACCGGCAAGCAAGTTGTTTTCTCAGTGTTCGTATCTGGAATCGCAGCTGTGGTGGTGTCAGGCTGGCGCGGTTGACCTTGTGTGCACCATGCGTGCTGTTCTTGCAGTGGTGGTGCTCAATGGGGGCCCATGGTGCCCATTGACATTGAGGCCAGCACAGCTTGCCTCGTCCCGGCCGTCACCATCCACGCATTGACCACATCGCTATTCGATGTGTGCTTCGGTCTCACCTCACCTTATGGCATCCGGGCGCCACGTATATTGCCTGACAGCAAGATTTTTGCCGAGTCCGATAACGTGGGCGTCAGCAGCGCCGAGCTCGCTGCAACCCTTGCATCGCAAGTCGATGCAAGTGCTCTGCAACACTTCTCTCCTCCCGGCATGCCTGGTGCAAACCTGGGTGGGCTCAATGCGTTGTGCGGCAAGGCTGTCATTGACGGGCCACAGGTGTGGATCTATGCCCGCGTTTTAGTGTTCGAGACGGTAGCTGACACTGTTCGTGTGTTGTTTTGTTTGCGACAGGTTAGCAACATCGAAAGGCTCATCAGCGTCGTGACGGGCGGGGTGTCTTTGGTCGAAGGTAAATGGTACGCTGAGTGCACTGTCTTGAAGCATACAACAGAAGAGGTACGCAACGTTGCGCCATCGTGCTTGGGGGTCCAAACGAAATAACTGTTGGGCGGGACAGATTGGCTGGATGGTTGTGGGGAGTTCCGACGCCACACCAGGAGATTTGGGTGAAGCTGCCACTGTTGTCATCGTACCGCAGTCGACTGCGATGGAAGGCACAGGCCGTGATGTGCTCGGGTGTGCTGTGGACGTCGGTGATGGCCAGGTTCGTGATGTTGACGCGTGTGTCACAACGAGCACATTGTGCTGCTGCTGGCGTGCACTTGGTAAGATGCACATGACTGGTGTCGCACTCCACTGCCTGCCAGGCAAAGTTCAGTGTCAACGGGACGTGGGTGGCCACGTTTCCCTTGCCAACCAGCACCATTGGGGTCACGCTGTGCGCCTCAATTGCCGCCGGCGGCGCTGTGGAGTTCAACTTCGGCGCGGCGCCCTTCGCCCACTCTCCGCCGGACGCATCCTTCCGACCACTGTGGAGCTGGATGCGGGTGCAAGATGCAGACTTGGCACCCCCACAGGTGTTGAAGCCACTGAAGCTAGGTTCGCATTGGCTGGTTGCGTTCCGTGTTGTTGAAGCCGTTCCGGCTCCTCATGTGCACTGCCTTGTTTGGGTGTGTTGTGGTCTCCATTGGCAGCGCCCAAACCCACCATGCAGCTAACTACCAGCTGTGCTGGGGTGGAGGTGCTTTCATTTGATGACGCGCCCGGGTGTTTCGTTAGTACGTTTGGCAAACTCTGTTTTGCGTGGTTGTGTGTTTCTTCGCACGTGTGTGTTTGCGGGTCCGGAATGTTCCTGCCTGATGCTGGGCTGGCTGTGCACACTGTGTACCATCGCAGTTCCGGGTACAGCGGGCAGAGTCTCGGACATCGACGTGTGCGGTACGGTTGGCCTGTGTCACTCCGACGGTCCTGTGTTGTACTTCGAGACGATACCGTTGGTACGTCCAATTTTGCGGTCGACTTTGCGCAAACATCAATGCAGTGTGACATGCATGTGCACCGCCATCGCCAGACCGGATCCATTTCTGCCATTGGGTTCCTGTTGTCGGATGAACATGGGCCAATCAATCCGATCAGTCCGACGACGCTATCAGTGGCCTGGGACGTATCAAACGGCAGGGTAAGTGGGAAAACCGTGAGCCTGTTGTTTTGGGCGCACTGAGCAACCTGCGCAGCGCTCAAGCAACATCCTCGCCTTGGCACAGGCTTTGGTACAGGGACAGTGGGTAACAGCACGTAACGAGCAGTGGGAAGCAATTAAGCCAGGTGTAACGCCTCCGGGTTGCTTCACACCCACCACCATCGGAGTGGGTGTTGACTTGATCAGCAACACAACGTTCGTCACGATGGACGGCCTCTTGCTCCACTCTGCTCGGTTCCGGGCCGAACCAGGATTCAAGGTAACGCAAAATTCCTCGTACATCGTTGACACGCGGCTTACTTGTAGTTGTGCAGCTGTTCCCTGCTTGTCGTATCTCCGGTGAAGCCTCAACTCGAGTTGCCTTCATTGGGGAAGCCCCTTTCCACTACCTTCACCATGGAGGTACTTTGCAACACGCCTTGTGCATGGCCTTTGGTTGCACATTTACAGTTGTTGCCACCGTGTGCGTTGTGGGTGCTTCCAGAGCAAGACATGAATGTGGGTGTGGATCCCGCTGGGTTCGAACGACCTTTCTTCACCGACTTCATGGGTGGAGAGAGTGCGATTTCTCCCACTGAGCCTGCCTCGGACGTCGAGCGATCCGTGGCACAACGTGCTGTCGCAGCCTGGCGTGCTGAGCGAAGCCACCCACAGCGCCAAGAAGCAGCAACGGAGACGTCTCATCAAAGGTATTCAACACACACGCGACGCGCAACATCGCGGCGCGTCGCGACGAGCTAGGCATGTGGACCATGTTGGAGAGTCGCAATGTGATGATGACCCGAGCGTGGATCCACTCCTGACAAAGATCCACTCCTCGAAAGGTGTTTCGTTCTTGCAGTGGTCATGCGGCCTTTGCCACGAGTTTTATCACCATTGTGACCCCCAACGTTTCTCTCAGTCTGTTGGTCAACCAAACATGCCACGCGTCACAAACCCCCAACCAACTCACAAACCAAACAAGCCTGTATTCGACAACACCTAGAGGGTGGCAACCCGCGATAGCACACTCAAAGCAAGTGACAGAGTGATGCAGCGAAGCGACAGTGCTTCGCACAGTCTGGTTTGCGCCGCGAATTGCGCGCACTGCTTGTGCTCGAGATGATCTGGGCAAGCACTTCGTCACGCATAAGTTGTCGTGACTACATCGACCCATTTATGTGTGTGGCCATAAAATAATGTGGGCTGCTGGTGAAAGTTCCCGAAACATGCTTCGTCAGGCTGCGATTCGGCCTGCGAAGGACGGACACAACCACACCACCAGCCACACCCACAATGCTGGCCGCTGTCTCCTCCCCGACTCGCACTGCAGAGACAACGTTTAGTTTATCGCCTGCAGGCTCACAGCCGCGCTGTTTCCTGCGGCAGCGGTCCTCGCAGCAGCCTTTCTCTCCGCTCTTGTTTCTGAGCACGTCACAATACACCCCTGTTGCGTCGTCGCTCAGTCAGCTCCTGTCTCGCCTTGTGTCTTCATGCCCCGTCACAAATGATCTTCGCCTCTCACAGCTTTCTCTGTCCAGCACCGGCATCCCTGCCATGGCTGCAGCTGCCGCAGGCGCACCTGTCGGAGAGTCGATGTTCGCACGGCTGACGACCCTCAGCCTCGAGCGACTCCTTGACGTCGACGTTGCTTCCACATCGCCCTCCGTCCTCCCACCGTGGGAGATTCCACGAATGACAAGTGACAGTGCATCTGGGAAGATCGGCAGGCGCAGAAGCTCCGGTGATCGGGCACTGTGGAGCACCGGCGGCAGCACACCCTTGCCCGTGATGGCCAAGGCGCCACCTGCGGTGCCGATGTACGCTGTGCATTCAGCCCGCCGTGCAGATGTCCTGCGCATGCATCAACAGTCCTCACCAACATGCAAACCACGCCAGCGTGTGGGTCGCAGCCAGCGCCGTGGTCGTGGCCGCAAGCGGTCTCGGGGACAAGATGAAAGAGAACCCGCGGCGGCGTTCGGTATGTCGCCTCCAGCTGGGGCGTCCCCTCATCGCCATAAGCGAGCCAGACGTACGAAGGCCGCCCGAGTGTCTCACCATGGTGCTTGTGCTTCGTCGTGCCCTTCCACTGGTCCCTGTGGTGTTGGTGCAGCCGCTGGCGCTGGCGCTGGCGCTGGCGCTGGCGCTGGCGCTGGCGCTGGCGCTGGCGCTGGTGCTCGCGTGCTTTCCGCTGCCAGAGCTGGTGATATTGGTCTCTGTTGTCACTCAGTTCGTGCACAGGCTACGCGCCGGCACCTGAAGTCGAAGTCTCGTCCAAGCGAGGGTGTTGCCGCCCAGGTAAGCGTGGCAGCTGAACCGGTGAAGCCGGCCACGCAACTCCGCCCTGACGGCATCGACCCTGCCAACTTCCTGAGGGAGCTACCAACACCCTCCGTCGCCAAAGCTGTCGATTTGTTGAAGCGCATGAAAGCGTACGAACACGGTGGTCGGGATGGCCGACTCCGTCGCGCTTTTTCGGCGCGGGACTGGGTGTGCGATCGCTGCCGCTGCTGCTTCAACCAGCGTACGCGCCCGTTCCTCCGCGTGCCATCCGACATTCGGCACCTTTTTCGCCGAGTCCATCTCCAGGCGTGTCTGGAGGCTGGCATGGTGCCCAGCGTCGCTGCCGGAACCGCGAGTGGTCGTGTCGGAAACCGAGTGAATCACAAGACCAAAACGCCCACTTTGGCGGAGCGCCCATGCTACGTGGAGCAGTTCATGGTTCGCATTGCCGCACGCTTGTTGCGAAAGGCGCGTGTTGCTGCTGCCGAGGCAGCTGCGGCTGCTGCGGCTGCTGCGGCTGCTGCGGAAGCAGCCGCCAAGAAAAAGAAGGACGCTGGTGGTGTGGCAAGTGCCGCTGACGACACTTTGACTGTGTGAGCGTGCCCATTGCGTGGTGTTGGTGCCGAAGGTCGGCGATGCTACGTTTTTCTCCTTGCTTTGTTTTTGTCAATGCAGCTCTTGCTGTGTTGCTGCTGTGCCGTGTGTTGCTGTGTTGCTGCTGCTTTGTTTTGTGTGTGGGGTTGTTGTGTGAATCTGCTTTCTGTCGGATCTACAGTCCGCAGCGCTGGCACATGTTGCTTTGCGTGGATAGTAACAACCTCACATGTGGGTTCAATGTGTGGTTCAACAAGCAAGCACGAAACCGAGCACAACACACTGCATGCAAGCATCAAACATTGCACGAACCATCCAAACACCCACCACACCACGTTGAGACCAACCCCCACACGTCAGATGACGTTACGTTCCAAAATGAGGGCGGAGTCATCCGCGCTGAATCGATTCGGCGACATGCGGCTCAGATCGATGGTGGCGTGGCGTTGGTGAAGAATGAGATCAGACACAGCCCTCCCCACCTGTGCCACAAACGAAACACCACACACGTAACAACCCGAGCGACAGCAGCGTGAGCACAAGAGGATGGAGCATGTGGGAGCAACCAAACGCCACGAACCGCTGGACTCTGCATCAAGCCGTGTCCACTAAAGCCACTTGCAAGCATCATGTTGTTGCACTTGGCATGCAAGCCAATGATGGCGTTGTGATCAAACGGGTTGAACTCGTAAAATCCACACCACGAGTTCACAACCTTTGCCTCCTCAAACGCATTGCAACGATTGTACAACTCCTGTTCACCGCATGCAACGATGTGATTCAGGCAACCAACTACATATCGTGATCCAAGCTCCACGCGGGAAACGCACCGGCCACACCCGTTCTTCCCACGCCCCATGGTCTACAGGCAACTCGTCGACATTGAACAGTGGGGGGTAATCGGGGTCATTGTCTTCTTCCGGCGATACACCACACACCCACAAGCCGTTGGCATCGTGCCCTTCACGCCTCATGTAGACGCCAGAGGGATTAATTGTGAACGGAGGCAAGGTGTACCTGCACGACACAACCAGAAGGCAGGTGCAACATGACATCAGCGCCAAAATTGCAACATTGCACTCCGCAATAAACTGAACACGTTGGAACATGCACCACGCACGTTGCCGCGGGACAATGGACGAAGAACAGGCTGCGCAGACGCGGGAACACCGGAAACTCCACACCAGCCATCGCAGCAATCGGCCGGGACCAGGCACCACAGGCATTGACGGCAATTCCACACGGCATGGAAAGGATGGTGCCATCCGTGCGCTCGACGTCGATAGAGTTGACATGAGACACGCCGTCACGCGAGGTGGTGTCCAAACCCGTCACCAAACCATCCACATACGTGACACCAAGCTCCACGGCCTTCTTCTTGAAAGACGTCAGCAGAGACCATGGATCAAACGACCCTTCCATGCTTTCACCTGCACATAACCAGCAGCAACGAGCTTCGTCAGCGCGTACCAGGCATCGATGTGGTGATGGCACATGCGCACCGATGGAACCAGCAACCAAATCATCAACGTTCATCCATGGGTAGCGTTGCTCCAGATCCGCAGCTTCCAGCACCACAGTCTCAGCGCCGCATTTTCTGACATGCGTTCCACCCACAAATGAAAAGGGGCGGCAGGACTTGCGGTCATCAGTGTCAGCTGCACGCACCTCTGCAGTGCCACGTTGTCCTCAAGAATCGCCTTGCCTTCATCGGAGTCCGTCAGAAACAAGTACCCCGATTCCTTGAACTGCACGTCACAGTGATCATTGATGTCACTGTCTTCTTCACCACCTTCGAGGCCGAGGTGTCTGCGAAAATTGAGCCAGGTGGGGCGCGGTCAGGTGCGCTGCACACAACACGTGCAACGCCGCCGGCCGGTACGGACTCTGTCAGGTTTTGCATGAAGCGGGCGGAGTACACACACATCTCAATATTTTCTTGATTACTGAATTGCATACGAATGCCGCCAGCAGATAGGACGCACGATGCTTGCGCGTACTGTAGCAGCAACCACCAGCGAGATCATTCCGGCAATCAGTACCGCAAAACGTACAGCACTGCAACGCGGGACCTGATCGTACCGTGCGATCACGCTCCACCACCGCCACCTTCACATTGGGATCTTGCGCTGCAATGTTGTACCTGCGTGAGTTGCAAGAGTGAGGTGGGGGTGGGGGTTGATCTACAATCCGCTCGCACGCTGGCACGCACGCAATGGAGCTCCCCATGACGCCACCACCCATAACAACCACGTCGAACGGCTGCGCAGCCGTACTCATTGCCCGGGTGCCATGGGCCGCCCACCGTCGCAATGCTGTGTGGCCGACTTGACTGCCTGAGGCCAGCATGGGGTCCAAACGCCGCTGGAACTGCCACACACGCAGGGGCCTGAGACTGGATCACGACAGCAGCCACGCGAGCAACACGACAGCCCAGATGCAAAAGATCGTAGTGTTGAATGGTAGTTTCGATATGATTGACAGACAGTCAAGCGGGAAAAATACTCAACGATCAGATCGAATCTTTGTGACAAAACAGTGGCAGCAATCGGACCCACCCCATACCTTTCTTTCACACGGATCCCCCACGCACCCGTCCACAATGAAGACCTCCACCTTCCTTGTCGCAACCCTGCTGGTTGTTGGCCTGGCTTGTGCCAGCGCCACCTCCTTCGACGACTTCTGCCAGAAGTATGGCAAGACGTACCACAGCGTGGCGGAGCGTGAGCACCGTCGCTCCGTGTTCCAAGAGAACATGAAGCGAATCACCCGCTGGAACCGCGAGGCCGAGCTTCTGGGCAAGCAGCAGGTCTACAACGTCACCAAGTTCATGGACTTCACCCCTGAGGAGTTCTCCTCCATCTACCTGAACTTCAAGGAGCCCGCTGTCAAGGAGGGCAAGGTTGCGAACTTTGACCACGTCGAGTCCGTCCCCTCGTCTGTCGACTGGCGCAGCCGCAACGTGATCACCGCCGTGAAGAACCAGGCCCAGTGCGGCTCGTGCTGGGCGTTCAGCGCCACGGAGACTGTTGAGTCCTACTGGGCCCTTGCTGGTCACGGCCTCGTCGACCTGTCCCCCCAGCAGGTGACTGCTTGCACCACCGGCTGCTACGGCTGCCAGGGCGGCTACACCACTGTCGCGTTCGACTACCTTGAGAAGGCTGGCCTTGAGAGCGCCCGTGCCTACCCCTACACTGCTGGCAACGGCAACACCGGCACCTGCAAGTACAACAGCGAAGACGTCGTGGCGCGCATCACCGGTTGGGAGTACGCCGCACAGAACGGTGACGAGAAGGCCCTCCAGGCCGCTGTTGCCACCAAGGGCCCCATCTCCATCTGCGTCGACGCCTCCTCTTGGCAGTTCTACACCGGTGGCATCATGAGCAGCAACTGTGGCCAGCAGCTGGACCACTGCGTGCAGCTTGTGGGTTACAACACCGAGGGCCAGACCCCCTACTGGATCGTGCGCAACTCTTGGACTGCCGAGTGGGGCATCAATGGCTACATCTACGTCGAGGCCTTTGATGACGACCTGTGCGGTATCGCCAACTGCGCGACCTACGTCACTGTGTAAACGCGTTTCGCGTCCTCGTGCGCGATGTATTGACGTGTGAACATGGAACCCTCCCCTTTCAATAGTCGGGCATGATCATCACGAGATTATCATGCCGGAGCCTTTGTCTCCTCAAGTGTTTGTTTGAGTGAGGCACTGTGCCCCACCGCCCCCTTGTTTTCATGGTTGGGCGGCGCGCTGTTGGACACCGTTTCGTCTGCGTACATGTGTGTTTATCAACTAGCGGTTGTTGTGGCTGTTGTTTGTGTCGAGTTGTATCACCACCCTCGAATTCAGTAAATAACAGCACAACTGCTTGTTGTCGCAATCCCACGATTCATCGGAATCCAACCATTCCTTGCCTTCCACACACGCCTACTTCCTCTTGACTCGGTTCACCACCATGGAGTCGCCTCTCCGTTTCACCGTCCGACTGTTCGCCGCACCAGCACCAGCCGGCGTGGCGCTACCAGTGTGCTCACGACCAGACTGGCCGGCGCGCTGACGGTCCGAACGACGGCGCGTCGCCGATGTGGCGGGCGACGACGATGGTGCCCTGCTGTTGCTCCATTCAAACTGAACAGGCGGTGCCGTTGACTTGCCGCCTCCGCCGCCTGCCCTTGCTCCGGCTCCACCGCTCTTCCCTTTCCGTCGAGGCCCTCGCTCCTCGCGGAACACCCGCGCTGGCTTCTTGCTGCTGCCGCCGTGGCGACCCTTCTGTGCGCCAGGCACGTACGCGCGCTTGTCTGACGACAGCGCCTCGAACCCTGAGCCACGCAGTGCAGCGTCCTGGGGTCGGGTGAAGAGAGTGAGACAGACAAGGGCAGATGAAATCACATGTGGCAGGGATGCAGGCACCAACTCACCTCCATTGCACGGGCAAGAACTCGGTCGCGCTTGACAACAAGACTGGTGGCCACACCCGGCTTGCCGGCCCTCGCAGTTCGCCCTGTCCAGCAAAACAAGCAACGGCACACAAAACAAGCAAAAAAGACAGCAACGCAACATACACAACAGAAAACAACGCAACCAAATGGTGACCAAAGGACCAGGCCCACGACTCGATCGACGGGCGTACGCACCCACACGGTGAAGGTACTCTGTGGAGTTCAGTGGAAAGTCAAAGAGAATCACATGGTCGATCTGTGAACACCCGTGGTGTCAGGACAATGTCCGCAACAACAACCCCCAGCAGCCACCCACCACACCTGGGAAAAGTCCAACCCCCGTGCTGCCGCGTCGGTGCACACCAGAACGTTGGCTTCATCACGGATGAACTTGCTGTACTCGGCAACGCGAATTTTGGGCGGCATGTCACCGTGCAAACAGCTAGTCGCCACACCGTGCTCGGCCAGAAAGTGCTCTGTAGAACTGGTGGTTGCCACGAGAGCATACCCACGCATGAGCGACTGTCCCCACCTTCCATTGACAGTACGAACCACTGCGTGCAGCGTCGGAGCATGGGGATACACCACGCACAAACGTACCGACAACTCTGAATGGTGTTGCAAAACACCAGCGTCCGCCCCATGCGAGAACCCAAAGCCTCCATAAGTGCCCCTGATGGGCGCCATGCAAAGTCGGGAGAGAGAGAGCACATGTGCTCAGGTAAGCAGAGGGTACAGACCAGCTGCCGCTGCACGGTATCGCGATGGGTTCAATCACCATACGCACCATGCTTGGCGGTATGTCCACCGCCAACGTGCACAAAGCGCTGTTGCAGTCCATCTGGAAGTTTGAAGGTTCCTTTGTCAAAAACAAGATCGGCACCCTATCAAGCAAGCGGACGCGGACAATTGACAGTGAGCTACTGGGTGGGGTACTGAGTGACTGAGTGCCTGACAGTGCGTCGAAGGGCTGGTAAACGTGAACACAGCACGTACAGGGAAGATCCTCTTGATTTCCTTCAGCACACCTTGGTCTGGGGTGGCAGCGGCCATAATGAATTGAACCGGTCGATCCAGTCGGGTGTGCTCCGCAGATTTCTGCGGTTCTCAAGTAGCACCGGGGTGCGTGTGACTGGTTGCACCAATGCGGCTGGCAGCATGCCGCCCATCACACAACGCACCCGCAAAGCATCCACAACACTTTCTGTTTCCTTCAAGAACCCAGCACGGTGACTGAGCATTGTATCAGCTTCATCAATGATGACATATCTGTGGTTGTGAGATAGAAGCGCAGGGGTGAGAGGTGCAAGCTTCATCCCTCCCTATGCACGAGCGATGCACGCACCGAACATCCGACAGCAGGAGGGAACCTGCAATAACAGAAAAGTAACCACACAACAAGTCACACACATCCACGCGTCACATTGTGGTTGTGTCGCAGCTAGCACCAGCTGGTACCTTGATCACGGTGTGCTAGTACACGCCCCGGGGTCGCCACAACAACGTCAACATGAGAATCAAGCGCCTTGGTCTGCTTTCCACGCTTCCCGCCGCCAATGATTCCCACTGCTCGGAAACGAGCATGGTGGCTGAGCGCCTTCGTGACACTCTGCATGCCCACACAACCCACACCCTGTCACCATGCAATCCGGAACGACGACCTCCACACCAGAGCAACGCCAACGTACAAGGATCTGCTCTGCAAGTTCCCGACTGGGCGCAAGCACAAGTACCCGAGGTCTGCGAGTGCGTGTAGCAATTTGATGGCTCAATTCATCATCCTTCATGGCCTGGATCACTGGCAACAAGAATGCCAGGGTCTTGCCTGTGCCTGGACCCGCAACAGCGGGGGTGACAATGCGTGAGAAGCCGCCCCCACTACGACAGCTCGCCTTGGTTGGCACGCAAGGGGCAGACATACCTGTACGAGAGCCGAACACGACGTCGCCGCCCTTGAGAACGGACGGAATGACGCGCTTCTGCAGATGGAGTGGATGGTCACAGTGGATGGTCTTGTCAGTGGTTGGACCAGACGCAGGCACACACAAGCACCACCCGCACTCACTTGGATGCTTGACAAGCTATGGATGCCCATCTCAAGTAATCCCTCTTCCAGGTTGTGCTGTAGGGTGATCGGATGCCTTGCTCCAGGTGTCCTTTCTTCTTGAGGGCTGCCAGCAGCCAAGTGACACGCCGTCGACACCCGACGCCACTGAGCAGCAGCTCGCATAGGCGCCGTATTGCAAGGCACATGCTGTACTTGACACGTTCTTAACGTTCTCACGTATTGAACGCCCCATGTGCGCGCTTCTTTCAACACAGCACGCATGTTGCTCCGACTTGCTGCTCAGCACGGTGTTGTGCCGCGGGGCAAGTGTCGGATGTATATTGATAATTGCTGGATGTTCAAAATTAAATCATAACGGCGCCACATGCAGATCATCTGATGTCAATGTCCAGGCATGAATCGTGACATGACGTTGAACATGCAGGCACCACACCGGTGCAGAAGGCTGGATGCGTCGTGGGATCGCAATAGACATCACGCTTAACAGCCACTCTCATCAAGTCGGTTGCAATGGACGCAACGAGCAAAGCAGCCCTACTGGGGGACCTGGAAAGTGTGAAGCGGTGCTGGGATGAATGTCCAGAGGGAGAGGATAGTGAGACACATGGACAGTGCGCTTTGATATGTGCGGCACAGAGCGGTCATGTTCACGTCGTCAAGTACATGGTTGAGCATGGAGTGCCTGCCTCGGCCATGGACAACAAACCCTTGCGATGCGCCCTTTCCAAATGCCAAGCTGATGTTGTGGCGTACTTGTGTGGGCTTCCTGTCGAGCATGGCGTGGATCCGACGGTTTTCAAGAACAACAGCGTAGTAAGTTGGATGATTGCGCAACATGGCTTTGCAGACACACTGGCGGTGCTGTGCGCCCTTCCGCCTGAGCGGGGCCTGTGGGACTTGTCTTTCGGCGACAACAGCGTCCTTAGGTCCGCCATGAACATTGGGCATTACGATGTTGTGGTGTTGTTGTGTGAACTGCCTGTGGGGCGTGGCATCGACCCGGCTGCGAACGACAACGAAGGCATACAGTATGCTGCCAAGAGGGGGTGCACAAACGTAGTGAGGTACCTTTGCGAGCTCCCTCTCGAGCGCGGGATTGATCCGTCGGCCAACTCCAACCAGGCCCTTGTTTGGGCGGCTGCACACGGCCATTTGGACGTGGTGAAGCTCCTTGCCGAGCTTCCTCCCGAGCGTGGCATCGATTTTGGTGCTCGTGGCAACGGTGCTTTGCGGAATGCGGTTAGTCGTGGGTGTGTGGACGTGGTTGCCTTCTTGTGCCAGCTGCCACTGGAACGTGGCGTAGACCCCTCTGCAGCCAACAACGAGGTGCTGCGGGAGGCCGCAGGCCTTGGGCTCCTCCACATCGTTCAGATTCTGTGCCAACTTCCATTATCTCGTGGTGTGGACCCTTCGGCGTGTGACAACGAAGCCGTGCGACGTGCTGCTGCTGCAGGTCGCACCAAGGTAATCCAATACTTGCTTCGACTTCCGTGTGCACGAGGTGTCGACGTGTCGGCGTGCAACAACGAAGCTGTGTGGAAAGCGATTCGGTGGGGCAGGGTGACCACTGTATCGTTCTTGTGTGGGCTCCCTCTTGACTGCGGTGTCAACCTTGCCACCGACTCTAGTGTAGCTGTACTACGCAGTGTTGCTCGTGGCGGGCAGGTGGAATTGCTTCAGTACTTGTGTCGGCTGCCGTCATCGAGAGGCATAGACAAGGCTGATATCCTGCGGGCGTTGATCGCCCCCCGCCACAAGTTTTGCTGTGTCTCTAACATATGCGCTGCTGCTCGTTACTTGTGTGGTTTGCCTGCAAGTGTTGGTCTACGCTCTTCGGAGATTCAAAACATATGTGCTTCGAGCACAGACGCGGTTTGCGGGGCGGCGTTGGGTGCGCTTGCAAATCGGGATGCGTGGAGCCGGAGAAGTTGTTTGTGGCGGGTACGGTGGCTTCGGCAGCGTGGGCGTCTCAGATTCACCCAAGATGTGATGGTGATGTGAAGAGCATTTTACGTGTCGCCGAATCAGCTTTGGTTGCAGTGTTCGTAGTGTGCGCACGTGAAGCTTGTTATCTGAGCAGCGCTTGTTATGCGCAGTCAGCTAAAGGGCAGTGACTGCTTCAGCTTTCGTTCCTTTTCTTTAGAAATTAGAAACAACACACACTGTGTTGTCTTGACCGTCACAGTGTGACGATTCTGTCGCAAACCTGTCACACCACCTCGTCACACTCTCAGCTCCGTGTGTGCGCACGTGACTTGTTGTCTAAGCAGCGTTTGTTGGCATGTGGTATGCGCAGTCAGCTAAAGGGCGGTGACTGCTTCAGCTTTCGTTGTGTTCCTTTTAGAAGCGCTGTGTTGTCTTGAGTCAGACTCTTGACCGTCACAGTGTGACGATTATGTCGCAAACCTGTCACACTCGTCACACTCTCAGCTCCGTGCCCCTCACCTGCTGGGGACACCTCATGTCATATCAGCACACAAAACCCATCTGTCCAAGCTTAGTTCCCTTCCCACACTACCAACCTCCCAACCTCGTCTGCAGCATGGAGCCACCTTCACAGCTCGCCATCAAGGTGGATGACAAGACGCAGGTGGACATCAGTCGCAGCTCCACCACGAAGCTGAGCTTGAAGCATGTCAAGGTGGCCACGTACTCCGGAGCCTACTACCCGAGAAAGAATGCAACGGCACAGATCACGGCTGCGCGCGTGACAATCGAAGTGGGCAGCGCAACACAGGCGCAGCGCCTTCGAGTGGAAAGCCAAACGGATGGGATGAACCACTTCGGCATTACCCTCAAGAACAGGTTCAAGGTGACTGTCGGCCACCACAGCTTCTCGTTTGGCCACTGCCTGGCACACGTGATGAAGCAGACGAAAAACACGAAAAAGCCCAAGGTCGACTTGTTTTTCGCACCATCGCTGGAAGAGTGCCAGATGCGGATGCTGGTCGTGGGGGAGCCGAAGCTAACTGCTGAGAAGCCTTTCATCACGACAACGCCATTGAAGCGTGTGGGCGAGGAGCTTGCACGTCAAGTGCAACCTGAGTTCCGTGACTATGTGGCCGGCGTGAGAGACGCTGCTATGAGAAATGACCTTCGCCAGACAAACTGCTGGTTCGGCTCCACGCGGATGCTGGCAGTGCTCCGAGGTGATGACCCTGATGAAGCAATGAAAGCCGCGGTGGCCAGCAATCGTGGAAAACTGCTGCGATGGTCGGGCAAGAAACTGCAGCCAGGAGATGAAGTACCGTGCACGGACGTAGTGTGGTGGAATACGGTTCGAGAAAAGAAGGTCGCTGGAACCGTGTATCGTATGCAGAACCACAAGTCTGACGGTGATTCGTTGGGTCATAGCCTCATCAAATGGGGTCGTCATCATGCAGGCTCCATTCACAAGGAAATGTGGCGTGTCATCAAGCGGAAGCCAGGCATGGGAAAAGAATACATTGGCTTTGGCCTGTTTTCGGCCGAGAAATGGTGGGAAATGGATCGTGGCAATGAAAGCGCGCTGCTTGCCCGAACATGGTCCCACATATGAAGAGCAACCGAACACCTGATCAAAGTGTGTAGCAAGACATGACACCCACTCGGGAGGCACGCTGCTGATGTGAGCTTGCAACGAAAAATTCGATGTCACTCTCATTGGTATCCACACAGCCAAACGTAGAACCAGCCTCCCACAGCAAAAGCACTACAAAACAGGATGAACACGGCGACACAGATCAACCAGGATCAACATCATCGGTCATGCAGCACAGTCTGCTCGAAACTCCCAGTTGTTGCCCCAGAAGCCAGCGACTTGAGCACTGTTGAAACAAAAGTCAGGGTTGCGTGCCACGGGTGTTGTAAGCGAGCGACAGAGCAAACCATGCCACTGCAGCGCGGCGACACTTACCCAGCCCAGCCCCAGGCCTTGGCTCGTGGACCAAGCACCACGAAGTCGGGTACCAAATTGGAAAAAGGTGCGCGCGTCATCGGAGGAATCGTCGGTAATGCCTGCAATCCAGTCATCGTCCACGATGAAGACAAGCAATACAACAGAGTAACTACGCCAACCCGAGTGGTCACAACCAAAGCGCGCACCAGTTGCATTGCCAAACGGAAGCCAGCGGCGTCTGTGCCAGCGATCACCAGCGCCAAACCTGCGCCGCCGGCATCGCCCTTGCGTTGATGCCACAATGGCGCAGTGAATATCAGTCCTGTGCCCGGCTCATTGTACTGCCGTTGACCCAGTTCGAACGCATGTACGCCCACGAATGTCACATCGGGGCGCCGCAAGACATGTGTTCCTGGGTACAGGTGCTGTGTTCTTCGGCACTCGGTGTTAGAGGCGATCATATCACAGCCGGCAGTGTCTCGTGAAGCATTCGCAATGCGACTGGTCCATGTGTTGTACTCAGGGCCACCCACAAGAATCAAGTTGTGACCTGTGAGGAACTCCACACCCAAAGGGAGCGTGGTGCGCCAACAGCAAGGTAAAATGAGCAAGGCTGCAACAGCAGCAGCAGCAGCAGCAGCAACAACAACAACAACAACAACAACAACAAAGCTGTCGCCAAGGTGACGTACCAAGCGCTTCTGCGGGAGTGAGGTGGACGTCTTGCACCACCCGAACAAAGGTGCTGGCTGCCATGGTGTGTGTGTTGGCCAAATACACCGCTGAAGTTTGCAAGGACGCCAAGTGTTCTGGGTTTCGCCCTTGGGTTCCCACAACAACCAGGAAGGGCGATGCGGCGACCTGCAAATCACCACAGCATCGTTAACCACGAATCGCGTCAGCACAGCAGAGGCTCGACAACCATCGTGCGCGCACCGTGCAACACAAACACATGGTTTTGAGCAACGAACCTGCTTGGCAGGTCCGTATGTGTTGGGCCCACGCTGTGACTTCTCCAACTCTGCGGCGCTTGTCACGCACACCTTCCAAGTGACAGAGTCTACTAAGACGCCAGACACAGATGTATGGCACCATTCTGTTCCTTCCCAGCCGGTGGAGGAAGGCATCTGGAAGAGAGAGTGTTACCCACACATCATGCCACCAAGGAGCACATGCGACACGTGATTACTTCTTCTGGGGAGTCTGGACGCCACCCAGCTGCCCTCGCATCTATCCATAGCCATCATCAACTCACCTTCAAATGCGTGCCATCAACAAGCAGCGTCGCAGGTGTGGCCAATGCACCTGCCGCCGCTGAAAACCGAAATCGACGCACGTTGTGAGTCCGAACGATCCACACTGCAGATTGCCGGGCCTCGGTCGTTGGAGACATCTCAACGGCCACGCGAGACAATCGGAACGGGGTGTGCTGCTGCACCACAGCAAATCCACCCTTCGTCACTCTAGCAGCTGGATTCAGGGTGGTGAGCACGAAGTGGCGAGGAAGGTCAACCAATGAGGCGCCCTTCAGTGCCGTGGCACTCAATTGGAGCGCTTGTGCCATGGTGGTGCGATTGCTACAACAAAGCCAAAACAACAGCCCACGGGAGAGAACACGGAACTCGGTAAGAACGATGGGCGCGTGAAGGAAAACAGTGTCGCTGCACGTACGCCTGCGCTGCATAAAAACGGCGCAGAGGAGGATCATTGACCACACCACCGTCATTATCCACATGCGTGTCCCACCACCAGTGTTGCTTCCTGACCATCAAAGCACGAACTCGGTGAACGTTGACGCTTGAGGCTCGTTGTCCCCACCCTGTGCACGTACCCAGGAACTTCCGCAATAGCCAGCACCCCGTGTTCCCCGTGTGCTAGTTGGTGAAGCACCCGATACAGTCTTCGCGAGTAGTATGGGTGCACTGTGACATCTTCAGCGCCGATTCGCATGAACACAGGTGTGCCAACAAGGTTGGTGGCGTGGATGTCAACGTCATGCTCTCTAACAGATGCACCCAAAATCGAAGCCACGGCAGGGTCCAGCTGTGAAAGAGCAACGTCCAGTCGCATCAACGCGTTTGCATCGCCATACCTGTCCAATACACAGTAAATGTGCAGTAAGCGCTTGCTGGCACACTCACCACAACCAATTTCCACACGGTACAGCGACGAACGTACTCTTCCTTAGATAGCCAGCACGCAAGTGGGACAACCGCCAGGGCTCTGTCGTCACCGTGCAACAACACACGCGGAGCGTAGGTGAGCATACCGCGAACACCTCACGCCACAGTTCATGCGATCAGGCCGACGAAATGAAAGGTGGTGTTCCTGCCCTACCTGTCACTGTGTGAGATCGCAGCAACCAGTGTACCATGGCCGCCCATGCTGTGTCCGGCAAATATTACTCTCTTCATATCCGCCAAAGGTAGACAGCGGATACTATGGCGGTACCCGCGGCACCATGACGGCACGGCATCAAGGTCACCAACCGATGCGACTCGGCCATCTCCCTCCAGCGTGGTGTACACGGCACCCCCACTGCGCACGCCAATCACCACTCGTTCCTGCGGAGCACAAATACACACCACGAGGGGACACACCACGAGCGGACACACACCACTCAGCTGTCAAGTCACGTCCAGGAACGAGAGCAACAACTTCAACAAAAGCATGGCATGGAAGCCACGCATGATGTCCTCAACAAAACAGGGTTTCTCCCGTACAAGTGCATCAAGCGCGGACAGCGCGGACAGCGAGCCGGTGCCTTCCCAGTTGTGAGCGCCATGGCGTGAAGGAGCCAGAAGCCACATGTCTGCAACCCCAAACGCGTAATCGGCCTGACTCGGATCGGTTTTCGCCTGGAACAGCCACCGAGGTCGCCCCAAGCACAACACCAGAGGACGAGGTGAGAGGAAACGTTGAACCGAGAACGAAAAACAAAGGGGAAGGCACTGACCTTGTACGCATCCGCTTGACTTTGTGCCGACACACCCGTGCCGTGCAGTGTAAGGAACACCGGAGCAGACATTGTGTCTGGTGCGGCGCGGGGCTCAGGCGACAGTGGGGCTGTGGCGGCGGCATGCTGCACACTACCATCGTGATCGAGAAACGTGAAAATGAACGTCTCGTGGGCTGCCCGACAACGCAAATGCGTAGTCACCCATTGGCTGGCAACACTATGGCTACCGCCTCGGCTGTGTTTGCCGCCAGTGCCATCGCTTGTCGCACCCATCTCACTCCACGAACCCGCTACTCGAATTTGTAGCGGCATGGGGCACTGCACAGGGTCAAGTGCTAGCTGGGAGGCACAACGCGGCATGCTGTCTTGTCCGGAAGCTTCGGTGCCAACTACACGCATATCGTCGGGTGCGTCGATGCAACTCGCTGTACCGAGTGCAATTGCGACCTGGCACACCAAGCACATGTTGGCCAAGTGAGAAAACAGGAACAAGAGTGATGCCTCGAAACACGACTATCACAGTGGAGTGCGGCACAACCTCCATCACTCAGCCAAGACCCCGGGCACAAAAACAAAACAAAACAAAAACAAACAAACAAACAGCAGCTCATGATACGTACAGGAACGTGTGTCACCTGACCAGGCGCAATGCGCAAGGAGGGTGCGTCTTTGCGATGGACACCCACCACACGCACGCATCCGTCGACACCATCACCTCTTGGCATCACTGACTCGCACACGGGCTGGCTGCGCACTTCAATCACCACATCTTGCAGCCACATGGAGCCAAGATTCGACACAGGCACTGCAAGGTACGATACGCCATGATCGCGAGGCAAACGGCCCCACCACACATCCGGAAGAAGTGCGGGAGGAGTCACAACGAGCTCCGCCGCCGCCGCCGAAGCCAGTGGTGATGATGGTCCGGTGTGCGGCTCTGGGTGTGTCGGCGTCACAAGTCGAACAGAGCATGCAAACGAGGCTTGCACCTTCGCACGAACACGAACGCGCAAAGTGTGGACACCAGGATGCAGCGATACGGATGACGTGATGGTGCCTGTGCGGTATTGGTCACCTGTCATGAGGTGTTGACCCAACCAGAAGCTGGGCACACCACTACAAGATGCCGCAACAGTCACTGGTGCCTCGGGTCTGTCAACGTCTCCACTGGGTGCCACATACACGTTCGTGACGGCCCAGCCCTGTGTAACACCAGACGGACAAGAGTCAAGATTGCCCAACCAGCAACTCATGACTCAATCAAAGAGAAAGGCGCCTCGAGCCAGGGGAGATGGGGTAGGATGGAGCTGGCGAAGGTACGAACCTGGTGTTCTAGCACTTCCATGGAAGACAATGCTCGGACCAGGCCATTCCAATCGACGGATGAGGGTGCAACAGAAACCTGCCCTTGCTTGTTCGCACGCATCTTCGACCACCCCACCTGTCCACCTGTCACCAACTCGCTGCACACCGAGTCGAGTGTGACGACAAGCGACGTGCTCCGGGGCTACAAGAGTGCGCACCGAGCCACAAGCACCACCGAACTACGGGCTTACCTGGGAAAGGTGCTGTTTCGACGAATCACGGCTTCAATTCCGCCATAGCTCTCTAGTGGATCACCGTCGAATTCGCCTGCCAATGTGAAATATGGTGATGGGAGCGTACACACCAACGAAAACGACAGAGCACAAGAAGATGGAGCGAAAGGGAGAGACATGAGAAAGGAGAGGCCCAGGCCATTGAAAACTCGCTACAGCAGCTGCGACGACACTGTACGCGCGCCACCTACCCACCTTTTCCGATTGGAAACGGGCCCACGTAGTCCCAGATCTTGCTGACACGAAGCATGTCGTGAGCGCCAGCTTGGAGAGCCTTCCGCAAGCACGCTGCAGTGGTGTCCACAGCGCTGGTGCCAGGCCCATCAAAGCCACCCAAGCTGGCGACTCGCGCCTGGATGTCGCAAAGCTCCATTTGCCACCACCAACGCAGTTTTTTCTTGGACGAACTGCCCTGCAACTTTCTCTTCATGCATGTGTGGCTCCACACAGTACGCTGCAACGAAGTGCGCACGGCAGGTGGAATCCCATGCGCTCGAAAAGGCACCCCACCAGTACTGGATAGCCCTTGCACGCGCGTCCGTTGCGCTTCACGTCGTCGCAGCATGTCAACGGCCACGCTGGCCGTCGGTGGATGATAGATGTGGGACTTGCACCACCCTAGCGGCGGCTGAGCGTTGTGCAGGGCAGTCTGCCAACGTTGCGTGCTCAACGCCGACGCATCATGAGATGTGATACACTCACCACGACATGCGGATGCCCAGGTACGCTGTGGGATGGCGCTGGTAAACAGCACAAGCCACAAGGCGCATGCGTGACGCATGACACTCCACATGGTGCATGAAGATACTGCGACTCGCAGCCCCAACGGCATGGTACCACACGCAGAGTGCATGTACCCAGGTTGTCCTTGTACAAGCGCCAGCGGGAGAGAAACTCAACTCCCCAACTCCCGCACCAGCCAACTGGTTGCCTCTCGACAGGCACCGCGCCGGAAAGGGACGCTGTCACGTGACACGCACCACTGCATGTTTGATGAATACACATATGTTGTTGTTTCACGACCCTACGCCCACGGTCGGTCCCGAAGACGCATCACGCACGACACGCTGAAGCAGAGAAACTGCTGCACAGGTGTCTGACACAACTCCTGCAGTGTTGAGAAGCTCACATAACCACTCGTGGCTGGTGGTACGTTTCCACACAGGTGCACTTGCTACTTTCACGACAGAAGTTAGAGCAGCGAGAGCCAACTCTTCCGCTTCGCTGCCTTCATGTCCGTTCTCGCTTGCTCCCAAAAGAACCATGTCACGACAGGCCACGAGTGCGATGCGCAGCGAATCTGGCGGCCGTTGCAACCCAATGGTGCGCACAAGAGACAGAACAGTTTGAAGAACAGTACACGTCCGCATCGAGCGCCACTCCACTAGATCTGAGGTCGAAGACGCGCAATCATGAAGGATGCGCGCGCACACACCAAGGCGCGTCGACAGTGGAAAAGATTGGACCAGCACCAAGCCCGTGATACATGCTTGCCACGTGGGCTCGATTGCCATGTATACAGCCAACGCATCGACAGCCGACGTGTCAGCGTTGTCCCCGCTGTGCCATGTACGCCACAAACCCCCGGCAGCGGTCTCCGCGGCCGCAGTCCCAGACCTTGTTGCCCACCCCGAAACGAAGCTGTGCATTGCATCCAGAGCACACCGGCCATCGACTCGCGCCGCCGTAGTTGGCCGAGGCACAACACGGTCCGACGTGGTGTCGCCGGTTGTGCCACCACGCACTGCATCACAGCGGTGAGCCAAGGCAAGCAGCAGGCAAGTGGCGTCAGCGTTGCTTTCCGACGACCACGGGGACAGGTGCGCTAGACTCCCCACACAACGCTGCGTTTGGGCCTCTGCAACGACTGGGTTGGCTTCAAATCGTAGCAGATCCCACATACAACGCAACGCCACAGCGTGCACGGCGGTACTCGGAAGGGTGGACAAGCTCAGTCCAGCTCCGCCGGCGCTGCCGCCGCTTCTGGGAGAGTCGGTCACGCTGGCGATGTGCGCGCACCACCATGGCTTGTCACCAGCGCCTGTCGCGCCTATCGTCCGAGCTGTGACTGCTGCAAATACCTGGTAGAGGTCATGGAGCGTGGCAGTGTGCATGGGTTGGCCACATAGCATCGCCACCATCGCTTGCACGACGCGAGGCGCAATGGAATGGATCCAGCGAGCGGTCATGCGACGGCTGTCACAGCACATGCGGTACAGTTGCACCGCGAGGTCAGAGCAGTGCTGTGACTGCTCAGTGTCATCAGCTTGCGTGCACAGGTCGTTGCATGCCTCCACCATGACATTGGCAAGGTGAACCAGCCCAGAGGATGGAACGTGGCTTTCCTCGACCGTCCACCATCGACCCAACGCTGCAACAGTTGATGCTGCGAGCTTGTTCACTGGGACGAGAGACTGAAGACGCACAAGGTTGACAAGTTGTGCAAGTGTGCCGGCACACACACTGGGCGCGATTGTAGCGGCGGTGTGAAGCAGACTGCTCAACACCGATGCGTCATGATGGGCTGCACTGCTACTCGGCAACGTGGAAACGCCACTCCAACACTGCACAAGGCTTTGGAGGCACGCCTGAAACTGCTGCACCTCTTGCATGGTACTCAGACTTCCAACCCCCGAGAGAGTGGAAGCGACAGTGTTATCCTGCAGCCCGTACAATAGTTGCAAAGCAGTGGTGGCGTACAGTCCATCACGTCGCGAACGCTGCATGATGGCGACAACCAGCTGGTCGAAGTCAGTACTTGCGACGAAGGTGGGCAGCAGCTTCGTGAGCTCAGTTTCAAACGGCGTCAGCTTCGCGGCAGTCTGCATGCGACTCTGGTGCACAGCTGGTGTGCGTGCTTCAAGGGCCTGAAGCACCTTGGGTGCAATGCTGGGGCGTGCTTGTGGATACTGCAGTGTGGCACGCCGTACTGAGGCTCCACCAAGCATTGTGAGGACAGCGGCTTGCACTGGAACAGACGGTTGCAACTCATCAGACAGGAGTGCCACGCACACGTCGCACGTTGGCAGGCGTGTGGGTGCCAAAGCAATAGACCCAAACGTGACAGCCGTTGCCGCTGCCCAGGTCTGAAACGACGTGCACGAGGCTGCCAGCAGCTGCTCAATGGTTTGCACCATCAGCGATGACTCTGATTGCTCGTCCCTGACACCCAAGACACCCCGAGCATAGGCAATGAGGCACTCGCCAGGTATGAGAACGTCCATGTCGGGGGGTTGCATGTCGCGTTGCATGGAGTGCTGTCTGACCGCATCACCATGTGGCACGGTTTGCCACGCTACAAGTGACGATGAATGCGCGGCGAAAGAAAGCTGGGCAAGTTCTGCTACAGAGGGTGGCCACATAACGGAACAGACGGAACGCAAAGAAGATTGGTTGTGCTCCTGTGATGAGCGCAACACACGTACAAGGAGGCCCAAGTACGTTCGGACATTGCGCGTAACCGCGGAAGGACGTTGTGTGAGTGGCGCTGCCGCCATGCCTGGGATCAAGCGAGCGCTGCCACACTGGCCAAGAGGAGCAGCCAAGGCACGCAGGCACTGCGATTCCAACAAAAGTGACGAGAAGCCAGCGTTGCACATGGCGTCCAACAACGCAACAGCAGCATCGGCCATAGCCCTGATTGCGACGACGCTTCCGGGGACACAGTCAAGAAGGGATGAAGCCTGTTGGTTTGGTGTCGCCGGTACAGGATGAGACAAGGCCCAACACAAAGGTGTTACCAGAGAACGCAGTTGCTCAGCGTTCACCTCACAGTCTGCGTGAAGTGCGTGGACCGACACGCCCGCCAGTAGCAGCGTCAAGGGTGCAACGGCTGCAGCTGTCCCGGTTTGCAGACCACGCTTGCATGCTGTGACTGCTGCCGTGATCAAGAGGTTCCACTTCTTGGACACGGTTGGCGATGCGGGTCCGTTCTCCGACCTTGCTGTCGGTTCTGGATGGTCACAATCACCACTAACATCACCGCAATCAACACCAGCACCAGCATCTTCATCGTCATCATCATCAGTATCAGCACCACCATCAGCATCAGCACCACCATCATCATCACCGCCAGTACCAGTACCAGTACCAGTACCAGCACCAGTACCAGTACCAGCGCCAGCACCATCATCACCATCACCATCACCATCACCATCACCATCACCAACTGTGCCACCACCAGGACTTCCAGCAGCACCAACACTTTCGTCACATGGTTGTTGTGAAGAGCCGTCCTGCACACTAAATATTGTCACCAATACTGCCAACAACGAGGGGATCACTTGGAGCATCTCGGTCATCGGAAGCGTTGCTTGCTGCAGCCGTGACAAGAGAGCTTCCAACACAAGCTTCGTGTCCCCACGCCCTGCAACATTTCGCGCACCTCGAAGTAACAACCCAACAACGACAGGGGAATGCACTTCCGTCAGCATTTCTGCCACTGTTTCGCTGACGGGCCAGAACCATTGCGCCGAAGCACGTTCCTGAGATGAACCCCATTGTTCCTCATTCCAAGCCAGCCACATCGCCACATTCCAACCAACGTGGTCCAGGGCTGACTTCATCGCAAAGGCCGCACCTTTGCCAAACGCACGGGCGGCACGGATGGCTTGGTCCAGCAGCAAGACGGCGTGATGTCGAGGCAGCTCAGTGAGACAACGGGTCCACTCGGCGACCACAGCCTCTTGCACCATGCTAGTGGGTGCCATATCAATTGTTGAGGCCAAGGTAATCAGTGGAAGCAACACCTGTGTAGCTTCTGCGAGCATCTCGTCGCCACCATGGGCGCTCTTCCTTAGCCTGGCAAACACCGCGAGCATCGCCACAACAGCTTCGTCATGCACCTGCATCAACCGACGCCGTCGAAACTGCATGGCACTCGCTGCTGAGCCCAAGGCAGCCACCAGTCGTAGGCGCAAAGCTCCATCGTTGTGAGAAAGCGCGGACTCAAGTGCAGCATTGTCCAGGAACGTGCACGCTCGCGCAGCTGAGGCACCTTCCAATGCATTGCACTGCTCGGTGTCGTGTGATCGACCGATCATGTCACGATCCCGTGCCATGGCCTCCAGTCTAAAGGCCAGCACCGTGACGCGTGCTACAGCGACATCTTGGCGGGCATGCAAAACAGGAGCCTTCACAAGCCGCTCGCACAGCGATAGCACAGCGTGCATCCACTCGACATTTTCACTTGCTGTAGCGCGTCCAAGGTGGGTGCACAACACTGCAGGCACCTCCGCGACTTTCTCGCGGCGGTGGTGCAATGATGAAGCGCCAAGCAGTCGTGCCGCACACTCGGCAGGGTGGCGACCGCACACATCCCAGCCCTGTGGGTCTTCCACTCGTTTGCCCGGTGTCCGCACAGGAGGTACGACGGCTTGGAACTCCTCGGCCAACAGCGCCACCACTTGCAGCCAAGACAAGAGGAGATGTACGTCGCTGTCACCCTCGGTGGTTGAAGTGCACACGTTGGCGACGGCGCCACACAGCTGGCATAGCAGGGGAAGGTTCAAGGGGCATGAGGTGCCACGAGCAATGTTCAGTGCGTCACGGGCAGCCTCAGCAGAGCTGGTCCACGACAGAGTGCCCTGGGCGCAATTGCGTGCCACCGAGGAGATGAGAACGGCCGGCGCAATGTGGAACGGTGCGCCAGTGATGACGTGCCCAAACACCACCGTTGGAAGGGCCGCACAGTGCCACAGTGGCTGCGAGCACAGTGCATCCCCACCCGTGTCCAACACAACAGGTATTCCCAAGGGAGTGGTGCCAGCTGTTCGTGGTGTCGTCGCCACACGCAATGTGCGCACCACATCATGCAGCAACTCCATGTTCGCCGCGACTTGGTCTCGCCACCGAATGTGCTCGACAAGCTGCCGAACAACAGCGCATATGGTGGACAGCGCCTCTTTCCGGTGCGCCTCTGCCGTTTCTTGAAGCTTGCTCACGCTGCGACGCGAAGGTTGTTGCCGTCCAGCAACCAGCGATTGTGTCGGCAGCGCCACCTTGCACACCAGCAAACGAACCACACTCACACAGGCACCAACAGTGGCGGCGGTACCACCATCAAATGTGGTCGCCAACACTGTGCGGCAGGTGCCCAGCAGGCCCATGAGCGCAGATGCAAGACGTGATCCATCCGTGGACTCGATCATCGACTCCAGCAGCTCCGGTTGGCGTGTGAGCAACTTGCACACACCGCCAGACACACGCATGCTGCACGCCAGTTGGTGCACGTCTTGCGAGCTGCGAAATGGAAACTCCAACAACCGCAAGAGCAACGCCCTGCGCGCGTCGGGGGCAGTGGGAAGCACTGCGTCGCGCAAACTGTGCCCAGCAGAAGCAACAGGGGTAACAGGGGCGCAACATGTCACCAACAGCCGCGTCAACTGCTGCGCTGCTTCGACGTGGGCTGTGGCTGTGACCCGCATCCCAATCTTTTCGATCGCGGCGCCGAAGTCGTGCGCTTGCTCGAGCTGCAATCGGGCCTGAGGCGTGGATTCCGCCAACGAAGCAAGTGTGAGGAGCACTCGACAGAGCAGCACGGCACCCTCGGTGGCTTCGGCGGTGACAGCTGGCTCAAGTTCGTCGGCGTAGGCACACAGGTGCTGCACGAGTTGTGCAACTCCTCCTCGCGTCGCAGCCAATGTGGAAAGTTCGCGCAACCGCACAGCCAGAGAGCGTGTTGTTGTCGCTGTGGCAGTTAATGACAGCGTGGTTTGCGTGGCATGCCCTCCGTCATCGACGCTCTTGCTTTCCAAACCACGCGCCGGTGCACTTTCGCGATCGCCAATTGCGCTGGTACTGGTCGTGGAGGCATGTGGATCATGATGGGATTGGGTTAGGGACGCAACAACTGCCGCTGAAGCAGTGCCCCCCTCGTTGGCACTGTCTGACGCTCTTCCGTGCTCCAATCCCTGCTCCACCACACAGTTTCGATGGTCACTTCCGGCGGTGGAGCTGCGCTCATGACGATGGGATTGGGCCTGCGGAGACACAACTACAGACGCCGAAACAGTGGTCTCTGCGTTTGGGGCTGTGGCACTGCCGGAAGATGGCATACTAGGAGGCGTGGGAGCAGTGACAAGCGTGCTCGTCGCGGTGCCTTCGCAATGGGGAGTGGAGCCGCCTGCAGCATCCACACTGCAAAGTTCCACTGTCTGCGCTGCGGAAGCGCGTTCGTATGGTGTCGTTGTTGGCGGGGTGACAATTGCATCGACCGAGCTGCATGCACCAGTCTTCGTATCAGTGGCATTGGTGCCATCATGGCTGCCATCGCCCGCACCTGCACCGACGACGTTGCTGTTGGGAAGCACATCGGCGCACGGTGTCGATTCAGGCTGCGACATCGGCGGTGGAGGGGACAACACATGAAGAGATGATGACGGTTCAGGCGATGGCATGGGAGAATGTGCAACAGATGGAGCGTTTGGGGGCGGCACGCTCTGGTTTGGGCACACCTGCGGGTTGCGCAACTGCTGTCTGAGGGCATCAAATGTGAGCCCCGGTCGGTACGCCACACGGTCGCCCGGAGTACACAACACCACGGCTGGCGAGAAGCTGGTGTCATGTGCCATGTCCACCGCCAGACGCCAGGCTTGCGGCTGAAGCTGGCCGTCAACGCTAAACTGCACAGTGATGTTCTTCTCACGGAACAGCTTCTGCACGTGGACGCCCACCACACTTCCGACACTGAACCTCGCGGACTGAGGGGAGTGCTTCCACATCACTTCGTCGCTTGACGCGGCGTTGGGGCCTCGGGCGGAGTCAGCAGTGGTCGGTGGTGAAAAGTCGTTTCGAGCCAGGCGTTGCACAGCGGCGTCTTCGGATGCTTGGGCTGCCGCCACTGCAGCTGCAGGCGGCATGCTCGTCCACGCGTCATGTGCCACGTGGCCATCCGCACCTGCCAAGAACAGGGACGTGTCACCAGGAAACTGCGGTGTCCAACCCGTGCCGCGCTGTTGTAGCTCCGATGCTGGTGCAACGCCAATGTACACGCGTCCAGAGGCGGTCTGTTGAACCTCAAACAGATACACGTCGGATATGACTGCGCCCATGGTGGTTGACAGTCCGCAAAGCGTGTACCACGTGGTACATACACTGGTTGGGGATGGGTGGTTTGAAGCCACACACACAGGGTCGCCGTTGTCGCCAGCAGGCACGACAAGAAATCCTGCATCACCTTGTTGTGGGTTCACAAATCCAACCGACGTGACAGCCCCGTCCGGATTTGGTGCTCCACCACTAGCGTCCCTGTGCGTTGCACAACCCTGTTCCGAGCCCTGAGTGCCAGACTCTTGACGTTGTTCGTTGCTGTGCCGTCGCCTCTGCACTATGTGTTGTGGCAGAGGCAGTGGCTGTGGCTGTCGTCGCACCACGATTCCTGGAGCTACCATGGTAACTGTGTCTCCCACATGTCGCACCGCCACTGCCAGATACAGCGGGTGTGTCTGTGGCAGTCCCGTAAATACATCCACAGCTCCGCGTGGAGTGTCACCATTCGTGAGTGACAGCACCCAGCTTGCCGCAGAGCCACTAATCGCCGCCAGGACCACCTTCCGCTGTCGTGTCTTGAGTGTGTCACCCACACCAACATCCTCAGACGAAGCCGACCACTCTGTACCCCATGCCACCGCCACACCGGTGCGACAAGAGACAGCCCAGCCAGCACCGTGAGCTGCAAACCAGCCCGCCGTGGCTTGTGCGTCGGCGTTCATCACGGAATCGATGACAGCAGCAGCAATGCTTGCCTTGGGGACAGAGGCCATGTTGTGTCGCTGAAGCCAGGACAGCAAAGGTGCAGAAATGACGCCAACAAACACGTCCATTGTCGGGCTAGAGATCTCAAGCTGCACTGTTCTTGTCACGCTGCAAACATTGTCGTCGACTGGTGGAGCAAACAACGGTGCCTGTGACACTGCGAAACTGTATGGAGTGGTACTGGTGTCATCTGCGGCGAGAGCAGTGCACACACCAGGCCACACATGACCTGCCAATGGAGCACGCATCGCACCACTAGCGCCAACACCAGCGCCAGCGCCAGCACCAGCACCAGCACCAGCACCAGCACCAGCACCAGCACCAGCACCAGCACCAGCACCCGCACCAGCACCAACACCAGCACCAGCA
>Ga0213833_1000532_pt1 | contig 37254 bp, 33 predicted proteins | sample SWATP21_FD_160575 | JGI IMG/M metagenome (GOLD analysis project Ga0213833, IMG submission 160575) | Coastal seawater microbial communities from Marineland, Florida, United States - SWA TP2 #1 | ecosystem: Environmental > Aquatic > Marine > Coastal | place: USA: Florida | collected 2016-08-14 | reverse complement strand
GGCCCACCCCTTTCCATTCCGAACAGGGAAGTTAAGCCCGTTTGCGCCGATGGTACTGCCACACCAGGTGGGAGAGTAGGTCGCCGCCTTCCTTGAAACCCCTTTACAATCGTAAAGGGGTTTTTTTGTTTATGGCTTTTCCATGCTTAATTGGAAATCGTAAAGGTTCGTAGTAAACGCTTTTTATCTGCTTCTGGTACTTCGGATATAAAAACATAATTGCCCGGTGTAAGATCCACTTCAAAATAACCTTTTTCACCTGCTGATAGATTGTTCATTCCACCCAGAAAAGTAAATCCTTCAGGTGCAGGACTCCGTAATCCCCTCGGGTCCATCCAGTTCATCCATTTGATAAGGGAATCAAGAGACGCACCATTTTCATAACGCACCAAATTTACATCATGGCCCAAAAAATGCTCGTAGACCGTTTGGTCCACGTAATTGGTTCGGATGATTTGTTTGCCGCCTGTAAGGCTATCCCTTAGCACAATACCAGCAGTGCTCGAAATATCCAAGGTAATAGTTTGCTGGGGTTCTTCAAGTTCAGTGGTATCATCCGTAACTATAATTTCCTTCAGCATTCCATGGGACGTGTGCCATTCCCCATTGAACATTTTCACGTAGCATTCCATAATGTAACGACCCGGCACTAAGTAAATGGTGCTCTTGGCAGTGTGTCTAGGCGATATCAATCCCGTACCACCTTTAAACTTAATTTCTTGGAACCACGCTGGCAATTTGCCAAAAGCCGCTACGGCATTTTCCATGTCACCTTCCATGATCAACTTCATGCCTTCATCAAAAGGGGGCAAAACTTCAGCTTTTGTATTTTCTACTGTTTTTCCAGCAGGATATAGGTCCAAAAGCAAAAAATGGACTTCTGTGGACCTGTTTTCATAGATAAAAGTATTCCAACCAGATCGCAATGTATCCGAAGTTATAAATTCCATGCTTTGGGTCAGAACAGGTATTTCACCTTTCTGCTCTGAGGAAATCAAGACTGCTGGTTCTGAATCCATTCCCTCTTTTTCAGTTTTCTTTTCTTTACAATTGGTCAATGTGATTGCGGCAAGCAATACAATTATCAAGTATCTCATAGTACTAGTTTGTGTTGGTTATTTTCCAAATTGGGTGCATGGCACAGCAGGAAATGGGATGGGTAAGGTTGGGTGGACTTACAGTAAGTTAGGTAGGATATCAACAGGTACCGTCCGATATGTATAGTTGGTTGTAATAGCTATATGTTTGAAAGGTAATTACTTATAAATGGAAAGTAATGAAACTTACAATAAGGGGCAAAACCAAAAACTCCCCGCGGCAGATTGCCTTGGGGAGCTTCGCGAGTTTAGTTGAGAGTTAAGCGTTAAATTCTTGGTAGGTCGCCTTCGCCTTTTAATGGTAGGTTGGATTGCCCCATTAAGTAACTGTCCACATGATAGGCCGCCTGTCTGCCCTCGGAAATGGCCCAAACAATTAGGGATTGTCCCCTTCGTTGGTCGCCGGCGGCAAATACACCAGGTACATTGGTCTTGTAGTTGGCTTCCGATGCCTTGATGTTGGTACGTTGATCTAGTTCCAAACCCAATTGGTCGGCAATGGTAGTTTCGGAACCTGTAAAACCAAGGGCGAGCAAGGCCAAATCGCAGGGCCAATCTTTTTCCGAACCTTCCACTTCTTTCAGTTGGGGGCGTTGTCCTGGTGCCTTTACCCATGCCACTTCCACAGTGGTCAGACTCTTTAATTTTCCGGATTTGTCCGTATTGAATTTTTTGGTAGAAATGCTGAATACCCGTTCGGCTCCTTCTTTATGGGAAGTACTGGTACGCAGACGCATGGGCCAAAAAGGCCAAGGTTGGTCAGCTGGGCGATCAGGGGTACCCTTGGGCATAATTTCAAAATTGACCACGGATTTGGCTCCATGTCGAATGGAAGTTCCGATACAATCCGAACCGGTATCACCTCCCCCGATGACGATCACATTTTTTCCTTTTGCCGATAGTTCTTCACCTTGGTAAGGGATACCATCCACTTTTCTGTTGTTTTGCGGCAAAAAGTCCATGGCTTGTACCACACCTTCGGCATCCGCCCCAGGGATGGGTAGGCCGCGTCGTACCGTGGCACCACCACAGAGCACTATGGCATCAAAGTCTTTTTTGAGGTCTTGGGCCTTGATATCGACTCCCACATTGACACTTGTTTCAAATTCGATTCCTTCTTTTTCCAATATTTCCAAGCGTCTGTCAATGACGGATTTTTCCATTTTAAAGTCAGGAATACCATAGCGCAACAAACCTCCTACCTTTTCGTCACGCTCAAACACGGTGACTGTATGTCCGGCCCGGTTCAATTGTTGGGCGGCCGCAAGTCCAGCAGGACCCGAACCAATAATGGCCACTTTCTTGCCTGTTCGTTTTATTGGAGGTTCTGGGGTTATCCATCCATTTTTAAAGGCCGTTTCCACGATGTTTTTTTCAATATTCTCGATGGATACGGGGTCTTCATTGATGCCCAAAACACAGGCTTCCTCGCAGGGTGCTGGACATAATCGTCCCGTAAACTCAGGGAAGTTGTTGGTGGAATGCAATATTTTGGCCGCTTTTTCCCATTTGCCTTGATAGACGGCATCATTAAAATCCGGTATCAAGTTGCCCAATGGACACCCACTATGACAAAAGGGAATGCCACAGTCCATGCATCGAGCACCTTGGTTTTTTAGTTCGTTTGCTTTGAGCGGTTTGGTGAATTCCTTGTAGTTTTTGATGCGCTCCTCGACAGGTACATAGGCCTCGACCTTCCTGTCAAATTCCAAAAATCCTGTTGTCTTTCCCATTGCTCAAAAATTATAAGGTTTCCATTTTTTCTTGTTCCAATCGAATCAAAGCTTGGCGGTACTCTTCAGGGAATACTTTGATGAACTTTGGCAATACTTTCTCCCAGTTTTCCAAGATTTCCTGTGCCAAGGGGCTCAATGTGGCGTTGTAATGGTTTTCAATCAATTCACGCAGCTCTTTAATGTCTTTATCTTCTTCAACGGGTAAAAGGTTCAAGCTTTCCCCATTGCATCGTTTCTCGAAGGATCCATCTTTATTGTACACATAGGCGATACCGCCGCTCATACCGGCGCCGAAATTTCGGCCCACATTACCCAAAATGACAGCGACACCGCCGGTCATGTATTCACAACCGTGATCACCGATACCTTCAACCACGGCCTTGGCCCCCGAATTCCTGACACAGAAACGTTCGCCTGCCTTTCCATTGATGTAGGCTTCGCCGGATGTGGCACCATATAGGGCTACGTTGCCGATGATGATATTTTCTTCGGGTTTAAATGTTGATTTGAAAGGTACTTTGACAATCAGCTTGGCACCAGATAATCCTTTGCCCAAATAGTCGTTGGTATTTCCATTGACCACCATGGTCAATCCTTTGGTGGCAAATGCCCCGAAACTTTGCCCTGCCGAACCGGTAAAGTTCAATTTTAGGGTGTTGTCGGGCAATCCGTCCGCACCGTAGATTTTTGAAATTTCATTGCTGATAATGGCACCCACGGCCCTATCGGTATTGTGGATGGGGAAGTCCAATGAGGTCTTCTCCTTCCGGAATAGAGCGGGGTGTGCCTTGGCAATAATATCGAATTCGATGGATGTGTTGATATCGTGCTGCTGCTTTTCGGTGTTGTGGAATTTGGTGCCTTCCGGTACATCCACTTGGTACAAAATGGGTGTTAAATCGATTCCAGCGGCCTTGTAATGTTCCAATGCCTTTTTACGATCCAATTTTTGTACTTGCCCTACCATTTCATTCACGGTACGGAAGCCCAGTTTGGCCATGATTTCTCGAAGTTCTTGGGCCACGAAGTACATGTAATTAACCACGTGTTCCGGTTTGCCCTGGAATTTTTTGCGCAACTCTGGATTTTGGGTGGCAATCCCAACAGGACAAGTATTCAAATGGCAAACGCGCATCATAATGCAGCCAGAGGCCACCAATGGTGCGGTCGCAAATCCGAATTCCTCGGCGCCCAATAGACAGGCGATGGCCACATCCCTACCGGTTTTCAGCTGGCCATCACATTCGAGCACGACCCTGTTTCGAAGATCATTCAAAACAAGTGTCTGTTGTGCCTCGGCAATACCCAATTCCCATGGAAGTCCGGCATGCTTCAGAGAGGTAAGGGGAGAGGCTCCCGTTCCACCATCGAAACCTGAGATCAAGATAACATCGGCCTTGGCTTTAGCCACACCGGCTGCTACCGTTCCAACACCCACTTCGGAGACTAATTTCACGTTGATTCGGGCCTCCCGGTTGGCCGATTTCAAATCGTAGATCAACTGAGAGAGATCTTCTATGGAATAAATATCATGGTGGGGAGGCGGCGAAATCAATCCCACATATGGGGTGGAATTTCTTGTTTTGGCAATGGCCGGATTTACCTTCGGTCCGGGCAACTGTCCACCTTCACCCGGTTTGGCACCTTGGGCCATTTTGATTTGTATTTCCTGGGCGTTGGCCAAATAGTTGGAGGTTACTCCAAACCTACCGGATGCGACCTGTTTGATGGCACTGTTTTTCCAATCGCCAGTTTGACTTCTATAAAAACGAGCCGGATCTTCTCCTCCTTCACCAGAATTGCTTTTCCCACCGATTCGGTTCATGGCAATCGCTAGATTTTCATGTGCTTCCTTGCTGATACTTCCGTAGGACATGGCCCCGGTCTTGAACCGCTTTACAATTTCGGTCCAAGGTTCCACCTCCTCCAATGGAATCGGGTCATAATTCGAAAATTCGAACAAACCACGGATGGTCATCAGGTTTTTGGATTGCTCATTCACCAATTCGGAATACTCTTTATAGGTTTCCGGCTCGTTATTGCGTACCGATTTTTGAAGTTTGGCGATCGTTAATGGATTGAACATGTGCTTTTCGCCATTCCTTCGCCATCGGTACTCGCCACCAACCTCAATATCAAGATTGGCTGCTAATTCCTGGGTTTTGAATGCTTTTTTGTGGCGTCTGGCTATTTCCTTTTCTACTTCATAAAGGCCTATGCCCTGAATCCTTGTCGGCGTGTTCGGGAAATATTTTTCCACCACTTTGGTGTTGATGCCAATGCATTCGAATAGTTGGGAGCCACGATAGGAATTCAAGGTGGAGATCCCAATTTTGTTCATCACTTTTAAAATGCCCTTGCCTATGGCTTTGTTGTAATTTTTGATGGCTTCGTCAAAAGTGAATTCTGTGATATTGTTCTCGGTGATCTGTTCACCGATGATTTCGTTTACGAGATAGGGGTTTATGGCACTTGCACCAAAACCGAACAACAGGGCAAAATGATGCACCTCACGTGGTTCGGCCGATTCGATGATGATGCTCAATTTGGAGCGCTTGCCCATGCGCTGCAGGCCACTGTTTACATAGGAACAGGCCAACAAGGCAGGAATCGCAGCCATTTCGGTACTCACCATTCGGTCCGATAGGATGATGATATTGGCGCCATCATCAATCGCCTTTACAGCTTGTGAAAGCACCGAATCCAACGCTTCCTCCAAACCATTGTGCCCTTTTTCAATTTCATAAAGGATGGAAATGGAAACTACCTTATAGTCTGGACTCGCATCGTAATTTTTGATCTTGTCCAAATCCTCTTTGGAAATCACAGGATTTTGGATTTTCAGTTTACGGCAATGCAGTTCCGAAAATTCAAAGATATTGTGGTCACTGCCCAACGTTAGGCTGATGTCGGTAATCAATTCTTCGCGGATACCATCCAAAGGTGGGTTGGTTACCTGAGCGAACAATTGCTTGAAATAATTGTAGATCAATTGTGGCCTTTCGGACAATACGGCAATAGGTGTGTCCGACCCCATGGAACCAATAGGCTCCTTGCCTTGCTCTGCCATGGGCATGATGATGGTATTGATATCTTCATGGGTGTATCCAAAGGCGGCACGTCTCGTTTTCAATGGGAATTCTCCGAAGAAAACAGGACAATCGTTATAGGGAATGTCTCGGAGATGGACTAGATTTTTTTTCAACCACTCTTTATAGGGATATTTTTTGGCAATGGCCTCTTTGATCTCCTCGTCGTTCACGATTCGACCTTCCTCCATGTTCACCAAGAACATTTTTCCTGGCTCCAATCTGCCGTGCAATTCAATATCTTCAGGATCTAGCTCTACCACTCCCGTTTCGGAAGACATGATCACATAGCCTTTTTTGGTCACTGAGTAGCGGGAAGGGCGCAGGCCATTTCGGTCCAAAACGGCGCCGATGTAGTTGCCATCGGTAAACGGAATGGAGGCAGGGCCGTCCCAAGGTTCCATTAAACAGGAATTGTATTCGTAAAATGCCTTTTTGGCCTCGGACATTTCGGTATTTTTTTCCCAAGCTTCGGGAACCAACATCATCATCACCTCTGGAAGCGATCTTCCGGTCATCAACAACAGTTCTACTACCATATCCATACTGGCCGAATCCGATTTACCTGGCAAGACGATGGGCAAAATCTTTTTGATATCATCCCCAAACCAATCGCTCTTAATTAATTCTTCGCGCGAGCGCATGCGGGAGACGTTGCCCCTAAGCGTGTTGATTTCACCATTATGGCACATATAACGGAAGGGCTGGGCTAAATCCCAAGTAGGAAAAGTGTTGGTGGAGAAACGTTGGTGTACCAATGCCAAGCGGGTGACCACACGGGGATCCAAAAGGTCCTCATAATACCTGCTGATGTCTTTTGGCACCAATAGCCCTTTAAATATGATAATCTTGGTGGAGAGGCTGGGCAAATAGAAAAACTGGCTTTGCGACAGTTTACTTTTCAAAATGGCATGCTCCGTAATTTTCCGGGCAATAAAAAGCTTTAGATTGAACTGGAAATCGTCCAAGGCTTCCCCTTTACCAATAAAAACCTGTTTTACATAGGGTTCGGTTTCTGCAGCAATCCTTCCGGGTACCGATCGGTTTACTGGTACATCGCGCCATCCCAATAGCTGAAGGCCTTGCTGCGCCACACTTTCCTCAAGTATCTTGATGCAATAGTCACGTTGGTTGTCCTTTTGGGGAAGAAACACGTTACCCACCGCATATTCTCCTGCTTCTGGAAGGCTGAATTTGCACACGTCGGTAAAAAAGGCGTGTGGAACATCTATAAGGATGCCTGCACCATCACCGGTTTTACCATCGGAACTCACTGCACCTCGGTGTTCCAGTTTATCCAGGATCTCGAGGGCTTTATGTATTATGTCGTTGGATTTTCTTCCTTTTAGGCTACAGATGAAACCTGCTCCACAGTTGTCATGCTCAAATTCGGGTAGGTATAGACCTTGTTTTTCCAATTTCATCATTAACGAATTTCTTCAAAAATATCAAAAACGATGAATAAACATTAAGGTATTTGCTGATTATCAATTAAATAATCAGCATTTGGATAAAAAGGTTAAATAATATTCAAATTGAAAATTTGAGGAATAGTAAATTATCATTATCTCAAAAAGCAGGGTAGTAAATGGATTGTCCCCTCGATATGGGTAGCGCTTAGAGGAATGATATGGTTTTTTCCCATTCTTGCTATGGGAAATAGGGGAGTGCTAAATAAAAAATATGATATTTAAACAAGTACCCCCTCGTTTTGTAAGGGGGTATTGGTTTTAGTCTTTTAGGATACTTCGGGAAATCACGATTTTTTGGATTTCTGAGGTGCCCTCATAAATTTGGGTGATTTTGGCATCCCGCATCAATCGTTCCACGTGGTATTCCTTTACAAAGCCATTGCCACCGTGTATTTGTACCGCTTCCACTGCGGTTTCCATGGCTACTTCGGAGGCATATAGCTTCGCCATTGCCCCGGATAAATCATAATCATTATGGGAATCTTTGTCGCAAGCCGCTTGGTAGACCAAATGTCGAGCCGCTTGGATTTTGGTGTGCATATCAGCCAATTTGAAGGCGATGGCTTGATGGTTGGCTATTTCGGTGCCAAATGCTTTTCGCTGTTTGGAGTAGGTTAGGGCAAGTTCGTAAGCGCCTGCCGCAATCCCCAGTGCTTGGGCGGCAATTCCGATTCGACCTCCGGCCAATGTTTTCATGGCAAATTTAAAACCGAAGCCATCTTCACCGATTCGATTTTCCTTGGGTACTTTAACATCGTTGAACAACAAGGAATGGGTATCACTGCCGCGAATGCCCAATTTGTTTTCTTTAGGACCGATTTCGAAACCTTCCATCCCTTTTTCCACAATTAGGGCATTGATGCCTCGGTGCCCTTTTTCTACGTGGGTTTGTGCAATCACCAAATACACTTCGGCTCTACTGCCGTTCGTAATCCAGTTTTTGGTACCGTTTAATATGTAGTGGTCACCTTTATCAATTGCGGTGGTCTTTTGGGAGGTGGCATCACTGCCCGCTTCTGGTTCGGACAAACAAAAGGCCCCGATAATTTCGCCTGTGGCCAATCGTGACAAGTATTTTTCTTTTTGTGCTTCGGTGCCATAGGCTTCAAGTCCCCAGCAAACCAAAGAATTGTTCACGGACACCATTACCGAGGCCGAGGCATCGATTTTGGAAAGTTCTTCCATGGCCAAAACATAGGAAAGGGTATCCAATCCACTTCCACCATATTTTTCACTGACCATCATTCCCATAAAGCCGAGATCGCCCATTTTTTTCACGATCTCATTGGGAAATGTTTGGGTTTCATCACGCTCGATCACCCCAGGCAAAAGTTCATTTTGGGCAAAATCCTTTGCCGCCTGTTGGATCATTAATTGCTCTTCCGATAGTGTAAAGTCCATAAAACTGAAAAATAACTAAAAATAAAGTGCAAATATAGCTTCTGAATAGCATATTTCTATAAAATACTACGATAAAATGCGAATGATTTAATCGATCGGCTAATTTGTAGCTCCGATAATCGGAATTTCACAATATTTTCTCGCGATAAGATTATGCCGTAAAACTCATTTTGAATATCTTTAGCGCCATAGATAACTACGCAGAAACATAATTCCTTAATTAAACCAAACTTAACATGGAGACCCTTTTAGTTGTCATTTTTGTTGTTGGATATTTGGCAATAACCCTCGAGCATAATTTAAAAATCGATAAACTGATTCCTGCATTGGCCATGATGGCCATCATGTGGGCCTTGATGTCCTTTGGCATTGATGGATTTACAAGCTGGTTCGATTCGGGTGAACACCATTTGATGGAGAATTTCGGTGCACTTGGGCATCCCGAGAAAATGGAGCTTCTGGAAGAGACGTTGTTACACCATTTAGGAAAGACATCTGAGATTTTGGTGTTCTTGTTAGGGGCAATGACCATTGTGGAAATCATTGACTATTTTGATGGCTTTGCTACCATAAAAACCTTTGTAAAAACAAGGAGTAAGAAAAAGATTCTTTGGATATTCTCCTTTTTGGCTTTTATCCTTTCAGCCATCATCGATAACCTAACCGCAACTATCGTTTTGATTTCCATTCTTCAGAAAATTGTGAAGGATAGGGATGTACGACTCTGGTATGCCGGTTTGATCATTATCGCTGCGAACGCAGGTGGTGCCTGGTCGCCCATTGGTGATGTGACCACCACTATGCTATGGATCGGTAAAAAAGTAACAACGGCCAACCTTATTGAGCACTTGTTGTTGCCATCGTTGATCTGTATGGTGATTCCTTCGCTCATCGCTTCCTTTTTACCTGTATTTAAAGGGGAAATCGAAGCTGAGGAAGAAGAGCCATCCAAATCGAAATTTAGTGCCATTATGTTGTATTTGGGATTGGGTGCCATCATCTTCGTGCCCATTTTTAAGACCATTACACATTTGCCACCATATGTTGGAATGATGTTGTCTTTGGCAATTGTGGCCACTTTTGCTGAAATTTTCAGTAACTCCAAGATTGCGATTTCGTCAGTGGATCATGAAAGTGATGCAGCGGCACACCATAGTCCAGTGCACAAGGCACTGACCAAGATTGAATTACCGAGTATCCTCTTTTTCTTGGGTATTTTGATGGCTGTAGCAGCTTTGGAGTCTCTTGGCATGTTGTTCAATTTTGCAGAAGGACTGAAACAAGGTATGCCTTTGATGGGCACTGAAATGGCATCGACCCATGTTTCTGACTTGGTGATATTGTTGTTGGGCGTTGGATCGGCGGTTATTGACAACGTACCATTGGTAGCAGCGAGTTTGGGGATGTTCTCCGAGCCGATGAACGACCAGTTGTGGCATTTCATTGCCTATTCCGCGGGAACTGGGGGCAGTATGTTGATCATTGGATCTGCAGCCGGTGTGGTGGCCATGGGAATGGAGAAAATAGACTTCTTTTGGTACCTTAGAAAGATTTCGTGGTTAGCCCTAATAGGCTTTGTTGGTGGAGCTATATGCTTCATGTTATTACGAAATTTGTTCTAAAAGATACTTTAGCTCGAAAATCTCCGTTATAATTGCAACTTAAATTGGGGATTTTATATGATTATTTTTCAAGAAACTGCGGAGGGTGCAGAGGCAATGGCTTCTATATCAGAAGAGAAGACCCTTTCCGTAATCGACCTTATTGTTAACGGAGGAACCGGTAGTGTCGTGATTATCATGGTGCTTTTCGTGCTCCTATTCGTAGCATTGTACATTTATTTCGAACGCATTTTTGCCATAAAGGCTGCTTCAAAGATCGACAAGAACTTCATGAACCAGATCCGGGATCATGTCATGAACGGAAAGTTGGAAGCTGCCAAGTTGTTATGTGCCCAAACCGATTCGCCAGTGGCCCGCTTGATAGAGAAAGGGGTGGCCCGAATCGGCAAACCGTTGGATGACATCAATACCTCCATCGAGAACGCTGGAACCCTTGAAGTGTACAAATTGGAAAAGAATGTAAGTGTGTTGGCTACCGTTGCAGGTGCTGCACCCATGATTGGCTTTTTGGGTACCGTAATTGGTATGATTTTGGCATTCCACGAAATGGCAAGCAGTGGTGGCCAGGCTGAAATGGGATCTTTGGCATCCGGTATTTATACGGCCATGACCACTACGGTGGCAGGTTTGGTGGTCGGTATCATTGCGTATATCGGTTACAATCACTTGGTAAACCGTACGGATAAGGTGGTGCACCAAATGGAAGCCAATGCCGTCGAGTTCTTGGACCTATTGAACGAACCCATATAGTTTTTAAACCATGAAACTAAAGGGGAGAAATAAAATAAGCCCGGAGTTCAGTATGTCGTCAATGACAGACATTGTATTTCTGTTGTTGGTATTCTTCATGTTGACCTCCAATGCACCGAATGCACTGGACTTACTATTGCCCAAAGCAAAGGGTAAATCCACCAACACGCAGAATGTTTCGGTGACCATCGACAAGGATCTGAAATATTTTGTGAACAACGAGCAGATCAGTAAAGAATACATTGAAATTGAATTAAAAAAGGCACTTGAAGGTCAAGACAAGCCAACAATCATTCTAAGGGCAGAGGAGAACGTGGCCATTAAGGAAGCGGTCAACGTTATGGACATTGCCAATCGGAACAATTACAAGGTTATCTTGGCTGTGCGGCCAAAATAATGGCATTTTTAGATACGAGACACAAGAAAAAATCTTTCACGCTAACAACACTTCTGTTAAGCGCTGTATTGTTATTGCTTTTTTACATTGGACTTACCTATTTGGATCCACCCATCGAAAATGGTATTGCCGTTAATTTCGGTACCATGGATTTTGGCAGTGGGCCTGTTCAACCTATGGAAAAAGTACGCTCTGAACCCAAACAGGTCGAGAGTCAACCCGTGGAGCAGGTACAACCGGCCGAACCTCAGGAGGCGGTGACCGAAGAGGCTCCGGTTGAAAAGGTATTGACCAGCAATGATGAGGAATCCATTAAAATAAAGCAACAACAGGAGGCCAAGCGAAAGGCAGACGAAGCGGCGGAAAAGGCCAAAGCAGAGGCGGAACGCATAGCCCGTGAGAAAAGGGAGGCCGAAGAACGCCAGCGACAGGAACAGGAAGCCAAGAAAAAGAATATCGATGCCCTTATTGGCGGTATCGGCCAATCCGATGGCACCACTACCGGAAGTGAAGGAAACGATAACACACCCGGGGATAAAGGTCAGCCAGATGGTGATCCCTATGCCACCACATACTACGGAGCTCCCGGAAGCGGAACTGGAACCGGAGGTTACGGCCTCAATGGCAGGTCTTTGGTGGATAGTGGCAAAGTACGACAGGAATGCAATGAGGAAGGCAGGGTTGTGGTCAGGATAACCGTAGATAGATCGGGTAGGGTGATTAAGGCCGAACCCGGTGTGAAAGGTACCACCAACAATGCGCCATGTTTGCTGGAACCTGCAAGAAAAACTGCATTCATGCACAAGTGGAACCTCGATTCCAATGCGCCGGCCCAACAAATCGGTTTTGTGGTGGTCAACTTTAAATTGGGACAGTAGTGACCTATAAAGAGACCCTCGACTGGATGTTTGCCCAGTTGCCCATGTACCAACAAAAAGGTGCTGCGGCCTTGAATGCCAAACTGGATAAAACCCTTCATTTTGCGGCCCATTTGGGCAATCCTGAAGACAAATTTAAAAGTATACACGTCGCTGGCACCAATGGCAAAGGCTCCAGTAGTCATATGTTGGCTTCCATTTTACAGGAGTCAGGTTATAAGGTTGGTTTGTATACTTCTCCCCACTTAAAGGATTTTAGGGAGCGAATCAAAATCAACGGAAAAGTTATTGACGAAGCGTTCGTGACTGATTTCATTGCTGCCCACAAAACCTATTTGGAATACCATAAGCTGTCGTTCTTTGAAATGACCGTTGGTATGGCCTTTACCTATTTTGCCCAGGAAAAAGTGGACATTGCTGTCATAGAAGTTGGATTGGGTGGTCGATTGGATTCTACCAACATCATAACCCCTGAGGTTTCCTTGATCACCAATATCGGTATGGATCATATGCAAATTTTGGGGGATACAATTGAAAAAATTGCCTTGGAAAAAGCGGGCATCATCAAGCCCAATGTTCCTGTGGTAATCAGTGAGCGACAACCGGAGACGGAAACTATTTTTTCGTTGATTGCCCATCAATTCAAATCCGAGATTGTTTTTGCGGAAGATGAGAACATACGGGATTACCCGACGGATCTATTAGGGGATTATCAAAAGCGAAATTGCAAAGGTGTGATTGCCACCATTACAATGTTGGAAGGTTTTGAAGTGTCCGAGACAGCCATTGCTAAGGGGCTACAACGTGTAGTGGCGAATACAGGTTTGATGGGGAGGTGGCAAGTTTTGCGGCAATCACCTTTGGTGGTCTGTGATACTGCTCATAATAAAGAGGGCCTCACATATGTATTAGCCCAAATTGCCAAACAATCCTATTCTAAATTGCACATTGTGCTTGGCTTTGTGAACGATAAGGACGTACAGGGAGTATTAAAGCTCTTCCCGAAAGATGCAATCTATTATTTTGTGCGACCCAGCATGCCAAGGGGATTGGATGTTGGTCAATTACAAAGTTTGGCAAAAGAGCAAGGCTTGAAGGGCGAAGGGTTTCAATCCGTTCAAGAGGGTCTTAAAATGGCCATTTCGAATGCTGATGAAGCGGAAATGGTCTTTGTTGGCGGAAGCACTTTTGTGGTGGCCGAAGTGGTTTAAACAGTAATCTGCAATCACCTTTGGGTCGGCCTTTGAGAAAACAACAATTTATTGGTCAAAAATATTTTTCGCTTTTTTATTTTTTTCTTTTTGGTATTCAAAAACTATCCTATATTTGCACTCCCATTTGGGAAATTGAATGGGCGCTTAGCTCAGTTGGTTCAGAGCACCTCGTTTACACCGAGGGGGTCGGGGGTTCGAATCCCTCAGCGCCCACTGTTAAAGTTTAAACAAAAACAAAACCTTGCTTATCTTATTGATTTGCAAGGTTTTGACGTTTTTGGACTATCGAAAAGACAGATTGTCTCCCTAATAGGTTAAACCTTGAGAGATGTGAGGCTTGCAGCACCCCACTTCGTTTCGTTTGCCTTTACCCCGAAATTTTTAAAAATTGGAAATTATACCCTCTATTATTATGTGGTCGCAAAGTAAGGATGATGCAAAATTGTTGCTAAAAGGACCATCTGAATTAATATATTCCGAAGGAGATACAGAAAATCACTATAAGGGGAAAAATTCTTCAATTTCTCTTTTTCCATCAATCAAATCCTGAACTGTGGTTCTTTCCAGAACATTGATAAAGTTAGTTTTATTGGAACCTACAAGTTTATGGAGCACACAGGGGTTGTCGACATCACAATTCCGCAATCCCAAAACACATGAGGTTACCCGTTTTTCTCCATCAATGACTTTAACAACATCCATCAAGGTTCTTTTTCTATCATTATCACTTAAATAAAATCCACCCTTGGGGCCCCTTGCCGATGAAATAACGTTATGACGAGAAAGTTCTTGCAACAGTTTGGCTAAGTATGACTCGGGAACATTCACGATGCCGTGCATATCCCTAACCATGATTTTATGGTTCTCATCGGAGTTCAGGGCTAAGTATAACACTCCTTTAATTGCATATTTTGACGAATTGGAAAGCATGTGATAGAATGTAAACAAAGATTAAAAGACATTTTTATCCTTTTTATGATTTAAATCATATTTTCCATAAGTAACCCTAGTTACATTTGACTCCAATATTTAACCATTATCCAATGAAGTCAATAGTAAAAGGAATAACATTACTCTTCGTGCTGATCATGATCGGCTGCGGAGGCAAACAAGAAGAAAAGAAAGAGGATGGCTTTAGTGTGCAACGGAAAAAGACCACTTCGGAACAACCGGTCGAGTCCAGTTCAGCCACGGAGACCAAGGCCTCCGAACGTGTTGATATGTCCACTAAAGGAGTCGGTCCTATCAAATCCGTGACATTGGCCCCGGAAATCGATCAGGCGATGGCCGCCAACGGCAAGGAAATCTATGATCAAATGTGCTTGGCCTGCCACAGGGTGGGTAAAAAGTTCATAGGTCCACCACCCAATGGGGTGCTTGAGAGACGAACCCCTGAATGGATCATGAATATGATCTTAAACCCTCAGGAGATGGTTCAACAAGATCCACTGGCCAGGGATTTGCTCCAAGAGTTCAATGGGTCGCCCATGTCCAACCAAGGGCTGACCGAGGAGCAGGCACGGGCCATTCTTGAATACTTCAGGACATTAAATTAAACCATATGAAATCAACCATTAAACTCAGTGCCCTCGGGCTAACCTTACTGTTCCTATTTAACATTGGCTGTAAGGATAGGGCCCAGAACGAAACAACGGCTTCCGACCCAAATACATCCGAAGCAATTATCAAGAGCAATAAAGGACAGGCCTTTATCGAAGACGACGAATCCACGCCCAACGTCCTCCAGATTGCACTTGGATCACCGGACCATAGCACTTTGGTGGCAGCGGTCCAGGCTGCAGATTTGGAGAATGCCCTTGTCAATGCAGGCCCCCTAATGGTATTCGCCCCAACCAATGCCGCTTTTGACGCTTTGCCAGCAGGAACCGTGGATGATCTATTGAAACCTGAGAACAAAGAGGCTCTGGCAAACATCCTTAAGTATCATGTAACTCCGGGAAACTATTCCAAGGACTTTTTGAAAAAGTTCAAGAAGTTGGGACAGGCCAATAATCAAAATGTTATAGTGGAGGTGCAGGGTGATGATGTCTTTGTAGGGGGAGCCAAGATCATTGCCAGTGTACCTGCAGGAAATGGGATCGTCCATGTTGTGGACAAGGTCATCCTCCCTCCGGCCCAATAACTGATTAACACCAAAAAAACAAATAAATCCTAACACAATGAAAGTAAAACACCATTTGATACTGACCTTGGGAACGGCCTTGTTGCTGGTTTCCTGTGGCCAACAGAACCAAAGTTCAAACGGGGCGCTGTCCTCCAGTGCCGCCGAAAAAGTCTATGTAGCTCCTGGGGAACAGGATGAATTTTACGCCTTCCTTTCCGGGGGATATAGTGGTAACCTTACCGTTTACGGATTGCCATCCGGGCGGATGTTCAAGGAAATTCCAGTATTCTCGCAGTTCCCTACATCGGGGTACGGCTATTCCGAAGAGACCATCCCCATGTTGAACACCTCCCATGGTTTTGTTCCCTGGGACGACCTTCACCATCCGGACATATCCCAGACCAATGGGGAATTGGATGGGCGCTGGATTTTTGTAAATGGGAACAATACTCCGCGTATTGCAAGGGTCGATCTTAGCACCTTTGAAACAGCAGAGATCATCGAGGTTCCCAACAGTGCAGGGAACCACAGTTCCTCATTCATTACGGAAAACACCGAATATGTGGTGGCAGGTACCCGATTTGCTGTTCCTGTGCCCCAACGGGACATGTCCATAAGTGAATACAAAGGAAACTTTAAAGGTGCTCTTACATTTATCAGTGTTGATCCCGAACATGGCCACATGGCCATCAAGTTCCAATTGTTGATGCCGGGCTTCAACTATGACCTTTCCCACCCAGGAAGGGGCAAGTCCCATGGCTGGTTTTTCTTTACCACCTATAATACTGAAGAGGCCAATACCCTTTTGGAAGTGAATGCTTCCCAAAACGACAAAGATTTCATCGCGGCGATCAATTGGAAAAAGATCGAAGAATATGTGAACAACGGTGGCGGCACCAAAATGCCGGCCAACTATGCGCACAACGTGTATGATGAGCATTCCCATACCGGGACAACGACCATGAAGGATGAAGTACTTACCGTGGACCCCACAAAGGTTCCCGGGGCCGTATTTTTCCTCCCCACGCCAAAATCCCCCCATGGCTGTGACGTAGACCCGACCGGACAGTATATCATTGGCAATGGTAAGCTATCTGCTGATTTGACCGTACATTCTTTTGATAAAATGATCGCTGCCATTGAAGGGGAGAAATTCGATGGGGAAGCCTATGGCATCCCAATTTTGAAGTTTGAGGATGTCTTGGCCGGACAGGTAAAAAGTGGTGGCCTTGGCCCATTACACACGGAGTTCGACGGTAAGGGCAATGCCTATACCACGTTCTTTATCTCTTCGGAAGTTGTGAAATGGCAGTTGGGAACTTGGGAGGTTATCGACAGAAAACCCACTTATTATTCTGTGGGGCACTTGATGATCCCCGGTGGCAACTCCAGAAAGCCATTTGGCAAATACGTGGTGGCCATGAACAAGATCACCAAGGACCGGTATTTGCCCACGGGGCCAGAAATGGAACACTCGGCACAGATTTATGATATCTCAGGCGACAAAATGGAGTTGATCTATGACTTTCCGACCCATGGGGAGCCCCACTATGCCGCTGGTTGTCCAGCTGATCTGTTGACTGCAAATTCACGCAAGATTTATCGATTGGATGAAAACAGGCACCCCTATGCCGTGACCACAGCAGATGGCTCCAAGGTGGTAAGGGATGGTAATGAGGTTCATGTATATATGTCAACCATACGCAGCCACTTTACGCCGGACAATATCGAAGGCATCAAGGTAGGTGACAAGGTCTATTTCCATATCACCAACCACGAACAGGACTTTGATGTGCCCCACGGATTTTCCATCCTGGGCCAAAACACCTCCGAGCTGTTGATCATGCCCGGACAGACCAAAACATCCGTTTGGGAACCTAAGCAAGTTGGGGTATGGCCCTTCTATTGTACAGATTTCTGTTCCGCTTTGCACCAAGAGATGCAAGGCTATGTCAGGGTCTCACCTGCCAACTCAAATATTGAACTGAAATGGTCACTTGGTGAGTGATTCGGATTGACTTGCCAATGAATAAAGCGGGCTGCGTCCATGACCTGCCCGCTTTTTTTACAAATTGAAAAACAAACATCTTCCAAAAAACCGAAATCAGTTTGTAACCTTTAAATCAAAAAAATGAAAAAGGCTAGTATTTTAATGATTGTTGGCCAGCTCTTCCTCTTGGGTTTATACGTTTTCCCACTTTGGAATATCATGTTGGGCGCCCCACAATACCCCGACCCATTGGGGTTGAACATCCATATCAATGGCCTACAGGGCGTCAGCGAGTTCGATATCCAAAACATTGATGGCCTGAACCACTATATAGGCATGCACACCCTTCCCACAGTGGAGGACATGTGGGAATTCAGCACTTTCCCCATCATAATCGGAATCATGGTTGGGCTCGGGGTACTGATCGGGATTTTGGGTTTTCTTGGTAAACTAAGCTACAAATGGTTCCTGGGATGGTTCGCTCTGATGTCCTTGATGGGCATACTTGGGATGTATGATTTCAATGAATGGTTGGTGGACTACGGCACCAATTTGGACCCCAATGCCATTATGAAATTGACCAACCCTGATGGAACCCCAATGACCTATAAACCACCACTACTGGGTCATGTGAAGATGTTGAACTTTGATGTAACTTCTTTGCCCGCTACAGGTGGATGGTTGATGTTCCTGGGCATGATGTTGACCTTGGCTGCCGGATATTTTGGATGGAAGAGCAAGAAAAATAAAACTTGAAACATGAAAAAACAACTTTTGCCATTGCTACTGACATTGGTGCTTTCGATATCATGCACTGTAGCTCCCAAACCCATTGATTATGGCCATGTGGCCTGCCACTACTGTAGTATGACCATCGTGGACAAGCAACATGCCGCACAATTGGTCACAACCAAGGGAAAAGTCTTTGACTTTGATGCCGTGGAGTGCATGATGAATCAATTGAAGGAAACGGACACATCCACCATCGCCCTGTTCTTGGCCAATGATTTTGATAGTCCCGGGGAACTGATCGATGCGACAAAGGCCACCTATTTGATCAGTGAGAACATCCCAAGTCCCATGGGCGCCTATCTAAGTGCCTTTGATGAGGAAGGAGCTGCTAAGTTTGTTCTGGACGCCAATGGAGGGCAATTACTTTCTTGGAGCGAATTGAAACAACAATATGAATAGTTTAATAATTACCAAACCATGTATATGATCGATATAGACAATACCATTGCCCAGCAACCTTATGACGGACTTCAAGTTGAACAACTGGTGAAAAACGAAACCATGGAAATTCTCAGCATCAGTTTGGCCAAGGATGCCATCTTTCCAAGTCATACCTCACCAAAAGATGCCCATTTGGTTGTGCTCGAGGGTTCCATTGAATTCCACATCGAGAACCAGATCGTCAATTTAGGGTCACAGCAACACTTTAGCTTTTCCAAAAAGGTTGAGCATTGGGTAAGGGCCCTTACAAATGCAAAATTTTTGATAATCAGATAAGAAATCATAGCTTCATAAGCCATAAGATTGCCTTTGGGCAATCCAAACAATATCAGCAGAAAATTGAAGACTCCATATCACAAATACCTCCTTTGGATGGTCCTGTTCCTATTATGTCAAGAAATATGGGCCAAAACGTGGACAATTTGCAATACCTGCGAACAACGCTCTATTAAACAGACCATCCTACTGGCCAATGCCCATGACACCCTATTGGTCCAAAAAGGAACCTATCGGGAATATGAGATCGTGGTGGACAAACCTTTGGTCATCAAAGGCGTGGATTATCCCATCGTGGACGGCGAAAAAAAAGGGGAAATCTTTCAAATCCAGTCGGACGGTGTGACACTCGACGGGCTTTTCATCATCAATGTTGGTGTCAGCTATACCAAGGACAATGCGGCAATACGGGTTGTCCGGAGCAAGGATTTTCGCATCCAGAACATGGTTTTGGAACAATTGTTCTTCGGCATCTATTTGGAAAAATCCTCCCACGGCAAAGTCTACCACAACCGAATCATTGGTGAGGCAGTGGACGAATATAATTCGGGGAACGGTATCCAATTGTGGTATTCCTCGGACATCGAGGTGTCCAAAAATCATGTTCAAGGAACGCGGGACGGCATTTATCTGGAGTTTTCCGATCGGATTACGATTACGGGTAACACTAGTATGGACAATCTCCGATACGGGCTCCATTTCATGTTTTCCAACAACGATATCTATACCCAAAACACTTTTGAAAACAATGGTGCCGGTGTTGCGGTCATGTTCTCCAAGTTCATAACCATGAAAGACAACACTTTTCGAAAAAACTGGGGAACAGCCGCTTACGGTATGCTGTTGAAGGAAATCAATGATGCCGAGATCATTGGAAATACCTTTGAGGAAAACACCATCGGTATCAATATTGAGGGATCTAACCGAATCCGGTATACCAACAACGATTTTATAGGCAATGGTTGGGCCATCAGGGTAATTGGGGCCTGCTATACCAATAGTTTCAGGGGCAATAATTTCTTGTACAACTCCTTCGATATTTCCTATAACAGCAAATTGAACGACAATGTGTTCGAGGGCAACTTTTGGAGTGGCTATACCGGATACGACCTGGACAAGGATGGTATCGGGGACGTGCCCTACCGTCCGGTCAAGCTCTTTTCGTATGTAGTGAACCGCACTCCGGAGACCATTGTCCTGTTGCGGAGCCTTTTCATGGATATCATTGATTTCTCCGAAAGGGTCTCCCCGGTGTTCACCCCGGACAATTTAAAAGATGCCCAACCTTTAATGAAAATACGATCATGACCATTGACATAAAAGACCTTCATAAACAATTTGGCAAGAACCAGGTATTGAAAGGTGTCGACCTGACCATTGACAAAGGCCGGATATATGCCATTTTGGGCCCTAACGGTTCGGGAAAGACCACCTTGATCAAGAGTATCCTGGGTATGGTGCTTCCCGACAAAGGTCATATCACCGTATTGGACAAGCCTATCAAAAAACAATGGAAGTACCGCAAGCAGATCGATTATCTCCCACAGATTGCCAACTTTCCACCGAACATCAAAGTGAAGGAGCTTATCCATATGATCAAGGACCTGCGGAACAGTCCCAGTGCTGAAAAGGAATTGATAGACCTCTTTGGCCTTGGACCCTTTCTGGATAAAAAACTGTCCACCCTCTCCGGGGGCACCAAACAAAAGGTGAACATTGTACTGACCTTTATGTTCGACAGCCCCTTGCTCATTCTTGATGAACCGACAACGGGGCTGGACCCCATGGCCCTGATTCGTTTGAAGGAGTTGATTTTGAAGGAAAAATCCAATGGAAAGACCATCCTCATCACATCCCATATCATGCAATTTGTGGAAGAAATGTCCGACCAGATCGTATACCTGTTGGAAGGTGACATTTACTTTAAGGGAACCATCCCCGAACTTAAGAAACAGACAGGGCAGACCAGTTTTGAACATGCCATTGCAACCCTAACCACTTCTGAAAACCATGCTGAAAATACTGAAATATAGTTTTTACGACCTTATTCGTAGCCGCTGGAGCTATGTCTATTTTTTATTTTACTTGATTCTGGGATTTGTCTTGTTGTTCCTGAACAATGATGTCTCCAAGGCCGTGATCACCTTAATGAACGTGATCATTGTTCTTATACCATTGATAGGTACCATTTTTGGGGTCATGTACTATTACAATTCACGGGAGTTCACCGAACTGCTCTTGGCACAGCCGATCAATCGCACCTCCATTTTTATGGGCCAATACCTGGGCGTGGCGGGTTCCCTGGCCCTAAGCCTGATACTGGGCTTGGGTGTACCTTTTTTACTTTATGGACTTTTACGGAGCGATGCCATTTTTGATTTCTCACTGCTGTTGGTGACAGGGGCGTTTCTGACCTTCATCTTTGTGGGTCTGTCATTTGTCATTGCCATATCCAACGAAAACAAGATCAAGGGTTTTGGGTATGCCGTCCTGTTATGGCTTTTTTTGGCCGTAGTATATGACGGACTATTTTTAATGTCACTCATTGTTTTTGAGGAGTATCCCTTGGATACCTTTTCCTTGGTGGCCACTATGCTCAATCCCATTGATCTTTCCAGGATATTGATACTGCTCAAATTGGACATTTCTGCCCTGTTGGGTTATACGGGGGCCATCTTTAAAAAATTCTTTGGGACCGACATAGGGTTCTTGGTTTCCATGGCAATTCTTGTATGCTGGACCAGCTTGCCGCTGTTGGTGCTGGGATACAAGGCAAAAAGAAAGGATTTTTAGGAAATTCTTGGACAATTTTAATTACTGGTTACATGACACGTGGCCAAGCTCTATTTTAATTGCTCCATGTTTTGGCCTCTTTACTCGAACACATTCCTTGCCTATTTTTGTGGTTCCGCGGTTCCCATTCCATAAACAAGTATCTTTGCAATTCGCTAATCGGATTAATCAAAGAAAATTACCAACAGAAGATACAATGGCCCACTTTATATTTAAACTGAACTACAAAGTATTTTAGATCACAATGATTTTTTCCAAAGCATGTGAATATGGTATCCGAGCGGCAGTCTATGTAACATTGCAATCACTGGACGGAAGACGTGTAGGTGTTAATGAAATTGCTAAAGAGATTGACTCTCCCATTGCATTTACCGCAAAGATTCTACAACAACTCACAAGATACAAAGTCATTCATTCCGTAAAAGGACCCAATGGTGGGTTTGAAATAGAAAGGCCTGATATGGATACGGTGAAATTAAGCATGATTGTGAATGCCATTGACGGTGACCAAATATATGTAGGTTGCGGTCTTGGACTAAAGGAATGTAATGCCCAAAAGCCGTGTCCTTTACATGATAGATTCGTTGATGTTAGGACCGACTTAAGAAGAATGTTGGAAAACACAAGCCTTTTTGATTTGGCTACAGGACTTGAAAAGGGATTGACCCAGTTGAAAAGATAGGGCGTACTTCAAAGAAGTGGATTAGCATTTTAGTGATTGTTTATAATTCATTGATTAATGGTTGCTCCTGAAAACCAAAACATTTGCTTCAAACATCATTATTGACTTTTTTTTGCATACAAAATCGGTTTCTTAATCCCTTGCTTTTGGAAATATTCCTGGTTCATGATAAAATGGGAAACCGTCATTTCGTTCATGCGGTCCACAATCGGAATCAGGCCCATCCGTAATCTTCTCATGTCAATTCCAGTGGTGTCCGACATGTTTTTAGGAAAGGCCTGTCCCAACTCATTGTAATCAAATTGGGTGCCGTAAATCTGTTCTTTACCCATGTTCAGGTTCACCCGGTCCGTCAAAAATGCATAATACTTATGGGAAGCATTGCCTCTTTTCATGTGCTTTTCCATTTCCTTCAACACTTTAAGTTGAAATTCAGGGTCGTGGTCCGAATGTTGGACCATCAGCCAAAAATTATCGGAACCTTCCTCACCCGCCAAATCATACCCTACAAAGCCATATTCATTAAAAATTTCCTCGATTCTTTTTTGATGGGTGGTAAAAACACTGTCTTTGAACGCATTCCATTCCTCGGTTGACATTTTGGCGTATTCCCCTTGTGGAATATAAGCCGCGATTTGGTCCACTTCCTTCATTTTTTCCAGTTCTTCGGCCAATGCTGGGTTGAAAACAATTTTTTTCTCCTCCGGTTGCTGCTCTGCTGGTTTGTCCTTACAACCTACTAAAAGTACGATCAAGGTGAGGGTTACATAAAGTCTTTTCATTGTATTCGAGGTTTATTGATGATTTTTTTTGATTTAATCGTTCTTTGGTTCATTAAGGGTATCGTCCACAATATCCAAAATGGATTGCCTTTGTCGATTTACCGTCAATTTGGTGACATCGGGACGGGAGTAATGACCCACTGGGTCAAAGTTTTGTCGTTCTTCCAAAACCCGGTTAAAGTCGATGGTGGTCACAATCAAGTCTTCTTTTTCGATAATTGGCGGGATGATCCACTCACCATCTGGACCAGCTATGCAGGAGCCCCCATTGGCCAAAATCGGTGGGGCATTCTTCAAAATCTCTTCAAGATGTGGTGTGTCTGTTGGGAAATCTTCAATCCGCATTAAACTGGATACAGAAACAACGAACGAACGGGATTCCCTGGCAATGAACCGGGTAATATCTTTGGTGTTGTAGTCCGAACCGGGCCAGACGGCAATATGAAGGTCCTCACCAAGGCCATAAAGTGCCGTTCTGGAAAGGGGCATCCAATTTTCCCAACAATTGAGACCACCCACGGTAAATTGCTTTAAAGGGTGTACTCGTAGACCATTGCCGTCACCGGGCGACCATGTCAATCGCTCCTCATAGGTGGGTTGCAACTTTCGATGTGCCGATTGAATTTTGCCATTTGGGTCAATATAGACCAACGAACAATAAAGGCTATGTCCACCTCTGTTTTTTGCACGTTCAATAATGCCCAAATAAATGGCAAGGTGGTATTTTTTGGCTAGTTCAGCAATGGCATCCAGTTCCCCTGATTCTATTTGTATCGCATTTCGGATATAATGTGCATGGATCTCTTTCTGGAGCGTAGAATCAAATTCGGCGCCATTGGTCAGGGAAACCCAAAAAGGATATCCGGGAAGAAACGCTTCACCAAAAACCAAAAGCTCGCAATTCGCCTCAGCGGCTCGTTTGATGGCGGACAGAATCTTGTCAACAGTTTTTTGTTTGTTCAACCAAACCGGGGCCAATTGGGCCATGCCAATTTTTAGGGTGTTGTTCATTTCAAATAGGGATAGATTGAAATACTTATTTTTCTTAAAAATACTCTTGTCACTGGTTTTTTCAAATCGAATGCCCAAATATTATGAGACAACATATGGTCAGAAGAACAATCGCAATGTTAGATTTGGCGTAAAACCAAGCGAATGCCGATGAATAACCTGTTCCAATAGTAAAGTGTTATCGGATTGACTGGTCCGGTAAGTTATGGACAAGGGCACGACCCTGCGATACAAATTGAGTGCTGAAACCCCGACCTGAAGTTTCGATTGGTTTTGGTTAAACGGAATCTGATACGTTGCCGATGCATCCAACCGATGGAATGTCGGTAATCTTGCACTATTGATGGTGCCAAAATCAACCTGATGGCTGTCTTCATTGTAACTATTGATCGGGGTAAAAGGACTTCCAGTCCGAAGTTGCCAACCTAGGGACAACTGAAAATTATTCAATTGCAAACTATTGGAGAATTGAAAATTGTGGGTAATATCGTTATTGCCCGGAAACGTACCATCCTGAATTGCCTCAAAAGTAAAATTGATATCGTTGAATGCGTAACCCATCCAAAACCGATAATTGCCGACTCTTTTTTTGAGCAACAAATCCATGCCCAAAATCGAACTTTTGCCCACACTGAGGCTTGGTTGTGGCAAGGTAAAGCCCTGACTGTAACTGGTGAGTCCCGAAAGACGTTTGTAATATCCTTCAATGTCCAGTGTCCATCCATTTTTATGGAACAGCAATCCCGTAGAAATTTGATTGCTCTGCAACAAGGGAAAGTTCACGTCATCCGAAAGCCTCCAAAGGTTGTTCTCCAGTCGTAGCTCGGTTTGATTGAACTCAATGAGCTGTGATATGGGTTGGTTTTTTCTTTCCAAGCCTGCCCTGAGCCGCAGCGCTTTGGCAATGGGCAATTCCATATTTAACCGCGGTTCCAGATATACTTGGCCCAAACTACCGTAGTGAACCAGTCGTATTCCGAATTTCAATAGGCCTGTATTGGGTTTGATCAAGGAATATTCCCCAAAAAGCACATTCTTAAAATTGCTTTCATTAGCCGGAAGGTTCACATTGTTTTCGGGGTCCAAGCTTGTGGTGCTAAGGTCTACCTCAACATTGGTATTGGATAGCTGGTAACCGAACATAAAACGGTTGCCGTTTTGTAAATATCGGTCCGATTTTAGATCCAGGCCAAAATCGCTGATACGGTTGCCCCGGATATTGGTTTCTTCTTGGGTGTCCCCGAAAAATTCCTCATTTTGGTAAAACGAATCGTAGGAAGAGAAATAGGCAGTAATTTCTTCAGTACGGTTTGGAGTGCTTTTGTGGGCCCAATTGACACTGAATCCTCCGTTTCCCGTTGTCAGTGAATCCCGTTTCGATTCCCCACTGTTGGCAAATGAGAATTCGGTCCGATTTCGGGTCATTAGGGCGCTGATGGAAATTTTGTCTTGCTCCGTTGGTTGTAAAATGTATTTCGCATTAATATCATAAAATCGAAAATGGGTGTCGCTCGATTCATAGGTATACCCATCATCTGAGGTAACGTTCAAGGGATTACCATCACGATCCGTAACGGTCCCCATATTATTGAATATTTTTTTGGCATAGGCTTCGTAGGTCGGGCTTTTATACACATCGGGGTACGAGCGTCTGGCATATAGGAAGAAAGAAGATTTTCGATTCAATGGTGCTTTTACATAGCCATCCAAACTCAATCCGTCCAGTCCAAAACCACCCGCGAACTCCTCGACCACTTCATCGGTTGTGCTGATGTCGACCACTCCCGACACCCTATCTCCATAAGCGACACTGGTAGCTGTTTTAAAAATGGTTGCCTTTTCGGTGGCATAGGGGTTGAATCTGGACAACATGCCAAACAAATACCCTGTATTGAACAATCGGATGTGATCGAACAAAATGAGGTTTTGGTCGGGAGTACCGCCGTGTATTTGAATGCCCGAAGCGGACTCGTCCAAACTGGAAACCCCCGGCACCATTTGTATGCTTTGTAAGATATCGGGAGTTGTGAGGCCTGGAATGGCTCCCAAAGGTTTTTGACTTAGTGTAACCGAACCATCCCGATTACGGTCGATACCGGTTGTGATGTACGAAGTAACAACGACTTCATTCAATATTTTATAAACAGGGGATAGGTAAAGGGATGTGCAATGATCTGATGGTTTCACTTCAACCGTTTCATATCCTGATACCACCAAGGAATGGGCAGGTCGGTCTTCAGCGGCAAAACGGATCAACCCATTCATGGTTGTTTCCAATACTTTGATGGAATCGATTACAACCTGGTTTTCCGAAATGGGCATCCGCGTTTCTTTATCCAAAAGGAACAGACAAACTTCGTTGTTGGCGGTAATGGGAACAACAATGACCTGGGGTTGGCCTTCAACTTTTTCAAAATGGAGGCCGGTCTGTGCCCCCAATACCGATAAAATGGCCTCGATGGATAAGGGTCCTCTTTGGATCGTTATTTTTTTGTCCTTGACCAAATCTTCGGCATAGGAAAAACTGAGTCCGGTTTCTTTTTCTACGTATTGAATGACCGTTTTTAGGGGAGTCTCTTCAAAATCGACCAAAGGCAACTCTTGGGCATTGGAAATGCAAATACCCCATAGCAAGCAGGATAAAACGAAAAATAAGTGCCTCATCTCTTAGTTGGACAAGGTAACAATTCTTTTGTCCTCAGAAATATGATATTTGATGCCCATGGGTTCCATTGTGGTTTTTAGGGCATTTTCAAGATTGTTGTGGGCGAATTTTCCGGTGAATTGTCGATTGGTGTTTATACCATTGGCGTTCAGGGTAATGGGAAATTGCAGGGCAAGTTCTTCCAGTACATCGGAAAAGGGTTGTTGCACAAAGGCAGAAAACCCTTCCTTCCAATCGGGAAAACGTTGCGAAATTTCCCTTGTTTGTAGCGTTGCACCATCCGATATCAATTCATTACCGCCATTGAGGGTGAATGGGGCCAAATGTAACAGTGTTGGTGCGAATATGACAGTTCCTTCATAACATTGGATCTTGATATTTTTTCTATCCCGCACATTGAATTGGGTTCCTAGCACGGTAATGGTTCCCGAGGTGGTTTTTACCGTAAAATCCTTACCGGCACGTACATCAAAAAAAGCCTCGCCTTCAAATTCAACGGCCCGATCCTCTTCCCATCCGAAGCGTTTGAACGAAAGCTTGGAATTGGCATTCAGTTCCACCGTGGAGCCGTCGGCCAGTAACACAATTTCCTTTTCACCAATACCGGTTTGGTAGGTTTTGTTGCCCAGAAAGTAATTGAAAGCACCAAACAATAAAGCTACCGAAGCAGCAATGGCCGGCAACCACCAAAGTTTTCGAACCGGTGTTTCTTTTTTTGTGTTTTTATTTTTTGCAGTAACGAGGGCCAACGCCTTTTCCACGTCGATTTCCGGTTTTTCCAAAGATTCCATGGCCTGATCGATGCGAACGAGCTGTCTGTGGACATCAGAAGCCAGGAATCCATCCAGTTCCTCCTGGCTCAATTCCCCTGCCATCCATCTGACCAAAAATTCCTCGGTGGCGTACTTTTTATCCATAGACTTTGACTCTCTTATTTATTTGACAGGCAAACACTTGATTACCCTATTTTAAAATTTAAATTCTTTGCCAAGTTCCTCCCTAAGTTGCAGCAAGGCTTTGCTCATTCGCCTTTCCACGGCCTTCACGCCAATGCCCACTAGTTCTGAGATTTCCCCATAGGTTTTCTTTTCCATACGACTCAAAAGGAACACTTCTCGTTCCTTTGTTGGCAGTGCCCCAATGGCTTCCTTCAATTTAAGTTGAAATTCGCCCATCTGCAGTACATATTCGGGATCCTCGTTGTCGATCGGATTGGACTTTTGCTTTACATGCTTTAGCACAATTTTCTCGTGGGCTTTTTCATTGAGGAACGAATTACTGGCTGCCCGGTACAGATATGCCTTGACTTTTGAAAAAGAAACCGTGGCGCATAACCTCCACAGTTTTATAAAAACATCCTGTACAATATCCTCTGCTTGCTGCAGGTCGCCACATTTATAATAGATGTATCGGGTAACGCTCCCATAATGGGTGCGAAAGATGCTTTCGTACACTTTTTGCTCACAAATGGAAGGATCTTGTTCTGTCATGCACGTGTTGTTGGCATCCTTTTTTGGGTCGACAACAAAAATAAATAGAAAAAAATAGGGTGCTGCCGCATTTGCCTGTCTAAGTAATGAAAAAGAGATTAAATATCCCGATATGAGTTTTAAAAAAATGATGCTGGCCTTGGTGTTTGGAAGCATATTGACACTAAGCCAAACCCATGCCCAAGAGTGGCAAACCAATTTTGAAAAGGCCAAGACACTGGCCCAAAAGGAAAAGCAACATATTGTTTTGGTCTTTCAGGGTTCTGATTGGTGTGCCCCCTGTATTAAACTGGATAGGGAAATATGGAGTTCCCCTGAATTTCAAGAGCTGGCAAAAGGACATTTTGTGATGCTAAAGGCGGATTTTCCCAGAAAACAGAAGAATAAGTTGCCTGCTGACCAAGAAGCGCACAACAAGACATTGGCGGCAAAATACAATCCGAACGGGTATTTTCCATTTGTAGTGGTCCTCGATGCTTCAGGCAAAAAATTGGGTGAGACCGGTTATGAGAAAACATCTCCCAGAGCCTATTTCAACAAGTTGAATGCATTTTAAGAACCGCTATATGTTGCCATTAAAGCGAATATTGTTCATAGGTGTATTCTGGTTGTCCGTCAGTGCTGGAGTTGCCCAGCAATCCAATGTCGCTCCCGAACTTGAGGTATACCAGCGAACCCTAAAGTTGATGGGCAGCCGATTCGACCTTACGGTGGTGGCGGAAAACCAACAACAAGGAAATGCCTACTTGGATCTGGCCGTTGGGGAAATTTCCCGGATAGAGCGATTGATTTCATCATGGGATCCCAACTCACAAACCTCGGCCATCAATGCCAATGCGGGCATTGCCCCGGTAAAGGTGGATGCAGAACTCTTTCACTTGATCGAAAGGGCTTTAAAGATTTCCAAATTGACCCAAGGTGCTTTTGATATCAGTTATGCTTCCATGGATCGCATTTGGAAGTTTGATGGGTCGGTAACCGAGATGCCCGCTGCAGAGGTAATTCGTCAATCTGTGGAGAAAGTAGGATACCAAAACATTGTTCTGGACAGGGAGAATATGACCGTGTTTTTGAAAAAAGAAGGAATGAAAATTGGTTTTGGGGCCATTGGAAAGGGTTATGCCGCGGATCGGGCAAAGGAACTTTTGATGAAAAACGGGGTAAACTCCGGTATCATAAATGCATCCGGCGACCTGAATGCTTGGGGCACCCAGCCCGATGGTAAGGATTGGATGGTGGCCATTGTGAATCCCCTGAACAAAGACAAGGTTTTTTCGTGGTTGCCTGTAAGGGACCAGGCAGTGGTAACCTCCGGCAATTATGAAAAATACATCATTCTGGATGGGCAGCGCTATACCCATATCATCGATCCCCGAACCGGATATCCCAGTAAAGGAATCCTTAGCGCTACCATTTTTACCAAAAATGCTGAATTGGCAGACGCCTTGGCCACTTCCATTTTCGTTATGGGCGTGGAAACCGGTTTGGATTTTGTCAATCAATTGCATGGCGTGGAATGCATCATCGTCGATGAGAACAATACAATCAGTACCTCAAATAACATCGACCTAAAAGAGGTTGGAAAAAAAAGTAGTTGACCCCATATGAAGAAAATAGTGATTGCCCTATGTAGTCTAACAAGCTTATCGTCCTGCGTGGTTCTGCACGAGTACGATAAAGTGAATATCAATGATCCTGACATGGTCTTGGCGGATAAAAAACTGGCAAAATTTGAAACCAGTTATCAAGTGTACCGTGAAGGTGCCTCGGGCGGTAATGGAGGAAAAACGGGAGGGGGTTGTGGTTGTAATTGAAAAATATGTAAGCAAAGCTTTCTGGTTGATCTTGGTATTACCCCTTATTGGGATGGCCCAACAGGAGAATGTAAGTGCCTATAAAAAACGGGTGCTGGAGTCTACCGAGGTCGATATCCTATCCAGTTATTATGAACAGACCGGGAACAATGCCTCCGTTACAGGTGGTATTGGTACTGAGCAATTGACCGATGTGGCACCCTCCATTGTGGTGAGCATTCCTTTGAATGCCGATGACGTACTAAGCGTTGATGTGGGTATCTCTACCTATACTTCGGCTTCTTCCAGTAATTTGAACCCTTTTGACCTGACCCGTTCGGTAGGTGGTGTGAGCGGGGCCAGTAATAGTGCTCCAGTAACCAATAATGGGTATGAGGGAGTCATTGGTAGTCCTTGGGTGGCTTCATCCGGCGCTTCCCGTCAAGATACTTGGGGAGGAATTACCGTTGGGTATTCGCATAGCTCAGACAGTCGCGACCAGATTGTAAGTGGCCATGCCTCTTTTGCTTCCGAGTACGATTACGTTTCCGTAGGCTTTGGAGGGGGGTACACAAGACTCTTCAATGAAAAGAACACGGAGGTGAGCCTTAAGGGCAGTGTGTATTTGGATACTTGGCTGCCTCGTTATCCCACTGAATTGGACAGCTATCTGGAAGCGGGTGGCAATTTGAACGGTGGATTTTTTAACGGTGTGGATATTTTGGACGCTGATGGGGAAGTAACAGATAAAAATGGGTCCGAGTCATGGCACCCCATCAATGGATTTGGTTTGATTTCGGACAAAAAACGGAACAGCTTCGCACTTTCCGTTTCGTTTTCACAGATTTTGGGCAAAAATACCCAAATGTCCCTTTTTGCCGATGTGGTCAAACAACAGGGTTGGCTGGCCAACCCCATGCAACGGGTCTATTTTGCCGATGTCGACAATTATTTTATTGGGAATCCGGCCAGTATTCCAAATTACACGTCGGCACAGAATACCGATGTGTTCATGTTGGCGGAGGATATGGAGCGACTGCCCGATAGCAGGCTCAAAGTGCCGATTGGTGTTCGGTTGAATCATTATTTTAACGAAATCCTGACCGTACGCACTTACTACAGGTATTATTTTGATGATTGGGGGTTGCAATCCCATACGGCAAGTGTGGAGGTGCCCATCAAAATTGCACAGAAGTTTACGCTCTATCCATCGTATCGGTATTACACCCAATCACAGATCGATTATTTCGCTCCTTTTGATTCTCATTTGTCGACCAGCGCATTTTACACTTCGGATTTTGATCTTTCCCAGTACGATGCACATCAAATTGGGTTCGGCATCACCTATACAGACATATTTACCAAGTTCCGCACCTGGAAATTTGGACTGAAGAGTATCGATTTAAAGTATAACAACTATCACCGAACCACCGGGCTGAAGGCCAATTATATTGGGATCGGTTTCAAATTTGAAATGGACTGACATGGTTTTTTGTGCCATAAAGTTCCTTAAAGTGTTGATTCAATAACAAAGACATGATACGAAAGATTTTCACTTCACGTTTTGCCATCATCAATGCATTTGCATTGTTGTTTCTTGCGGTTTCATTTGTTGTACGGACCCTGTTCTTCCTTTGGGATATTTCGCAAGTGGACCATTCGTTTTTGGGTGTGATCAAGGTTTTCCTCATAGGCTTCTTTTTCGATTTGGGGACCATTTCATTCTTCTATATGGTGGGTGCCCTCTATTTTCTATTGGTGCCGGGAAAGTTTTATGGCTCCATGCTGGATAGGGTCATCAGTTATTTTGGATTGGCCGTAGGGCTATTGATCGTTTATTTCTCCTTTTTTGCAGAGATCACCTTTTGGGACGAGTTTCAAAGGCGCTTCAACTTTATAGCTGTCGATTACCTGATATATACCTATGAAGTGGTCAAAAACATCAATGAATCCTATCCGTTGCCGTTGTTGATCGGGGGTATGGTGCTTTTGGTGGTGTTGACCATTTGGATATTCAAGCGCAAAGGGGTGTTCAAAAGTGCTTTTGGTTCGGCAACTACCTTTCGTCAAAAATTGGTGCCCACCAGTATTGGTCTGGCCATAATGGTGTTTTTTAGTGCGGTCATCGAAAATGAAAATGCGGAAACATCGAACAATCGTTACAACAATGAGTTGTCGAAGGCCGGAATTTATTCCTTTTTTGCCGCTTTTCGGAACAACAAATTAAGCTACACTGAATTTTACAGCACCATTTCCGAGAAAAAGGCCCTTAAAAATGTGCAGGAACATGTGGCCAATCCAACCGATAGTTTACTGGCGCCCGATTCAGGCATTTTACGCGAAGTAGAGGGAACATCGGAGCAGCAGCCCAATGTTATTTTAATATGTGTGGAAAGTTTGAGCGCCAAGTTTTTGGGTGTTTTTGGTAATCCGGACCATTTGACCCCCAATTTGGATGCGTTGGCACGGACGGAAACCTATTTTTCGAATTTGTTTGCCACCGGTACCCGAACGGTGCGGGGCATGGAGGCCATTACCCTGAGCATACCACCAACACCCGGCAGGAGTATTGTGAAAAGGGAGGTAAACCAAAACCTGTTTACAATCGGGGAGGTCTTCAAGCAAAAGGGGTATAGCCGAACGTTCTTTTATGGGGGCGATGGTTATTTCGACAATATGGACAAATTCTTCAGTGGCAACGGATTCGATATTGTTGATCGTGGCCGTGGTTTTTTACCATCAGGAGATATTGTTACAACCCGAAAGAACATCGAGGATGATGAGGTTACTTTCGAGAATGCCTGGGGTGTTTGCGATGAGGATATCTTCAACAAGGTTTTGAAGGAGGCGGATGCATCGGCCGACCAAGGCAAACCCTTCTTTGATTTTATCATGACCACCTCCAACCATAAGCCATATACCTATCCCGAAGGAAAAATTGATATCCCATCGGGTTCGGGCAGGAATGGGGCCGTAAAGTATACCGATTTTGCCATTGGACAATTCTTGAAGGAAGCACGGACCAAACCTTGGTACGCCAATACGGTTATTGTGATCATGGCCGACCATTGTGCCAGTAGTGCCGGTAGGTGGGAGTTGGATGTGGCCAATTATCGAATTCCGGCCATTATCGTCAATTTGGGCGATGCAAAAAAGGGCGAGATCCAAAAACAATGTTCGCAGATCGATGTGATGCCCACCCTGTTCTCCATGTTGGGATGGCACTACGACTCCAACTTTTTTGGCAGGGATGTACTTTCCCTACCAGCTGAAGAAGAAAGGGCCTTTATTGGGAACTATCGAAAGTTGGGACTCTTGAAATCCGATACGTTGATGGTGTTGGCCGATGGCAAGTCTGCCAATGAATACACCTGGGATAGCCAAGACAACAGTTTGAAAAAAATACCCACGGACAACGCTTTTTTGAACGAAACCATTTCCTATTACCAAGTCGCCGATTTCCTGTATAACCATGGGGGGCTGGAACTTAAAGGCGCCAACTGATGAACAAGCTCCATTTTATAGTAAATCCCATTGCGGGAAAAGGGCAGTCCGTGTTGGACGAAGCATTTTTGACCAAGCATTTCACGGACGGCAACAACCAAATTGCAGTAAGTGTTTCGGAGTATCCGGGACATGCCACCCTTTTGGCAAAAGAAGCCCTGGAGGCCGGGGCCGATACCATTGTGGCCTGTGGAGGCGATGGCACAATCAATGAGGTGGCTTCCTGTTTGGTGCACAGCGATGCCAAACTTGGCATTGTTCCCTTGGGGTCGGGAAATGGCCTGGCGGAATCCTTGAAAATTCCAAGAAATGTTCCAAAAGCGTTGCAAGTGATCAAGACCCAATCCAAAAAGAAAATAGATGTGGCCACGGTAAATGGAAAACCATTTTTCAGCAATATGGGCATAGGTTTCGATGCCCAGGTCATATCGTACTACAACGCCTCGGGCCACCGCAGGATATGGGCCTATTTGAAGGCATTTTTCAAATCGTTGCGAACTTTTAAAAATGAAGGGGAAATGCAGGTTGAGTTGGATGGTAAAAAGTTTAGGACACAACCCTTTCTATTTTTTGTGTCCAATTCCAAGATCATGGGGTACGATATCTCATTGACCCGTATGGCCTCGCTGCAAGATGGAATTTTGGATGTGGTGGTCATTGATGCGATGGGTAGGCTGCACATCTTGTTTATGGGGCTGTTGGTATTGTTGCACCTGAACAAATATTTGAAAAGAATACACTACTATAAAACCAAACGATTGCGGGTTTTGTTCAAGGATAAGGCGAATACCCATTTGATGCAGGCAGATGGGGAACTGCACCAACTCCAAACCAAGGAAATGGTGGTTGGGGTGGAGCAGGGGGCCTTAAAGGTGTTGTGTCCGGCATAATCCCTTTTTTGCTTGTATTTCCGATTGGCCCAACGGTTGAAAAACGAATTCAATTTGGCAAAAGGAACGCCCAAATTTCCGAAGTATTCAATACCTTTGCAGCCCTGAATGTCCCAAACGGATTTCAGTACCAATTGCTTTGCAGTATGATCGCCACCATTTGTAGAAAGGCCCATTTTAATGCCGCGCACAGGCTCCACAATCCCAAGTGGAGCGATGAAAAGAACAGGGAAGTTTTTGGAAAGTGCAACAGCCCGAGCTTTCATGGCCATAACTTTGAGCTCGAAGTGCGGATCAGGGGCGAAGTGGATCCCGATACGGGTTTTGTGATGGATTTGGCCGATTTGGGCGTTTTGATCAAGCAAGAGGTCGAAGATCGGTTCGATCACAAGAACCTGAACGAAGACTGCCCGGAGTTTGCCGATTTGTTGCCCACCACGGAATATTTTGTGAAGGTGATCTACGATATTTTAAAACCGAAGCTGAAAAAAGGGCAGTTGCTGCACATTACCTTGCAGGAAACCGCAAAGAATTCGGCGGAGTATGGAGATTGGTAATAATTTCCGATATTGCACCACTTTTTAATGGGATATTAGCTCAGTTGCCTGCCCGCCGTACGAAGTAAATTTGGAGTGTTAGCTCAGTTGGTTTAGAGCACCGCCTTGACAGGGCGGGGGTCGTTGGTTCGAATCCAATACACTCCACTAAGGCAGGCGGGGTTTAGAGCGTTCCGAAAGCTTTCGGAAAGGTCACTGGCCTGCCGGCAGGCAGGTTCGAATCCAGTATATCCCACTTTTTCTACTCGTATTTAGACACCCTTTTTCTTAGTTTTTGATTGGTGCGCTCCAAGCGTTCGTTTTGGTGGCGCAATCGGCCCACTATCTTTTGCAGGGCCTGCAGGCTTTCTTGTTGTAGGCCAATGATCTGTTCCAGGTCGGATTTGGTGAATTCTTTTGCCATATCACATATTGATTGTATTTGGAAGGAAATTAGTTTCTATAAAATTACAATAAATTGTCTTTTAAAGAAAAATAAATATTGTTTTAAGAAAAGAAATTGGCATCAAAGCGCAAGAATGTCGAGATATGATGATTTTTAGTCTAATTATATTAGCACGACACGGCAATTTAATTGCACTATGAAAAAAATAAATTACAACAGAATAAAAGCGGTTTTGGCGGAAGAAAATGTGGCGTCCAAGGAATTGGCCAAACATCTTGATAAAACGGAGTCAACAGTTTCTAGATGGTGCACCAACGACGTGCAACCTTCGGTCGAGGTATTGTATCAGATCGCAAAGTTTTTGGACGTGGATATCAGGGAACTTTTGGTCTCGACCAAATAGGGTTCAATAAACGATGATCAAATACATCGATAGTATGCCATTTTGGGGGTATATGGATGTATTGTATGTTTATATTAAAAAGTTGTAAAGCATTTAACAAAAAATGAAGTTTAACCAATTTATTCTTTTAACAATCTTACTTTTTTCTTGCCAACAGAAAAAGAAAGAGAATATGGAATCAATTGTCGAATTGGAAAAAAAAATTGAACAAAATAAAACTGAAAGAGTAGAAAACAAGACAATTGAATTAGAAAAAAGAGTTATAGGATTTGACACAATTAACATCTTTCCAAAGGACACAATTATTAACTCTTGGAATTTGGCTTTCAAACAAATAAACGAATCTGACTTTAAAGCTCAAATCAGGAAACAAGTAACAACCTTATTTGAGCAAGACAACACCAGCGAATTTTTGATTAAAATTGACTCTTGCTACTACTTGACTTTAAATTCAAAAGAAAAAGACACACTTTGTAATTTTGACGATGGAGAATATCACGAAAAATATTCTTTAATAGGGTTTTCAAAAAAAACTAACACATTAATTTTTGACTGGGAAAATTGGGAAGAGGCGCATCCTATTCTGATAAATCTGAATGAAAATAAACACTGGATTTTATGTCCAGAATATGAGATTTCACCAGACCAAAGTTGGGTAACAACATTTTCTAATTATATCGACAATCCTATTTACGAAGAGAACGAACTATTTCTATACGAACTTACCAAGAATTCTGTAAATGAAATTTATCGTTTTTCTAATGAAAACTATGGAGTTTTTGCAGTTAGATGGACTGATACAAATACAATAATAATTGAATTAAAAAAGGTTGATTTTGAAAGTTTTAAAGCTACAGAATCTTACTTTTTCAAACTAACAAAAACGCTTTACAACAAGGGTAACCGTTGCACAAGCCATTGAAAAGCAAAAAAACGGATTCATATAAGCCTCTTTACGGGGCTTTTTTTATGTCGTATCAGAATCGAGGCACCAAATTTCGATGCTTTATGCAAGTCCC
>Ga0213833_1000530_pt1 | contig 37330 bp, 43 predicted proteins | sample SWATP21_FD_160575 | JGI IMG/M metagenome (GOLD analysis project Ga0213833, IMG submission 160575) | Coastal seawater microbial communities from Marineland, Florida, United States - SWA TP2 #1 | ecosystem: Environmental > Aquatic > Marine > Coastal | place: USA: Florida | collected 2016-08-14 | reverse complement strand
GAGAACACCACACACACACACACACACACACACACACACACACACACACACACACACACACACACACACACACACACATGCTGGCACGTCACGGCACTTCTCGGCACATGCAAGCCCAGCGGCCAGCATAACGCGAACACACCGAGTTGCAGGCCAGAGAGAATGATGTCAAACGCGAATCCACATCGTTTGCAAGTGAACTTGGGCAGGTCCGCCTGACACCCAACGCACATCAAACAAAAATCCTGCAGCACAACCAACCAACCACACAGGCACGCACCAGCCGCAGGCGTGTAATCGAGCGCCGTTCGCCCACAGGTAAGCGCTCCCAGAAGTCACAAATGGCCTTGAACATAGCCGTGTTACGCTTTCGGCTCTCCAGACTGGAGCCATCCACTTGCACCTGGGTCAAACCAATACGGCGTAGATCTGCCATCCAGGCCAGACTGACGAACGCCGGAGGGTACTTGCGAAGGCGAGACGACAGCTGGGCCTTCGTAGGACCTGCAGCAGCACTGGTCGTGCCCCGTTTGTGCTTGGTGCGCCGCCTGTGTCGAGGCATCGCGCACGACACGCACTGCGCAGCACGGGACGCGAACGGAGCGCTTCGAATGTGCTGTGCAACTTGGCGCGGCTTTGTGGGATGGACTACATGGAAGCCTGTCAGGATGGGACTGCACGGACGCACCCCACCCAATTGAAGCAGTCTATACTTTCCACATGGGGATGCGACACGCGGAACACCAGCACACAGATACGGTGCCAGTGCGGTGAGGTGGCGTGAAGTGCACAAGGCAGCAAGTTGCTGCTGCCGGTGCTCGTTTCTAGTTCGGTGTAGGTCGTTTAAACGAACTTTGTGCCGAACGCTCGCCGAAGGATTCTGAATTCACTGGGTTCATGCAAGCACAGCATACCGCACCGAATGTGCCGCTGCGGTGTTGCTCGCACACATCAGTGAGCGTGGTTCAGGCGGCGAACAATGACTCGTGGTGAGAAGAAGCAGTTCGAGGTGCTGGAGTCGGATGGCAGGCTCGTGAGTCGCCACGCACAGCACAGCACGGACAGCCGCGCTACCCGCGAGCACTTTGATTCAATTGCTGCCGAGACCCCAAGCAAGCGACCTGATGTTCGGCACGGCAGCATTGCAGTGACCCCGCTGCCTAAACGTGAGCTCATGGCTGTCATTGCCATCCAGTTCTGCGAAGGTGTCAACATCTCATCCCTGTTTCCATACATGACGTACATGGTGCACGATTTTGGGGTGGCAGACGAGGTGCGCACGATGGTGGGCTGTTCACTGCCGCTGCTTGTGTTTGTGTTCCATCTGGAGGCTCACGTGTCCCAAATTCCTCTTGACCTGCCGAATTCCCTCTTGACCTGGCGTTTGGCAGGACGTTGGCACCTACGTGGGCATCCTGTCTGCCGTGTTCTGTGCCGCTCAGTTTGTCTCTGCCTCTGGTTGGGGCTGGGTGAGCGACGTCATTGGTCGTCGCTGGACCCTCAACCTTGGGTTGATTGGTACTACCTTTGCGGTGCTTATGTTTGGCTTCAGCACCTCCTACACGCAGTCGGTGGTGGCCAGGGCATGTGCAGGGCTTTTGAATGGCAACATCGGTGTCATGAAAGCGTTCCTGTCGGACCTCACGGATGACTCGAACCGCGGTGCTGCCTTCAGCTCTTTGCCCTTAGCTTGGGGTGTAGGGGTTATTGTTGGTCCCGCTATCGGAGGCGCTTTGTCTCGCCCCCACATCCAGTGCGTTCCGTTGAATGGCATGCGGTGCGGGCTACGCCTTGGACGATGTTCAACCCCGCCCTCATCGGTTCATACGTTGTTGCCCCCCCGTTGTGCACAGGTACCCAACACTGTCATGGGGCCCCTTTGAAGCGTTTCCGTACCTCCTCCCTGCCCTGTGCAGCGCCGTGTTCATGCTGGTGGCCATCGTGTGCACCCGCTTCTGCCTCCCGGACGACCGCCCCGCATCAGCAGGTAGTCTCCCTTGCTGCCGTCGATGCACGCGGCGCACCGTGGAGTACCAGTCTGTGGAGATGTCCACCCCTCACCCCAGCTCCACTCCTTCGCAACGCCATGCCGATGGTGCTGGTGCTGGTGCTGGTGCTGGTGCTGGTGCTGGTGCTGGTGCTGGAACTGGAACTGGCGGGGCGGAGGTTTGCAGCGACGCACCACCCTCCGCCGGTCGTTTCAACTGTCGGGGTTCCGTGCTGTGCTCCCGGAGTGCGGTGCTGTCTGTTGCTGGCTACACAGCCACTGCGATCACGTACATTTGCTTTGATGAGTTGACACCCATCTGGGCGACAGCAAAGCGTGCTCACGGTGGGCTGGGAATGTCATCGCGTGATGTGGGCATCATGCTCATGGCAGGGGGTGCAGCGCTTGTCATCGTGGTCGTGGCTGTTTTTCCGTGGCTAGCGAAGCGTGTGACCTACCGCACCATGTTCATTGGTGGCTCCATATGTGGTGGCGTCTCGTATTGGATGGTCCCTGCTGCGGGCTGGCTGGCAGACGTGCCACCAGCTGTGTTCTGGACGGTGCTGGTGCTTATTCAAATATGGCGCATGACAATCGCGAACCTGGTGTTCACCCCCATCATGATTTTGGTCAACAACAGTGTGCCAACGACACACATCGGCCGAATCAACGGCGTTGCACAGTCCATGGCAGCCTTGTCCCGCTCTGTGGGTCCTGCCATTGCAGGATTTCTGTGGTCCCTGGGATTGAAAATGGACTTCAACGGGCACGAGTTCGCCGTCTTCAGTGTGCTAACCATCCTCCAGCTGGTCATGCTTGCGATCGGGCTCGCTCTTCCGAGGTCTCTGCAGCGCAAGCATCAAGCAAAGTCACCCACCCTTGCCCCTTCTGACCAGGAAGAAACGCTGCCCCCTCTGGCGTCTGAAGAAGAAGAGGATACCCACAGCTGGACCTCGCGCCAGGCGGCCCTCTCACATCCTACGGACGACGCTACGCGGGAGGATACCGGTCGGTTGCTCAGTCATGATGCCGTGTAGGTCGATTGCAAGTTAGATTGCTACATACTGGTGCGCTGTGCTGACTTTTGTGATGCCGCGCAACACATACAACGTTGTTTTGATCATGACGTGACACAAGCACATTCCACATTTGTGCCAGAATGCACCTACTCATCACACGAGTCGCTGTTTTGTGGATCCGGTAGTACTCGACGCTGGGACTCGAACACACGAAACACCTGTGTACGGATGCCAGCGCCGCACAGTGCCTTGATCCAAGCTCGCTGCTTGTCCGACAGTCGATCCCGTGGCCCTTTCACCTCCACACACATGGCCTCAAACTCGTAGTTGGCGGTGTCCAGCTCGATGTCAGGCACCTCAGCTGGTTGAAGGACGTCAACGCCATGCGTGGTACGTTTCGGCTGGACCCTTGCATCAGGTGGCACAGGTGTATGGTCGACAGGTGTACGGTCGTCAGGCGTCGGGCTGGTAGATCGAAGCACGTCGACACAACACTCCGGTTCCTCCCCGTCGTCGCCACTCAACCCCAATTCGCCCGACGCGCCCGTGGTGTCGGATCTACAAGCCCGAGGTTTCGTCCTGCGACGGGCTCTCCACAGCAACAGGTCTGGCATGCCGCCTTGAAAGTGCTTGTGGTCGCCCGCCATGGTGTTGAACACGCCCGCGAGGCCAACGCCACCGACACACGCCGCCACGAGCTGCAGCATGTGCAACGAGTGACCCATGCTACGACTCCACCAACCACGCGTGGCTGCGGAAGTTGCTCTCGGCGCTGTGATATGTTCACCAGTCGCTGCACTCGCACCGCCAGCAGCACTCGCACCATCACCACCACCACCACCACCACCACTGCCACGGCGAGCACCGGCCAAACCATCTGTCTCTAACGCACTCGACACAGCCAGCGTGTGGGCAGCCATGACTGCGCCAGATACCCATCGCACTCCCCGACAGGAAACGCCGTGGTGGGTGCGCCAGCTTCGTCCCACCATGCGCACAAGTTCTTGGGGTGACGCTGCCGCGATGGCTTGGAGTCGGGCGCAGGCAATGTGGGAACGTCGTGGGAAGAACTCGGACGGTGCGTCCAGGTCCAGTGGGGCATCTTGATACCTGCATCCCAACCACGCAGCCCAATCAGTCACCCACGTTAGCGAACAGTGGTGCCATCGTGAAACTAGAAAGCAAGCGCTCAGGGTTGGCGGTGAAGGCAAATGTGGCAAGGAAGGAAAGGAAAGGAAAGGAAAGGGTGCCACGCACGGGGAGAAGAAAGCGTTTTTCACAGGCGCAAACAACACCGGCCACATGAGCAGGCCGAACAACGTGTAGAACACGCCACCTTCACAATGTGCCCCCAGCCATCCACCTTGACAACGGAGAGAGTAGTGCTGCAGGGCCAATTCTTCTACCCCCACAATGCACTCTTCTGACGCCGCCATCACGACGTCTGCTGCAATGTCAGGGCCCTCAGCAGCTCCACGGCCAGAGCTGCCACCGGCGACCACATGCGGACGACCAACAGATGCAGATGACTGTTGCTGTCGTCCGGATCGACTCTCACGCGCCTGCAGTTGAGCAGCACGGCACGTTTGAAGCCAAGATGCTGGCACGCGTACACCTGGGCATGACACCACAAAGAATGCGTCAACGTGGAGCTGGGAGGTGTCACCCCAGTCACTGGTGGCCACTACATCCTCCTCGTCACTGTCGCATGAGGTTCCACCCGCTCGAGCCGTCAGGTGCGACGAGTGGTCTGTGTCAATGCCCAGGAAGCGTGAGTGCTCTCCAGTTTGTCGGTTCAACGGCACGCCTTCCATGGACCTCGATACACACTCGCACGGACGTGGCACAAGCGTGCGCAACACCGACGTGAACGCCGTCACCGGTACCACGTGAGCGACGTGTGCTGCATTGGCAGCTGCGCCCGCCGTTTCCACACCAACCACCGCGGCTGCGCCACCACCACTCGCACGAGCGGCTGAAGCAGCTGTGGTGAGAACCGACGGTGTTGACGGCGACGGCGATGATGACAATGAAGATGGCTCGAGGTGGGCCGGACCATGTGGCTGTGCAGTATGGCTGGGGTCCAGCTGTGGCGAAAGAAACGGTGGAACATCACCCCGGGGGCCCGCAGCTGCCCGAAGGAGTTGTGACGGGGTGCGGCACATGCGGCACTTGTCTTGCGCGCACGAGTTGGTTAGGGTGCACGCAGGGCAAGACCACACGGATCGAGTAACGGTTTCCGCGATGCCCAGTTGTTGTTGGAGTGCCGGGAACGGCGCGGGAGACAGGCCTCTGCGGGATGCAGTCGGGAGGCCTTGTTTGCCGAGAAGCACACTGTGCAACACTTCCGACGCAAGGGCCGTGCTGTAACTCTGGTGGGGCAAGGAATCGACGCTGCTGGTGCGTCGCTTCTGCTCCTGCTCCACGACACCTCGACCAGCGTCTTCGGTCTGAGGTCCACCTTCGGGCGGCGTGGGTGTGCCTGTTGCTGCTGAGGCCTCAACCTGGACAAGCTGGTGGAGCACAGCGCGAAGTCGCCGCAACGGTGCCCCTGAGAACCTCTTTTGCAGGCGCACCGCACGACGCCTGAGCGACAAACGATCGCCACCCACCACAACAGGGTCTGCCAACCCCAGCCACGACACTAACAACGCAGACGGCATCCGAGACATGTGCGCAAGGTTGATGGCTATGCGTGTGTACCAGCGCCCACGCCTGTGCACACCACAGTCAACGTCGCACCCATGCACCCACGTGTACGGTGAGCAGCGTCGTCAGCGCACAGCACCACAAACAGCACAACGCAGAGCGAGACCACCACAGGCATGCCCACACATTCACAGACAGACGAACACCACCATCACCAAACCAAGGTAAAAATATAATCAAGTGGACGGACCGATGGGGCGTGGCTCGGGTGGAGAGAAGCAAGTGGAGGGCTGGCAATGTTTGGGGGAACATGTGCGCCTTCTCCAGTGCGGCTACAGCAGCCCAGACGACACTGCCAAGCACCCACAGCGCATCCAAGCGCCGCAAGAATGACGGAAGGTGCTGGGCAGGTGACTTTGAGGGGTGGTTTGAAAGCGCATCAGAGTGTTGCGGACTCGTCGTGCTGTTGTCGTTGCCAGCAACGTGGTCCGCCCACCGACGATGCCACTGGATGTATGTCACAAGCGCCCGGCACGCGCGGGTGGCGACGACCAAGCAGCTTGGCACAGGCTCGAGGGCGGCGTGGATACGACGCAGTGGAGCGGTGTCGGAGTGAACAAGGCTCGGGGGCACCACTCGCTGTGGGTCACCCTTGTCGGAGGCAGCTGGAGGAGCGGTGGACGACCGCAACAAAGCTGAGCCGAGTGCTGCATGGCGGTTGGGTCGACTGGGGGGTTGTGGTGCTGTGGGTGACAGGAAAGCGCTGGTGGGTGCGGTCCCTGGTGGTGGCAAGAGCAGTTGTTTGAGCGCCAAGACGGGTTCGGCACATGGTGAATCACCTTCCACGTCGCGCTCACGCAGTCCGGGTAAGCCTTCACTCACGGCTGCCGAGGTGTCACTCTCCCTTCGCTGCGGCTTGATCACAGCAGAGGCGGAGGGCTCCAGCGGCACGCCACTGGTCGTGCTGCTGCGGTTGTTTGTGCCACACCCAGCGTCCTTGCTGGTTTCGCTGGATGCTGACAGCGGCCTGCTGTGGGAGTGGAAGGACGAGGAAGATTGGGCCCCAGCACCTTCACCATACATGCCAAACAACACCTCCACTTCAGCCATCATGCGCAGTGCGGCTTCATACCTGCAAGGATCACGTGGACACCGTGCCGTGCCTTGCCCGTGTCAGCAACGCGGCGCGCGACAACACCAACCAAGCACGCAACCAGCCGCAAAGCAAACGCGCCCACAACCATGACATCGCCATCCCACGTACGCCAGCCAGTGGTACCGTGAGGGAAAGATGGTGCAAGAGCGGGTGCAGCGGTAGGCTGCGAACTTGAGCTTGCCAAACAGCACCAACAAACCGGGTGAATATGGAGCGGGACACCCCTTGGGTGAAGGGAGCAACGCAGCCGAGTACTCTGCGGCCCCATTCCCATCGACGCCGCCACCACCTTCGCCTCTGTCACCTCCACCACCCGACGACCTCGACTTCGTACGAAACCGTGCGCCGTTGAATTGCACCCCACCGGTGCTTGTGTGAGCAGAGTCCGTCGCCAGGTACATGAGGCTGTGGAGACGTCGAAATAAGAGCTGCGGCAGCGGTGCCACACGCACGAGCTCGTGGTGTCGATGTTGTTCCTCCTGCCGCAGTTGCTGCATGGCATCAGCGCCACCACTTCCTGCGTCGACGCCAGTGTCAACATCTGTGTCGACGTCGGTGTCACCATCGACAGGAGCGCAACGAGCCGGGGCCGCCTCAGTGGTCCACTGAGCGGACTGAGGTGCTGTTGCCGCTTCCGCCGCTGCCGCCGCTGCCGCCGGTGCCTGAGCCGACACCAGCTTTGCCCCACCTTTCGCCACGCCAGCCAGCACATCCAGGATCGTGGGCTGGGAGCTGGAGACAGAGTCCACACTTTTACGTGGGTGGCCCCCCGCCGCCGGTTCGGCACCATCACACAACCCAACAACAACGGCAGCACTGGCAAGCGCACCGGCAGGGTTCGTGCGGCGGCGCCACTGGCGAAACCGCTGCGCTTCCGTCGTCCCCCACACCCACTGCCTCGCCCGCCGCGCTGCAGCTCGCACGCCACCCGAGGCGTGCTGCGGCGGCTGTTGGTCAGGAGACGTGTGTTGGGCACCACCCGTGGCAGCCTTCACCGATGGAGCGCAAGGGGTCGGTGACAACGGTGGCGTGAAGGAGGAGGAGGGTGGAGCACGGTGCGACGACGGCAACAACGACGCCCGCCTGGGCCTGGACTGACCGTGGCTGGCCTGGTGCCTCTTGGCCACCCATCCACGACCTTGACCCTGACCCTGACCCTGACCCTGACCCCGTCCTCGCGTGCGCTTGGGGGGGAGGCCGGGTGGACGGCCCGTCCTCCAAGGAACGCGCCCGCCCGCAACCTGTTCGGCACCGCCGCAGGGAGGGTCTTGTGCAGCGCGCGCCTGGTGCTCAACATCGGTCTGGAACGCCTGCGCAGCCTGTGCAGCCGTGTGTAGCACCGCCGTAACGACCTCCGGGAAGGGGAGCACACAGCCGTTCACGGTGCGCTGCGAATCAAGACAGTACCGCAGCCACTGCACCATTCCACGCTTGGAAGTCGGGTTGACGCCGGCAACAACAGTGACAGCGCCAGCACCGACGGAGTGGTGACCAAGAGGAGGGGTGGAGGCATGGGGCGACTGGACCTCGCCATCGCCACCTCCGGCTCTGCCGTCGTTGCTCTTGAGCCTAGCGCCCTTCTCCGCCCTCGGGTGCATCACACTGTTGCTGTGTGGATCGACGCCACTCCCCGCAGGTGCAACGTCAGTGCTGGGGCAAGGCGTGGCGTCAGCCGCAGCACCGGAGGCAGTGGGTCGCGCAGAGCTTGCGGTTGTGATGCCCAAGCCATCCGCACCAGCACACCCCACCCCCAGCTCCTCCAACACCGCTTTCACTTCGTGTGCCCGCAGGCACTGAGACACACAGCCGACCAAGTCTTTGGTGCCACACACCTGGAAGTGGCCGTGGACACCCACATCCTGTGCCACACACTGCGTCACGATGGCGTTGACTTCTGTGTGGGAGGCAGGGAAGGGTAGCAAGAAACCATGCCGCATGAGTTCGCGAACAGCCGCCTGCACGTTGGCGCGCTGTACTGACGGCGGAACAGCAACCTTCCACCATGGCGTGGTGGTGTCGGCGTCGCGCGTGGCTGAATCGAGTGGTGGCCCTGTCCGGGTGGGAGTTGGTGCGTCCGAGGAGTCGAAGTCGCGCTTCCGTTTCACAGCAGGAGAGCGCTTGACGGTTTCCACGTTTCCTGTTTGACGACGGCCAAGTTCCAGGTAACGATGGAAGGAGGTGGTGCGAAACCATGGGCCTGGCGAACACAGCGAATGGAACATGTGTTGATGTAAGGTGAAGGTGGCATTGCCCCCAACACATGGCATGGGTTCCATGGCGGCAACATACCGCGGCGCGCAAACAACCGCGCGTAGAGTGCTTGTGAAGGTTGTGACAGGGAAAGGAACCGCTCCACCATGACGACTTCATTCGGCTGTGCATGACAATGCAGACCATACAGAGAGAGCATGTAAAACGCGACTCACACAGACGAACACACCCAGCACACCACAACCACAACACTGTGTCCCCGACCTTCAACAAGCGGCGCAAATCGTCACGACGCAGTGTGCTCTCGCGGAGAACATACTGGAGGTGCGTGAGGTAGGCACTTTGACCAGGGACTCGACTCAGTACCGAGTCAACCGCGACAGCATCCTGGGATAACAGCAAATCATCGGGCTGTGCGGGCTGTGAAGCAGCTTGTTCGGGGTGGGTCTCATCTTGAGGGGCTCTCTCCACCGGGTGTGTTGTTCTGATTCCATGCCGAGGAGGCAACGAGTCCGCACTCCCTGTAGCACTGCTGCTGGGCGCACAACATGATGTGGGGTGAGGCACAGGGTGCGTGTGCACCTTTGGAACCACAATCTTAGCTGGACTGCTGTGGGTGCGGCGCAGAGTGGGTGAGAAAAACGCGGTGATGTTGCCAGCAGCCGGTGGGACACTGGCGTGTGCAGGAGGAACCGTATCCACGGGTGTCCCACCACCTGCAGCTTTGCTGTAGCGCCTGATTCGGTCCCGCGGAGACTCGCTGTTCATCTTCTTCTGCTTCTTCATTTTCTTCCTCTTCCTCTTGTCCCCCGACTTCTGCTTCTTGGCCAACACCCGCTGATGCCGCGGTTGAAGCCGCGCGTGAGGAGACGCTTCGCGCAGGCGCCTCTTCGTCGCCGTCCCTGGATTCCAAAACAACGCAGCGCGTGTGGACACCGACGCGACAGCAACAGACGAAGAAGCTCTCGCGGGCAACGATCCCGAGGCCACGAGCACAGGCACTCGCGCGGGCAGCGTGTGTGCGCGTGACTGGGCACGTGTAGACGAGCGACTGCTCGGCGTGAAGCCAGGCTGCCCAGCCGTCGTGTCGGTGGTTCGTACACACACGCTGTGCGACGCGGTCTGTGGTCTGCGCGCGTCAGGGTCAACCGGTGTGTCGATCCTGGACACTGCGAGTGGGGCTGCAGCGCAGGTGGCATCACCACCACCCGCCGGGTCGCCGCCACTGCTGTCACTGCCATCGCTGTCAAGAGTCAAGTCGACGACATGAGGATCCTGCAACACAGGAGATTTGGAAAACAACCTCACGATGCCGGCATGCCTCTGACGCTGCGTCGTGGGATCAACCACACGCTTCGAATGCGTGCCCTCCTGCGGCTGTGTCCTGCCTTCACCACGTGAAGTTGCAGCTGGACTTTCCTCTGATCGTGTGTGATTGGGGCAAGCCGTACATGCGACACTGTTCTGGCTCTTTGCAGTGCGTCCAGAGCGGACCTCCTTGTCCTTGTTTGTCGCCTGTTGTTGCTTCAAGGCACCCGCAGCACCAGCGACTGCGCGACGATACGACAACGACAGCCGCAAGCGACGCCGAGACCGCGGCGATGGGGGCGACACGACCGAAGCACCCCCATTCGACCCCTGTCCACCCTTCATCGCATCATGTGGAGCGCGTATGGGGCTATGCTTCAGTGCCCATCACTTGGCAGCGAACACAGCGCGGAAATCGCCGGCACCTTCGCGAAGTGTTGGGATGCAATATTGATCCCCGTCATGTGACGCTACTCCCCCCCACGGGGTTACGAGACAAGCAATCGATGGGATTCGCTGCGTGGTACGTCTGGAGCGACCGCCGATCAGCGACATCAATCAATAACCGCTGTTTTGTCACTCGACTTATGAACCGTTGCGGTGGCCAGGATTGGTGCAGGGTGAAAGGTATTGGTGCCAGCCCTTACTAGTTGCTACGAAAGGCCTCACTCCAGCACAAACAGTCGCACGAGCACTGTCACAGAGCAGCCACAACATGCCTACCATGCACTTGCAGAGCTTCGTCCGTGGGGAACCGTATCAAAGCATCTCGAACGTACGCCTTGGCATGAAGAGCAACCGCTACTGAACGCGCGTCTGAAGCACCATACAGTTTAGTATTGCACAAGGATCTCAGCTGTGAAGGTGAACAAACCTGGAGCTGAGCAAAGCACACTGAGTGCTGTCACGCCTGAAGCTTGGACGCTACGAATGAGTTTGTGTGCACGAAGAGCGTCCACAACCACTTCCACCACGCCAAGCGAGACTGTGTGCACCAGGTTCTCATCTGCAACCACACGCCATCAGAAACAGGCACCGAAGTCTCACGACGCCCACGAACCGTTGTTTACGGTCAGGTTACGGAGTGCAGCCAAGCCGCTCGCTTGGATGCCCGCATGCGAGGAATGATTCCTCAACGCCGACAATACCAACTCCACACCGCCCAATGATGCTATCGATGACACCTTGTTCTCATCTATCATGTCGAAACGCCGTCCCCACTCACATCACTCAACAACCTCGACCCCCCTCCCCTTCCCACGAACCGTGCATAGCCAGGTTATGGAGAGCAGCCAAGCCACTCACTTGGACATCCATATGCGAGGAGTGATTCCTCAACGCCGACAACACCAACTCCACGCCGCCCAATGATGCTATCAACGCCTTGTTTTTGTCTGTCACAGTCGATACCATCATCGCACACTCACTCAACAATCTCCACACCCCAACGAACCGTTCACAGCCAAGTTTGCAAGTGCACGTAAGCCATGATCTTGGATACCCACATGCGAGGAATGATTCCCCAACGCCGACAACACCAACTCCACACCAGCCAACGATGCTATCAACGCCTTGTTCTTGCCTGCCATAGTCGACATACCATCACCACACACATCACAACAACCTCCACACCCCAACGAACCGTTCACAGCCAGGCTAGCGAGGGCATGTAAACTCATCATTTGGACACCACCACGAGCGAAATGATTCCCCAACGCCGACAACACCAACTCCACACCAGCCAACGATGCTATCAACGCCTTGTTCTTGCCTGCCATAGTCGACATACCATCACCACACACATCACAACAACCTCCACAACCCCCAACGAATCTTACTGCTCCACTATTTGCAACACCTTATTCGCGACGCTGAACGCGCCGCAAAAACACACAGTAGCAGGTCCTTGACAATCGCCGCTTCGTTGTTGGCCGCCCTTCCTGCCACACCTTTGTGACACGCGAACAGTCAGCGGGGCGCGCAAGTTCAAGCGGTACACGCTTGTTCTTGTGCATGCCAACCTCGTCGGTTCTGCCTTCGGATCCGCGGGTATGTCTGCAAGGTTTAACTGTTCCAACAGGGGCAACTGCATGTAGAGTCGTCTCGGTTGCGGGGACACCGTCCAAGGAATTTTCGAAGCGTTCTTTCGTCACGCCAAATTACACCATCATGATCACTGCGAGCGGCCGTGCACGTCAGCTCTCTCCTCTTCCCTCCTCCTTGCACCAGCCAGTGCTCGCGCACATCGACGCGTTGCTTGCTGTTCACTAGCACTGTTGCTCCGCAGGCGGGGCTGCGCCAGGGCTCGGCTCTGAGTGGTTTCACATGCAAACCCTCGAGTTTGGAAGTTGATAGCAGCTGTGGTGTAGTGAACGAGGCACTCCCACTCACACCAGGGCAGTCGTGACAATACGGTACCGTAATGATCGCGACTGCAAGATGAGGAAGGGGTTATGGCTTGCATCAGTGTGGTTGAGCTTGTCCTTGCTATTCGTTGGGAGTGTCGCGGCTGTCCCGCACACTGACCATGCTGCACCAGGTGCGTCCCCCAGCATGAGTGTTTTTCTTTTTTTGGTTGCCCACCACATTGCATCTGGGGACCTTTCGTGCGACAGCACGCGTAGTGATGTGGGGTGTGTATTGAGCACTCGCCCGTTCTGATTGTGGTGGCAACCTTGACTTCGGCAGGTGCGAACGTTTGCACGACGCTCGGCACGGAAGAGTGCGCGGACAATTGCAACTGCCAGGTTGTGAATTGTGCCTGTGGCACAGACTGCCTTGACGATAGCTTGTCGCAGGTAAAAGTGGCTTGTTGCGTGACTGCACAGTACCATGGTCAATTGACCAGACTCACAACACTGTCCTCGACTCGCGCGTGGTTCACGCGGTCCACAGCAACTGTGTGTGCCTGTAGGCGCGTGCGTCGATACACCTTGTTGTGGCGGTGTAGATGACTGGGATGCGGCTGGGCGGAGCAGTCACCGCCAACTTGGACTTGGGTTTTCCTCCCGCCCATCCATTGCGACGGTTCAGCTCTCAATGAGCCTCTCATGCAAGTCACAGCCGGTGTGTGAGTTTGACAAGCCTGCTTGTGGGGCTCCGATGCCATGCGGACCTCTGATTCGCGGCTTGCGTAGCACATGCGATGGTTCCAGCTTGAGCAATCGGTGCTGCGACGACTGCGTGTGGTGTGATGAGACAGATTGCTGTGTCCCTTCTGTGTTGAATGGGTCCCACATGTCAATTCAGCGTGGGTTCACTTGTGGCCAGGGGGGGTTTGAAGCTGACACGTGCCCTACTGGGGGCATTCCGGGTGCTGCGTTGGGGTGCGGCCAACAGTGCATTGCCGCCGTCTTGGGTGGCACCTTTGCTGTTTTCGTTGTTGTGTTTGCGTTCGTCATGTGGCGCTGGCGACAGCACAAGCCTGTGTTTTGCTGCTCCAAACCGTGGGGCAGACTACGTTCGAGCTCCTTGTCGGAGGATGTGTACCTCCGGGCATAGGATGCACGCTAGGCTGCACTGGCTGGCGCCCGCGCGCAGAGTTCGAGACGTAGCGCGACATGTTGCCCAGGCTCGTTGTGTGGGTGAGTGCGAAGAAAACAAACGTACATGTGTGGTTTCATTCATTCGTGTATCGCACATCACGAACACGTGCCGCCCACTTGCGCACGCTGTCGTGCCACAACGAAGCCATCTCGTTGCGACCCCACAGGGTGAAACCATCATCCGTGTTGTCGTCGTACTCTTCCTCAGGAAGCTCGCGTGTCGTCACGAGGAAGTGCTTCGTCATGATTCTGTCCGCTGGGACGTCAAGCGCCAAGGCTAACAACGCTGACACACACTCGTCGCCTTCAGCAAGCTTGGTTCTAACGACTGCGACGCTGTTGCGCTGCAGTACAGGTTGTGAACTGTGCCTGTGGCCCAGGCTGTGGGCGGCTGTGGCACAGACTGCCTTGACGATAGCTTGTCGCAGGTAATGAAGTGACACCGTCCTCGACACGCGTCACGCTTGCTGCACCTCGCGTTTTGCACCGTGGTTCATGCGGTCCACAGCAACTGCGTGTAACTGCAGGCGCGTGCGTCAATACACCTTGTTGTGGCGGTGTACATTCGGGTGCTTGTGATGATCCATGCGCGAGCAGGTCATCTGATGCATGTGTATTAGTCGTTTTGGCCCTTTGCCACGTCTGCAGTTGTTCGTTAGAGTTCTATCACCATCATTATTACCCCCAATATAGGCTTGCCACCGTCTCTCTCAGTCTGATCCCACGCATACGCCCGACCCAGGCATTGCATCGGCGACACCAGCACGACAGTGGCGGCGCCACAGTGGCGCTGGCGACAGCACAAGCCTGTGTTTTGCTGCTCCAAACCGTGGGGCAGACTACGCGCAAGTTCCTTGTCGGAGGATATCCACCCCCGGGCATAGGATGCACGCTAGGCTGCACTGGCTGGCACCCGCGCGCAGAGTAGCGCGACATGCCTGGACTTGTAGGCTCTTGACGTAAGTTCACATGACTATTACCCGCGCATTGCGCTTTCGGAACATCTTTGATCACTCGCAGTACACACGGCGGGCGCGCACAGGCGGCACAGGTGAGGTTGCTGGACAGGACCACGCTCGGAGGTCCTGAGGGACATGCTGGTGGGTGTGGCACGTCTTGAGACGGAGCATGGGAACCGCAAGCAGTGTGATTGCCAGACATTCCAAGCGGAAGAGCAACAGTAGCTCCGCGACGGCAGCACATCTGCCGCAGGCTGCGCCTACAACAACACACCGACCCAGCAACACCTCCTCATCGGCTGTCAAGGCCCCACTACGAGAGAAGCGTCGCCACAAGCACAGGCGACGATCGCGTTCCAACAGCAGCGGTGGTGAAGGCAAGGATTCTGAGCACCACCACCACCACCACCACCGCCACCACCACCACCGACGGCGACGACGCTCGAGTGGTGCGAGTGTGGGATCGACAGGGGAGGGAAAGGACGGAGAGGCCTCCAAGAAGGCGCATCGACGGCACCGACGCCGTCGGAAGGGCGAGCGAAAGCAGCCCGAACACCAGGGCCCCAGCAGCGAGTCCGACAAGGCGCGAGCGGGCGCATCATCCGGACCGCAACGCGCACTCGAGCGCACGCCTTCTGTGGCTTCCATGTCGCAGTCCAGTGTGGGCAGCTACTCCCACACGCCGCACCCACATGCGGCTATGAGTGGTTACGTCTGGTTGTACCCGCCCGAGTACGACCGCGGCACCAGCAAGTACGACGACGACCACCAGGCAGAGGCGACGCTGCCACCGCCACCACAAAGGGTGTGGATGGAAGTGCGACTGACCTCTGGTGTGCTTGTGTGGATGGATGCTTCTGGGCCCGGAGCACCACGAGTGGAACAGCTGGACGACATTGATGCAGGCGGGGGAGGTGGAGCACACCACTACGACGCGGCAGGCGCGATTGTGGCTGATCAAGATTGGCACTGGGGCGCCGCTCGTAACAACCGACTTGACCTGTCTGAGGTTCGGTCTGTGTTTGCTGGTCGGGCTTCCCGGGGCACACAGTCCTCGCCGCAGCTCACATGGCGAAGCAGCAGCAGCGGCAGCCCAACAAAGGGGCGCAAGAACAACAACACCAACGACACGCCGTACACGTTTACCGTCGTCACGTGGGGCGCCTCGCTCGTGTTGCAGGCACCCAATGCGTACGAGTTTGTTGGCTGGTTGTCCACGTTGCGCAGCAGTGTTGCTGCGTGGGGTGGAGGTGCCTCTACCCGTGGCGAGTTTCGACACCCGGCGGCGCTTGCGGACGGCGCTGGCGTTGCCAGTGGCGCTGGCACCACGGTGACCACCACAGCGAACGCAACTCGGGATGGAGTGTTCCGTGCCTGCGTCGGAAACGACGTGCACACCCTTCGGTACCTGCTGCGGTCCAACCCGGAGCTGGTGGAGGCCACAAACGACTCGGGCGACACCCCCATGATTTCGGCGGCACGTGCGGGCGCGGTGGACGCTGTGCGGTTGTTGCAGCGCCGTGGTGCGGACATGACGGCCACGAACATCGACGGCCAAACTGCTGTGGCTGCGGCCGCCGGTGCGGGTCACCTGCGATGCGTCGATGCCATTGTCAGGAGGCACAGAAAGAACAACAGTCGCTCAGGCGGGCACCGTATGAGCGTACGTGGTGTGGGTGGGGGTGGGGGTGGTGTGAGGCTTGCTTGTAGTACTGCTTTGGTGCTGTAGTGTATTGCATTGCAACCAGGGCTCACAGACTCGTTGTCGTCACCCATTCTGCAGGACAAGGCGGCGGCGTTGAAGGCGTCGCAGTCAGCGGTGAGTGGGCTCCTGGACAAGCGTGGCGTCGGTGGCCTCACTGCGGCACACGCTGCTGCTGCCGGGGGCCATGTGCGCATTCTGGAGTTGCTGTTGGTTGAAGGTGCCAATCCTTTCGTGCTTGACGACAGCGGCTGGACTGTTGCGCATTATGCGTGCCGCTGTTCGCGGTCTGTGCGGTGCATCGCGCTCCTCTGTGACGTCGCCGTGGACCTGGTGGAGTGGTGGGACACGTCGGGCAACACGCCGTTGCACATCGCTGCCAGCAGCGGTTGGACGGAGGGCGTGCAGCTGCTGCTTCAAACTGCAGCCAACCCACACTCTGTGAACATCCAGGGCCACAAACCGAAGCAACTGGCCCGTGAGGCCCACCACTCGGAGTGTGTTGAGATGCTGGACGAGTACAAAGACAGCACCGGCTTGGCGCAAGACCCCGACGCGCCGCCCGCCGCCGCCGCAGCCGGCGACAGTGACACCTCCATTGAGCGCATCATGGCCATCTGGGACCGCTTCTTCGCCAATGCCCTGCTGAACGCGGAGCGCAACGACCGCAAGCGCCGGGCGTCGGCGTACGGCCCCCCGGTTCAGACGAAGCCCCGCAAGGTGAAACCGCGGGGGCAGACGCAGGCACAGGCACAGGCGCGGCCGCGAACGCGAACGCGAACGCGGACACGAACGCAAGCACCAAGTTCAAGGTACAGCTACCATGGCGGCGCAGATGCTGCTGGGGCTGGGGGTGGCGCCGGCGCCGGCGCGGGCGCGAGGGCTGGTACACACGGGTACACGGCGGCCACGGAACGACCGTACCCGGTCACACAACGGGACGCTGGTGACCAAATGCAGGTGTGGAATGGTGGGGGCGGGTTTCAACAGGCGGTTGTGGCGCGACTGCAGTCCTACGAGGAGGAGGGCGAGACCCAGCCGCCGCGGGATGGGAGTGGGTCACAGCAGTATGATGGCGGGTATGATGGCGGGTATGTCGCCTCCGATGGGTATGGGGGTGAGTACGCTGAGTATGGGCAGGGCGAGTATGACGGGTATGGGCAGGGCGAGTATGACGGGTGGTACCAGGACGAGACGGGTGCTTGGCAATCGTCCGCCGCGTACGACCAAGGATCGCAACAGCGCCACCCCAATCAGCAGTGGTCAGGAGGCCAACAGTCTCAAGTCGACCTGTCACAGGCTGCATGGGGCTTGACGGCGCAGCAGTCAGCTGCAGCGGATTCTGGGGCAGGGGCGGGGGCTCAGTGGGGAGTGGACGACACTGGAGCTGGCATCGGGGCTGGGGCGGACGCGGGTGCACAACAGCAGCAGTGGGCAATGCCGAGTCCTGCGGCCTTGGCCACCAGTACAGGCACTGGGGCTGGCGTGTACCGCAACGCCGGTGACCTCCAGGTGGCAGATATTGAAGACGAGGACATGGAGGCGGATGCAGCCGGTACGGCTGGGGACATATGGGAAGAGGCTGTCGATGAGAGCACTGGTGCTTCGTACTATTACAACCACCGCACGGGTGAAAGTGTGTGGGACACACCCACCACTGGTAATTATGCTCCTGCCCCTACGTCCGCGCCTGTGCCTTCTTCCATGCCTTCCTCCGCGTCTGCGTCAGCATCTACCGGAACCGTGGACGAGCCGCCCAAGGGAAGCTCGTCACTTTCGTGGTCAACTTCCAACGACTGGACGGCGCGGATCAATCGTGCTGCACGCGGCAGCGGCACCCCCGGACTACCCGAGACCCACGAACCACAACAGGCCGAACCAACACGTGATCGGTCAAACCAAGAGCCACCGACACCCCCTGGTGATGCATGGGAGCAGCACTACACGGAGGACGGCGTGCCATACTTCTACAACCGGTTTCTTGGTGAGTCGTTGTGGGAGGCGCCATCTGGCGTCGCGATGACCACAGGGTCGACCCGCGCTACCAGCAGCAGCAGCAGCAGCAGTCGCCGACGTGGCACCAGCGCCGCCACAAGTGCCACGCTTGATGGTGGTGGTGGTGGTGGTGGTGGTGGTGCTGGAAGCGCCGACGACGATGAAGCAGCGCTTGCTCGAGCGCGTGCCAGGTGTGGCGAGAGCTATGGCAGCGACTCCCCCGGCTGGCAGCCCAGCCCCGGGAGAGTGGGCCCGCCTTCGAGCCACCACCGTGGTGCAAACCCCAACCCGTCTTCGGATGTCACTGCCGGGTTCTGGACAACGGACATTGATTCATCTGGCAACACGTTTCGGTACAACCTTGTCACTGGTGGCGTGGAGTACACGCAGCCCACGCAGCCTGATGGCGAACCCCGTGACGTGGCAGGTGCTGGTCGCACAGCCTCGGCTGTGTGGGGGGCGACCGGTGCAGGTGCAGGTGCAGGTGCGGGTGCGGGTGCGGGGTGGGGGAGGGGTACAGACAGTGCTGGTGCTGGTGCTGGACCAACACATGCGGGCACTTCCCATGCTGGTGCGCCACAAGAAGATGCCGACGGGTGGGAAGAATTCTTCACAGATGAAGGGTATCGATACTGGTACCACGCCGCGTCTGGGCAAAGCATTTGGGACGTAGGAGAATGAGAGCAAGGAGGGTGGTGATGGTTGTAGCGCAATGTGCACGCACACGCACGCCAGGGCTGGCAACGATCGAAACGCATGACATCTCAAACTACTACGTATTAGGTCAACAAAGTGGCACCACCAAGCACACATCCAGTGACAACTCGGGAGCACCAACATCGAAAACGAGATGGACGCACGCATGCTGGTCCTGGGCACTTGACAGAACAACCACTGCAAACAGCAGGCTACTGCCTCCCCCAAGCCAACACCGACACACTCTACCTCGCTCGAGCGACGAACAACACAACCCCTCCCTCCGCCAGTCTAGCCATGACAACACGCGGCATCAGTCGCGCGACACGGACTGATCCACGCAACACACTCGTGTGTCATTCACGACAAAGGAATGAATGAGCACCGACAACAACCACGTAAGCGCGGTCGATGGTAACCTGTTTAGCAATCGACGGGCATCTTGTAGGTGATCGGGGTGCCAACAGTGGGGGTAGCACCACCGCACTTGGCAACAAGGGCGGCCCACTCCTTGGGGCTGTTGCTGGCGTTGTCAATCATGTTCTGGGTCACCGCATCGGCAAAGCCGAACTTCTTGGCGAACAGCTCGCGCTGGCGCTCGCGCACCTCCTCCGGCACACCGGCGGCGCTCATCTCGTCCACGGTGGTTTCGATCTTCTCGACGAAGGCCTTCACCACACCCATGTCGTTGAACTCCTTGGCACCGGCAAGGGCGTCCAGGGCGTCGTTGATGGACTGCTGCTGGAACTTAGAGTCGGAGACCAGCTTCTGCATGAGGGGAACGAAAGAACCACACACACACGCATGGAGGGTGAGAGGACAGCGCACCAAAAGACCACAAAGGCACTGCACACTCAACGCACGTCGGCAACGAAAGCAAAGCTGGAGTCCACAACGTCACGCTGGGCGGTCGTGACGGTCTCGGCCTTGGACAGAACCATGTAGTCAAGCATGGCCTTCATCTTCAGTGTCTGCTCCACGCGCAGCTCCCGGGTGGCAGCCTTGGCCTCGAGCACCTTCAGGGCGCGCTCGGCGGCGTGCTTGGCCTGCAGGTCAGTGACCAGGTCCAGGACGTTCTTGTGGGCGGCAGCAGTCTCCGACAGGGCAGCGCGGTACGCATCCTCGACGTCGTACAGCTCCTGGGCCTCGTCGATGGCGGTCTGCTTCAGAGACTCGCCCAGGCCGGGGCCGACTTGGGTGCGGATCATGGCGAAGGTGAACCAGGTGATCAAGGCCAGCATAACACGCTCGTCCAGGACGAAGACGTCGTACAGGTACATGGGCAGCGCCAGAAGACCAGTGGCGGGCAGGGCGGTGCGCCAGTCGGTGAAGATCTTCCACAGCATACCTTGGCTCTCAACATCGGCAGGGTCGACCTTGACGTCGTAGTACTTGTACGGCGCAGGCAGATCCTTCCACTCGCGGTGGTCCTTGGGGGCAAGGTTGGTGTAGCCGGTGTTCATCCACTCATCCCAGGCATCGGGGGCGTACAGGGGGTTCGACTTGTCGATGTCGAGCTCGCCCGTGGCATCGGCGCTGGTGCCCACACCGGTGTGGATCATGGCAGCGACAGGGCGCATGGACGTGGGGCGCATGGCAACCCGCAGCATCACAGATGCCGGGCGCGCCACAGAAGTGAGCTTGGAGAACATTGTGTCTGGTATCACACATCGCAATTGCACAGGCCATGAGACATGAACACTGCAACGCGTGGGACGTGCCACAAACCACGGCCCCCAGCGTCGGGGCTCCAACACAACATGCAACAAAGCCATGTGCACACACACAACGCCCAGTTGGGCAGTACAAGGCCGCCCAGCATGCTGTTGACATGCGCACACGCACACACCCCTTCCCACCGCACGATACGCAACACCACCGCTCCGCCGCCATATGGCGCATAGCCAGCACCGACCTTGCTGGAAGACTGGCGAGAAAAGCCGAGCAACAACAACTCAAGGCTGACAGGCCAAGTCACGGTCCTTGCGCACTGGATAGGGTGCACTCGTCTTCGACGTCAGAGCTCAAAGCACACACAGCAACACACACCGTTTGCTCCCCCAGCTGTTACAGCCCCTGATCGAATCTTTGCGTCGCTTCATCGTGGCGATCGACTGGCTGGTGCTTTATGCACAATATGTGTATTCATCAACAAACATACACATGTGTGTGTATTCGTGATCTGGGCCAGCCTGGCGGCCGATGCACCTCGCCGCCGTTCGACACATACAGGGGTGTGGCGACCGGCTGCCAGGCGTGCTGGTGCGTGTTGTGACGCCAAGCCGGCGCGTGCTTGTGTCAAATAGTGTGCTCTGTGGGGAGTAGCGCTTCTGTACACCGGTCACAATGGCGGGGCGTGCCTTCAAGATGTTTGGCCTGTCGCCAGACGAGAATGTTGCTTCCACACTAAAGGCCGTGTTCCAGCGATATGCAACTCAATCTGGATCTCCAGAGCGCTGCAGTGACGCAGACGCACTGGCAATCCCTCTTGAAACATTCTGCAACTTTTGGGAGTCCCTGGGTGCCAGCAAGGACGCTGCGACGCGTGGATTTCGCGAGATCATCGACCAGCTCCAGAAGATGCGCAAGAATGCCAAGTCCATCGCCAAGCGAGATGTGGACATCATGGACGCTTCACGCGGGCTCATCAACTGCATGTTCTTTCTGAGTCTTTTTTTCCCGCACGACTACCGCAAGCTCAAGCGCCCGTTCGACCTTTGGATCAAGTCGAACAACAAAGACACGGACCTGGTCAAAGCAGACGCGGGCATTGCGCAAGCACAGCGGTTCATCACGCTGCCGCCGGACGAGAAGCCCTTGATCGAGATCGTGGTGACAGTAGCGTCGCCCAGTGTCGTGCCAGCGGTGGAGTGGCGGTTTCCTCCGCTGTCTGTGGCGCAGGAACCCCGGCGGCTACTGCGTTCCCCCAGCGACTTTCCCTTTCTGTGGCCGTACATCGTGGGCGTGGCCACCGACGGCACCGGAATGGACCTCATCTTGCAGGCCTTGGTGTCTATTCTGCGACGTGTACCAGAACACCTCAAGGTACTGAACACACCGCGCGCGCGGTCCGGGGTGCTGCTGCTTTTGCTTGTTGTTGTTGTTGTTGTTGTTGCTGTTGTTGTTGTTGTTGGTGTCTCACCTTTTCCTCTCGTGTGCCTGTTGTGCACCATTGCCAGTCCCTGCGCGACGTTACGCTGTCCACGGTCGTGTCAAGCTTGCTGATGCTTCGTGAGTGTCTGCACGCCCACCCTTGTCCGGACCCCCAGTACCTGTTGGCTGCGCTCCCGGTGCTTCGACGGTTGGAAACGTGGCCCCTCCCCATCGCTGACCTGGCTGCGGCTGTCGGCGAATGTGTGCTGCACGAAGCCACAGCTCCTGGGGCAAACGTCTTGAAGCGCTTGCTCATGGAGCAACCCTTGTTGACAATTGCGGGTATGGAGCTTCACAAGACAGACGCAGAGGTGGCGCACGCCTGGGCCCTGTCACAGGGCTCCGCGCTGGTGTTCGTGGATGATGATGACCGTGCCGGCTGCACCCACTCCAAGGTACTGACCATGGAGGGTGACAATCCGTTTCTGGAAGATCGCGGGCATTCTGAGGAGACAGAGGTGTGTCAGAAGGGTGAAGGGGAGGGGGAGGGGGTATTGTGTTGTGTTTGGTGCACCATTCCGTGGCCACGAGCGCTCACGCGCTGCGCACCGCGCTGTGGGGTTTCGTCTTGCAGGAGGGCCTTGGCCTAGGCTTCAACGCCATGCGTGCGGCGCAGATAGAGGTTACAGACGCTAGTGTCATCGAGCTCAAAGCGAAGATAGTGCGAGGTACGCCTGTTGTGGGCCGATTCGTTGTGCAGCGGACGGCAGCCTCACCTGTGCCACGACGTGACTACATGTACCCCACCATTGTTCCTTCGCCCCAGCCACGTTGGAGTTGGACATGGACGCGGATGACGTGAATGCCGTGCTCATGGGCACAACAGACGCGGAGATCGCGGCGTTGTGGCCGGCTGTGTTGAAGCTCATCATGGACACACATCGCTGTGCTTTCCCCACTGATCGACTGGACGTCGCACGCTTCGTGAATGCGCCCTCCTCCTCTGCTGGCGGCAGCGCCCCTAGCACGTTGCCTACATCGTCGGCCTCGTCGTCACCAACGGCACAGTCTGCACCTCTTGTCGACGTCTACGCTGTGCATGTGCAGCGCTTCCTTGGCCTGCGCTCCATCCTGGCCCGTGCCGGCTTTCCTGCCAAGAAAGAAGACTTGCGCCACGCGCGGTGGTACCGGCGGTCTGCAAGCTCGTTGCCAGGCAATTTCAAGCTCAGCTTTCCTGTTGTGTACGTGGTTGGTTGGGTGATGCATGCATGGCATTTGCAATGCCAGGGTGGATGGGTGGTGGATGTGGCAGGTGCTCGAGACTAACGAGGCTGTTGCTGTTGCTGTTGCTTTGTGGGTGTGTGTCACCCACTGCCTGCACTGTGGTTCGCTTCGCGCGCCACGGGGGCGGTTCGTTGTTTGCATGTGTTCAGGTCCGCGGATTTGGCGCTGTTCTTTGTGAAACTGCCGCGCCCGGCGCCCCTTCCCCGCATCGGTGATGTCACTCGGGCCCCCAAGCACAGCGCCGATGCGGACCGGGTCTCCCGTGCCCTGTCACGCCAGCTGGAGCGTCGCACGCGCTCTCGCATCGCCCGCCGTGTCCCATCCCGTGGCTCGAGCATGCGTCGCCTCTCCACCACCGCGAGTTTCTCGGATTACTTGGTTCACTCCCCCGCCACAGCACCCTCTCCACTTGCGCGTGATACTGTGCCGGAAGAAGAGCAGGCAGGAGCCACTTCTGTCGGCACTGAGGGTGAGTCAGGGTCTGCGCCCGAAGCTGGGAGTGTGACGGAGGAAGGCAGCGCCACAGGAGACGGCGGTGCTTCTGCATCCGGCGAGGTTGGTTCCGGTGACAGCGGCGTCGAGGTGGGGGGTGCTGCCAAGGCGAATGGCGAGGATGGTGGTACTGGTGACGCGGGTGCGGCCGCAAAACCCGCCGATGCTGAGGCCGATGCTGGGGCTGTCACAAGCCCGGATGCCGGTGGTGATGCAAGTGCTGAAGACACAACCGGCACTGCTTGTGCAACCCCCCAGAGCCAGAAGAACTCGCCCTCACAAGAGGCTGACACGTCAGTTGCTGCTAGTGACTCCGCTATCGATGGGGCCACTGCAACCACACCCACTTCACGACCCCCGTCCGACTCGAACGCAAGTGCTGGTGCTGGTGCAGGCGCAGGTGCAGGCGCTGGTGCGGGCGCTGGTGCAGGCGCTGGTGCGGGCGCTGGTGCAGGCGCCGGTGCAGGCGCCGGTGCCATGGATTCTGACGCAGCCTCCACGCCGCGACGCCCTCCTTCCATGTCGTTGTCCCTGGCCGATGTCGACCTCGCGTTGGATATGACCTCCACGCCTGTCGTGCAAGCGGCAATGGAAGACGACCCCGATATTTGCTACCCGCCGGGCTGTGTGAAGTACTATGCCCCTTCCGCGGCGGTGAACGCCATCAGCAATCTGGCTGCAGATGCTGTGTTGCAGCCTGCAGCGACCAGTGATGCCACGGCCAGCTCCTCCGTTGCCGTGTCTGCTGCGCTGAAACCGATGGTGCGCCTCATGTGCCTGGGATCCGACCGGACACTGCACACTGTCGTCTCTGCTCTTGTAAGCCTGTGGCGCACGAGACCAAGATTGATGCAGAGTACGTGCGCCCGCTTGTCTGACGTCGTATGGCTGGTCATGCTCACTGTTTGCGTCACGTGCTTCCTGCAGAGGTGGACGTTCGCGTGTTCATAGTGCCCACGCGACGAGCCAATGTCGCTACGTACCTAGCCAAGCGGGACCCTTGGTATCGTCGGCAGGTCCACTCCGCGTTCAGCGCACACAACATCGCACCGCGCGTTGAATTTGGGGCAGACAGTGACACGGACAAGGCCCGAACCATGTCGCCCATGTGCGTGTCCTCAGTTTCACCTGCCAACCACATTATTGCTGTAGTGACGCTTGTGTGATGTGTTGTTTGCATCGAACAGGAGCATGTCACGGTCGCTGTTGAACGACTACATCCGCGCGGGACTGCATCAACTGGAGCTGCCCGTGTATGAGTGTGAGTGTTGGGGTGTGGGCAAGCCACACATGAATGCCCCCACGCTGGTTATTCCTTTTTGTGCCCGCGTGGAAGTCGGTGTCAACGCAAATGTTGCGGCTTTCAAGGTACGTGGGCGTTTCCCGTCTGAGTGCTCGCCGAACGTGTTTGACCAATGTGCTGCGTGCGGGTTCGTGTGCCACCTGATATTGTCCACAACCAGCAAGACACGGACTCAAGCACCCCTTGGGTGGACGTGCTGTCCGACAAATCGTTTGCTCGCTCCTACGGAAGCACCACGTGCAACTTGACGGTCGCAAACACCAACATTGAAGCGGGGATTGCTCCCCACTGTCGACCCAGCGCGACGTACACCTCCATCGCCATGTCGGCGGTGCCCGTACCAGAAGACGGCACGGACAACCTCACAGACCCGTCTGCTCCCTGGCTTCAACTGTACACCCTCAAGGGTCGCTCCGCTGCACTGGCAGCCACCTCACGGAAGGACAAGGGTCGAGACCTGGAGTTGCTGGAAGCCACCATGCACTCGGAGACCTCCACGCGCCCCGCCGGCATGGTGGACGTGCGTGCCTCGGGTCGGGACAAGTTCCACATTTTGGTCGACGGCACCGTCTTTGGCCCGTTCTCACGTGTTCGGCTCGGGCCTTCACGCTGCATGTTGCCGCGGCCAACCATCAGCGTCATGACGTTCCAGCCCACGGATGTGTGAGGGTGCGATTGTTTGATGGTGCAGTCACCCACCCAGCCTCGGTGTGTGGCACTTTCTTTTTTTTGTTTGTTCTGGGCACAACCGCGTGAGCTGTCAGGTTTCAGCTTCGCGTGGCATGTAAGCGTTGGCACAAAGCCTGTGGGTTGTCGAGGCTGGTGTCGTTTTGTGCGCCCAGTGTCTTGCGTGTGTAAAACATGCGTGCATGATGCTGGTACAAAAAATGCAACCATCCAAGGGGGTCAGAACGTGCACAGCGCACGGTCATCGGTGTACAGCTCGCGCCCCCGAACTATTAGGTTGGATCTTTGGGTTTTTGTTGCAACACCAAGCACGTTCGACAGCTAACATTGAGCTGCGGTCACGATGCTGTCGAAGAGTTGGCCGTACAGAGCGTCAGCGAACTGGCACAACGCTCCACCGCCGCGCTTGCGCTGGGAGGTCATACGGTTTTCGTCGGCAACACACACAAGCCCACGCTTGGCGGGGGACACACACCACTTGGCATGGTCTTGGGTTTCTTTCCAGGTGGTGTTCTTGCCCGTGAGAGTCTCCATGCGCATCATCGACACATCCGTGACGTCGAACTTGTACTGTGGCTGGCAGTACGGTCCCAGCTTGCCCCCACGCATCCAAGATTCCACAAGCAGATCGGCACCAAAGTGAGGCGCCACAAGATCCTCGTACAGGTCAGAGTTCCACTTGGCGTTCTTTGCCAGATGGGTGAACGTGGTGGACCCGACTTGCAGCTCCACGATGGAAGAGCCAGCGGTGGAGTGCCATTGTCCAGCAGCAAGGGCCTTAAGGTTGGCGTACTTGGCCTGTGTTGCTGCGCTGATGGTGGACTTGTACACGTACGGTTTGATGAACAGCATCTGGCCGGCGATGGTGTTCACTGCCGCTGCAGACACGGACACACAAAGAAACGTTTGTCCGTACGTGGTTTCGCGCTCTTCGAAAGCCCACTGGTTCGGACCACTAGCAAGAGGCCAGCGAGGGGTAGAATGTGTCACCCAAAAGCCAGAGCGCGATGAAATGGCCACAACTCCCTTGGCATGACCAAAGGATGAGCTGACAGTCTTGGCGGGTGGCTCGTCGTTGTACAGGAAGTATTCGGCAGTGGAACGAGAAGAGCTCAACGCGTCCAACGTCTTGATCAAAGCCGGAATTTGAGAGGACTGTGTAGCATTCAGTGGGTACGTCCACTGCTGAACAGGCCCAGTCGTGCGCTCAGTGTTGGAGTCCACGTAGCCGATGTCGTATCCATCGGGCAGCTTGTACGTGAAGAACCAGTCCACAGCATGGCCTTCATTGTTCAAGCACGACACAGCCGAGACAGCAGGCACACAAACAAAACACAAGATGGCAACGATGGCCAAGCAGGACGTAGAAGACGTCATCATCATTGGCAGGCACTCGAGAACAGTGACAACGGTGGCAAGTTTTGCGGCACACACGTGTGCAGCTCAAGCGGGCACAGCAACGCTACAAACATAAAAGAATGACATAAAACAACACCGCTAATCAAGCCTCAGCTGGCTGACTTCGCTGTCGTTCCAATCTGTGCGCAGGGCTGTTGGTGCCACAGTGCAATTGTGAGACACATGAAAGCCACAGCCACAGGGGCAAAGCCTGCTTATGTGGGCACCAAGCTGCCTTACCCGCAAATGACTTCACTTCATCCGCAGTCAAAGGGAAATCTTGTGAGAAGGCAACTCCTTCCCAGTGCAGTTGCACGTCCTCAAGGCTCGGTAGGCTCAACAGTCGACTGATCTCGGTCAATCGCGCCAAGCGATCACGCACATCGATACGTGATCCACCAATTGTCTTTACCAGTGCCGTCCGAAGTGCTCGAACATCCCGATCAAGCTGCAAGCCACCCAGTTGATTGAACCTGCGGCGCCGAAGCACACCTTCGATCTGCTTCGCCATGTACATGGCCACCTTGCTCACCATCCGGCGGTACAATTCATCTTGAAGAACCATCTGCGACCAAACAAAAGTGTTAGCCGAGGTGAGATCACGGTGCAACTGCACACGGGTGCGTTGACGCAGCGTACGCTAAACGGTGACACGATTCCAATGAGCCCGGACAACAACTCTTGCACGAAGATGTCATATGTCTGCGTGACAGGCCACGAAACGTTCAACCAACCACCAACGCGATGATCAACACAAACTGAAGGCTGTGCGCACCTCATTGTGCGTAAACTCCTCTTCCGTCAGTTCGTAGTGAATGTTGGGGGTGCTCCCCTCCATCGGTGTCATGATGCCCCGCAGGCGTGGCGTGAGTGAGGCGCACAAACGACTCAGGCTCGTCGACAACGTGGTGCGAAACTCTGTGATCACTGCATCAAGCTCCGACAAGCAGCTACTAAGCTTCGCGCGGGGCAGGTCCTCGGTGAATACAACGTCCACTTCTGCTTGCAGATTGGATCGAAGACGCTGAGTGTTCTTGAAACATGCCTGGTGGCAACACAGCAACACACGTCACCAGCCGCGGGAGCACACAACACCACACATCGCTGAACCACAAGTCACTGAGCCACACGTACCAGAAGCGTGTTCAATGATACACTCGCAAATGCCGCGTCTGGTGCCAGACGGCGGCGGGGTAACTGCTGAGTATCACGTCGCGGTGTTTGTGTGGCAGGCTTCTTGGCACCTGGCGACATCAGCTGCTGAGACTCCGCAACGAAAGGGTCGATGTGAGCTTCTGCATCAGCCACCTCGGCCTCCATTTCTGTGACTGTGCTCGTGCTGCATCAAAAAGAAAAGGAGACGGGTGTCAAGGCATGGGCCAGAGATGTGGACAGGTGTGGACAGTGCGCCACAGCCACCCTGCGCCAACCTACATGTGCTCCTGCAAACGTGCGAATCGGTTCTCTTGGCGGACCGTGAGGACTGGATCACCCGCTCGCTTGCCGATCCGTGTAGCCCGGGCCTTCGTTTCCCCCAGCACAATGCGCACCAGCAGTCCGCACACGTGGTTCACGACGGAGCAAGCACAATCACTGCTGCCAGTGTCAATCGCCCGGATTCCACATTTCTGCGCAGAACACAGCATGCGACATCACACGTGAGTCGCAGAAGCAGCTCCAATACCCCCGGTGGTCGCACCTGCAAGATAAAAAACGCGTCCTCTGACATAAACACGCCGCTGAGGTCGTCGTTGACCTGGCATCACAGAAGCGCACCACAGGTTGAGACTGGATCCAAGTCTTGGGTACTGTACTTTTGTGCCACACCACACACCTGGTCATCGTTTACGATTTGCATCAACGTCACTGACATGTACACTTCCTCCAACATGGAGTATCTGCCACGCCGAGGAGCGCGTGAGGGGTTGTGACCAAAAGCCCACCTCACCCCGCCACACGCACAATCCAGCGAGCTCTCCCAACCCTTGGGCGAGTTGGTTTCGACCACGGAGTCTATCAATTGTGTCAATCCTTTCCGAAACGGGGGTAGCCGATGCTTCAGTGTGTGAGGACCTGGGAGAAGTCACGTCAATACGCACGCACGTGAAGCGTCACTCACATCACAACCGTACGTTGATGCGGCACGCCTTCGGCCTTTTCTTGCATGGTTCATAGCCTGCTCTGTCTCAAGTGCCTGTCGCGCCACAGCGTCGATGTGCACTGCCTTGCCTCGCACCAACCTGTCATAGCTGATGCACCTTTGACACACAATGGCCAGTTCCTTCAGCAGGGCGTCCGTTTCAAGGGGAGCCTCCTCATCCGCGAGGTGTGGAGGCAAGAGGTCCGTCACTGGCCCTTCCTCTGTTCCGTGCAGCACACTGTCCACCTCTCGGAGACACACGTCGCGATTCTGCTTTCCACAACACAACAGGCGTGAAGAGTAGCTGGCGAGAACAGTCAAGCCACAGCGAATCACTCACACGCAGGGCCGTCGTGATGCGCTCGTGCCGCACCAACCCTGTCATGACAGCAGCAGCCTGCGGGGCGTACAAGCGCCAAACATGAGGTCACCAACCTGGTCGTTCCGCGTTATTTACACGCAATACCTACCAGCGAGTCCACACTCGTGTGGACAGCAAGCAGAACTTGAGCCTGGGCGTCGTCCTGCATAAAGAGAGAACACCGTGACGTCGCGTTTGCCACCTACCTAGGTGCAGCACAACGCGCGGTACCGTCATGAACATGTCAGCCAAGGCTTCTGCTTGCTTCAGCAGTGATGATCCCTTGGAAAACAGCATGGACAGTTGATTCACTGCAAAGAAAGCGGCAATGAGATGAACTCAACACCACCACGACACACACGCAAAGAAAAACAGGTCACCACGGACCAGCTTCTGCCTTTCCATCTTCTGACTTGAATCGTCGCTTTTGCTCCTCAACGTAGTCGCTGAGAAGTTGGTCCACATACGCAGCATATCGTTGTAGGCCTTGTTGTGTGTTCCCAAGCAGACTCATCAATTGACAGCATGTGGTGACTTGCGACGAGTCGCCAGCCGAAACGGCTGCATCGAAGCGCGCGGCAACGGTCTGCAAAGAACAACCCGGACGTGCCCCCAACCACCAAACAAAACACCACAACTGAGAAAGCAAGAACGGGTGAAGGAAGAAACCATCATGCGAAGCCGTACGTGCAAAAGGCGCTGTTCTGCGTCATGCATCAGCTTCTTGTCCTTCTCTGCTACTGGAATAACACGCTCGACGGCCTTGAACTTCTTCACAGTGGCTGCGGCACCAAGGAGGTCTTCGTTTTCAAGGCAACGGAGCATTCCAGCCAAACACTGCTGCAAGTCAAGGATGTCCTCAACACGCTCTAAAGCCTGCAGAAGAATGGACGAGGTGTGGTGAACAACACCCTTCCGAACCAACCACTCGCTACACGCTCACCGTACGCACCGTTTGAGCCCGTGTCACTGTCACGTCCAGTTCACGAACTCGACGAATGGCCTGAAAGAAAGAACCAAACAAAGGGTGAGGCCAACGTGATTCCAATCATACAATGGTCATGACATTCACACCTGCTCCGCCTGAGCACTGGTGACGCTCAGGTCTTGCACAAGGTCGTGTGTTTGGGTGGCCAGCGAGGCAAGGCTGGATACGAGTGGCGCAAGGCTTGCATCCGTGCTGCCACCACCTGCACCTTCACTCGCGCGAGAGCTGCGTGCGGAGCCAGCACCGGCGCCAGCACCGGCGCCAGCACCAACACCCATGTCCGCTCGAGTCGGGGCCTTGCCTGTCACCTGCAGCGTGGTGGCATGGATGACGTGCGGGATCTTTGCACGAATCTCTGCTTGCAACACAAGAGTGCGCTCTAGCTCGGCACGGATCGTTGCTGGGTCCGTCAGCGACTGCCCAGGCAACACAAACGTTCAGAATAGTGGCTGCACATGCACGCGTGACGAAGCGATGCCGAAAGCACGTACCGCGACAAACGATACTGCAGACGTCGACATGGTGTACGGATGCACACAAGATCGTACCAACGAACTGTACTATGCTTGTATCAACCTCCACCCCCAAGCATACAAGAGCTCCCAGCCTGATTCCAGACGTCAGCGCCTCCGCATGAGAGGAGGAGCTCACCGAGCTTGGCGAGCTGCACACTGCAGTAATTGTGCTAAATTGACGTGACTTTGCTGCTCACTCAACCCCAGCTCGATGCGCACACACACAGCACAGTCAACTTCGTCCTCCCATTACAGGAGGCACGTTGGAGATGAGTGGGTCTCGACGTAGCAAGAAACGGCGCCGCGATCGTTCCGCCTCAGGGTCAAGCGATTCAAGTCGGTCCCGCAGTCGCAGTCGTAGCCGCAGCCGGCACCGGCGCCGACACCACCACCACAAGCGAAGCCATCACAAGAGCAGCCGCCGTGACAAGCACAGGCACAGCAGCAGGCACCATAGCAAACACAGTAAGCACAAGAAGCGTCGGCACCGGCGGTCTTCTTCCAGCGATGCTTCAGACGGTAGTCACCACGACCGTCCCGCAGCAGCCACCTCGCCCGCCACTGCCAAGCCCGTCGTCACCCCACAACAGGAAGAGACGCAAGTGCAGCCGAGGAAACCCGCCGTCGCTGAAACAGCAGCATCAGTGGTGCCAACGGCAGCAGCTGTAGTGCCCAGTGTGCCTGTGGCTCCCACGTCCGCGCCGACACCCACTGTCACGCCCGCGTCTTCGGTCAAGGCCTCTTCTGCTGCGTCTGCTGTGTCGACACCCTCTGAGGAAGACATCAAGAAAGCCAAGCGCGCTGAGAGGGCACGAAAGTTTGCAGAGAAACTTCGCCAAAAGAAGCTTGCTGCTGCTGCTGCTGCTGCTACCGCTGCTACCGCTGCTACTGCTACCAATGGCACTGGGTCCAGTGACGCTCCCTCCGCTGCCGCCGCTGCCAAACCTGCTGCAGCCGCGGCCACAGCACCCAGCGGCAAAGTGTCTCGGTTCTCAAGCGGCAAGTCTCGATTCTCTCTCAAGTCTACCCACTCCGCTCCAGTCACCACAAACGCCTTTGTGTTTGCGCCCAAGAAGCCCACAGCAACGGCGGTCCGCCCGAAGAAACCTCAACCTCCAGGCAAAACCTTCAAACTTGCGGTTCCCAAAAAGACGAAGAAGGTCAAGCCCGAAGGTTTGGTTCCTTCGTCCTCGACCACCAGTCTGGCCTCCTCAAAGGCACCTGCGGATGGGCAAGACGCCTTGGAAGCCTTCATGCAGAGCCTAAAGACAGAAGGTGATATCGCCGAGCAGGCCGGTGGAATTGGTGGCGAGCTATCCAAGCAACACAAGGTCGCTTCCGCCAAAGCAATGGTGGTCACCATGGAAGATATTTTGGCTGGCAATGTCCCGAACCAGCTGCCATCAACTGACGGGGATGGTGACGTGGCTATGGACACCGCAGGGGCGGCGTCCTCTGGTACACCAGCCGGCGCCGGTGCAGCAACCAGTGCAGATGCTCCCGAGCCCGACGAGGAGGAGTTTCATCGTTTGTTCATGGCGCAGCTCAAGGCAGAAGAGGAACGCAAGAAGGAGGAGGCGAGGATGTTGGCTGAGGCAGAGGCAGCGGCCGCCGCGAAAGCCAGCAAAGCAAGCGACAAGATCGGGCGTATTTTCGAGGATGACGAGGGTTTGTTTGACGGCGAGGAATGGAAGGCCAAGAAGTCCGCTCTGGAGCTTTTGAAGGAAAAAATGGCGAAGAAGGACCTCAAGCAAGTGGACCACTCCAAGATTGACTACATGTCATTCCGAAAGAAGTTCTACATCCAGAGCAAAGAAATCACTCGCTTGAGCGAGGAAGAAGTGAAGCGTGACTTGACGAAAATGGAAGTCAAAGTTCGCGGCAAACACCCGCCACGCCCCGTGCGCACGTGGCTACAGTGTGGGCTGTCCGACAAGGTCATGCGCATCATCGAAAAGAACGAGTACAAGGCACCCTTTCCAATTCAGCGCACTGCCATTCCCGCCATCATGAACGGGCGAGATGTCATTGGTGTGGCGAAAACGGGTTCCGGCAAGACCCTCGCCTACCTTCTCCCGCTCCTGCGACACGTGAAGGACCAGCCGCCACTGCAGGATAACGAAGGCCCCATCGCACTGATCATGGCGCCGGCACGGGAACTGGCGGTGCAAATCCATCGCGAGTGCAAAAAGTTCTGCCGCCACTTGGGCATGCGAGTGACGGCGGTGTACGGCGGTGCCAGTGTTTCTGACCAGATCGCGGATCTGAAGCGCGGCGCTGACGTCGTGGTTTGCACACCGGGGCGCATGATTGATATTTTGACGATGAACGCGGGTCGCGTGATCTCGTTGCAGCGAGTGACGTACGTCGTCTTGGACGAAGCGGACCGCATGTTCGACATGGGCTTCGAGCCTCAGATTGGTCGCATTGTCGGCAACATCCGCCCCGACCGCCAAACGGTGATGTTCTCGGCGACATTCCCTCGCCATGTGGAAGGCCTGGCGAGGCGGGTGTTGGGCAAACGTCCCCTGGAGATCATTGTCGGTGGTCGAAGTGTTGCCGCCGGAGAGATCAAGCAATACGTCGAGGTGCGTGGGCTGTGCTGTGCTCTCGTGTGTGATCCCATTATAGTGGCTCGCCGCTCACCGCTCGCCGCTTTTGTGTGGATGGATTGTGATGCGTGCCCAGGTTCGCAGCAGCGAGGACAAGTTCATGCGCTTGCTTCAGTTGCTTGGCTTGTGGTACGAGCGAGGCAACGTCTTGGTGTTCGTGGACACACAAAAGCGATGCGATCAGCTCTTTGCGGAGCTCAGTCGCGCAGGCTACCTGTGCCTGTCCCTTCATGGTGGCAAGGACCAGTTTGACCGCGACCAGACCATCTTGGACTTCAAGAACAAGCACCGTACACTGATGATTGCCACGTCGGTGGCCTGCCGTGGCTTGGACGTGAAAGACCTTGTCCTGGTGATCAACTTCAACTGCCCGAACCATCTTGAGGACTACGTACAGCGCATCGGACGGACCGGACGTGCTGGGCGCAAGGGAACTGCGTACACCTTTGTCACTCCTGAAGAGGCCGAGTACGCCCCGGACATCGTCAAGGCGCTCACGGATGCAAAGCAAAAGGTGCCTTCGCAACTCCAAGCGTTGGCAGACCAGCACACTGCCGCAGTGAAGGCCGGTCAGGCCAAGAAGAGACGCTCTGGGTACAAGACCACGGGGGGGTACAAGTTTGATGAGGAAGAGGACATGGAGGTGAAGACATTGAAGAAGCTGCGTGGCAAGCAACTAGAAGTGTCGGCCGGTGTGAGCGATGAAAGCGAGTTGGTGGAAGCCGTTGCTGCGTTGAAGAAGGCTCGGGAAGACAAGGCCAAGCTGAAGGAGAAAGGAAAGGGCAAGAAGGCGTCAGCAGAAGAAGAGGCAGCGGCAGAAGCCAAGAGAAAAGAAGAGGCAGAAAGGGCAAAGGCCAACACGTTTGTGCCGCCTCCCAATGCCACTCCCGAGCAGATCGTGGTGTTGCGGGCCCAGTGGGAGGCGTCGCGTCGTGCAAAGGACTTGGGCAATGGTGGGGCGGCAGCACGGCTGGCACCAAACCTTGCCAACCTCAGCGGAGCAGAGCGCGCGAAGATGCTTGCATCACGCTTCAGCAAAGCCATCCTCCCGCGACCCAAGTCCGGCGCAGGCGGGCCTGTTAGCGAAGAGAAGGAAATGCACTTCATGGAGGAACTGGAGATCAACGACTATCCTCAACAGGCACGGTGGAAGGCTACCAATCGCGAAACCATCAACCGTGTGGCGGAGTGGTACGGTGCAGCTGTCACCAACCGTGGTGTGTATGTGGCTCCTGGTCGCAAGCCGGGACCAGGCGAGCGAAAGCTCCACTTGGTTATCGAGGCGACAAGTGCCGTCAACCTCAAGAAGGCCAAGGTACGTTGTTGGGCGGTGTGTGGTGTTCATGTGGCTGTGTATTGTAACGCTTTGTATCCATTGTGTGTTTGTTCCAGAACGAGCTTGTACGGGTTCTTGAGGAAACAACAGCGTCCATGGGGTTCGACAAGGCCTTGTATGGAAAGTACCAGGTGATTTAGTGACGGCAACCAAACCCACAAATGCACCAAGACAAACACAATAGTTGGAGGAACACATACATGTGGATGAATCACGGCGTGTTGGTAGTTGGCAGCTGTGCACGCTATCCATAACATGCCAATTATTGTTGCTTTGGCTCTCGTACGCGCGCAGAGTGCGAGTTGCCTCATGCCTACTGTTTGTTGCAGAGCACGTACGCCAACAAGGACAACCGTTCTTGCCAAACCGGCGCACAACCGGGCCCACTGGAGGTGTATCTGAAATGGGCACACGTGAGCCCAATGAAGCAAGGAACGGGTGCGGGGTTATGGACCCACCTCATGGTCAACAACCCTGACAACGGAACCGACGTGGCCCACGTATTGGGCAGCTTCCACCCGACAATTCCATCAAAGTCTTCGTCAGTCCAGTTCTCTCCCTGCCGCATCATACACGTGTTAGGCGCCCTTTGCTCGATAAGGCCACAGCATACACAAACATACGGGTTCAACAACTGCTAGCCGAACAAGGATCGAACACATCTCTCGATGATCTCTCAGAGACAAGTCCAATGTGTACTTTCGTTCGACCTTGATAGGGTTGATTCTGGTGCCAGCAGCACACGCTGTCAATCTGACGTTTGCAAATCCACACCCACAGGCTACCCATGGTTCCGCTACTCCTTGCCCAACGCACACGTTGAGTATGCCAAGTCGGTTTTCAACCTGCCGTTGCTCACTCTCACTCAATTCCTCCAACACCACATCGAAGTTCTCAAGATCAATCTGGGACAAGAGGACATCAAAGCAAGTGAGCAGTGCGTGCGCAAGGCTGTAAAAGGAAACAGAGCACGCACGATGCGAGAAAAGACGCTACATGTAGCTGTCACTCGCGCTCCTGGAACTCGAGAAGGATAATGTCGCACAATGCATGCTGCTTGCCGACAACGAAGCCAGTACTTGGTAATGTGAATGTTGAGATCTTGAAGAGACTCCGAACACCGCACTCGTTCTGCCTCCACTTCGGCTCTTCTTTGGCGAGCGGTGAGGGTGCCTGTATGATGACACATGACAAAGACGTCATGAGCCGTGAATACGTGAACTGCATTTCCCACGGCACAAACCACTGTCTGGCCCGCCAAAGAACCCTTCCCAGTCGCTGTCATCAGAGTCAGAGTCGGAATAGCTGCCACACGAACACAAGCGGTGAGCCCCCACAACCTTCCCGTTCGTTTCTTTCTGCCACCTTTCACAACGCACTCTTGCAAATCATACAAGCTAAACTCCATGTGCGCTGAACTTTCACTAGCGGCAACGCTAGCTCTGCCGCCCTTTTTCTTGCGACTGAGACCACGTTGCTGCTTTTTGTGCTTCGAGAGCTCCTTTTTGTCGTCGTCTTCCTCGTTGCCATCCGCAAACGACTGCAACTTGGCTGCGATGTGGGTTGCATTCATCTGGTTTCCGCGTGGATTGTGAGGATGAGCACCTTGCGTGCCCGATGCTTTGGTGACACTCACCAGGCTGTTTGTCTCGTCCGGTTCAGTGCTTTCTTTCTGCTTCTCGTTCGGGTGGGCAATGGAGCCGCGAACGCGAGAACGCTTGCGACGCCGAACCTCGGCTTCCTTTTGCTTCTTTGCATCCTCCTCCTCCGTGCTTTTCATGAACATCTTCATGTAGTGGCTTTGTGTGCGTAGCATAGGCTGACGCGCGCAATGAACGGTGTGCGTGAGAACACGCAACAGTTCTCACGTGCGGTGGAGTGGGACATGTGTATG
>Ga0213833_1000521_pt1 | contig 38173 bp, 58 predicted proteins | sample SWATP21_FD_160575 | JGI IMG/M metagenome (GOLD analysis project Ga0213833, IMG submission 160575) | Coastal seawater microbial communities from Marineland, Florida, United States - SWA TP2 #1 | ecosystem: Environmental > Aquatic > Marine > Coastal | place: USA: Florida | collected 2016-08-14 | reverse complement strand
CCCCCCCCCGCAAGCAGCACTGGCAAGCGGTCTTGTAGTAACTTTGGTTGTGCACCAGCAAGTGCTGTGTGGAGCATCGCATTCTCCGCGACATGGCCATGTGGGTGTTTGACGTCCTCGAAGACGCGGGGATCCACGTCTCACTAACGTCAGGGGCGCTTCTGGGCACAGTCCGGGATGGGGGCGCCATGATTTCATCTGACACGGACATCGACCTCGCCATATGCCCTGAAGACAAGCACAAGGTGAGTCTACCGTAACCCGAAATCGCACGTGCGAGCCATGGCCCGGCTTATCATGCGTGTGGACCCAGGTGTTTCAGTTGCTGACACAAGCGTCGCGACCCGGAGTGGTGTCGCGTGTGGAATGGAGCCCAAACAAGAAGAACATAAACGTGCTGTACGCTGCCCCACCTGACGACGACCCAATCCCCTCTGCTGCACACGTGGAAATATACTTTGTTCATCGACGTGATTTGTGGCCGAGGTTCGTTCGCACACGTTGCTGCGTGTTGGGGTGGATGCCCACGAAACGGAGCTCTGGTTCGCAGGCTCACACCACGTTTTTCAGACGATCTGGCCCATTCACTCGATGTATGTTTTACACGCGCGACGTCTGGTGCCCCAAGCTTCCTGATTCCCTTGACAGCGAGTACCCTGGGTGGAAAGTACCGTACGTGTCATGAACCGCTCGCTTTCCCTTTTCGAGGCACCTGATCTCAGTTTGGCATCCTTGGTGTCTTCAGAGATCGATCTCCAGATGTGTATGGCATGTATGGTTTGTGGTGGTGCACCCCGACGATCACTGCTCGGCGTCAGCCTTGCACCAGGGAACAGGTTGAGGCAATTGTACAACACAGAATAGCCACGGGGCAGTAGGCAGATGGTTGCGCTCTACGTTGCCAAGTCCTACATCCTACTGGTATGACTATGCACTCGTTGTTCAGTTAGATACATCTGCCTTGGATCCCGCTAAGGGACCTTAGCTACGGCGCTGCGGCTGCTTTCGAGGTCGACTTTTTTGGTCGTGGTGGCTTACCTTTCCTTCGACTTGCCCCACTTCGCTGACTCCCGCGGCTGCGAACACTCGCCCTGCTGCTCACGCTGCGTCGACTGGCAGCGCTCGCTAGGCTGGAGGCACTCCCTCTTCTCTTCATGGAGCGAGGCGTTCCACTTGTCACAGTTCCGGGACTTGTCAGTGCCTTACCTCCTCCTAATCTCTTGAGGTCGTCCGCATCCACAGTGTCCTGGGAAATGCTGATCTTCCGCCAACGCTTCTTCACCTTGCCGTCGCGCAGCTCAGACCAGTCCCCTGACACAAGTGCGTTGATGCACATATTCACGTTCACGCCGCTGGGTCGCGGCAGTGACGAAAAGCCCCCGGCGAGTCTCTTGGGTTTTTCAACGCCTGGGGTGGAGGTATCGCACATGTACTGCGAAGACACGGGCGCGGTGTTACGACCGCTGAACGTGCGCAGAAACGGTAGCAGAAACAGAGAATCACTCCTACCTTGAAAAGCAGTCCTGGAATTTCGCGAGCTTCTGTGAGCTGGCGGTTTCGTTCTGCGAGATCTTGTTGGAGCCGTACTAACTGCAGGGGGTCAACCAAATGAGACCAGTAGCCAACCCAACACCCAACATAACATCACTGCCCCATATGTTGTGCCCACACGCACCAGTTCTTGCATGCGCTTCATCGTTGCGTAGTCCACCTGAATATCCGAACCATCCAACACCATCTCATCCAGGGGCTCGTCGTCCGAATCTGACCACGAGTCATCACTATCCTGCGACGCCACGTTTCCTTTTCCTTTGGGGCGTCTGCCACTGCGGCGTGCACGGTGCTTGTACTCCTTTGCCTGCTCAGAACACTGTGTGAAGACGCAGTAACCTTCACTCGGACAACCCTGCTGTGTGTCTACCTTCTTCTTCAAAGCTCGGACACGCTGTTCTAGCACGAGTTGCTTTTGGTTGGCTTCTCCGATTTCCTCGCGAAGACCTTTGATTTGTGCATTTGCCTGGACCGCACACACGACATGACAAGTCAGCACCGCAAGCGTGGCAACTGTACATAGTTGTTTCAGCGCGGAAGCACAGCGCACGTACCTCGCCCAGCTCCGCCTCGACTGCCATTCGTTTCTTGATTTCATCTGCCACCAAGCCGCGAAGTCGCTGGGCAGGAAGCCGTGTGTGAGCCCAGCCAAGCGACGTACGGTTGCCACGACCAGGCAGCATGTGTTTCCCACCTGAATGTCGGCATGCAGCCGCGCAACCAAACGCGCATGGTCCTGTCGAGCGGCTTCAGCGTCTCGATCTTTGCGCACAATGCGAGCTTTGAGGCTCGCCACTTCGCGTTCCAGCCGCGCCTTGTTCTCTTCCATTTCCTTGAACAACTCCAGCAGCCGCAACAAACTCCGCTGTGCGCCCCTGGTGAACGCCAGAACACGACATGTTGACAAAGGTGTAGCAACGCGCCACCACCTCCATTCAACAAGCGTTCGTACTTGAGAGTGTGGACGTTTTCGCGATACACGAGCGACAAAGCCAAACTCTCACAACTTCGACAACCTCGCTTCTGCATCGTGGGCGTGAGTTGAGGCATGCTTGGTGGCTGACTCACAGCTGCTCGACCTACCATTTGCATGTTTGCGAGATGTTGGCCCTCATGAAGTCCGTCCTTTTGCGTGGGTCCTGTGCACAGCACGTCATTGCGGTTGCCACGTCCAGGATGATGATGCACACTTCATTTCATGTACACAAGACGGAACTAGTGTCCCCACCTTGTTTTTGGTACAGCTTGGCGTTGCGGATCACGTCCCCTTGGGTCAATTCACCGGAATGAAACGAGTCTGGAAGGGGTTTAGTGCTGCGCAGTGCCGCAAATCAGAACATGAAAGACAGAACCACACGCTCGAGGAGGCAACACATGACATACTCGTTGGGTTCTCGCAGATAGCCTGCAGGATCCCACTCGTCCCTGGTTGCATCTGCAACTTCGGCCACAGCCCAGTTGTTGACTTGCGCTTTTCGATTCGCATGGCGTTCCACGTCAACAGGTGTAATGGTGGGTCCACCCGACAGACTCACCCGCCTGGCACGTGCCTCTGCTGTCGATGTTCCGGGGGTCTCTGACGCCTTCGTCTGTTGCGCCGCCGCCACCGGCGTAGCCGCAGCATGTCGACCACTTCGTGCGGAGGGAGACGAAGCAGACAATGGACGTGCCTGGCGCCGGTGAGCATTGAACGCGGGAGGGACAAGCGCACCACGTCCGGGTGGCGTGAGAAGATGTGGACCGTCCTGATGCACTGCGCGTGTGGAAGGGGAACGCTGTGTGGAGGGTGCGGTGCGAGCCACAGCGTGGTTCGTTGGACTCCGTGCTGCAACCGGCGTGAAGGGAGCTGCGCCGACCTGTTCTGGGTGCCACGTCGCAGATCGTACCATGGCACGTCGGTGCTCGGCGTTGAAGGTTGGCGGAGACGAGGAGTGCTCCGTGGCGCGATGGGCATGGTTGCACTCGGGCTGGGACGCCAGCTGAAGTTGCTTTGGAAGGCTCCACAACGGCTCACATTGAATCCATCGGACGCCAAGCGCGCCTGAGAGAGTGACAGCGGCGGCACGGTTGTTGCGTTGAATAAATTCGAGGGTAATGTCCAAGATGAACATGCCTTGTGATCGTTCCAAGTGCTCCACCACCTGGTAACGTCATTGGCTCGTTGAGACACAGAACCGCATCTGGCCAACCCAACCGCAGCCTACCATCAGTGCTAATGCTTGGAAGTGTTGCTTCATCTTGTATGTCAAAGTGGGAAACTCTTTGAACTTGGGGACGAGCTTGGGTGGGTATCTACACGCTTGACTAAACCGAGACGCCACCGTGTTGATGGATCGGGGAGCTTGCTTGAAGTCTGTGTGGGACTGCCCAAGGACAAACATGTCAGTGCTTCTTCGTTAGCAGAAGAGACATTCCTCGGCAGCATGTCAACATACCTTCTTGATATGTCGACTAAAAGACACAAGGAATCGCAGGTCGAAACGTGGCGCAATGTACCTGGAAAGACAACACGTCAACCGGACCATCACGTATGCCTCGCACGCTCGCCAACTTACTCTTGAATGCAAAAGTACTTTGGAAAGGAGAGCACGTTGTCTCCTTGACTGAGGAGATCATCCACATTGGATGTGGCATTGCGGAGAGTGGTTTGTTGCCGCTCCACAGCGGCGACAGTGTCCATAAAGCCCCCTTCATCCAGCACCAGTGGTTGTGCCTTGCGCTCGATCGCGACCAGCTCACTCCGTCGGGACTCGGCTCGCGACAGGAACTGAGATCGTAGTCGCTTGGCAGATACAGCTTCTTGCCTGTGGCGAAGAACCAGCCCCCCTATCCCCTGCAAAACGCATTCCTTGTGCAGGTGAGTACCCAGAACCCATGCGATCGCTAGGTTGCGCACGCACGTTGCTCTTCTTGGAGGTGAAAAACCATTCACTGAAGCCCCCTAAATGGTCGACAAGTACGGTATCCAGAATGGCGATGCGGCATTTGTGTAGAAGGGGCAGCAGAAGATACGTTGCTGCACGGCCACCCTTGACAGTATGCACAAGAAAGGAGCTGTGACGTTTTTGTCGCCCAACCGAGTGCCACACCTTCACAGACTCAACCCTCGGCTTTGTCGCAGGCACACTATCAGTGCGTGACATTACACCCAACAATATAACGAAGCCAACGCCGTGCGGTGACGGCACTGGGTTACCAGCCACACCCTCTGGTGCAGCGACAGTGCTAGTGAGATCAAAAGCGCGTGTCACCGAAACGGACAACGACGAATACACATACATGTAAATGGAGCAGCCTTGTTTGCTGCGCTGCTCGCGGCGACAGTAGTGTGTGCCGGACCGAGACACCCAGCAGCAGGACAGGCGTTGAGAGAGCCGGACGGGTGTGCGGCACGCAGGTGTTGAGGAGCACACTTCATCTCATTGTGCATACACGCCGCGATGAAGAACCTGGTGCTTCTTCATGATGTTGTGGCGGAGGCTGGGGAGGGGCCAGTCGTCGCTGTCACGCACAGCGAGAACTTGGTGTTTGCGCTGAACTCGGGCGGTTCGCTTGTTGCGCTAAGCAAAACAACTGGCGAGGTGGGAGTGCACGCGGTCGTGGTGGGGCTCACGGGATGTGTTTCTTCAGCTTGACGTGCCTGTGTGGTTGCCACAGATCGAGTGGGACTCGGTGCTGTTCAGCGAATCCAGCGGTGGTGAGGAGTGCTGGGCTTTCGCGGAGTACATCCTCGAACATGACGCTGTGCTATGTGCATCTCAAAGTGGCGACTTGTGCCTGGTTTCTGTTGAGGATGCAACCCACACCATCACGAGCGTCGGGTGGATCGAAGACGTGCGTCGTGTGGGGTGCCACACGCACGTGGCGTAGCTGACGATGTGTGCGCCTGTCTGCCTGTCTGTGTGGCACAGGGCATCCGTGCGCTTTCGTTCTGTGAGAACGAGGTGGTCATCATCAGCAATGCCGATGTGCTGCTCAAGATGCTGGTCTTCGAGTGGAACGTCGAAGTCGAGCGCCCCTTTCCGTCCACGGTGCCCGACACTGAAATCTCCCTCCACTTCCACGAAGCGACGCAGTTCTACGTCACGAGGTGCGGTACCGCGCATGTCTCGATGTCGTATGCGCCATGCAATCAAACCTCTCACCCACCACTGTCGTTGCGCTTGGTCCCTCCGAATGCTGCCTGGCCTGCCAGCTCTGTCGACGCAGAAACAGGCGAGCGTGTGCTGCGCGTGTGGAATGCTGAGCTGGAGCTGCACGCTGTCGGACGAAACGAGGATGGAACCAAGGTTCCAGGCATGTGCGCGGCGATCAGTTGGCGACCTGACTCGGGGTTGATAGCTGCGGCCCAAAACCTGCGTGATGAGGAGCTGCGTGTGATCTTCTTCGAACGCAACGGCCTCCGTCACCGGGAGTTCACCATCAAGGGTGTGGATCCCAAGGTGTATGATGTTGCAGATCTGGACTGGAACCCTGCCGGTGATATCTTGGCGGTAAGGCTTCGGTCTTGTGATGATCCACCGCGCAGCCGCCTGCAACTTTGGAGCCGCAGCAACTACTCCTGGTCAATGAAGCGCGAGTTCGTGGGCAACACGGCGCGCCGCATCAACCGCGTGGCTTGGGACCCCGACACATTCATGCGCATGTCTGTTGTCATGTCCTCCAACGAGTCACGTCTCGACATTCCACACGCGTTGCTGCGTACTCTTGAGGTTGCCTGGGACTACACAGCCAGCCTCACACCGGACACGACGGTTGGCATGGTCGATGGAGGTACGAGTGTGCTCTTTGTCCCTTGTTGCAGATCCACCCACCCTTGCCCGGGCCTCACAAGCTTTCTGTTTCATTGCGTTCCACCCACTCACTCGTATCCACACAGCGTCACTGAAACTCACCCCCCTGAAAACTGCCATTGTTCCACCCCCGATGGCGTATTGCACCTTGGCCCTTCCACAAGCGGTGTCAGAGGTGACGTTTGATCCATGTGTCGCGTCTGCCACGGAGACGCAACGGGCGCTGGTACTCCATTCCACAGGCTCCATGAGCTGCCTGCTCTTGCGCCTGTCTCGGCCCTCAGACCACAGCGTCACCGACGGCGGTGCCGCAAACACGCTTGTTCGGACAGTGTCTGCCCGCGTCTTGGAGGGAGCCGTTCCGGACCGCGAGCCCTTGCGCCAGCTCACCTTCGTCAGCCATGATGAGGGCACGGGCGTGACACTCGCGGCTGCCCTGGTTCGCTGCGATGGGCGTGATGGCATCGTCCAACTCTCTTTTCAAGACGCGTTTGCGCCGGGATCGGGTGATGTGGCAACCACCTGCGTGTTTCATCCCTTGCCAGCCTTCGCCACACGCATGGTCGCCATTCCAAGCCGCCACGGGTCTCGTTGTACCCGGGTTGCCGTAGCTCTTGCGACCGGGGAGGTGGTGGCTGTGTCGATGGCACGTTCGGCAGCCCCAGCCGCGCCGTTTGCGACCACGGTCCTGTCCAAGAAGGGTTCTCCGGGCTGTACAGAGCTCGCGGTGCTGCCTGCGTGGGCTGCGCCGGGCTGCGACAATGACGTGGTCATTCGTCGGTCTGCGACGCAGGGTGCTTTGTACGTCGGAGAGGAGGTGCTGTGTCCTGCATGCAGCTCCTTCGTGTTGAACTACCGACACGGGTACTTGCTGTTCACGACGGTTGGTCCGTCACCGTGTTTGGTGCTGTCTTCGTTCCGCACTGTGGCCGAGGTGGCGGCCAAGCAAGCTGGCAGCGCTGCGGGACGAACACCCCGTGCAGCCGCGACCGCAGTGGATGTGATGTCCGTGTCTGCTCGTCATGACGCAAAGTTGCTGCGTGCCATCGAGCGCGGCGCGCAGCTGGTGGCCGTCGTGCCAGACGATGTAACGGTGGTGATGCAGCTGCCACGAGGCAATATGGAGGTCGTTTGCCCGCGGGGTCTTGTCCTGTCTGCGGCTCGCCGTCTTTTGGACTCCTTGAAGTTTGGACAGGCCCTTGAACTGTTGCGACGACACCGTGTCGACCTCAACCTCTTGTACGACCACAACCCTGCCCAGTTTGAGCAGAACGTGTCGCGGTTTGTGTCCCAAGTTGGGAAAGCCGACCGCATGAACCTTTTCTTGTCGGTTCTGACCAACGACGACTGCACGGTGACAAAGTACCCTCCTCCACCCCGCACCGCGAAATCCAGCAGCACAGGTGCTGGCGCGGGTGCGGGTGCGGGTGCGGGTGCGGGTGCGGGTGCGGGTGTGGGTGCAGGTGCTGGTGGAGGGAGGGCGCTTGATGGTTCGGCTCTCGTGACACCATCATCAAACATCTCATCGAACGCGTCTGTTGCATCATTGACGGACGAGTTGACCGGGATGTGCAAAGTGAATCGAGTGTGCCGCTTGGTGCGAGACGCAATCGAGGAGGTCGATGCCTCGGGATTGCGTCTCAGCGTCATCACTTCCTATGTTCGACAACAACCATCAAACCCGGAGCAGGCGCTACGCGAAGTCATGGCACTCGGAAGCCTGTCTGCTTTGCAAGACGGTGACTCCACTGCCAACTTCGAGGCTGAGAGTGCCCTTTCCTACCTGCTGTTGCTTGTGAAAGTTGATGTTCTGTTCGATGTTGCTCTGGGGATGTACGACTTGGATGTGGTACGTGGCTGCTGTGTGACGGTGCACCGTCGTCATGCTTACAAACGTGCCACTGTCTGTGCCTACTTCAGGTTGCTGTTGTCGCCCAACGCACTCAGCGCGATCCCAAGGAGTACCTGCCTTTCTTGAAGTCGCTCCTGACCATGGACGAGGTGTGTCGTGTTGGACGCGTTGTGGCCGCGATTTCATCCCTCACACAAAAACTCTGCGTGGTGGTTTGTTTTCGTCTGTTCGTTTGGTATGTCCAGGATCGTCGCCGGGTCGCCATTGACATCCACCTCAAACGCTTTGACAAGTGCGTCGGAAACATGGCGGAGATCCTGAAGAGGCACCCGGTGCCAGACATCCCAGCTGAACCGGTGTCTTTGACGGATGTTCCGGACGACCACCCCTCCTTGTTCAGACAGTGCTTGGACCTTGTGGACCGCGAAGGCTTGTACACTGTCGCTCTGCAAGCTTTCCGAGACGCCCCCGAGTACAGGCATGTGCTGCTTCCATCCAACCAGCGTGCTCCGCGCAGGTGCATTGTGTGACAGTTCTCCGCTCTGTGTTGTGCTGTTGCAGGCGCGTGGTGTGGTTGAGGTATGGCGATCACCTCATGCAGCGCAAGCCACGAGAAGCTCTAATGGTGTATGCAACCGCTCGTCCAGCACACATGTAGGTGGTAGTTGTGGGAATGTTGTATGTGGCCCGACGTGCTTAGACCTTCATATTCTTTGTTTCCAGGGACGGCATGATTAAAGCTGCTTGTGCCTGTGGTGATTGGAGCGTAGCCATGACCACAGTCATGCAGGTCTCCGACTCCCCAAGCGTTTGGAGTGAGGTGGCAACAAAGATTGCCACCAAGATTTCAGACGATGACGCCATCACGGCCTCGCGCTTGATGGTTCGTTGCGTGGCATCATGGTGTGATTTCTCGTGGTAGCACGACTTACGCGGCGGTGTGTTCAGTTGGAATACAGCACCAGTCGTGGGAAGTACGCAAAGGCTGTGGAGTGGTTGTGTGAGAGTCTGGAGTTTGCTGAGGCACTGCGAGTAGCCCGGCTGCTGTCCAATGTCGAGAACGACACAAGCAGTGTTGCTAGTGTTGAGGAAGTGCATTCCTCCGTCCAGAGTTCATCCAGCGACAGCAGTGTTGTGGACTCCACGGACAGTTCCTCCGAAAGCGGGAGTGAAGACGGCAGCGACCTTCGGGATGTACGTTTCATTGAATGTGGGGCGATTGTTCGCTTGTTCATTCACTTTGTTGACTTGGTCCCCACACAGAACATTGAACGGGCAGCGGGATTGGCGTATCACTCCCTTCTAACAGACATGGAGACGTTCCGGGCGGAGCAGCGCACGGCCTTGTCGGGCATCATTCGATGCCGGTTGCATGTCGCAGGAATGGCTCGATTGGCTCGCGCCGTCGACGGTGATGATGGTGATGGCTCCGGAGCTGGTTCCCACATGGACGATGCGTCAAGCGTGTGGACCGATGCAAGGTGTGTCCTGCTTGGGTTTCCGGCAACGTTACTTTATGTTTGGGTTGGTTTCAACCGCATCCAAACGTGTGCTCATTGTTGTTTGCGTGCCAGTTCCATCGCTTGGAGCTTGGCTTCTTCCAGCAGCACGCAGTCTTCAGCGTCGATTGACTCGCTGTCGCACAGTCTGGGTGCGTGACCCCCGACACTTGTTGTGACGCGGAATCTGTTGCTGTAGTAGACGTTCACCGGTTGCGTGCCAATGGGTGTCTGGGTGCATGAACTGTGTTGCACAGCGTCCCAGAAAAAGTCTGTCACAATGGAGAGGGAGTACTCATCCGACCTGTTTTCCGTGTCGGGTCGTGCGGGTAAACCCAACAAGCTGAAGAAGGCGGAACGCCGCCGCCGCCACCGTGGGCGCGCCACGAAGACGGAGCGTGCACGGGGTTGGCGCAGCAACAGTTGCAAGGAGGAGTTACACTGGATCAAGAAACTCCAAAAAACGCTTCCCAGCACCGCCTTCTTGGGTTCGTGCTGCCCGCTGCGGTGGCAAGCCACTTCGCATTGGTTTGGTCCACTGACATTACCTGTGGCTGTTTGTTATTCATTCAGAGCAAGTGTCCAAGGTGTGCCAAGGTCTTGTTCTGTTCGAGGAGGTGAACCAAGCTCGTCACCTGCTGGAAGTCGCTCGACACTGGATCCGCACATTCCGTTCCGTGCCCACTCTCCCACCCAGGCCCCGGTACCCTGACGATCCGGACCACGTGCCTGATGCCGAACTGGAGGCGTTGTCACCAGTGCCATCCATGGACTTCACTGCATTCGAGAGTTGGGGCCCAGATGTCTTGTTGTTGACACTTGATGCGTAGCGATTGTTTATTTGCTTGGGCTGGAAGCCAGCCGTGCAACGGTTGTAGCCTGCGTTCACCCATTTGTTGGTGTTTTGTGTTGTCAACACACAAGGTGTGTCTCCGCGTGTCTACTCTACTTGGCCTTGTAGTCATTCACAAATTGCTGCAGGGCAGCCAAAATCTTGACGCGCAGCGGTCCCTGCGCTTCAATAACAGACCGAAGTGCAGCCTGGTGCACAGCAGAAGGCTTTGGTGACTGGAACGAAAGCTCAAACCGTGGTTCGTCTTCGTCCTGAGAAAACTCGATGACCTTCACCGTTGCCTTCTTCGCAGAGCTGGAACCTGGCACGGAGATCTCCAGCTTGGCCTGTCACATGCAACAACGGCCCCACAAAAAGGATGGTGAGGGGAGGGTGTGTGACGCATGACGTCGTGGGAAGGAGGGCAATGTACGCACGTTGAACGTGAAATCATACAAGAAGCGGGGCCGTCCACGGATGACTGGAATGGAGGCGTCACCGTCCCAGTCAGCCAGTTCCTTGATCTCCGCCAAAGAATCTGTGACGTCCTGGGACACACCAACTAACAACGACTCTAAATGACTCTTCGCCCAAGTGGTCATATCGCGCTCCTCCCACGTCTTCGCGGTGTTCCACGCGGAGTTGGTGGCCAGACTTTGGGGTGTGGCGGTGGCGGCAGCTATGGGCATGGGGTCGTCGTCTGAGTCGTTTCCACCGACTCGCTCGGGGGTGATATCACCAATAATCTTGGCCTCGTGCTCGGACACATCCCGGTGGAAGTAGCGGTATCCCTTCAGGCTCTTCACAATTTCTTCGTCCTCCGCGTCAAGCTCTGCCTGCGACGTCGCCGCTGCTGGCTTACGCTTTGGCTTCGAAGAGCTCGCCGGGGCTGGCGCTGGCGCAGAAGCACTTCCACTGCCTTCGGAACTCGACGCTGTCGCAGGCTTCTTGGCGTCCTTCTTCTTCTTCTTCTCTGGTTTCTTGCAGATGCGCTTGTGGAAACGCCAGTCACTCTTCTGCGCCCCGCCAACCAACCAGCGCCACCAATGTCAGCGAAGGCGCAGGGGTATCACAGTCCATGCACCAACACCCGCACCTGGCAGTTACGATTGCAATAGGCCACTTTCTTGCAAACTGTGCAGCGCAGCGACGCCCCCTCGTTCCGGCAGTTGGCGCATGTGTACGTTTTCTTCTTCGACGGAGTCTTCGTGGCAGCTTCCGCCAGCGAGGCTGGATGTACGGACGCACCCGTCAGTCTACGACGCCTCCCTATGAACAAGAATTCGCACACGAAACACACAACGCACCTGGTGCGTCAGATGCTGTATCCATATCGTCCTCAGACAACTTATCCCACTTGCTGTAGTCAATGCCAGCCATCCAGGAGAGGGGCTTGCTCTACACGTCGCGCAAGCAACGCACTATCAACGACACACTGCGCACACGGGCGTGCAACGAAAGCAAAATCCTGGCGAGGACTTGTCACGTCGAGTACAATGCAAGCAGTGTGTTGCTGAAGGGAGCTCGACGCCGTAACTGGGCTGTTCTCACCACACCGGCACGCAAAGCGCTTTTGCGCATTCGACGGACGGCAGAAACAGGTGAGCGCATTTTTGTGTGGTGTTCCGTCGTTGTAAACATCGTGTCGCCTGTGAAACCCACAGTAAACTATCAGACGCGAAGCAAAAAATAACATTTTATGGAACGAATACAACCATCGGCTGCTTGATGTCTGATTCGAGTTGGCAGCGCCCGTGTCCGCAAGATTTGGCGGCGTCCTTGTTGTTGGGATGAGCGGAGCGGCGCCGGTGCTAGTATCCAACGAGACTCTGGGTGAAAATGCCACGATTGGTGCGGAGCCTCCTGTGGAGGTGCGTGGTGCAACTGTGTGCTCTGGAATCGTCGCGACCACTGACCACGGCGTACGGACACTGACCGCATTCAGGTGAAAGGTGGCGGGACTCTACCGGCAACCGTACGTGCTTCATGTGGTTGCAGGGTGTGGTGTGCAGTGCTTCAGGCTCATGCGTTCACTCGGTGGTATGGGGCCAGATTTCTAAGCCTCCCTCCGACGTCAGTCCCGCTCTGCATGAACTGTACAAGTTCATGGAAAGCCAAAACTCAGCCACGAAGCACATCCTCCAAGGTGATTCTGGTGGGTTGGACGTTGTTGTGTGTCGTTGCATCAACACAATGTGTGGTGTCTACGTGCGTCTTGCAGAGTTAAGTTCCCTAGACTCTCGGGCCCTGGCCCAGCGGCTGAGGCAGTTCAACAACATCGCCTTCAAGCTGAATCAGGAAGAAGGTATGCATGTTGTTCAGGCGTGTCTGGATGTGACAATCTGGCTCATGATTCTGCCAATGCACAACACAACAGAGGAAGAAATTGCCATCGTGAAACGACTGAACATGTTTGAGTCGACCACAAGCGCCCCGCAACCCACGCTTCCACCGGCGTTGCCACCAACAGCTTACAACTCCAATATGGTCGTCTCCGGTGCCCCAAGCGGCTCCGCCTGGGCCCAAACCTCTCAAACTCAGACTCCGGCATCGTCTACGAGCGCTGCAATGCATATTGTGCAATCGTTTGGTCCCGTTCCACCGAGGGCACAGGTCGGAGCTGGCGCCGGCGCTGGTGCTGGCGCTGGTGCTGGCGCTGGTGCTGGCGCTGGTGCGGGCGCTGGTGCTGGTGCTGGTACCGGTCCTGGTGCTGCTGCCTGTGGTGTTGCTGGTAGCAGTGTTGCGACTGGTGTTGCAACTGCTACGGGCACAGCTGCGGCAGCGTCCTTAGGCAGTACAGCGCTTGCGGCTGGCGGGGGAGTCACTGCACAGCCCCAGTAGCCGCGCGTTTTTTTCGTAGTTTGCATTGTTTTACAATATTTTACGTGCCACCCTGCCCGCGCAGCTGCATCTTTGCCACGCTGTTCCCATTTCGATCGTCAGCCACACAATCAATCCGAACCAAGCCGCGCCCACTCACCACGTCTCCGTATCGCTACGCTCATGGTGCGATGCCCAGAGCTTGATCTGAAGGTGAGCGAGCTGTCATGTGTCAGCCGCTCGGGCACACTGGTGCGCCGCGGTCGGCACCTGCACCACTGGACCAAGCGTCACGTGGTGATTGCGGCAAACTTTATTTTCTACTACAAGCACATTGGTGACAAGCCAGCGGGTGTTATATGGTTGGACGATGCGAAAGCGGCGACCGTACCCGCGGTGGACGGCCGGCGGCACTGCTTTGAGGTGGTGACCCGCGCCAAACGAGTGTTCACATTCCAAGGCCAGAATCGCGTGCGTGGGACTGTCTGTTGGCCCTTTTGTTGGTATACGGGCGTGATGCTGCGCCCTGAGGGTGCCAGGACAAGGGGTGTTGTTATCTTGTCGAACTGTTGTCTTGCGCTATGCTCTTGGGGTTCAGTGACACTGACCTTTCCTTGTCTACTTCCTTGCACAGAGGGATACGTTGCAGTGGGTCACTGCAATCAATGGTGCAGCGTACACACGTATCCAAGAGCGCTTTCATGAAACACGGGCATTGCTGCGGTTGTGTACTGGACGAATGTCGCGCTTGGGGCACGATCTCTCTGCTTCCATCGAGGGCTTGGTGGATTGGTTTGCGCGTGACAAACGATTCGTGACTGGACGCGGGCTTCGTGCATTTCAGGTACCCCCTGCCCCCCTCCCAGTTGCGCGTCGGTGCTTGATCTTGATTGGTTGAAAATGGGCAGCTGACATGTCCCCATGCCACGGGTGTTGTGTTGCGTGGAATGGAATGGAATGGAATGCCAGTCTGTGGCGCCGGCACAGGATGGCAGTGGAGACGTGAGCGGCGTCCGGCCTCGCCGCTCGTCAATCGACGCGGCTGACTTGTCCAAGGAACGGGATCAGTACAATGCGGAGATTGACACACACTTATCGGTAGGTTGGTTGGTTGGTTGGGTGGTTGGGTGTTCCCTTTTGTGGTGGCGCTGCTGCTTGTGTGCGTTGGGTGGGGGGTCGCGATGACAAGAGCTTGGGTGAACCTACGCGACTGCTTTGCTTTCAGCACCAAGTCCATATCAACAGACTGCGTGAGATTGCATCTTCTGTGCGGGAAATAGGCGGGGAGTTTCCTCATATTGGAGACACAACTCCCTTAAACCTCGGAAGTGGACTTGGTGCAGCGCCACACGCCCGTCACACCCTTCCCCAGCGTGTGCACAGCCCCATCCAAGAGCAACGCTCCAAATCCGGCGGCTCGCACCGGCGGCAATCCGCGAAAAGTCCACTCGGAGACGCCACCTTGGGGGCAGCACCCGGAGTGGCATCCCCGCCAACCCTGATACCCTCTCGCGCCAAGTCGTCGGTTCGGAGATCGAGTCAGGCCGATGATGTCGATATTGAACCCGCGCGGCCGTTTGCAACCTCCGCTACGGCTAGATTTTTGCCGGCGCACGGCCAGATTCACAATGATTTACTTGCCGTCGCCTCTGCAGATTTTGGGTGCGTCGGCGCGGGTGGTTCTGTTTGTGCAAGTGTGCACACCCTCCCTCACTTTCACCTTCACCCGCTTGGCTGTTGTGTGTGTTTGTCCCGTGTTGTGCCGTGGCTGTGTCTGTGTGTGTGTCGCGTCCGCGCAGGTATATCGACTCTCTGGAGCGTCAGGCGCGCACCACGAAGCAAACCACGGCGTGGGGAGGGCGTGCGCCCCATACAGCTCATTCACCCCCAGGCGCAACAGCGACAGAACACCGCCGTGCTCGAGAGGACGATGGTTCGGGGACCGATCTTGGTTCCGCGGCGGCTGTGGATCAAGACCGAGCACGCGAGTTTTCGTTTTGCCAAGACGATCGCACGCTGTCGCCGCCTTCCATTAGTCCAGTCGCAACACCGCTTGGAAGTGGTGGCGACGACACGGGGTCAGTTGCTCACCACCGCATTCGGCCACCACGGCAGCCGCCATCCTCCTCGGGCGTGTCGACTTCAGAAGGATCTGACGCGTTGCAGGCATCTCCATCGATCACCCAGCGCCACATCCCGTTGACGCGTGGCAAGCCTGTCACACCCAATCGCGACATCCAAGCGTCCCAACCACGAGTGGTGCCCGGTCACCGCGACATGGAGGGTGGAAAGACCGTCCGTGCGCGGATGCCTGAGGTGTCTGACTCGAGGAACCGGGACGCGGCTGGTGCTGCGTACCCGCTTCCGGTGCATGTGACGGTGGACGCACACCAACCCTCGGCCCAGCACCCCCCACCCACCCTCCACGCCACTCGTGGTCGTCGCGACACCGGTTCAGGGGCGGCGTCACGGGCGGGGCCGGCACCCGAGCCCCAAGAGGGACACCGACGCCCCACGCTGCCAGCCAAGACCGCCTCGTGGTCCGAGGGCGTGCACGCTGCGGCCTCGCGCCGTGCTGCGTCGCCACGCCGTGAAGAGGATGCGCATGTGGGGTTGCGGTCGAGGCGCAGCCCGCCAGTGTCCCCAGCGGTGCAGGCGCTGTCACACTCGGACGGGTCGTTGGAGCGGCGAAACTCCATGTCCCACTCCATGAAGCCGGTGTGGGAGCTGCAGGAGGCCCATTTGAGTGGTTCCCTGGAGCCAGAACCGTTCTTCCACCACTTCCACGACCATCAAAGCGACTTGGATGAAGCAATACTGTTGAGCGTGCAGTCACTCCACCAACCGGGACATGATTCCGACGAGTCACACGGCGATGATGACGACGGTGGGTTGCTTTGTTGTTCGCGCCTTTTTGTGGGGCGGGTGCGCGTGTGTGCGGAGATGCACAGCACTCACCCTTCCCCCGTGCCTGCCTTTGCTGCGCCTGATGTCATGCCCCGGCAGGACTGGACGATCACGAAGAAGGCGCCACCTCTACGCCCATCCGTGCCGCGCGGTCGGCCACGTTCGTTGCGGGCGACGCCCTGATTGTGTCACCCCAACGGCGGCAGCAGGGTGCCGCTCACCCGCCGGCGTTGTCTCCAGCGCACCCCTCTCCACACCCGGCGGCGGCGGCGGCGGCGGCGGCGGCGGACACGGGTGGTCCGCCCTCAACCCCACCACCACCCCACCACCCCACCCACGCACGCGCCCATGCCGCGTCCACCACACCGGCCACTGCGGTGGCGGTGGCGCCTGTTGTGTCCGCGCTGCGGGCCGAGCTAGAAGCGCAGCGTGCTGCCAGTGGCCAGGCAGGGCAAGGATCAGGGAGCAGCACTCGGCAACGCGCTGCATCCATGGCGTCCCCGGGCGCGCCGTTGAAGGGCCCAAGGGCGCACTCCCTCGAAGTACTCCGGCGCATGCTGCTGGCTCCGAGTGGCAGCCTCTTGCACGCGTTTTTGCAGGGCGTCCCCACACGTGCCAAGGTGCGCTGGTTGGTTGGTGGGTTGGTTGGTGGGTTGGTTGGTTGGTTGGTTGGTTGGTTGGTTGGTTGGTGTTTGTTGCACCGCTTCAGCTCGTGGGTCTCAAGCGGGAGGGCGTCGATGGTGTACCTGCAGGACTTGCCTCTTCCCATGCTGCGTGTGTTTGCCCGACATGGCGGCCAAGCGTGGCTTCGTGTTCTGGGACGTGCAGCGGTGTCCGAGGTGAATTCTGCGGCGACAGTGTCCTCCATGTTCCGGACGGAGCGTATTGGTGGTCGGTGCGTTGTTGTGAGACACACCACGGCATATGTCCTTCATCATCGCGCCGCTAACGTTGCCCTTTGGTTGGCCTGCCGTGTCCCTGGTACGCTTTGCACGCACACAGTCTGCTTCGCGTGTTCGCCCTCAGTTGTGGCGCCTTGTTTCTTCATTCCGCCCTCGCTGCCCCTGTGGCAAACCTCTCGGATGCCCAGGCTCGTTTGAGCGAGTGTCAATTAGAGGTGCGCCTGCACGGTTTGTTGGACTATGTGGGTGGGGCACGCTGTGGCCGGTCAGTCACTCCGTGTCCCATTATGGGAGTGGCGTTCGCAGATTGACCCCAACAGAGTCTCCCCCACGCGTTCCCTGTCCTCTCAGGATGTTGCGGCTCGCAACTCCGTTCGCTTGTTGGATACTGCTCAACTGGTGTGTGTGTCGTTGGCTGCATTATCTGTGAAGCTGATACTCTGACATGTGCTTCATCTGCTCACGCACCGTGTGTCACCGTTTGTCTGCGTGCAGTTCATGGACGGCATTCTTGCTGATCTTCCTAACCTTCCACCGTCGTTCCGTTTCGTATGCGCAAGGTTGATGAAGGCTAGCAATGCCAAGTTCCATGATGCATCTTCAATCCCACACCGTAGTGGGTACATCAACAACGCAGCCGCAGCGGCTGTGGGGGGCTTTTTGTTCCTTCGGCTCATCACCCCAGCCCTGATGTCCCCTTCTGCTCACGGCCTCATCACCACGTCGCCCTGGTACGTTTTTTTGCTTTTTCCACGTGTCTATCACCTTACCTTGTGGTGTTGGCATGTTGGCTACGCTGTCGCGCCTGACCGATGTCTGCACGGTGGCAGCTCGTTCGCCCGTCGCTCGTTGCTGCTTGTGGCCAAGCTTCTGCAGGCCACCATCTCGGGTGCAGACGTGGGTCGCAAAGACCCGTTCTTTGCGCCCACATGCACCGCGTTTGTGAACACCAACCGGCCGCGCCTGTTGCACGCCTTTGCCCAGCTGGGTACAGTCGCACGCGGCGTGGATCCTACCGTTGCGTGCGGGTCAGACGCGGAGGTGTTTTGTGCAGGCGGCGCTGTAATCGAGCAGGATCTGGCCGCCATTCTCGACGTGGCAACGCTCCCTGCCAACGCCGCGGCACTGATTGAGCACCTTCCGCCGTCGTCATCTCCGGGCATGCGAGCCGCTTTTCGTCACCTCATGACAGCAGAGTGCGTTGTCACATCACACGCGCATGTATGCCTGCATGTCGCCACGTTGTTGGGTCGTCGTGCATGTCCATGGATGGCTGGTTGTATCATGTCTGTGCACCACGCACACTTTGGTTTGTTTGGGTCTTCCACAGTACGACCGGTGCTTCCGCCGAAGTCGCACGAAGCCCAAGCACACGCAGGCGAGCACGAAGTCGAAACCAAAGCCGAAGCCGAAGCCGAAATCGAGAGCACAGTGGTTCCCGCCGACGTGCCATTGCAACGGTTGGTGACTTGGTTGGTGGCCGTGTTCGTTACACCGCCAGCTCCCGTGGATCCTCGTAGAGCTCCATGCGGCGGAGTGGTTGCAACGGCAAAGTAGCAGCAACAATCCAGGTCCTGGTGCAGGTGGCACGTGGCGACTGCCAGTGCTGTACCGTGAAGGCGTCAGCATTGCGCTGCCGGTAGTGGCACCGCTTTGCTCGGTACCCCCCGCTTGCAACATCACGATCCGTGGCCTCTTGTTGCCAATGGCTTGGGGCCTGAAACGTGACCGAGCAAGGCACGCCCATTTCAACAGCCACCTTTGGTTGGCTTGCAGCACGACCGCCGATCACCTTCTTGGAAGCAGCGTGCACAGTAGTGTCAGGAGGCCATCTCTCACGTCCCCACCGCCCAGTTTCGTTGCCTGGCAGTCCCTCTTGGAGACTTGGAGACTCGGAGACTCGGTCAGGCTCAATGCGAAGCACCGTGGCATGTTATTGGTGGATTGCAGCATTGTAGTATAGCAGTATTGTATTGAGTATTGTAGCATGCAAAAAGTACGAAACATGGCATGCCCATCATGGACCGGATCGTCACACTCTTTCGCAAAAGTACTCAAGCGACTCCCGTGACCTTGTCGCGGACCTTCGTTGCGAGACACACCTCCTTCTACTCACAGCACCCCCGCGTAGGCTGTAGGCCTTCGGTGGGTGATCTATGTCCCGTTGACCGTGTATCATGATGACACGGAATGTTGGGCTTGGGTTTCGAGCTTGCATTCGCCAAACATGGCACATGTTTGCGCTTGTGACGTTGTTCAAACTGCTGGTTGCCGTGGGGGCCTCAGCACAACAGCATGGTGCCCTCCACACGAGCCTTTTGCACGCCCTCCGCTCGTCCCCACTACATGACTGGTTTAGTAGTTCCGCTTTTGAAGAGTATTGGGGGCCATCCTCGATGTTCTCGGTTGTGGGGTGGCTTCTGTCTCTCACCGCCAACTCGCCGGTGTCTGAGATATGGCATGTACGTGTATGTCTGCTCCCGCGCTGGACTGCTGTCGGTTGCCCGGCCGCGCAGCTCAACGCTCGTCGCTGCTGTTGTTTGCAGAGCGACAGCATGGGGGGTGATGTACTGTCCATGGTGATTCAGCGTGTCTCCGTCATCGCGGCAGACGCCGTCATGTATGTGGGCGTGGCGATGCATGCAAGCACATGGTCAAGCGACACTACCGTGGAGGTTCGATCTTCGTACGTGGCCTGCGGCATTCGTAGCGACACCGCGCTGGGCTTGAGCCCAAGGCATGCGCTGATGCTGTGTTATTTCCGTCAATGTGCTCGGCATGCGGGTGCAGGCACGCGAAAGTCACAATCGTGACCACGATCGCACTGTGCAACCCGGGGCTCCTCTTTGTGGACCACATTCGTTGCCAGTACAACGGCTTTCTGCTGGGTCTTCTTCTTGTTTCCGTAGCCTTGATTCGTGAGGTGTGCAACGCTCTGCAGTGCGCACGCTTGCCGTAGTGGAATGCCGTGCCGTGACTTGACTTGCTGTTGCAGAGACGAGACCTGGCTGCGTCAGCGGTGTTCGTTGTGCTGCTTCTCCTGAAGCACACCTTTGCGTACGCTGCACCTGTGTATGTAGTGTATGTGCTCCGGCACTACTGCTTTCCGCCACGCGCTCCGGTACGTGTTGGGTTTGCCTGGTTCGCTGCTGTGTTGGCTGGTTGATTCGTTGCGCTCTGAGCCGTCGCACCGCTGCGCCGTGGTTGTTGTCATCAGACCGAGCTGCGCATCGAGCACCAGTCTGGTGCGATTGCAAAGTTGCCTCAGGGTCGGCGTCCAAGGGTTGGTTCTGTGCCCCACCATGAGGCGCAAGCAACAGCCGCCCCTCGACAGTTTAGCCTGTCTCGGTTTCTTCGACTTGTCGTCATGCTCGTTGTCGTGCTGGGGAGTGGTGAGTGGCGCGCTGTGTGTAATGATGCTCCACCTCGACACTGACAACAACTATTTGTCGCGCCTGCATTGGCGCAGTGCTCGCCTTGTGTTCGCTATTGCCTCTGCGGAACCGCCTGGGACTGTGGGAGCTGGTGAGCCTTGACCACTTTTCTTCGGCTTGTGACAGCACACACGCTGTTCGAGCCTCCAACATCTGGGCTGTGTATGGCGGCGTGGACGACGTGCTCTCTGCGGGTGTGCGAGTTGCAGCGAGGGCGGCAACCAGTGCGCTGGCACTGGAGCCGAATGCCACCACCACGTTTGCGGTGAGTGCCGTTTTGTGCACACCAGGTGTTTGTTTTTTTCGGTTCAGTCGTTCGTCGGTTCAGCCCTCACCTTTAGTCTGTGGAACAGGGTTCCCAACTCGCCACCACCAGTCTGTATTCGCTGCTCCCTAGCATCAACCCAGCTGTAACGATGACGCTCACCTTGATTGCGCTTGTTGTGCGTTCACCGTGGCGTTGGATGGTGTGCACGTGCTCCGTAGCTGCTGACAGCTGTCTGACGTGCGCATGCCTGCTTTTTTTGTTCAGCCGGTGCTTGTCGACATTTGGCGGGTTCCACACCCGCAAGCATTTTCGACAGGTGCGTGAGTTGTTGTGACTGAAAGCGCGCCGTTGGTTCGAGCCGATGGTCTTACTGTCCGTCCTTGATCAGCACTTGTGTACGGCACTCTGTCCTCGTTTGTGTTGGGCTGGCATGTCGAGGAACAATCCATTCTCATGGCAGTACTTCCGATGTGGTGCGTGTAGCAGGGGTGCGCATGTGTGTGATGTGTTTTTCTTTTCATTCGTGCATGTAACAGTCGTTGCTGGTGCAGCTTGCTGGCCTGCGACAGTGGAGCGGATGGCCGACTCTACTTTTTCTTTTCCTGTGTCGCACACGTGTCCATGTTCCCTCTCTTACCGCAAGCCTCCGAGGGTCCGATACTCGTCCTGTTCACGACCACGTATGCAGTGCTTGTGTTCACGTTGCTGGACTACTTCCATCGCCTTCAACAGCTTGAGCGGTATGCAAACAGCTCTGCGAGTTGTGCCACCTTGTCAGTTGACATCGTTCTGTGCTGATGTTTCGTGTGTTTTGTGCGACATGCAGACATATCTCGCCCACCGGAGTGTCAGCCAACTTTTTCAGCATCGGGATGGACCTGTTGGGGAGCTCCAGCTCCTCTAGCAGCAGCAGTGAGGAGCAACACTCCCGAGCTGACAACGGCAGCATGCTGGACTCCGAGGCCGACGCACCACCGACAGCTCCAATGGTGGAGCTGCTGGACTTGGCCAAAGCACCAGGCGTGCCCGCACTCCGCGTTGAGAAGGCGTACATTTTCGGGCTCGCCCTGATGTATGCATGCACCACCATTACGCATCGGATGGTACTTTGGTGAGTCCATTGACACCAGCAGCGGCACGTGTCCACGTGTTTGCTTCGTCAGCTCACACAGCGGTGTTTGTCTGCAGGCAATACACATCCCTCGTCCTGTCGTCTGCGTACTGTGCCATCGGCGTCATGTATTGCTGGGCTCGTGCTCTCATTCAGCATCGCGCGCGTTTGGATCGTATTCGCACCTATGTGGACTGAGGCCGCGCCAGTTGTGCATGCACATTCTTTTCATTATTGGTGTTGTTTTCCCAGTGCGTTACCTGGCCATGGCGTGTGCTTGGTGGTCACAAGTGTGGTTGTTGTAGTTGTTGTTTTTTGTTTTTGTTTTGTTTTTCTGAACACACAAACGTGCAACAAGACGAAGGACTACCGACGTCCCCGGCGCTTTCGACGACGCCCCGCCGGAATCCAACCGTCGTCGGCGGGCGCTGGCGCTGGGACAGACGGCGTTTCCGTGGTTGTGGAGGCGCCTGTTGTGTCAGCCGGTGCTGCATCAGCGCCAGCATCACTTGTCGGTGCTGTTGCTTCTGCTGGTGATGAGGCTGTAGCTGTAGCTGTAGCGCCTGTTGATGCTCCAGCACCGGCAGCTGCAGCCCCAGCACCGGCACCAGCTCCAGCTCCAGCTCCAGCACTGGCAGCGACTTCGCCGGCGTTGTCTTCACTCTCGTCATCACTCGAGTCTACGAACACCGGAGCAGCTGCTTTCTTTCCCTTGGACGCACGTCGGCGTTCTTCAGAAAGCTTCATCACCCGCAACGCCGGCTCCAGATTGCCTTCCGAGGCATGCTGAAACAGCTCTCCAAACAACCGCGCAACCTGTGCAGGCCAAGGCACGACCACCACGGCCACCACAGCGAAGCAGCACAACAACAAGCAACGTCAAAGTGAAGTGATGCCACAGCACCACGCGCCCACGCTCCACGTGCAAACACGCACTTGGTCAACAGAGCCGTCCTCGGCAACGCAGTTGAACTTCTCGTCCAGACGCTGATCCATCATGTCCGCCAGCGCTTCCACGTCCAGCTGCCGCCGAGCGTCCCACTTCCCAACCATGGCCTCCAAGACGTCATCAATGAAGCGATCGTACTGTGCCCGGGATCCAGGGCCGCCCCATTCCTGGTCAACCGCCAGCTGAAGCACGGTCCTGCACGAAGGGTCAGTCAAGCACCACCGCAAACGCCAGAACCGAGTGCACGAACCAGTCATCAATGATGGTCTGCGCGGCATCAGAGAAAGTGTTCCAACCTTTTCCCACCCATGCCCCAATGTTCTCCGCAACGGCGTCCGCTTTGGGTTTGCTCATTCTCGACGCCCCGATCGATGCATGTCACACAGCGGCACAGCGAGGCGGCGCGGCCTTGTTTGCGACAGGCCCTTTTGTCACGCCAACTGTAATATCCCCTTGTAGAAGGAATACACTAGCGCTTTAGTTGTCGTGACAAACCGACCTGATGTGGCCGAAGGTTTCGTAGATAGTACTAAAATACACAAGCCCATCCAAACTTGCGTGTGTCAACGTTCGTCTCCAGCAGCACACACCCACCACAAGGGTCGTGGCCAACGGTGCTGTGACGAAGTCATGCAACGTTAGTTGGCCAACGAGCTGCACAACCCACCGCCTCCATGAGTCGGCATGTGCGAAGACTGCCCAAGCAGCACCAGCAGCACTCAACCCGCAGCCAGTGGACACCACAACCGCCAGCTGCCACACCGGCGTATCGACCAGATTCAGCTGCCCCGCCGCCTGTCCCCCAGGGCTTTGGTCCCTCCAAAGGAACACCATCAAGCTCTGAACTTGCCAGTGGAGCGGAAGCCCATCGGCTTGAGCTGCTGGAGTGCCATGCAATTATTCGTGACCAGCAGGCACGGATCATGGAGCTCACACAGCGCGTGGCTGAGTTGGAGATGGAATTGACCCAGCAGCGACTGTCTTTAGCACGGCAACAGGACTTGGAGGTCACGCCACAGCCACCCAAGGCTGAACTTTCTCAGCCGTCGCCGCGCTGGTCTCCTGCACGGAGGTCCACTCCACCCCACCGGACACAGCCGCCGCGTGTCACCCCGATTGCTGCTGCACCCACCAGCTTGCACCAAGTCGACTGGGCCCACGAAGAAGATGGGTACTCCACCCATTCAGAGTCGCAAGGTGAGGAATCGGAAGCCGTCTCTTCAGCAAGACTAGGGCAGCCTGCCGCTGCCGAGGCTGGCGGCACCAGCGGTGGTGGTTTGGACGCCATTCGTCGCAAAGCCCAAGCCGCGTTAGACGGCGCCAGGCAAGCGCTGCAGACTCTCCAAGGGTCCACATCTCGCTTGCCCTCCACAACGTCGACAAGCCGCGAACCAAGCCGTGACGTCGACGCGATTGGGGTCGTGCGGTCACACTCTCAAGACAGCTCACACCTGGCCTCTGCTGCACGGCCAGGCTTCGAGGACGTGGCGGGTACCCTTGATGATGACGTGGGTGACCCCGTGGAGGAGATTGACAGCGTGTTCTTCTACCGCATCAAGGCAGGCATTCCGGTGCTAAAGCATGGGAAATGGGGGCGTCCGCACCCTCGCACGCTGTGGCTCAACACGGAGGAGCGGCCTCCAGAGCTGGTGTGGCAGCGAGGCAGTGGTGCGCCACGCGCGGCTGCAGTGGATGGTGGTGCCATTTCACTGGGTCAGGTGGTCCGTACAACTGTCGGTTTGACAAGCAAAGTGCTCCAGCGAAGTGGTTCTGTGGAGAGTAGCCAGTGGTGCGTTGTATGGCCGGTGGCTGTGTCGTCTCGTCGTCCGAGTGTTCCAAACCTCATCGTGGGTGTGTATGTGTGCGTGTGCGTGTGTGCGTGTTCGTTGCAGCTACCTTGTCATCCACACCCCTGCACGGACGTTAGACCTCGAGTTTGCATCCGAAGGGGAGCGTGCCTGGTTCCAACACGGAATCAACAACCTCATTCGAGTCGTAACGGGGCATCCACACTTGTCTGTGGAGGACGTCGCCGCAGACGCCGCCCAGCGTCTGCACTCCGGTTCCCGGTCAAGCCGTACTGGGGCTAGCCCCGCCACTCGCCCTGCGTCGGATCACCGCCTCAGTGGCGACCAAAGCGGGGCACGAAGGGGTTCCGTGGATGGTGGTGTGGTTGATCGATCGTCCTCCTTCACGAGAGGCCGCATGCCCCGAGTCTCGCAACGTGGCCGGGACAGGGACACGGGCAGGGGAAGGGACTGGGACAGAGAGAGAGACAGGGACAGAGACAGAGACAGGGAAAGGGACAGGGGCAGGGAAAAGGACAGGGGCAGGGAAAGGGGGAAAGGAAGAGACCAGGGAAGAGGGAAGGATAGTGGAAGAGAGAGGGACAGAAGTCGCCGAGAAAGGAGTCGGGACAGGCGTGCGAGTGGTCACGAACGCGGTGCCAAGTCTGGTAACTGGAGTCGCCGATCTGGGGAGTTCACACACACCAGCCGTCGGGCAAGGGCATCCAGTCCACACCGTAGGCTCGGTTCATCCTTTGTTCCCAGTCCCCGCCGATCTGCATCAGCCCAGCGTTGGTTGCGCAAGCTGGGCCTGCGGCGAGGGTGAGTGGGTGGGCATGGAGCAAGTCACGCCTTCTGCGTCAGCAAGGTGGTATGGTGTGAGTTTGAACTGTTTCGGCAACTGCTTTGCGCCAAGTTGATGCAGTGACTCACTGCCAGTGAGGCAAAGTAGGGAGCTGGCTCATCAGGGCAAAGCTAGGTGGTGTTGCAAGAGGGAGGCGAAGTGCTAATGGCTTGCATGGTGTTGCAGTGTGGTGCAATCTGGGCCCGACAGCATCCTCATGTTTACAAAAAGAAAGGCTGACCTCCATCATGTTCAACGCGTTGTATCAAACCACGTGCCACGCGCAGTGAGGGAAACGTACACAAGCACATTTTGGCGCACACAGGGTACTGAGCGTAGACGTGCAGACGCAGTTTCGTGATGACAAATACACATTTCTCGAGTTTTCTTCTGTCGGCGGTTCAGTCGTGTCCGTACATGTACGAACCGTGTCAGGACGCAACAGCCACTCTTACAAGCCACTGTGCGCTCGGGGCTTGCTTGTCGCGAGCCTCGCTCTCGCCAGACATCACCATGGCATCCGTACTGAGTGGTCCCGTCACTTTGCCTCTCGTACGAAATGCAGTGGCTGCTGCGTACGCGCAAGCCAGTGCTGGCGAAGGCTCCAACCCCAAGCGTAAGATGGCGGAAGAGTGGCTACGGTCGTTTCAAAGGCGCCCCGAGGCCTGGTCGATCGCACATCAGCTGTTAGAAGACAAAAATGCCACACCCCATGAGCTGTTTACTGCTGCCGGCACTCTCCACACGAAGGTGTCTCGCGACTTCCGTGAGCTCAACGCAGATGCTATCGCAGTGCTGCGAAGCACGCTCATGAAGCACGTCGTTCGCTTAGCTCAGGTAGGACACACAACACCGCACTAACTTTGTCTCCTTTCGAACGTTGGGGTTGGCCGGCGGGCTGCCTGGCTGCCCGTGCCATGCTCCTGGTTCACCGCGTGTGCTGTTTCTTTCTTCGCAGGGTGCCTCGTTTGTACGCAAGCGACTCTGCTTGGCAGTGGCAGCCCTTGCAGTTCAGTCTACAGCATGGACGAATGTCGTCCCTGATCTTGTAACACAATTGGACAAACCATCAAGCGTTCTGGCGTTGTTGGATGTCCTTGTTTCCCTTCCGCAGGAAGCTGACAGCAGCCGCGTCCACGTGGATCATCGTGCTCGGCGTAACTTTCGGGACGAGCTTGACAAGTTTGCGTGCAACGTGATCATCCTCATGATCAACAAACTTCCCACAGTTGGAGCGAACACCACTCTCATGGGGCAACTGGTGGAGGTGGTCACCGTGTGGGTGCGCCACTGCCGTATTTCGCCTGCAGATGTCATTCGCACGAACATCATCCCCACGGCTTTCCAGGCACTGTCGGTGGATGCCCTGTTTGAAACCGCAACTCCGCTTGTTGTAGAGCTGCTGGAGAGGTACACCCACCCACAGCGTGACAAAGAAGTCATGTTTGCGCTCATTGGGCAGCTCATGCCGCTCGTACCAAAGTACCAGGCCGCCAAGCGTGATGGGGACTGTGACGTTGAACGCGAGTATGTGCGCATGTTCGCAGCTATGGGTTACTCTTACGTCGACCTGATTCTCGGATCGGTACGTCGCTTATTGTTGGCCATGGTTGGTGGCAGCACGGAGAATCGTGTGTAAACGAGCCGGCGTTGGGCGCTGATCTCTCACCCGAACCCGTCTCGTATCGGTGTTGTGTCCACAGGAGGAGCTCAATCAAATCAAGCTTGTCGACCTCATGGTGGAATGTACCGACACGCCAGAGTCCATCTCTGTGCGCCCAGAGATCTGCAGCTCTGCGTTGGAATTTTGGTTCCGCCTGGTGGACAAGTTCAACAAGATGAAGTCCAAAACGCTCAAGCGTCAGCGTCGTGTGATGCTGGTGCCTGCGTTCACCAAGTTGGTAAACGTGCTGCTGCGCATCGCACGCTTTCCAGACGATTTTGCCACCCTCCCACAAGACGTGCAGCATGACTTCAATCACGACTTCCGTGGTGACGTCGCTGACTTGTTCAAGGATGCCTGCACCATGATTCGATCCAGCACCACCGTTGCCTTCATTGCCGGTGTACTAGACCGGGAAGTTCCACAGTTTACAGCCTCAAAGGGTGCTGGCGTTGGCGGGGTGGGCACCTGGCAGACAATCGAGGCGTGCTTGTTCGCCTTGAAATGTATCAGCAACCGCGTGGGGTCTGACGAAAGCGCCAACATCTTGCGTGTGCTCACGTTCATCCCTACGTTGCCGGAGATTGTCCCAGTTTGGTATGTCGTTGCGTGTTGGTGCAACATGGCGCCATGTTTCATGTTCTCACTCCATTTGTGGTTTCACCATTTGACCAGGGCGACTGCAATCGATCTGGTTGGACGCTACGCAGGTTGGCTGAAGCGCCATGAGGCACAGGTGGGGGAGTCTCGTCTATGTTTGGGTGTTGCTTCGATGTTGAGGTTGCCATCTCACACCACTGCATTTGGTGCTTCTTTTCTGAGTCGCAGCGAAACGCGGTACTGACTGTTGTCGTCAAGTACCTCTCTGTCCCTGACCTGAGATCACATGCCGCGGACGCGCTCAACGAAGTGTTTCAAGCCTGCTCCAAGCAACTTGGACAGTCCGTGTTCGCTGTGCATGAACATGTCAAGACCCTGCCTCAAAAGGACGCTGTTGCCATCCTGGAGGGGCTGTGTTGTGTTGCGTCGGAGCTGCCGTACGTGTTTGGTGTGTACCATTCATGGGGCGAGTGCGTATCAGCGTTTCACGATTCCCGTTGTGTTTGTGCGGCGCAGGTACGAGGAGTGTGTCAAGGCGCAACGACAAATCGCTCTCCCCATGGTGACGACGCTGCAGTGCTTTGTAGCCAACCCAGCTGAGGCGGCAGCCAAAGCCGCCGAAGCTGCCGCGTCAGGCGGTGCGAAGCCTGCATCCATCGAAGGCGCTGGCATCGGTAGGTGCCCTCGGCATGGGCGTTTCGGCATGGGCGTTTCGGTGGCTCAGGTGGTCCAGTATTGACATGTCTGCTGCTGCCGCTGCTGCTGCTGCAGACGCGGTTTGTGATGCGTTGGTCAAGCTGACCTGTGTCGTACGATACATCACTCCTGAGGTGGATGCTGGACGCGCACACCCGTCCGTGGCAACACTCCAATTGGTCCGTGCCCACGGTTCAGTGATTGGACGAGTGCTCCCCTGCCCACATTGACGCATCTGTGGCGGCTTGTCCTTTCTTGCTGCGCTGCTATGTGTCCGCTGTTGTGTGTTGCTTGTGTGTTGCTTGTGGACGGTTATTCAGCTGTTCAACATTCTTCAAAGAGTCGCGGCCACGTTTGCCAAGCAAGACCGCATCGTGGAGAAGCTCACGCGCTTGTACAAGCACGCAATTCGGTCCACCAAGGCACATTTCATTCCGCTGGTCAAGTCTTTGGTTCGTGGTGCTCTTCTTTGTTTCGACTTGCCTTGGTGGTTGGCACTGACGTGTTTGTGCGCGGGTTTGCCCAAACAGTGCTCGCATTTGGTCACGCAGTACAATGTAGCGCCCCATGCTGGATGGTTGTATGTCGCCAGCACAGTTGTGAGCTTCTACTCTTCCAGTCATGAGTGCGTGCCTTTTGTATTTGTGTTGGGTCTGCCTTGATTATGTCCCTCGCGCGCCGGAGGCAGGTTTGTCTCATGGTTGGCTGGTGGATGTGTGCAGGGGTGGCATCGCCATGATAGACTACGTCGTTGAACTGGTCAAAACCTTGACCAATCGCTCTTTTGCCTTGTTCCGCGGAGGCTTGCCAACGTTTGTGCAGAACCCGGACATTGTGGAAGACTTGTTCCGGCTGGTACGTTTGCCCTGCTGAGTGTGTGGACCGCCGCGCCCTGCCACACGTGTTGTTCACACGCGCACACTTGTTGTCGCGCTGGACCTTCAGCTTTGCCGGGCGTTGGAAGAGGCACCGGAGAGATTTGTTCCCCTTCCGTGCATGGCTCTGGCGTTGAAGTGTGCCACTGTCGGGCTTGAGCTTGAACACAAGGAGGCCAATCGATCCATCCTCGTGTTTGTGGAGGTTTGTTGCCGCTGTGTTTTTGCCCCACACGCGCTTCTCTTGCGCGCCCATTGTGTTTACGCACGTTGCTCGGGGTGTGCCTTGGTCGCGATCAGAACTTCTTGTTGTTGGGTGTGTCCGAGCACAACCGAGACGAAACGCGAGCAAACCGCTTGAAGCGCTTGGTTGGACCCGTGTTAGCGGCGGAGGGGCCAGTGCTATTCACTGCGTAAGTGAGCTGCGGGACGAAGTGGGGGATGTTGTAGCGAGTCGTCACGAACTGACTGAGTCATGCTGTTCCATGGTTTTCTTTGTTTTCTTTTGGTGGGTCTGTGTTGGTCGTTCCTCTGGGGTGTGTGTTGTTATGCAGTGTGATGCGTGCCATCATGGGAAAGCTACCTCGCAGCCGGATTGACGACAGTGACGGCTCTTTGGCCTGTGTCATGTGGGCCCTTCGTCGTCTTGACGACGGTTTGTTCCGAGTACGTTGTGTGTCCCCGACTCGCACCTGGTGGTGTTTGGCTTTGCTGTTTTTTTGGTTTTTTCTTGGTTGGTCTCACCCTTCGTGTGACTTCATTTCTTTTTTTGTCGCTGTGTGACACGAACTGTGCGACAGGCCTGGGTGCAAGGGGCGATGCGCACCGTTATCCCGGAAGCCACAATTTCTGCACAAGTTCAAGCGTCGTTCTTCAACGACATGACCTCCGCACCGACCATGGAACGTTTCACTGATGTGCTGCTGGACTTGTCGGAGGAAGGGTATCAGATGCGCGTGTGAACAGAAAATACCAACTGTGCCATGAGCGAAAGTTGGATGATTCAGTGTTTGCATGCGGTTTCCCCTTCTGTTCGGAGTCACACCACTGACAACTCGCCCACCACCCGCCACCCAAACCCTGCCAAAGCACAACCACGACTACACTGCACCCTTGAAGCGATGGTCGGCTGTGTAGTCCCGATGCAACGCCCGCAAGGTGGCTCGAGCGCCGGGCACCTGACCCAGCGCGGAATGGAGGAGCTGCAACTCGTGTGGACCTGCCACATCCAGTAGCAAGTACATTGCACGACGAAGCACCTGCACAGGTATCAACACATGTCAGCAAGTGGGTGGGTGTGCGTGACTGATCCCACCACCGGCGGTGCGAAAGACAGAAGACCAAGAAAACACAAGGGAGGCACCACAACATGCAAACGAGCCACCGCACCTGTTGGAGCTGCGGCGGGGGCGGAGTGCGACACAAACAGCGAATGTACTGCGCCAAGACATAGCTGACATGGTGCTTGAAGGCAGCCGGGCGCTGAAGCAAACACGCAGCCACAACAAGCAAGCACAACCAAAGGCTGTGTCAGCCCTTTTCGCGCACACAAGCACCACACGCGCAGCAAACATGGCAGTCGCCTTGCTTGACCGTGCAGGCACCCACCCACCTTGACGATCTCTTCCACGACGCGCACAAGCTTGCGCGTGGAGTCAAGGGACACCCACTGGTCCTTCACGGTGCGCTCGTTGCAGCACACCACCACCAGAGCCTGGAGTGCCTGCACAACCGCGGGTACGACGTGCTCCACGGCCCGGGGGTGGTGAATGGCCACCGTGTGGAGCAGGCGGCACGCGCCGGAGTACACCGCGGGACTCAACGGACGGGTGCAGCCCATCGAGGACGACTGGGCCGAGGCACCAAGGCGGGCCACGCGCGTCGCGCGCGCCACGGCAACGGAGGCGTCCAGCACTGAAACGGCGCCATCCTGCGGCGTGCTGTCCCATGTTGCACTTTCCCCGCCGGTGGCACCGGTGCGAGCTGCATGCGACGAGGGACCACCAAATCGAGACATGCGGCGGGCGGCGTGGGCGACAGGCAGCGTGGCCTGTAGCAGGTGCCCGATGTCGTGGGCACGCAGGTGGACGGTCCGAGGCCGAGACGCGGCGATGGAAAGCCACTCGAGGGTGTCGGCAAGCGCAGTGTGCGCCGCGTTCTGCATCACAGCACACAACACACACACACACGCACGTCACAACAACAACAACAGGTTGCGTTCAGTAGAGGCGGGCCATGTTTTCGTTTTTCCTTTCCAACCAACCAACCACACACACACACACCCACACACACACACACACACACACACACACGCACGCACCACCATGGTTGCCACTCCAGAGTCTTGTGCTTCACGACTGCATCGCGACGCCATCGAAATGGCAAGCGAGGCCACACCCAACACGCCTTGACTCAACTGTCGGGTCGACTGCTTCGAGTGGTCGCGGCCGCCATATCCAGCAGCCTGCAACATCTCGGTCTCCACGATGCGAAGCCCCACCAGCGCCGACGCAAGCGCCCTCGTGGCAGAGAGCTCCTTCAGTGCCACTTGACCAGACACGCGCTGCAGCTTCGCGACCAACGCGGTCTGCGCAGTCACCAACCCGTCGCCATCCAGGCACGCGACGGCCAACCGTGCAAGCGTGGACCACGCGTGCGACCACTGCACGTGGGTGTCGGTGTGGCCCACATGGAACCCGTCCACGAGCGTGTCAATGACAGCGAGGCCCAACTCCCGGGCGGTGTCAGTGTCGGTGTCGGTGTCGGCGTCGGTGGCACAGACCGAGGAGGAGGAGGAGGAGGCGGCGGCGGCGGCGGCGTTATCAGACGCACCAGCGCGAGCGGTGCGCGACTTGCGCGCCGCTGCCACCTTGGCAGAGTGTGACGACAACGCACGCACCGCGCCTTGCACGGCGTGCACCGCCATGTGGCCGGACATCTGACTGCACGTGCGCACAAACGCGAGGGCCCGGGTCCAGTGGTATGATGGTGTGTCGCCGTGTCCCTCATCGGCCTTGGCCTGGTCGCGGTCGTCACTGTCGCCAGTGCCGGCCATGTCCATGTCGACGTCGCCATCGCCATCACCATCGCCATCGCCGACCACCGCGCGCGGTGAGACCTCGAACGTGGCACCCACGACCAGGCACTTTGACGGTGCCACGATCGTGGTGCTGGCATTGATGGCGTCCACAGCCTGTGTCAGTGCAGAGGCCAGCTTCACGACGGGCTTCCACTCCAGAACCTTCGCGCGGGAAGCTGAAGCTTGCGCGGTTTGACGCGTTTTGCTGCGACCACCAGCTGTGGGCGGCCGCAGCACATGCATCACACCGGCCGTGACAGACACGATGTAACCTCGCACCGCGTCCAGAGCCTCAGGAGAGGCCAGCGGCACTGGCGAAGAGTCTCCGCTCACGCACTTCGGCAGGTTGCCGCAGGTCTCTGCCTCTCCTGTTGGTGCGGTCACGCCACCTGCCCACTTCACAGCTTGCCGCAACACCGTGAGCCAGCCCTTGAACGGCGGAAGCGACTTGGCACGCAGCATTCGGCGAGCCACACCACATGCCACAGAACGTGCATGTCGCAGCATGGTGACAATCGCTGCAGCATCCGTTTCTAGTGCCGCAAGGGACGGCAGACGTGCCAAGGATCGCAGCACGACACGCACATGCAGGTGGGCGTCCTTGGCTTGCACAGACCCGGTGCCACGAGGGGCGGTGTGATGAAGCACGCTAATGCCCTCGAACAACACGGCCAAGAGCGCAAACGATGGCAGGTCGTCACCACGCCCAAAGAATGCGTGGATGGTGTCCAGGACACCTGGCATCCCCACCGCGAGCACCTCACGAGGGAGGGCACACAGCAAACGCAGTGCAGCCAGGATGGTGTCGGAGTTGCCGCTTGAGATGGCCGCGGTACACGTGGACGCAACACAGGCACTCACTGTTCCAACACACGGTGGTCCATAACACCCCACCACACACGACAACACAACACACGACAACACAACACAACGCAACACAACACAACACCGAGCAACGCAGCACGGAGCGACATGCCAGACATCACGAGTAGCCCTCAGCGTGAGCAACTCGCCTCGCGTACGCGGGTGCAGGAGAGCGGGCACAACTCACACGTCGCGGCCATCCGGGGCACCTCTGCGAGTTGGGCGTCCTGCAACAGGGTGCCTGCGACGCCGGTCACGTCACGCACGGCAGCATCTACCAAACCCTTGACAAGAGAGGTAACGGACGCCTCGCCGGCATGGGCGGAGATGATGTCCAGCGATCGAAGCGCCGCTTGTGTGTTGCCCGCCGGCGAAGGTTCATCTGCCAACAGTGCCTGGCACAGGTCGTCACACACACGGGTGGCGAGCCGTTTTGCCATCGCCTCAAGAGCAACACGCTCTGTGCCAGCGTCGCCGCCGGGGGGGGCAACGAACTTCAAATGTCCCAATTTGGCGTGCAGAAGCCGAAGGCGCTGCACGACCAACGCCATCACGGCGTCGCGCAGAGAAGGCGACGAGGCTGGTGTTGACAGGACAGGAAACAGCACCATGCCACAACACGGGAGTCATATGCATGGACACACATGGGCATGCGATGAAATGTAATGTCACCACCCCACCCACCCACCCACCCGCCCACACAAACAACACAACATGCACGCGACAAACGCACCCTTTGCATTCAGCACAGCATCAAGGTCAACTTCACCCGTCGCCTCCAGCGGAGCCAACAATCCAGACTCCAGCGGTGTGTGCAACAACGGCAGTGTGCCCGCATCACCTGGTCGAGCCACGTCGTTGGCAGCCACAATGGCATCGACACGGAGCGCGATGCACGACGTCAACAAGTCCAACGCGTGACACGCAAGCTCTCGGGCCACAGGGTGCAAGGTGGCCGAAGCTGAACCTGACGACGCACGGCTCCAGACCTGCAGCACAGGGTGCAACGCCACGCTACCCACACGACGCGTCGAGCGCTCCAGCAAACCCCGGTTGTGCTCCGTCACGGGCGCTGCGTCGCACAGCGCCTGCACCAGCCGCATCAACGCGCCGAGCGACACCATGGTGGCATGTTGCGACGCGTGGCCGTTCATGCCCGCCACCAACCAACTATCGCTTGTGGCACCGGCACCAGCGCCACGCCCAGCCCCGCTACTCGACCCACGACGCGCGGCTGACAGCAGCGAGGCGGCTGCAGAGAGCTTGGCAGAGAGGGCTGGCTTGGCGGCAGTGGGGGCAGAGACCTTGGGCACCCACGCTGCAAGCTCTGTCAGAAACACGTCCCACACGCCGGCGATCTGCAGACGGGACAACACACACACAAGCGAGCGGTGTTTCGCAAACGTCACGGCTTGCGCATGGACGCGCAGCGCAGCATGTGGTGTGGACAGGATACAGCACGGACACTCATACAACACAAACAAACAAACAAGCAAACAAACAAGCAAACAAGCGAACAAACAAACACACAAACAAACAAACACACAAACACACAAACAAATGCACACACGCACGCACACACACGTACCTGGCCTGGGGGAAGGGTGGAAAGCGCCGCATTCCATGCCGCGGTGTGCTTTGGGTGGGTCAAAATGGAGGTCAACGCACGCACGGCGTCCGTGGCATCCACCAACGTGACGCCCGATACTGGGGGGCGGGTGGGACAGGGGAGAATCGCAAACAATGCAGGGAGGAGGGTGTCGAGTTGGCGCAGCTGCGTATACACGGATACAACGTCGTTGCAAAAGCGAACAGCAGCGGCGGTGTGCGCTGCGTCCACTGCAGCGGTACCGACACTGGCAATGGCTGACGTCATGGCAACCAACACTTGCCCAAGTTGCTTCTCCACGAGCGCGTGGTTCAACTGCAGCAAGCCACGCAGAGCATGGACAGTGGAGGCAACACATGCTTGCGTTTGATCAGAGCTACTGGCGGCGTGCCTGCGATCCATGTTGGTCTGGTGAGCGCTGACATGAACGTGCAGCACAAGCAACACCAAACGCCACAGAGGGCGCATGCATGGCACGCAACGCAACATCCACCACACCACACGCAGCACGCACCAGGCTGAGGTGTTGCCCAAGCTTGTGGTCAGAGCGTGGGTGATGCTGGACAAGCACCGAAACTGGGGATGCGGAGCCACATCATCGTTGACGACATAGACACGAAGCGTGTCCGCCACGTGGATCAAGCCTGTCACGGAGCTGGCAGCCCCTGCTGCAAGCTGGGTGTCAGTATCCACGCGACTTTGGACACCTTTCGGAGCCTTGGACCCCACCTGCACCACAAACACAACAACCATAACAGCAGCAGCAGCAGCAACAACACCAACCACAACAACAACCACCATAACAACATGAGTCACCCGTCATTCACGATTCCACAGAGCCAAACCACACATCAGGCTCGTGGATTCCACTGTCCACGTACGTGGGAATACAGACTGGGAAAAGCGATGAGAAGCAGCTCCAAAAATACTGAGAACTCTGCGGTGTGAATGACAAGCTCTGTTGACGACCGGGAGCGTTTCTTTGACCCACGCTTCTGTCCCCCAGCGCTTGCAGCAGCTTGGGAGGACTGCTGCACCTTTCGCAGACCCTTGACGAACATCTGTACGTACGCACAGCCGTCAGAATGTCCCGAGCATGTGCACAAACCCTGAAACCGGTAGCACACGCACATTGAGTAGCATAGGCAAAGCAGCCAACACTGCTGCGGCATCAGACACGTCTGTGCCGTGGCGCAGCTGTGCCAGACGCTGGAACAGGAGCCGGTGGAAGCTGATGACAGGTGGGATGTGCACGACAAACTCTCCACGACCCTTGTCTGACTTCTTCTTCTTCTTCTTCCCTTTCTTGTCCTGCTTCTTCGACTTCGTTGGCGGCTCGCTTCCTTCCTCGGCACCATCCGTGGAGGCGACTGCGGCGGCCACAGCACCTCGTGTGGCCACGACTCCACTGTCGGCAGCCAGGACCGCCTGCGTGACAACCGGAGCGTTGGCACACCCAGCTTGGAACTCTGGAATGACCGCGGGCGCAAACACGCAGTCCATCACAGCATGCTCCAACTGGTAGCACAGCACGCGCAGTTGGCGGGCCACAACATCGGAGAGTGGCTGCGAACGGGAGCGGGCAACGTGACGAAGACAGAACTGCCGGAGTCGCAGCACGCTCGGAAGCAGTTTTTCAGTAAAGCTAGAGAACACGAGCTTGCGGTTGGACTGTCCGGCGCACACGATGCGCAGCGTCTTGAACAACACGCCTAGCAACGCGAGCATGGGGTGAGCGCCGGTGGTCTCGTGGGAAAGACTGTGGGATCAACGGCACACACGGTTTAATGATACCACGACAAACGAGCGGTGCATTGGTCCAGCGAGTGAGCAGTGGCACGATCCGAGCCCAACCAAGCGCATGTCGGCGGCGCTCACCTGTGCCAGTGCGCGGGCGCAGCGGCGACACCCGTGTCACAAATCTTTGCGACGAACGCCAACAACGCATCGAATTTGATTTTGCAGAGGGCTGTGGAGGCATCCACGCCGACCTCAGAGACGGCGCTCGGCGCTGCACCTTCGGCGGTCCCACGAGGCCACTGGCTCGGTGCCAGCAGCAGCTTCGGCAGACCATCGGCGAGCAGCCACATCACGCCTGCAGGAGGGACACACGCGTGCATGGAAATGGACGCAGCAGGAACAAGACGCAAGGAACAGTGTAAGTGACCTTTAACTCTGTGGCGTGGAAGGCGGACACGCCAAACCTGAATGGGACACGCTTGAGACGGCTTCGTCGCAGCAGATGTCAACCGCATTCGCCGCAGCCTGCGCGACGAGAACCAACCCAAACAGAACAACGGAAGTCACATGTAGCCCCTACGGGTGCACCGTCTCAAAGGACACACCTCCAACACTCGGGATCCCGTCTTTGCTGGGATTTGCACGGCTTGTGCAGTTGTGGGGGTCAACAAGGACAAGCTGCCAACTAGTGCCTGGAAACGTGGCGTTTGAGGTGAGGCTACGTCACGCAGCTAGGCTCCGCCGCCGCAAAGCAGGTTGGCCCACCTTCCAGTACGTGGGAACAACGTAAGAACATGTCGCCAAGCCGGGATCTGTCTTCGCCAACGGCTTGCATGTCAGTTTACGACAAGCCCTGACAGGCAAAGTAAAGTGGCACAACGAAAACGATTCCAGCAGTCAGCGTCCGGCGGAGGTGCTGTTGAGTGGCTCACCACTGCCAACCCACTCAGGTCAACACGACACAGCACGCACTGCTTGCAAATGGCGTCGATTTGATGCACCGGTGCAGAACTCCCTGCAGAGACCCGACCCAGACAAACACAAAGGCGACGGTGCAAGCACACATGACTGGGGTGAGCAACCACACAAAGCACAGATGCCTCGACCCGCGGGTCCCAGACAGTACCTCCGACTGCTATACTTTGAACATGTTCCAACTGATGCAACAGCACTCCGCCATCGTCAGCCGTAGACGCCATGGTCACTTCCGCAGCAGCAAACAGAGTCCACGACGCAACAGCGCTGGCTGCTGCTGCTGTTATCATTTCTGAACATGTTGACAAGCATCCGCGGGGGTGAGTCAGGTACCCGCCGGGGGAGCTGGTGGACCAATGGTGGTCCCCCAAAACAAAACGTTAGCCCCCGACGCGTATCGATCGCGTCCCTCGTGGGTCAAAGCCACGTGTCCTGGCCGTTTAGACTACAGGGGCGAAGGGTGTACGAATGCCGGGCGTCGATCCCGGTCCTGCGGGGTGAAAGCCCACCATGCCAACCGCCA
>Ga0213833_1000516_pt1 | contig 38601 bp, 43 predicted proteins | sample SWATP21_FD_160575 | JGI IMG/M metagenome (GOLD analysis project Ga0213833, IMG submission 160575) | Coastal seawater microbial communities from Marineland, Florida, United States - SWA TP2 #1 | ecosystem: Environmental > Aquatic > Marine > Coastal | place: USA: Florida | collected 2016-08-14 | reverse complement strand
TGACAACCCCACGTATCGCGTGGAGAACACGGTGCTGCGGCGCTTGGGCGACACCTCCGCCTCCACCTCCACGTCGCCGTCTGGCGGCTCTGGCTCTGGCTCTGGCGCAGGCTCTGGCGCAGGCGCAGGCGCGGGTGGGGGTGCGGGTGTGGGTGTGGGTGTGGGTGCGGGTGGTGACTCGGCGACGGGATCGACCGGGGCGCCAGGCGACGCCACCACTGCGCAGCACGTGCTGCCGCCGCTGGATGGCATGGACGAGGACCGATTGGCCCGCGTGTGTGCGGAAGCGGCACGGGCACTGTTCTTGTCCCACGCCCGCAACGCCACGTCGTCGCTGCTGGACCACGCGCGTGACGAGGAAGTCGTGCATGCCCAACACAGCACAAGCCCCTCGGCTTCCTCCGCTGCGGAGACTGGTGCGGGTGCGGGTGCGGGTGCGGGTGCCGGTGCCGGTGCCGGTGCCGGTGCTGGCACAGCTGGGACACCACGGGCAGTTGTGGACGCATCGGGTGCTGGTGTTGTGGTGCGCGCCTCGGTGTTGTCGCTGCTCAAACGCGGCGCCTCTGGGGGGCCGCACTTTTTGCGCGACTACCTCACCGCGTTTTCCTCCATGCTGGACGCGCCCGAGGCCTCGTTGGCGTTGGTGCGGGACCCGGTGGAGGTCATGCGTGCAAAGTTGGTGTCGGAGGTGCGGTCGGAAGTGGCCGTGATGATGGCAGGCGGTGCGCGCGCTGCGACCAGCACCACTGGCGATGCCCCTGCTGCTGCTGGTGCTGCTGCTGCTGCTGGTGCTGCTGGTGCTGCTGCTGCTGCCATGTGGCCGACGTCCATGACACGGCGCCTGGTGGAGGACTTGCTGTATGAACTCCTGCTGCTGTGCTCCCACGGCCACTACGTGCTGCCGTCCGGCATTGAGGTGAAGGTCACGCGCAAGTTCCAGCGGGTGGCGACCAGCGTCAACTCTGCCGGCGTCCGCTGCACCTTCTGGCGCCCGGTGTGCTCCGTCGACTACAAGGCGCTGGGCGATGTCGCGGTCGTGGGCTCCAGTGACCCGCCAGAGGGCAGCGCGTTGGTCGTGAAAGCCAGCAGCCGCACGGGGAGTGGCCAAGCGCTGGTGGCCACGCCGCTGGAGTACGGCCTGGTGTTTTCGGGGCGGGGCCCGTCTCGTGCTGCCAGCCTGCGTGTGTACTCCCTGCAGCCCTCGTCGCCGGACTTCATGGCGCTTGGCACCGTGGTGAGCGACCCCGACCAGCCGCCGCAGCTGGAACACTACGCCACGGTGCACCGCTCTGCCGTGTCACCTGGCCTGGTGGGGCGCTGCCTGTGGTGGATGACAGCCCAGCCCACCAACGAGGCCAGTGCCCGGGTGTCGTTGTGGGACGTCGACAGCCCGCTGCACACCTTCGTGGCGCACACGTCGCTGGACCGCCACCTCAAGGTCGTCCACGCGCTGACCTCCGCGCCAGCCCGCACGCAGAACGGCTCGGCGGCGCTGGTGCGCTGGCTGGTGCGCGTGCTCGTGCAGCTGGCTGGCACGGGCCAGGGGCTGGGCGACCTTGCGCCGCTCGTGTTCCGTTCCGAGGTGGTGCAGGCCTTCGTGGCGTACGTGAAGAGCCTCACCGCCAAGTCGGACCGCAACGCGGCGCTGCGTGTGCTCGCGGCGGTGCTGCGCTACACCCCTCACGCCGCGTTGAAGCCCGCGGTGCGCACGGAGCTGCAGGAGCTGACGCGGACCATGGAGTCGCTGTACGACGCCCAGCGTGCCAGCAAGGGCGACAGCACCATGAGCTACAGCGCGCACCTGCAGGCGCTGGTGGAGCTGAACACCTCTGTGGCGCTGGGCGCGCTGCAGCAGCAGCAACAAGAGCAGCAGCGTGCACGACGGCGCAGCGACGGCGACGAACACAAGGCCGCTGCCGGCTCCGATGCAGGTGTTGCCGCAGGTGTTGCCGCAGGTGTTGGTGCGGGTGCGCGTGCGGGTGCGGGTGCGGGTGCGAGTGCGGGTGCGGGTGCGGGTGATGCGCCGGCATTGACACCCCTGCCGGACTACGTGTCCACGCGCAAGTGGTTCACGCGCGTGCGCGACGTGGCAGGCATCATGGAGGCGCTGCTGGATCGCAGCAAGCCGCTGCCGCTGGAGTTCCTCATGTCCGATGACACGTTCCAGAAGCTGGTGCTGGTGGACGAAACGGTGGTGGTGGAGACCGCGCACCCGTACGTCATCACAGAGGAGTTCAGCGGCACCGTCCACATCCCTGGCGCCACGCGAATTGAAGCACGCTTCAACGCCCAGTGTGCCACCGAACGCCGCCACTGCTTCAACCTGTCCAAGCCGCCGCCGGCTGGCATGCAGTTGTCCGGGGCAGCGGCACCAGCTGCGCACGTGCTGCGGGGTGACATTGGGGAGAAGGTCATCACCATCAGCGGCGACAAGGTGGTGTACACGTTCCCAGCGTCCGGTGTGCTGGGCTGGGCGTTCGACCCTGCTCGCACCAGCACGCCCAACGTGCGGCTGTCGGAAGACAATACCGTGGCGACGCAGGTGGGCAAGAAGGTGTGGACCTCGTTCCTGGGGTCGCAGGGCTGGAACTCGGGCAAGCATTCGTGGAGTGTGAAGGTGGAGAAGGTGCGCAAGGAGGGGAACATCTTCTTCGGCCTTGCGACGCGCCGTGCCAAGCGAATGGGGTACGTGGGCAAGGACACACAGGGCTACGGGTGGATTGGTTGCCGTGCGTGCTGGCACGGCGGCAAGAAGGTGCGGAGCATGGTGGGCACCAAGATTCGAACCGGGGACACCATCACCGTGCACGTCGACTTTTCCGCGCAGCGCGTGACGCTGGACCGGAACGGCGAGTCCATGGGCGTCATGTTTTCCAACGTCTCCACGCGTGAGCCGTTGTACCCGGCGTTCTCCATGTTCAACGAAGGCGACTGCATCCGCTTGCTGAGCCCGGAAGACGACGGCGGCAGCGGCGACAGCAAAACCGAGGAGGCCGCCGCTGTTGGCGCCAACCCTCTGTTTGGCGCCTTCGGAGGCGGCGGCGATGGTATCACTCGAGACATCGCAGAGGAGGAACCGGTGCCGCCTGCGCGCATGGCCAAGGCGGAGATGCTGTGCGCCATGGGGTATGACAAGGAGTGGTGCATCGAAGCCCTGAAGCGCAACCGGGACAACATCGAAATGGCGGCGGAGTACCTGCTCACCAACGGAGAGGAGCTGCGACGCGTGGCAGAGGCCAAGGCCAAAGCACGTGCCGATGCGGAGCGACGACGCAAGCAGCAAGCAGAGGACTCGTTCTTTGCTGGGCTGGCTGCCAACCCGTTGTCACGGTCGCAGCTGGGTGGTGGTGGTGGTGGTGGTGGCGCGGCCGACGCCAACGCCAAGTGGAAGTGTGGCACCTGCACCTTCGAGAACAAGCCGCTGGCGTTGGCGTGTGAGATGTGTGCGACCCAACGACCACCCACGGCAGGGAGTGGGAGTGGGAGTGGGAGTGGTCCTGCGTCGTCACCTGGCGGTGCTGGTGGCGGTGCTGGTGGCGGTGCTGCTGCTGCTACTGCTGCCGGCGCGGGTTCTGGCGACGCTGCGGGCGATGTGGAAGCGCCGGCAACGGCAACGACGAGCACCAAGTGGGGCATCAAGGTGGCGTTTGTGCCGTCGTTCCCAGCGGACGAGCTCCGTCGTGTGGCTGCGCGCCACTCGGAGCGACTGGGTGTGCTGCAAGAAGCCAACCGGCGTTGGACGATGGCGATGGACTCGTCGCTGGTGTCGTACGTGGACCACGTGTGTGAGCAGTCCAGCAAGAGCCCACTGGACCTGTCGCCCGAGGACGTGTCGCCCTCCGCCGACGAGCTCCTGCGCTTCCCAGAACTCGCGGACGTGGTGCTGCAGGACATGCAGCTCCGCTTCCTGGTGCTGCGCAACTTCAACCGCCGGCTCATGGACCTGCTGCCGCTGGTGGACCTGTCCCGCCCAGACCGGGACGCTGGACTGGCGTCCCTCATTCGCCAGCTGCGTGGCCTCATGCTGAAGGTGCTGAAGCTCAAGCTGTTCCGCACGGTGCTGCAGCGCAGCGAGCGCAACGGCGGCGATCGGAAGGACCCGCAGGTCACGATCAACCGCCATCGGGCGGCGGATGTGCGGGCCAAGGGCATGTGCGACGTCCGCGGGCGGCGCACTGTGTTCGGGCAAATCTTCCAGCAGCTGCACACACAACCACCGGAGAAGCTGCGGCGGACGTCGCATGCGTGGTACACCGTGTTTGCTGGCGAGTATGCCGACGATTACGGCGGCCCGTACGTGTTGGGTGTGTGTTTGGTGTTGTTTGTTGGTTTGTTGGTGTGTTGGTGTGTTGGTGTATTGTTGTTGAGGGGTGTGTATGGCATGTGGATGCGTGGTGGCTGCGCTGTTGCATGCGTGTCCGTTGTGTTGTGGTGTTCTGTTCCCTCATCTCACGTGGGTCGGTGCTGGTGTTGTGTTGCCGTGTGAGCGCCCCTCACGCCAACAGGTACCGCGAGTCCATCGCACAACTTTCTCAGGAGCTCATGTCCAGCTCCCTGCCGCTGTTTGTGCCCACCGCCAACAACCGAACCCAGGTCGGCCAGAACCAAGACCGTTTCGTGCCAAACCCCGATGCATCCTCCCCGCTGGCGCTGCAAATGTTCGAGTTCTTGGGCCGGCTCATGGGTGTGGCAATCCGAAGCAAGAACCCGCTGGAGTTGAGCCTGCCTCGCATCGTACGTGGGGGCGTGTGATGTTGTTGCACGTGACGACGGCGCACTTGTGTGTGTGTGTGTGTGTGAGAGAGAGAGAGAAGAGAGATATAGTGTGTGTGCGAAGGTTTGCGTTTGTGTCGGTGGTTGTGGTGTGTGTGAAGGTGTGAGGATGTGTGCAACTGACAGCGGATGGGGATGGGGCTCGGTGCTGTTGCCAGGTGTGGAAGCAACTCGTGGGTCAACCCGTGACGTTCGCGGATGTGGAGGACATGGACTCCGTGACCAAGAAGCTTCTGTACTACCTCGAGCATGTCGAGGAAGAAAACGTGACGGAGGCGCAGTGGCCCGCGCTGGTGGAGCGACTGCACCTGCGGTTCAAGGTCGTGGATGCGTCGGGCAAAGACAAGGAGCTGGTGCCGGGCGGCGCGGACATCCCTGTGCGCTGGGGGGCGCGCACGGAGTATTGTGCGCTCGTGCGCCGGTTCAAAACGCGCGAGTTCCAGAGGCAGATTGCAGCCACGGCGCGTGGCCTGGCCACCCAGGTGCCCCGCAACATGCTGGGGTTGTTTACGTGGCAGGAGATGGAGGAGCTGGTGTGCGGGCGCCCCATTGTGGATTTGGACCTGCTCAAGCGGTGCACGGTGTACCAGGGGTACTCGGAAGACTCCCCGACGATTAAATTGTTCTGGGAGGTAATGGATGGCTTCACGGAAGAGGTGAGTCACGGCGAGCAGCAAGGGTGGTGTTTGTGTTGGTGGTTGTTCGTTCTGTGGTTTGCTGGGGGTCCATGTGCTCATGTTGAGTGACACGACGCAATGTCAGGAGAGGAGTTTGTACCTGCGCTTTGTTTGGGGCCGGTCCCGGTTGCCGCTTCGCGCTGAGGACTTCCCGAAGAAGCACAAACTGAAGCTGCAGTCGACTTCTGGGAAGCTTCTGCGAAACACGCTGCCAGTGGCCCACACATGCTTCTTCTCGCTCGACCTGCCTCAGTACACAACGAAGAAGGTTCGTGCCGTTTTGTGTGTTGTTGTCATTGGTGGTGGTGGTGGTGGTGTGGTGTTGTTGGTGGTGGGAGTCGTGCTGCGAGGTCGCTCATCCTGGATACTTCTGCGCGTGGTTGGCGATCGTCAGATGATGCGTGACAAGATTTTGTTTTCCATTACCAACTGCCAAGCCATCGACGCAGACAACACGTCTGCTGCACGTCAGGTACGCTTGCGTTGCTGTGCACAATGTTTTACCAACACCTGACGCTTTCGACCTTTCTCGCCCCGATTGCGTTTCGTTCCAGGCTGCGGGATCAGCCTGGGCTGATGATGAAGATAGCGACTAGTGACGAATCAGCGAGTGTGACAGCATGCTCGGCCGTGTTGCGTGTTGTTTTTGCTTGTTGATGTGAACATGGAAGAACACCCTATTGATCATTTTCGATTGTTGCTGCCTTGGGCGTGTTCAACTTCACAAATTGGCTCACAACTCATTCACGAAGTTCACTACATGTACTTGATGGTGCCTCAGAGACACACGTCATGCGAACCAGGACAAATAGTCGGTGCAAACCAGGACAATGAGTCGGTGATAGACATGTGGGTGCGGATGTGGGCGCGAGTGCGAGTGCGCGTGCGAGTATGGGTGGGGGTGTCAAGTTGACACTGTCAACGTAGCGCTGTCGAGAAACCCCTCAAACGCCAAAATTGGGCAACGAGCAACTGGGCAACGAGCAGGGGCCACAGTCCTAAGATGTTTCTTGGCCTCGGAGTTCTGCTGTAGTATCATGTGCCTCGTTCGGTGCGTCTCGTACTGTACAAGTCGCAACAGAGTCTCGTTTCTTTCTTCCTTTTGAATCATGTGGGGCCGTGGCAGTCGAGGGCTCACTTCCCCTCCAGAATTCCCCTGCTCTCAGCTCATACGTTCAGAGTTACTGGTTACTTTCGGACTCGACCCATGCGGGCAGAAAAAGTCAGACGAAGGCGTGCTGATCTGACGTCTGGCGAGTGCTACGAGCCGTGTCAGCGCTCCACGTATGGCACCACATGGTTCAGGTGGCAACTGGCGTCACCGGGTGCTTATCGGCCAGGGTGACGATCATGGTCGGAACTTCCGACTCGGAAGGCTTCCTCCTGTGTCAAGGCCGTCCAGTGAAGCGTGCAGACTTAGGTCAAGTCCAAGAGTTTCCATGCTGCTGTTGAAGCCGGTCTTGCTCGCTGTCTTGCCTTGATATGACAGTTAATCCCAGGAATTCATGTAGATGGCACGCTTCCAGCTTGAAAGACGCCTCCTTGACGGACAGGGACGGGACACTGGGACATGGGACACTGGGTTGGCAAAAAGAAACAAATGTAACTTGCAATTCCTACCACGTACGCCTGGTGTTGGAAGCACCACTTGAAACGCTTGTAACACATGCGCTCCAACTGGTTGCAGCCGCTGGTTGTACGCTGCGGACGTCACTTCGTTCGGCATGTCTGTGGGCGACACTGGTACCATGGCAAGCGTTGCCTCGAAACGTCCGTCTACAGAAGAGTCCAGGCAGCTCCATCTCCATCTCCATCTCCAGCTTCACCGGGCTCCCCTCCAATCGCCATGTGTTAGTTACCAGGACACAGACGATCCCCGTACTCCCCCGATACGCCAGTGCTGCCACGTTTCCTTCTCTTGAATCATGATGCGCTGATCCGTGAACTCTTCCTCTGTCACGACGGGCATGAGAGCAGACACTCAAAACCACTCTGGCCCCCGAGTGACGAAGTGAGCCATCGGCCTCTTAGTAGTGCCAAGTGTGTTCCTGCTATCAAAATTACTTTTCAGATGACGCAGACGAACTTATTCAGCATGATTCGATTCACGCTGCAATTGATGATATGCTCGGTTGTTCAACTCCTCAAGTGTGACCATCTTGTCTCAGACACACTTGTGTACAGTTGCCACGAGACCGTGCATGCGTGAGTTTTAGAGATTGTTTGTGTGGAGTGCAAGCACGGAGCACACGCGTCGCTACAACTCATGTTTTTTCACGCAGAGCTATGTTGCCCGAGAAACGCTTGATTTGGGCAGTTGTGAGCCTTGTTTCCATGCTCAGAGTTTGAGTGGTCCCCATCCAACTTACCGTCAGCTCACTTACAAACAGTGTGGACACGCCAAACTGCAGCTACGGCTTGGCAAGGAGTAGCATCAATTCTGACCGGCACTTCGCGTGAACAATGATCCAGTTTCATCGTGATGATGGACCATCGTTGATGGCAGCCATCAGGTGCTCCGATCGTTCGCTTGCGATGCTGTCATCATCATCGCCGCTGTCCAGAGTGCCACCAGTCACACTCTTGTCAGCATCGTTGGACACTCGTTGTTACAGTTGCCTGTGCCGTCGCCAACGTATCGGCGACGTGGGCGTGCCACATTAGCCGGTAATGCTCTTGGCAGAATCGTTGGGGCACTCGCTCTTGTCGTTCGCACTGTCACTATCATCGTTGTTCAGAACAACTTGTTCTGTGTGGGTGCTGGCAGTTACATATGCCAGGTGTGATCTTGGCCAGGGTCTAGGTCATCGCATGCCATACATGCACCATGTTGCGGACCAACTGCTGGGAGGCGGCATCGTTGCAATTGTGGATAGACCGCTTCTCGTTGTGTTGCCAAGGTTGGAGAGATGAATTCGTGTGAAGTTCACACACTGTGAACAGGCTGCGTTGTTCTGCAGCAAGGGAACCGTTCATTGAGCGCCAGACCGAGAAGGAAGATAGTAACACTGGTGTTGCCGTTCAGTTTTTATCTTTCTTTTGCCACGACGAGCAGCTGGCCACGGTGGCGCGCTGCGACAAGATGAAAGGTCACACCGACACACACGAAATATCAACAAAACAAAAACCAAATATTATGACGCTCCTGGCACACACGCTTCCCGTCGACTAGCAAGCAAAGGGAACTGAAACGTGGCACGCAAGAATGGCATTGCGCACATCCAATGGACGCAGCCGCAAACGAGCTCACCCAAACGTGATGGAAGATGACAATGCGTTGCGCATGCGCTGCCGCGCGGACACTGGGGGAGTCGGTGGTGCGACAGGGCGCGAGGTCACACGCCTCGGCGTGGAGCGACTCACGTCACGCGTTTTGTTCGGCTGTGACGCGCCAGCGCCGTCGCTGATGCTCCAATGACTCTTGCGATTCCGCTCCCGGAATTCTTGGGCGGTGTGGGAGCGGCGACGAGCACCGGCGCTCAACGAAGCAGGTGGTGACTGCACAGCATGGTTGACTGTAACAGGTGGCTTGCGACACGTGCGCGGGGCTTGTGATCCAGACGACTTGGGGTGAGGAGTTGGGGACGGTGACCCCGAGAAGGACCAATGGCTGGAGGAGTTGCGGGCCCGCAACTGCGCGACCGTAGGAACTTTCAACGCCACGCCACCGGCACCTGCGCCTGTACCTGCGCCTGCTCCTGCAGTAGTGTCTTTCTTGTTGCGCTGGTGGTGAGGGACAGCTGGAGGAGCGACTGCAGCCGCTGGTGCCGCCGTAGGCCGCGCCACAGGTTGCGTCGAAGCGTCACCCGCCTGGGACAGGGTCCAGTGGGAACCAAGAATCTTCTGGCGCGCCTCACGAATGTCAGGCGTGTGCACCGACGCCGCAAGGTTGCGGGTGTCAACGCCTTGCATCCCACGTGGTCGTCGGTGCCCAATATGAGCGGTGTCGCTGGTGGCAGCCGGTTTTTCGGGCGCAGTTGTGGCCGCCTTGTGCCAGGTTCCACGCAGCATGCGTTCGCGGACTGCTTTCACAGACGGCTGTGGCACACGGCTCGCAAGTGTCTCTGCTTCTTTGCGGGTTGTCAGCCGCGGTGTTCTGTGGTGGCTACGTGCCGTGTGTTGGGGAGTGTCACGCCGCGGGCTGTTGGCGTGCGAGCTGTCATCCGGGCCAGGCTGCCAGTGCGTGGCCAACGCTTGCTGCTTGTACGCCGCCGCTGAAGCCGTGTTCAGGTGCTCGGCCACCTGGTTTGCTTCCGCTTTGGTCATGCCACGCGGCCGGGTGCGACGCTTGGGTGTGTGCTGCACGGAGGAGGCGTCTGGCACCCAATGCGCCGACAACGCCGCTTGCTTCGTTTTCCTGGCGCTCGTGGCGCCCTGTGCCAGCCGTGCTGCCATCTCCGCGGCTTCTTCTGCGGTGATACCACGGTGTCGACGACGGCCAGTGCACGGTGGTGTTGCCGCTGCTGTCACTGACACAGCAGCGGGAGCAGGGGACGCCGACGGTGGCGGCGGTTGAGGTGCCTGGGTGGCGGGCGTGTGCGTCGTCATCACTTCTCGACACGACTGCAGCAGTCTGCTGGTGCTCCGACTGACCTGGATCGTGCTCTTTGTGATCGTGGGAACGAACAAGCAACTGATGGCACCGGCGTCAACGGCCAAGGGGCAACGGGAGCGGACGAGAAGGCGAGGCAACGGTGGTCGTTCGCGCGGGCAAGTTGCACTTGTGAACAACGGTTCGAGTGGTAATTTTGTTACTACAACTTGCTGTCCCGGGGTACACTCCGCTCAGCGTTTTGAAACGGTTGTGTGCTCCTCCTACAGTGCTACATGTGTGGCACACGCTACTTTTCTTTAAATCGCTTCCACCTCTTCCAAGCTCAGGCCTTCATAGCACGTCAAGCCATCTGCGTTGAGCAGCGAGTTGTCGGCACCCTTCTCCATCAGATATTCGGCAAAGTCCGTGAAACCGTATGCAAAACAGTAGTGGAGTACAGTCTGGCCATTGAGCTGAGAAGAACCACACAAAACACTCGTGACGATACATGGCATGGCGGCAAGGAGCACTCACAGCAACCACGCGACATCGGCATGTGCAGCAGCAGACCACACTTACGTTCTGAGCATTGACATCCGCTCCGCGACGCAGACAGAGTTTACCGATGCGCTTGTTGCCGTTTTGTGCAGACACAAGCAGAAGCGTGTTACCCGCGGCATCACGAGTGTCCACATGCAGCGTGTTGTCAGGGCTCTGCAAGAACTCCTCAATCTCCGCATACTTGCCATGGCGACACCATGAAAACAGCATATCAAGGTCCTTCGCTTCCTGCGAGGCTTTCTCTGCTGCTTTCTTGGCTTGCAAGTCAGCTGGGGGCACCACAGGCCACACACACACACACAACACACATGGTTGGACGGGTGCCACCACCTTGACGGCCACCAGCAAAGAATCGTACCTGCTGCCGAGGAATCGATGCGGCCATCACCCATTTCGCTTTCCATTGTCGAGAGGTCTGCGAGGAAGCTAGCAGATCGCGGCTGTCGCCCGTAGCTCCATGGATCATAACCCTTGGCCACCCAGTCCTCCATAATCTGACGTGGCATCACCGACCCCAACCCACGAGCCTGGTTCAAGTTGGGCACATACGGCAGGTAGTCCACATACTGTGTCCCGATGTGGCGCTCGTAAATCGCCGTCAAGAACCCTTCCGGCAAGTCAGGTTTCGTGGCACGCAGAGCCCCAACTTCCTTGCGCTTGCTACCCTTGGGTCGCCATTTGCTTCCTTCACCAGCGGGCTTGTGGGTGCGGTACACAGCCATCTCAGGCGGCTCTTCGCCCTTCTCCAGCATGTTCTCATCATCCTCTTCCCCATCAACAATCTGGACAGCCACACACGAACCACATTACAACCACAGCACACACGAAACCATGAGTGCCGCGCACCCAGCACATGCGACGGCAGACAAACACCCGGCCAGGTTCCCCCCGACGCACCGGATTGTCACCACCACCAGGTTGGTCGGGTGTGGGAGTCGGCATGACACCTCCTTTGCGGCGCACAGCCTCGGAGACGATAGAAGAACCACCGCCCAGCCCCAGACCACCCATGTGGGAGGATGCGGTGGCCATGTCTTGCGCACGGTCGCCTGTGCCATCCTGCGCAGCACCAGGCAGCGGTGTGGGAAGCACCGACGGTGCAGTGGTCGGGACAGGAGTTGGGAGGGGGCTTGGGCCCATGCCTGGAGGCACAGGTCCTGAAGGCATGGGCGTCGGGACAGGCATGTGTGTTCCCATGGTTCCCATGGTTCCCATGGTCCCCATCGTGTCTGCAGTGCCGGGAGGGAGCGTGCCAGGTGGTGCACCACCTGGCATGCCACCGCCGGCAGCCAAACCAAACCCAAGGCCAACGCCGAGACCCAGGAGGTTGGACGTGTTGCCTCCCTGCGAACGAGGCCAAGCAACACATTCAGACATGTCAGATGGCAGCAGTGTGAACGCCACACACGCACCCTACGCGCACGGAACGTCACACGCCAACACCACGCAAGCCACACAACAACCGGCAACACCCTGAAACGAAACAACACCCTGAAACGAAACAACACCCGAAACGACGGCACCACCGATACGCACGGCCACACACAAAGGCACGCCACGCACCTGGATCTGAGGGAGAGCCTGCTGCAGCGCTGCCGTGATGGAGTGGATGAACTGTGCCTGGTTCATGCCGGCAAAACCAACCCCGGCACCGGGCATCGTGGGTGCGGCGGCGGCCGGTTGCCCGCTATACGGCGTCGCAGGCATCGACATGGGCGCTGACGACGCCGTGAAGCCAAGGCCCGCCATGCCCATGCCCATTCCCGCCCCCATTCCCATCCCCATCCCCATCCCCATGCTGCCCGGCCCCCCGCCCAGCTGCTGCGGCGTTTGGGGCGGCGGCATGCTACCAAAGGGCATGAATGTGCCCGGCGCACCAGGCATCGTGGTGCCTGGAAGGCTTCCGCCCTGTACTCCACCTGCAGAGCCCGGCGCCAGCGGGAACATGCCGGGGCCTGTGGCCGTGCCCAAGTTCAGTGGCGGGACGGCCGTGCCACCTGCACCTGCACCTGCACCCGCACCTGGGTGTGGGTGTGGGTGTGGGTGGTGGTGTTGCGGCGCACTACCGGCCGTGGTGGGTGGTCCAACCACCGACCCGGGCGGCAACGGAAGTGCAAAGGACACTGTCGAGGCCGCGGTACCGGGACGCCACACCTGGGCACCACCTTGCACGATGGTGGGCACTTGCACGCCGACAGGTGGCGTGCCGACGAAAGGGCCAGCACCCGCACCCGCACCCGCACCCGCACCCGCACCCGCACCGGCGCCCGCACCCGCACCTGCAGTCAACGCAGCCGCGTCTGCGGGTGTCGGGTTGGCCCCGCCGGCACCAAGTGACACGGGCTGCAACGGCCGGCGTGGCTCTGGCTCTGGGTACCGCTGGCCGGTGCGCACGGTGGACTTGGCATGGGTGGTGAACCGTCCGCGAGACGGCGCCTTCGCGCGTGTCTTGGGTTCGCCAGACCGGGTGCCGGTCACGATTTCGTCGGTGTCCAGTTCAGACAGGATGTACTGGCGCATGCGGTCTTGCGTGTACGGCTGTGCGATGCGTGTGCCCGAGCCTCGGCGCTTGTTGCGGACTTCAATGGAGGAACGCGTCAACGCCTCCGCCGCCTCCGCCTTGGCCTTCTTGATGGCCTCGATGCGCCACGCGTTCACCAGGTTGCCTTCCTCGTCACGCTCGTACTCGTCGAAGGAGTACTGGCTGGCGTTGTCCCACATGGACCGCGTCGGATCATCCTCATCGGGCTCGCCCAGCATGAACAAGTCTGCCTCCTCTTCATCTGCTTCCTCCAGCTCCACCGTGGGCTCGGGCAGGGGTGGCTCCCAGTACGTCTCGCCCGTGCGCCGGTTGTACCAGTAGGGCACCCCCGCCGCGGTCTCAAACTCCTCGATCTCGCCGGTCTGCGCGTACGCGAAGGAGCGGTACACACGCATCTCGAGCTTGCCAATCTCCCCCACCACGTTGTTTTTCAGCCCCATCATGCCCGCGTCCTGGTGCCCCAGTGACGTGAAGCAGCAAGGGTTGTTGCCCTTGGACGACGACGTCACGAGGAGGTAGTAAAAGTCCAGCGCCGTGTTGCGGTGGGTGGACGGGATGCAGAACTGGTACTCCCGCCCGGCGCGCGTGGTCATGGAGTGCAGCGGCTCCGGCACGTTGGGCGACGCCACCGTGTCGTTGGGCACGAACGCCACGGTGTCATTGGACGGGTCAATGAACCGGCCCCGCACGGGTTGCGAGGTGCGAAAGCCCGTCACAAGCTCCTCCTTCGTCTGCTCTGGCCGGTTCTGGCCGTTGAAGTGCTTGTTGTCGCCGTCGATCACGACAAACGGGATGTGGCCGACGCCACGGTAGTGCTTGGTGCCGCGCTGCACCACCGAGCCCACCGGTGCAAACAGGCGGGTGTCTTCCGGCATGACCTTTCCACCCTCGAAAAACTCCTCCAGGGAGACGACTTCCACTGGCGTTGCGGCCTGCATTTTGTTCTGGCGTCGCTTCTCAGCGTACCCACCAGCGCCAGCCGCCACGCCTGCGGCCTGGGACGACCCAGGGGAAGAGGCACGTGACAAGTCACCCTCGCCATCGCCATTGATGCCGCCGTCGCCGTCGCCGTCGCCATCAGCATCGCCGCCTTTGTACTCGCCCGTCTGGCCACCGCCGTCACCACGGCCCTCTTGGGCGACGGTGCCGTCAATGGTGTGCCGCGCTTCGCCGTCTGCCACCACCAGCAACGCTTCCGCCATGGCCTCCTCTTCCACACCGACCCAGTCGGCTGGTGGCGGTTCGCCGCGTCGCCGTGCCGCCTCGGGAACGCTTTCGCGGTGCATGTTGACGACGCCAGGGGCGCACAGGTGGTCCTTGTTGCGCTCCGTGGCCACCACACCGGGCGGCAGTTGGTCCGCTTCAAACTGCGCCTCGGTGGAAATGTTCACTGTGGGCATGCGCCGGTCGTTCAGCAGCGAATCCAGGGGCGTGACGGAGTACGCTGGCGTCGTGGGCTCCGGTTCCAGGGTGGTGTACTTCGTGTACCCACTGCCGAACAGCTGGCGACCAAAGCGACTGGGCTGGTGGTCTGGGTCTTCGTCCTCAGCACTGCTGCCCCGTGCACCGCCACCACCCGCACCAACACCCGGCGCCGAGCCATCGTCACCCTTCCCCTCCTCGAGCTCCTCCTGCACGACCAGGGCAGCACTCTCTGCTCCACCCTCCTCGTCATCGTCCGTCTCGAAGGGGTCGTCCACGTCGTCTTGCTGCCACTCCAGGTCCTCGCCAAACCGCTGTCGCTTGATGCTTTCCAGCACAGCGTCAATGTGGACACGCACCTCGTACATACGCCCCGTCTCGCCGCCCAACCCCACCTTCAAACGCTCCACGTCCTCAGCGTCCATGCCGTCGGGCCCCACACGAATGCGCGTGTCGATCTCCACACGCCCCGTGGTGCGCACGTGCACGACGTCCGGGACGTGTGCCGGGGCTACAGGGATGCGGCGCATCACACGGATGGCACCAAACTGGGGCGGCATGACGGTGGTCACCACCACCGTGTTGGCCACCAAGGCTGGAAGACCGCCCACCACACGCCGTCCGTCCATGTGGTGGCGGTAAAAGGTACAGTACAGGTCATGGGTGGCGGGCGGGTGCTTTGTGCGCACAAAGGAAGGGACGTGGTTGGGGGGTGGCCCCCCCGCGTTGGATGCGACCATGGCTGTGGACGCACTGGCTTTCTTGGCATCATCGTCCTGCCCCAGACCCTTGTCAGCCATCCGGGGCAATGCACCTTCCTCGCCAACAGCCGCACCGGTGCCATCATGAGGCGGGCTGGATGCTTCAGCAAGCTCCACCAGCATTGCAGCTTTTGCCCCCTCGCCGCCCTTGCCACCATCGCTGCCCTTGCCACCATCGCCACCCTTGCCACCATCGCTCCCAGCACCAGCGCCAGCACCGGCGCCAGCACCAGCACCAGCACCGCTCTTTGCGGCGTCTTCCAACTGTGGCCTGCCGCGCCTCGCCGCCGCACTCGCGCGCTCCATCTCGACACGAATCACGCGCCAGTCCTCTGCGTGCGGCACCGGGACGAAACGTGGGGGGTACATCTTGTACTTCCGCGCGCGCATGAGCTGCACGGGTTTCGTCAGCGGCAGGGCGATCACCCACTTCCAAGGTCGGCCAAAGCCCACCATGTTCGTGACAACGTCCACCGCACGCGCCTCCGCCAGCGCCTTTGCTGTTTTGGTCCTCCGCAGCGGCGGTTTGGGGCGGAGCTGCAAGCCAAGCTGGTCGCCTGCCCCGAAGCCGTACACGATGCCTTCGCGTGTCATCTCGCTGATCAACGTGGGCACACTCTGCACGTCCATCAGCGGGTACTGCGCGTTGCGCCCTGTCTGCATGGCTGGCGCAGTGTCCTTCTCTTCCGCCTGCGCCGCGTGCTTGCTGATCTCGTCCGGCACCTCCCCCACCGCCACCTTCTGCCAGGCCTCCAACATCTTGATGCTCTTGCCCTCATCACCCTTGCGCTGTGCCTTCTTGCGACGAATCGCGGCAAGGCGGCTGGTGTTGAACGGGCTGCTGGGGTCCGTGTTCTCCACCACCATGTGCAGCCCCAGCCCCGCTCCCACCGACTTGGCGTGCACCAGCGGCTTCTTGATGTTGGCGGGGGCTTGCAACTGCCCCGTGACGGGCGGCAGCGGGTGCAGGTGCCGCACCTTGCTCATGTACTGCCGACACCACCGGATGTTCTGCAGCGTGTTCCGCAGGCGCAGCAGCTTGGGCTGCCCCGTCGAGCCGCCCAACCGCCCCAGCTTCACCATTTCCAGGATGCTGCGCAGCCAGAGGCGCGCGCGCAAGAGGCGGCGCACGCGCTCGTTGTGGTGCGCCAGGGCGTCGTACAGGGCACGGTACAGCGGGTGCCGTGACTCACGCACCGTGACGAACTGCTTGCGCTGCTCGTCGTAGCGGAGGGAGGAGTCGACTTGGTTGAACACCTCCTGGATTTCTTCCGCACGGTACTTGCGGCGCAACGCGTCCCGGTCCCAGTTGGTGCACACCAGCTCGGACTCGGCAGCGTCCAACACACGCGTGGCTCCCGCCTTGCGTCGATGCAGCGAACACGTTTTGCCTTTGCCACTGGACCAACAGTTGAAACAAATCTCCTTGGTGATCTTCTTCGACTTGGGCAACTTCACGTCGTCAGGGTGGAACAGCGGCTGGTACTCTTGCTGCTGCTGCCGCCCACCATCAGCACCTTCACCCTGGCCGACCCCACCACCACTACCATCGCCACTGACGTCACCCTCCGCAAACCGAACCGTTGCAGACGACGACGCGCCAACGTCACGACCAGTCGTGGTGGTTGCAACGTCGCCACCGTCATTTTCGCCGGCGGGTGCGTCGGCACCGAGATCAAACCCTGGCTGCCCTACAAAGTGGATGGCAGGTGGCCCGGCGTTCGGGTCGTCCAGGGCGCGCTGAATGGACTTCGAGGACGGAGGAGGAGCCCCGCGACTGCCACGCTGGCTGCTCCTCCCACCACCACCCTCCACACCACCGCCCATTGACGATCCGCGCACACGACCCGACGCGGACGACAGCCGGGCGCCACTGCGCTTCGCGAGCCCCTTCGACACGCGTGCGACCATGCGTGGAGCGGACTTGCGCCCCCGACCACGCGTGCGAGAGGATCGTGCGGAGGCGCCACGCACACCACGCACACCACGCACACCACCACCGCCACCGCCGCCGCCGCCGCTGCTATTGTCCACCACGCCGGTGTTGCCGGATCGTGGATCAGACAGAAGCGTGGCGACAGAGTCGAAGCGGTTGACACGCAGTGCCGAACGCACCGTGTCGCGCAGCTTGACGTGAGGCGAGCCGTCCGGGAGGAAGAACCGTGGTGTGGATTCAGCTGCAGACGACGCGTCGTCAGCGTCATGGCCACCAGCAGACACCACGGAAGGCGGCGCACCCATGCCTGTTGTGGATGGGTCCCACGTCACGGTGCTGCCCTGGGTGGCACCAAGCGTAGGGAACGCGCCGCTGCTGTCAGGATGACCGTGGGTCTGCGGGTAAGACTCCGCCGTGCCAGGACCCATCCTCATGGACGGCGTGGTGTGCAACGTGGTGGGGTACGGCACCGGCACACCACCGAACGCAGGCGCGGCACCTGGCTGGCCTGGCATCGGTGCAGGTGGAATGGGTCGCTCACCTTGCCAGTGGCGGCGCTGGGCGGTGCTTGGGTGGGGCTGCATGGAGGCAGAAAACGGCGGGGGTCTGACCCCCGCTGACGCAGCGGAGGCGGTGGTGGCACGACTGAGGTCGCCAGGTTGGTCGCCGTACACCTGCTGCGTCTGCTGCTGCGTCTGCGTCTGCTGTGGCATCTGCGATGCGGCACGTGGGTCGCCAAAGAACGCACCAGGGGGTCCACGGTATGTGGATGTGGGCACAGACGCGTGGGGTTGTCCCCCTGCTGGCGCGCCTGGGTACTGCTGATGCGTGGGGTGCATGTGCGGCTGTGGCGCCGCAAACGGTGTCGGGGGGCCGCCATCAGGACCACCACCCACAACCCCGCCACCACCACTCAAATCTGCACGCAGGTAGTCCAACTCATCCTCGTCATCCATCGGACGGGAGTCAGGCATGTCTGCGTCCTCGTCCGCATCCGAAGGCAGCGGCTGTGCGCCACGCACAGCGGGAAAGCGCGGCGGCGGCGCCACGACGATTCGACTGCGTGCGCCGGTTTGGGTGTTGAGGAGGAACCGCTCACCAGACGTGGGGTCCATGATCTCTTGCATCACCAACCCCCCCGCTGCGGCACGATCGTAGGCGGCTGCGATGCGCAGCTTCAGCTCCCGCACGTGCTCACGTGCCTGCCGACCACGCACCAAGCACTGCACACGCTGCGCCGCCTGGTTCTCACGAAACGCACGGCGGCTATCAATTTGCCGTTGCTCCTCGAGCTGGCGCTGTGCTGCGGCCTGGGCAGCTGAACCATGGACGGAGGCCACCTGGGCTTGATGGAGGCCCAGTGCAGACCGCGTGTTGACGGCAGGGGACGGGTGAAACGTGTCCAAGCCCGCCTTCACACGCTGCTCCTCCGTCTCAAAGTCAAAGTTGCGCAGGCCAGGTTCCTGCGAGGATCAAGGCACGGCATACAGGGGCAACCCACAGTCACGGCGCCACACGCGAGTCGCAGACACACACAAGGCGTGCAGACGCACACGGCACACATACAGCCCAACCAACCGCACACACTCACACACTCTCTCACACACTCACCTGTGCACGTTCTCTGCGTCTGCGGGCACTCGTCGGCTGCTTTGCGGCTGGGTCTCCCGGGATGGCGGAGTGGGAACTCTGCAACCGAGCATCCAGCTCGCGACCGTGATGCACACCGCCATGCTGCCGGCCACCCCCGCCGACGAACGCCACACCACCCAGGTCAGACGACCCACCCGGCATGAACACACCAGGTGTCATCACGTGGCCCGGTGGGTACTGCGCCAGCTGCCCGGCTGCCCCACGCGGAGTGTCGCTGGCGGCAGAGCGCGGGCTGTCCTGCGCCATCATCTGAATCGTCCCTGCGCCGCCACCATCCCTGCCCTGGCCACTTTCCCGTGACGCAGGACGCGACCCAAACGCCTGTCGGACGGCGGGTGGCGGTGTACCGGGTGCATACCGGGCGCGGTGGCGTGCCGATGATGGCGCAGACTGTGGGTGGACGGTCGGCACATCTCGGGGCGACTCCTCTGCCCACAGATTTGTGCCCTCACCCTGCTCACCACCGCCATCATCCACAGCCGGGGCACGCGCAGCGTTCTTGTTGTTGCCCTTGCGACCCTTTCTTCGCCGCCCCTTAGGTGGTCGCTGTGCCTTGCGTCCTCTGCGCGATCGCGAACCCTTGCCTGACTTGCCACGGATGGCACGCAGCAGCGCAGCAGTCTCGGACGCAAGCTCATCCAGACCCCCGGGGCTCGGGCCGGGATGCGGCCTAGTTACTAATGGCGACGTGGCCGCCATCGTGCCACGGCCACGACTTCGATTGCGACGCCGCTGGCCTGATGATTGCTGGGAGATGAAGTTCCCGCTGGCTTCACCGATGGCGAGCGGCCTCACCTCCGTATCACCCAGTCTTGGAGCGTGCGACATGGTGGGCTCACACACAACACAATAGAAGGGGGTACGATACCGCGGTTCCGCAACCACTGCCACAGACGGCCAGCAAGCTAGATGGGTGGCATCATGACCGCCGGTCAAAGCAGCTGCACCTGCCTTGCAACAATGCGCAGCAGCGCCGAGCCACCAGTCTCAATGAATCCGCTTGTCGCGCACCACAACACACTATGTGTACCTACACCCACCTCACACCCGCTTAGTGTGTCCTGCACCACAACAAGAGGCAGCACAGGTGGGTGAAGGAGCGCTGAGTTGGATCGGCAGTCAAGCGGGCTGCAACCGAAAAGCAAGCAATGCTATTTATGGCCATGGCTGGACACATGACATAAAACAATTCGCCGCGAAATAAAGTCTGGAATCTGTGACACTCGCCCTGTCCGCCCACTGTTGAGGCGTTGTGTTGAGTGCCTGCGGGCGCCACTGCACTGCCAATGAGCTTATGGGCACATGGATGACTCTTTGCTTTTGTCAGGAGCACTTGGGCCCCTGCTTGCTGCGCAGTCGAGCAGGGTAGGTGCAGTGAGCGGTTCCGATGTACTTCCCGCGGAACGGCTGTCGTCGGAACAGCAGCCAGCTGCCCCAGCAACGCACAGCAACGAGCGTGCAGGGCAGGACGATGGCCACACCAACGCTGCGTTCAAGCAAGCCATTGACATGTTGCGTTATGCCGCCGGATCGACGGCCAGTGCAACAGTCGTAGCAGCCAGTGCAGGCGCTCGGACGAGTGCTACCCCACAGCGCGCAGCTGTGTTATGTGCTTCACACGCAGCTGGTGGTGGCGCGCCGTCTGTTGATACTGGCAGCGCTGTCCAACAGAGCGGTCATGGCACCCATATGATGGACGTTGGTGCACCGTACCATGGTGAGCACTTCCACGTCCAGCCACACGTCGCTACTTCCCTGCGCTCAGCTCCACGTTTACCTTCGACACGGGTTGTCTCACAGCGCACACTCCAACCCAGCGCACCCACGCCTCAAAGACCCGTGGCGGCCACACGCAACTGTAGCACATTAACGAAGTGCACTACCAAACCTTCCGCGCGCGTGGCTGATGCAGCAGTACGCGGACGGGCAGCCGCGCGCGCACTTGGTTTGGATGTCCCAGATCCGACGAAGAAGCAACTGGCAGTGTGTGCCAAATTCTGTCGTGAAACCATCACACACGGCATTGGTCCTCAGTTTCGACGAAAGCGCCCCCGTGTCGAAACTGCAGAAGCGGTCGGACCGCTAAGCAAACGCCCACCGGTTCGGCGTGGAGCGTACGTGCCTGGCAGGTGCTCCACTTCTGTTGTTTGTTGTCTGCACTCATGCGGGTGTCCGTGTTCGACAGTGTCGATGCAATCCATATGGCGTCGGTTGCTTTTGGTCGCATCCTGTCACATGTTGCTGCTGGTACGCACGTTATGTGGGCCCCTGGATACGTGCATGTACGGACCCAACACCTTTTCTCTCCTCCACGTCACAGGTGTTGCATCCCAGCGCATGATGCGGGAAGCTGGACTGGATGTTGAAGTCCCTGAACGAGGCGTTGAGGATGGAAACTGCTTGGTTGTACCCTTTACACGCACATTGAAGGGGCAACCACTCCAACTACCATGCGCTTGTACTAGGGGAGGTCAGTGCAGCGTGGTCTATGCTGGCGGGGTGGGCGCTGTGATCACTGAGCAAGACATGGCCACGGCAGCTCGCTTGCTTGGGTTTGCACCCAATGCGGTGCCTGAAGATAACGTGAAGAGTTAATTACAAATGCATGTGTTATTCAGCATGAACACCAATTCGCCTACTGATGCCCGACTGGACCGGAGCATGCGTTTGGCGGCGTCACGGCAGGCACCCTGTTGTTGTTGTGGCCAGACGGCCGCAACCTGCCAGACACAACGCTTAGCGGTGTTTGGCTGCAACAGTGAATACACCCGTTGCTTGGTCGAAGCGCAACAGGCGCTGCATACAAGCTACAATGCCACCGCGGTACGTTCCCGGCTGGTAAAAGTGGCAAGTGAATGGAGTCGCAGCACTGGGCCCCTTCCGGTGCTTGAGGAACATGGCCAGCACCTCGGCTTCTTCCTTGATGTCCCACATGAACCTGCACCACGACATGCAACATTGCAAGCGCCTTGTCAAAAGAGTGTTGTACAGCGAGGTGTCCCCCCCCCCCCCCCCCCCCCCCCCCCCCCCCCTCCCACCCCCAACGTGCCGGTAAAGCATGTAGCAAAAATCGCGGTTGCTGAGCTCCGTCAGGCGGGTGTGCAAATGCTGGACACGGTCGCACATCGCCAGGATGTCGGTGGTGTCAGCTTCAGCATTCTCCAAGGCTTGCTGTGCAAGGTGAAATAAGCGCTTGCCGAACGAACCAAACTGGGCACGTTGTGGAGCACATACACGGGAAAGCACCACCATTGTCAAACATGTACCCAACCACGGCAACTGAGGACAAACCCAGACGCACATTCCACGGCAGGTAGTGCAAGTCGCAGATGTCACGCAGCTCTTCCACGGACAAGCCACCGGAACCAGGCTTGCCACCAAGTCGAGCAACCCAGACCTGTTATCACAGCCACAGCATCACACAACACGATGGTGCGGTTATGACGAGCACTCAGGTCACATACACAGCCACGCCAAACTCCATGCTCGGCATAATTGCCATAACACAGTGTGACACACACATACACACTAGCATGGGCACGTCCGGTCTGAACAACTCCAACATTCGTACCTTGCACGTCAATTCGAATACCTCACGAGGATGGTACGGGGGCAAGCTGGGATTGCATGCATGCTTGCAAAACACGCCACTGGCACACGCCAAGCCATGCTTCGGTTAGTGGCAAAACACGCAGGGTAAAACACTTGAGTATCAGCGACATCAACGCACAGGGAGCGAAAAGCCATCACATTCGCTTCGAACTCGCAATTCGGATTGGTCATTATGGCCGAAGCAAATTGGCCGATGCCTGTCTCTCTCCCTCTGCACACCACCAGCGCATGCCCACCATGAAAACAATGCTGCACTGCAAAGATGCTAACGCGGCTCCAGCAACGGAAAAACGTACTGCAGTGGCCCCAAGAAAACTCGACGCCCGTTGTCATAATCGTTCGCGTGCAAGTTGTCCCAAATTATCAGCCACCGACCACCAAACGCAGAGCTGACCTCGCGACAATGCTCCGTGGTGATTGTCTTGCTGATAACGTCCGTTCCCGTCCAAAACACTTCCACCTGTGCATGCACGTGAGAAAGAGAGAGATAAATGCCACGATGGGGGCCACAACGAGTTGTCAGGCTTGGCACCGCCGAGCAGCCCAGCGTCGCGGCATCACCTGTGGAAGCAGTTGTTTGCCAACTGTAGCAACGTAGGGAGACTCCGTGATGGACGGCTTTGCCATGGCCGCACAGTATTGTGTTGGGCAAAACACGAACTGAATGGTTGCCGACGCTCTTTTGGAACGATCTCGCACGGCTTGCAACAGTTGCAGGTAGCATTGGTTGGCAACAGCAGCCTGGGCTTCTGCCTGCACCATACGAAGCATGCACAAATGATTGGGTGCATGTACACACTGCGCACGGCTACTGAGTGACGCACCTGGTTTGTGAAGGCGTGGCCATCCGCCTCGTTCATTGTTTCAGGGATGTCGTCGAACAGCAACGCAAAACTGGTCACCCCCAGCTCAACAAGCTGCCAGCAAAAAGGTGGAAGGGAGTGAAAAACGAAGCAGCACGATGTGACCTCAGCGTGCAAGCAAAAGAAAGCCAAGTCTATTGTAGCACACCTGGTCAAGCTTCTTGGCCAGTGACTTCCGCTCTGCCGCACTGCTGAGAGTCATGTCCAGCCCTGGTGCAATGGCATACATGAACTCGATGTCACGCATGCAGCACATGCCAATCTGGCTCATGAGGGCCTGCACTTCGGAAGTGGTGTACAGTTCACGCCACGAGGCTCGGATTTTCTTGTCGTCCTGAGAAAAAAAGGCGAGTGTCCAACGACGTGAAGTCATGATTGATGCGCCTTGGGCTCCGCACATCGCATAACCAAAACGGGTTACCTTGGGACCATACATGAACTTCGTCAAGCCCCATGTGTCCATGTCTTCGAAGAGCGCCGCGCGTTGAGTTGAAGACCATGGGCGCCCATAGAAGCCTTCAATCACACCGGCCTGGATTTTATGCATTGGCGCAGCACGAGCACCGGCACCAGCACCTGCGCCCGCTCCCGCAGCACCAGTGTTGCCAGCAATATCTCCCCCGCTATCACCACCGAACAATGCACGGGGTGAAGCACCAGGAATGGGGGAAAACCGGAAGCCCAGGTACAGGTCGTCGTCGAGGCGGAAAAGTTCTTGGAACCCCAGCTTCTTGTAAAATCTGCAACAACGCAACACATCCACCACCGAGCGGGACTCAATCAGCATACCCACGATTCAAGCGAGAAGTAGGATATGTGGACCACGCACCGGTATGCGCGCAAATTCGACGGTGCCATGCACAAATGCACCCCAGCAACACCGGCGTTGACCAGAGCTTCAAGCTGCTTACGCATCATGCGTGTGCCATTGCCTTGGCCCTGGAAAGCACGTGGCCCGACGACACATCGTGAGCAGCAACCTGTGCAACACTGCCCCAACGCACGCGCACACCTGGGCTCGGGACACCAGGTCAATGTGCAAATGCGCTGGGTACAACGAAATGAGCGCTTTAGGAATAGGAGTGTCGATGGCGGGCTCGTGATACCGATTGTGCATGTGCTGCGTGGGGGTCGAGGGCTGGCGCACCACACGCACACCGTGATGAGAGCCGAGTGGCAAGACCACAGCGCACAGGAAAACTCTCACCCACCGATTCGACTTTTGGGAACCTTTTTCGGAGGGCTGGGAGGTAGGTTTTGTTCATCTGCTTGGCGCCACAGGTCGACACGGAGTTTCACTACCCACCACCTCACACGACACACGACGCATGCGCGTCCGCGGAGAAGTATCGATCGCACCTGCTCGCTGAAACGGTTGGTATCAGGGGTGGCCAACGTGTAGCCGCACACACCCGTATCATCCTCGAGCACAAACGCAAATGCCTGGGTACATGGAAGCGTCACGGAAAGGGCACCAGCAGACGACCTCGCAGCAGCACGTACAGGATCATACTCCAGATACGGTTGCGTGTAAAAGCGCCCTGCATCAAATGGCCAGGCCAGAACCCAACCCAACAGCCTCATCAGTGGTAAACGCAGCGTACACCACGTGCGCACGCACCACACAACGTACACGCACGGAAAAACACACACACAACAGCGCACAGCAGCACATCTCTGCATGCATGTCAACCGTACCGAGTGCGTCTGGATCTTCCGGGTACATCTCCGTACCATCATCACCATGGTTCCCTGTTTTCAAGCACACCTCCAACAACGCTGCACTGTCATCGGCAGTGGCAAGGCGGATCTTGAAAGGCGAAGCCATGGGCGACAACGTTGCTGTCTTGACGCACGGCGTGTGCGCACAAAACAATGTAAAAAACAAAAAAGTGACGAAACATACACAGATTGACATTCGAGTGCCACACTCAACGCAGTGCCCGTGTCAGTAGGCATGGCGGCAGAGCTGGATCAAGACGATGTTGCGGCTGGTGGAGACCCGCTCACTCCAACACTTCTTCGAAATGGCCGCGGTGCTGGGGTGTTACACGCTGGTGAGAGGTGGCTGTTTCGTGAACGTTGTTCGCGGCGTCCAGGTTCTCATGCAAGCTGTGGTGTGGTTGGGTGCTCGCAGAACACATCGTTGGGAGCCATGAGCTGTCATTTGACAACCGCGTTCACCTGTCTCCTGCTACGCCAAATGCACATGCAGGGACACCACATGCTCCATCGTCACTCGCTGCGGCCGATGATAGTGCTGCGGCATCCATTGCCTTGTCCAGCCTGGGTGGCACTCCGGCATCCACCGGCGCATGGATGCTGAGTGAGGGAGAGGAAGAGGCCCTGAACAACCCCTTTGTGGCGTTCTTAGACGACTCTCACCCAGCGTCTGGGGTGTTTGCGAGCCATGGGAGCGCCGCGCCATCGCCGTTGTTGACAGCGGGCACGCCAGAGTCCCCGCCTAGCCGTCATGGCAGTCCCAGCGCGGACGTCGGACAAGGCACCACGCCGCCACCACACGCACCTTCCGTGAGGCCAAGTACCATGCAGCAGCGCTTGCCTTTGGGCGGGGCTTCCTCACCCCGCATCCAAGATTTGACAGCAGTGCCGTGCTGTGACGCCACTGCCAGCACGCACCACCCCGCACAGGCGTGGGTAACAGTTTCGGCTGATGACGCTCGCTTGGATGACGGTGCCGCGACAAGCACCCCACCTCACCCGACGCACCCCACGCGAGATTACCTTCGCCGACTGCTTCTTCCGTGCGTTGTGCCCTGCATCCACGGTTGCCTTGCTGTAGTTAGTGATGGCATGTTTGTCTTGTGCTGCAGGGCAAACGACGGTGCAAGCCCTGGAGGCGCCTCGACAGAGGGTGCTGGGCTGTTTGCGTCAACATCACCTATGCCGGTGGAAGGGCTGTTTGCTGGCTTGCCTGTGGAAGCAGGGGAAGATGCTACGTCCACTGAGAGCGTACACGGGGACGAGGAAGGTTCGTACGGGCCGGCAAGCTTGTTCGATGACATGTGCACACCTTGTGGTTGATATCTGCAATCCTTGTGCCGAGCAGGGCATACACTGGCACGAACGCGGTCCTTCGAACGATGGGTAAACCGAGCGTGTGAGTTGTTGCATCGTGGCCACGGCAGCACAGGCGACAGTGGTGTTTGCTGTTTTGGTTCTGATGACTCATATGCGGGTTGTGTCCAGGTGAGCCTTTCTTGGTTGGTGAAAACAAGGTCATCGATGTGGCGCCTGAGTTTGCCTTCTTCAAGGTATGGTTGTGGAAGCAGGCATGCAGATACCGTGCCGGCGCTTGGTTGTGCGTGGTTTGCAGCCTGACACCTCGAGTGGCCGGTGGACACAGACCCCAGAAGGCACCCGCGTGCCAGGCAGTTTCATTGCAACCAATTTTGGCATTTACTTTGAACCAAGCGAAGCCATCACATCCGCAGGTGCCTACTCGGACGCGTACTTTCAGGTCCCCCTCGCCACCATTTGCAAGTGCGTGCACACAGCTTTTGCGTGGCATTCGTGTGTACGGCAGTGGTTCACAGCTTGCGTCCCCTCCCTAGAATCGACACACCAAGCTCCGGGTCAAGTTTTCGTGCCACGGTGGTGTCGAAAGCCACACGCACACCTGTTGCAGGAAGTGACACTGGCGTGCTGGTGTTGGGCACGCGAGACGGGCGGAAGCTACGGTTTGGCTTCTCGCACGCTTTCCTGGCACCAGTGGCTCGAGTGATTGAGCAGTTTGCGTTCCCCAACTTGTTGACGTTTTCGTTTGCGTTTTACCATTGGTTCGTGTCGTCATGCATTATCTCTGCCGCGTACAACGCAATGTTCGTGCAGCCAAGTGTTGTGACTTTGCTACCATTCGGGTTGATGCTTCTGGCAGGCCTGGTGGAAGACTCAGGGAAGCTGGCTCGACGCCGGACGTTGGCTGGAGTTTGTACGATTTTCGGCAAGAAATGCAGCGCCAGGTGAGTGGCGTTGCTATTCCATCAGTAGATTATCGATCCATCAACCACTCTGCTCACGTTGCTACGCGCTGCGTGGCTGTGTGGGTGGCTGGCTGTGGTACAGGGCGCTCTACTTCCTGCTACAAGCGATGGATCACAACCTGTAACCAACCCTTGGCGGGTCTTTGACAACTCTGATTTTTCCACCTGTCCCACATACCCGCCTTTCTTCATGGTGCCTCGCTTGTCGAGTGATACGGTACGCAGCACGCACCCACGCACCCTGATTGCCGACATAAGCAACTCCCAACGAGCCTTACGGTGCGAGTGAATGCCTGCACAGGCTGTGCACGCGGTTGCGAAGTTCCGCTCGAAAGGTCGTGTCCCTTCGCTGACCTGGACACACCGTGATTGTGAAGCAACCCTGTGGAGAAGCAGCCAACCTCGGGTGTGTGCATGATGCACCTTCTGCCACTCGTTGTTCCACTGGTCTACAATGGTATTCACGGATGGGGCGGGATGTGGTGCTTTGCAACCAGGTTGGCATTGCAAGCAACAGCTGTCGTGAAGATGAAGCATTGCTGCGACAAGTGCGCTGTGCGCAGCAGTACATCAAAGCACACATGGCGAGCGCTGTTGTTTCATCGGAGACGGCTGATGTGATGACAACGCCGTCAACAAGAAGGCGCGGGGCTTCGACATCTGGTGGAGCACCACCGCAAATGCTCATTGCTGACTGTCGACCCCGTGCCAACGCTGTTGTGCGTGGGCGCTGTTGTACTGTGTGCTGGTGGATGTTCTGTGTTGTTTTATGTTTGGGTTCTCACGAATGTGGTGCTGGTCAGGCCAATAAAGCAGCTGGCATGGGTTACACATCGTACAAGAGCACGCCCCTTGTGTTCTTGGGCATTCACAACATCCATGTTGTGCGCGAAAGGTGCGATCGGAGCGCACGTGTTGTTGGTTCCTGCCTCCCTCACGCATGCATGCGTACCTCGCATGGGCGCAGTCACAAGAAGCTCATGACAGTGTGCAAGAGCCCGCCTAGCTCCGCATTCTTATCAGATGTTGAAGATAGTGGCTGGCTGCAGCACCTGCGCTCCATCTTGGAGGGCGCATCACGAGTTGCCACAGCTGTGCACAGGTGTCCCATATGTCGTGCTGTCGTCGTGACTGTTCCGTTTCACTCTTGGTTTTTGATGTTTGCAGAGGTGTGTCTGTGTTGACACACTGTAGTGATGGCTGGGACCGCACGTCACAAGTGGTCGCCCTGGCTCAACTCATGTTGGACCCGTACTTCCGAACACTTGAGGTGTGTTCACGTTGCTCACCAACGCAGGCGCACCGTGGCGATTGCTCTCATGTTTGCGTCGTTGCTGTTCCTGTTTGTGCTGTTGCTCGTCCACTGGCCGCTTGAAGGGGTTTTGCGTCCTCATTGCGAAAGACTGGCTCAGTTTTGGCCATCGCTTCCGAGAGCGGTTGGGTCACGCGTCTCGCTCCGGGCGACAGTCAACACACGTGTCACCCATCTTCCTTCAGGTACACAGTCCAGCCACCATTCCTGCTGCATCACTGTGTGCATCACTGCGTGCAACGCTCGGCAACCTAGCTGACAGCAATTGCTTTGACCTTGGTTTGCGCGCCTGTGGTGTGTCCGCGTGTGCCTCTGAATGTGTCGCAGTTCTTGGATTGCTGCTGGCAGCTCGTTCACTGCTGCCCTCAAATGTTCGAGTTCTCCCCTCGCACACTCCTTGCTGTTGCTGATCACATTTACTCGTGGTGCGTGTATGTGCCTGTGCGAGTGTACAATCCAGTGTCTCACACCCGGCCATGTACAGTCGGTTTGGGACGTTCTTGGCCAACTGTGAGCGTGAACGTGATCATGAGGACCACAAGGCGAGAACCCGTTCGTTGTTTTCGTACATCTTGCAGCGGAAACGTCGCTTCACCAACCCGTTTTACTCACCAACAAGCGTGCGTTGGCGAGAGGCATGTGAACGACCGGTGTTGATGTTCTTGTGCGGTGGCCTCATGAGATGGATGCTGTGGTTTGTGTTGCGATCCGATGCGTGTCCAGACGCAGCCTGTGCTGCTCCCCAGCGCTACATGGATCCGGGCCAATGTAACACTGTGGCGCGACCTGCATCTCAGGTGGTGTGCCCTCCCCATGCTTCCGCACTCTATCACACGGTCATCGTATGACCCTGATATGGCCGACGTGTCTGGACTCTCCGCGTCATCCCATGTGGACCCCTTCCTCGTGGTGGACACACCCGAACCTGCCGGCGCTGCACACGACGGTGGCTCGCGGGGGAGCGTGGGCTCAGCCCACGCAGCCACGGCCACGGCCACGGCAGCAGTTGCAGCCAAGGGCGCCCTTGACGAGTGCAAGAGCGAAACTGCCGGGCAGCCGAGTGACGCTCCACCTGTCAGCAAGACGGATCCGTGTGAGAGCGAGTTGCCGTTGGCACTTCGTGTGGCAAGGGCCGCAACTGCTTGTGACGTATGCGGCGAAGGAGATGCGTCTGCAACCACCCGGAGTGTCACAGTCGATGGAGCGCGTGTCGGAGATCGTGGTGTCGGAGATCGTGGCAAGGGAGGCGGCTCCCATGACCCGCCAGTGTTACCCGCGGCAGTCCCTTCTCGACAGCAGTTTTACCAAACGACCTCTGACCACACCGAGTTTGCGCTGGCGTGTGCGCTGGAGTGCATCGAACGCCTTCAGCAGCAGATACAGGCGCTTTCACAGGGCCGTGAGTGTGTCCAGTGAACCTGCCATGTCGACACGTGTTGGTGGTTGTGTGCGCGTGTTCGGTGCTTGTGCTGCATACTTGGTGTGTTTGCGCCCGGACACAACAAGGTGAAAGCGCTGCATGTTGGGCACAATGTAAAACTAAACACCAGTGCCTCCATACCGTGCCAACCAGGGCCACCACGGAAACGGGAGGTATTAATTTCAAAAATCTCCAGGAGCAAAGAAAGGGAAACGAAAATATCAAGAAACGTCTCATTCGTTGTCGGCTGAAGTTGTTGTTGAAGCGGGTGTAGCGGTAGCGGGTAATGCAGGGTCGCTGGTGGAAGCACAGCAAGAAGAGCAGCAAGACGCACACGTTTGTCACAACATGTAAGAGGACCCCACCAGTGAAAGGGGTGCATGTACGTACATCATAGACACAAGTTTGTACAACACACTGTGGGCCCACTCTTGTGTTAACGAGTCTTCGCCTCGAGTCGCAACACTTGATACTTTGCACTCGAGGCGGTTTTGTGTTCCGTGTCCCAAAAACCCGTCCAGCCCTACCGGGCCAGAAGCAGGTTCAACACCCGCTCCAAGCACAGGTACCGCGCCGACTGCTCGAGCAATCCGCTGGATCCATATCCAACGATCAGTGGTCTTGCCAATAGGACTCCACAAGTAGAGCACCGCCTGTGCGCCGAGCCTGCATCAGGCGAGGAAGCACGACTGTCGTGAGGGGGCACAACACGTTTGCGCACGATTGTATGGCCCACGTACATTTCAACGTCAAACATAGGGTTATCGTCCGTTCGAATTTCGCGAAGTTGGAGCCGCTTGCGGATTCCAGGGACGACAACATCAGCGCTGTGCATACACGTGGTCGCTGCCAATCATCATTACCAAACGTGCGCACACACATGTACATGAAGGAGGGTGGGCAATCAGAGCAGCAGTACCACCCACCCACATCACATGACAACGACGTACGTGTGTACTTGCCATCTGCTTTGACTCCTTGAGCAAGGCGGATGAATGTTGACTTGAACGCCTTTGGGGCTCCCACGACTGCAATGGTGACGGCGTCATCAGCGGCTGCGCTTGGACAGGCCGTGGCAATTGATCCCTCCCCAGATCCACTCGCCTCACCAGGTGCATCGTCAGCACCATCAGCGCATGCAACAGCAGCATCGGCAGCCGCGAAGGCGAATGGGTTGGGCTCCGCTTGAGTATCCGGCACCCCGAACGAGAAGGCCGCCGGTGCCGCAGCTGGTGTTGCCTCGGCTCCAAACGCCGTCCCAAAGCCCGTCTCGGCGGACACAGTCGGGGCCACGATATCCGCCAACGTCATATTGGCAAATAAATCAGCGGACTCGTTGTCCTTGGGCGGCGGTAAGAAGCTTGTGAAGCTGGGGGCAGCGGGTTTGGGTGGTGGTGGCTCCGGCACCTGCACCGCTGCCATTGCGATGGAGGCAAACAAGCTGGCAGCCTCCTCCGCGCCGTCATGTGCTGCACTATCAAGAGCGAATGCCGCGTCTTCGTGCATGGCACCGCTGCTCAAGCGCCCCTGTCGTGGCAACGGAGAGGGAGGTCAACGGAGAGGGAGGTCGGGGGTGAAGTGCTCTTAGGTGTGTTTACCGATAAAATGCTCGTTTAGCTTCTTTCTTCTATGTTATCACGCAGGAGCAGCATGCAGGTAATTTCAGCGCAACGCGGGTTGTACCAGCACACTCGGGCATCGGCTGCCATGCGCCACTCCGCTCTCCTGCTACTCGTTGTGTATGTGTTTACACTGCAGCATGGCGCGCACGCACAGTTTCCGGGAATGTCAGACATTGGGAGCTGGGCGTCACAACTTTCCGAACAAATGCGGGCCTTCGCTTCGAACGGTCCGTCGCTTGTGAGCTGGGAGCTGGTCCACTCAGGCACAGCCTGGCACGCACCTTCTCACCACGCTCGCCTACGTACTGGGTTTGATGCATCAGATTTGGGGATGGAGCAGATTCAATCACTGTATGAATCAATGGCGTGGGAAACCAAGACACAGAACGGTTCGCAGATCTTCGCGTCGGTAAGCAGTTGTATTGTCCACCACCGGGTGGTCGTTCCCGCGAGAGTACAGGAGAGCAGTATGGTGGGGCCATTGTAACCACCTTGTATACTGCGTGGGTGGTGTATGTGTTGTGTGTCAGCTCCTGGCAGATTTTGACACCAAAATGGGGGCACGAGTGCAGTCTTTGAAGGCTCTGCGAAACAACATGCAGAGTGCCTTCGCTGACAACCTGGACAACACGGGCTTGACCAGCTACCTGCGGTGTTGCGACTTCAACGGCGGAGAATACAGCAGTGCATTCTTCACACAGGTACCACCGTGCTGTGGTTGGATGTGGTGGTCACACGCACGGTTGCTAAGCCAACACACTCCACAGATCAGCAAGGTGTCCAATTGTGTTCGATTCCCTCCTTCTGGCAGAAACGCTGCCGATTTCTATCCTGACCTTCGTGCCAGTTCCGGTTTGATCACGACGCAACAAGAGAACGACGATGCGAGTGCGTCGCTCCGGTGGCAGGTACGTCGATGGTGTGTGTTCGCTGCCGACAGTGGCGTTGTTGCACCGCTCATTATGTTTCCGCTTCTGTGCTCCCCACAGTACTTTGGCTCGTACGTTTGCTTGGTTCGCACAATGCTATGCATCCCTCCTATTGCCTCTCGGGGGAGGCATCCACACTGACGTTGTGTGGTTGGGGTGTGGGTGCGGGTGTGGGACACACTGTGGCTGTTGCGTGATGTGATGTATGTGGGTTGTGCTCCAGCCAAAATGGTGTGTTTCGGACGTTCCCGTCCAGCAAGTCGGCAACCTGCAATTCATGTACGCGGGTTGAGCAAATCCCCTTCGCCGTTTGTCGCTCCACGCTGCTCACATGGCAGCACGGCTGGTCTGTTGCACACAGACGACCCGCGTTTCCGCCCGTGGTATGTGCTGGCTGCCACCCCCCAACCAAAGGACGTCGTCATCGTGATCGACTCTTCCGGTTCCATGTCGTGGTACAACCGTATGGCGAAAGCCAAGGTGAGTGCTTGTTGGTGTGTGCTCGCCGACGCGACGGCAACTGTGTGGAATCTTGCCGCTGGTGGTGGGATCATCGTGGGTGACACGCGCAGCACGAACACATGTGAGGCCTTACACGATGCTGTGTACCATCCGTCAGGAAGCGGCACGCGTGGTCCTGGACACTCTGAACCCCAACGACTACGTGAACGTGGTGGACTTTGATAGTCGGTCCCGCACAAATTATGTGCCACCGTGTTTCTCATCAACTATGGCCAAAGCGACACCGCGGAACCGAAGGATCCTCATCGACTTTATTGCGAACAACGTGCGTGAGGAAGGCGGTACCTACTACGGCGATGCGCTGAGTCGTGCCTACGGTTTGCTGAAGCAAGGGCAATCAGCTGGCCAGACAGCAGGTGCGCAGACCTGCCGCTGCTCGGGATAGGTTGTTGGTTGGGAGTTGTGAAGAAGGTGATGTCCGTCGTGCATCCGTTCGGGTGGTGTTCGTGTGTTGACTTGCCCAGGTGGCGACCGCACCATCCTGTTCCTGACGGACGGACAACCTTCGGACTCGACGTCCTCGATTATGTCCACCATCCGGAATGAGTATGCGTCTCAGCCAGATGTTACACTGCTCACCTTTGGCTTCGGTGACGGGCTAAGCTCGACTGACTTTCAACGGTTGCAGGTATCTGGGCTGTGTGTCCAACCATACAATGTCCTGTGATCACCGCGTACGTGTTGTGTGGCTTCTTTGTTTCTTTCAGGACATGGCTGACATCACCAGTGGAACTGCCACTCGAATCCCCGACTCTGGTGACTTGCGGTTCGTTTTGTGCTGTGGGTGTTGCGATTTTGTATGCGAGTAACGACCTCCTTCGTACATGCGCGGTGCTGTGTGTAATGGTGCAGAACGGCGCTTGGTGGCTACTATGACTTCTTCTCGGTTCCAAACCCATCCCAGGTCAGTTGATTTGCCACGCGTCTCCTGCTCTGCTGGGTCAACGTGCAGGTTCAGCGTTAGCGCTGACCATGCTGCATCGCACACAAAACCGAGTGCAGGCACCTGTGTTTACTGCACCGTATTGGGACGCTTCTGGACTCGGGCTGGTCGTAACAGCAGCCCTACCTGTGAGTTACAACTTTCCGTTCCTTCTTGTTGGTTGCAGAGGCGTCTCACACTCTCGATACGGATGGTGTTCGCGGCATGTGCAGGTTTACGAAGGCACCACCCTGCGAGGTGTTGTTGGGGTCGACTTAACGCTGTCAGATCTTGTGTCACAAGTACAGTTCTTTCAGGGTGGCGAATACAGCTTTTCCTTCGTCACAGACGATGCCGGACGCACCCTGACGCATCCTCTCCTGCCCGCACCCACGGAGTCGTCGGTTCGTTATGATGTGCATATTTATTGCCTGCGTGCGTGTGTTGCGTATGGATGCACGTCTCTTGGTTGTTGTGTGTGTGGCAGGCATTTGTTCGTTGTGTCATTCCTTGTGTTTCACGTCTAATGGGGATTGCATTGTCTGCAGGCGAATGCAATCGTGGTTGACATTGGACTGTTGGAGTCTGACCCTGACTTCAAAGCGAACATCCGCACCCCAATGCTTGCAGGTCAAACTGGCAACTACACCTTGCAGGTACCGTGCAATTGTATGTGTTGCTGGTGTGCCAATTGCTCAATCACGTGTGGTGTCAACTATAGCTGAAGCGTGCGATGTCACGCGGAGACGCGGCAACGGAAGGAGTGGCAGTGAAGCAGTTGCTGTTCACAGTGTGGTTCGTTGTTGCGCCGTTCGAACTTCAGAGTGATTGATCCAGCCAGGCAAATGTGCCTAACCAGCATACGTGTACCTGTTGCGCTGCCTGTGACCAGGTATGGTTCCATTTCCAACGCCAACCTACGGGTGGGCATGGCGATTGCGCACACAGACATGGCACAGCTAACGCTCGCAGGTCCTTTCTTGTCGTCCGAAGCACGTGCCGCAGCGACATACCATCGCATTGATGTGCAGGTGTGTCAAACACGCATCGTGGAGCGTGCTTATGCGCACCAGTGATTCCCTCACACACCTTTCGTGTACCTACAGTCGCTGTCAACCTGCAACCAAGCTGGTGTCGCCGCATGGAAAGGTTCTGCCACATTCAAAATTTCACCGTCGGCATTCGTTGACCCCTCTGAGTGCGTGCAAGCGTTGCCACCCTCTCTGATGTGCGCGAGTCACGCAGGCTGACTGCCTGTGACTTCCGATCTGATTGTCATCATCACCAGCTATTTGGATGCTTCCGAAGACGCAAGCTTGGTTTCTGGATGGAACAAGTACGCTTGTCATGCGGTGTGTGTACATGGGACAGCAGCACAATGACGGTTGCTTGGTGGTGCCTGCCAGTTGGGTGAAGGGGTCTACTCAATTCACTCCCATGCCGCTGTTGAATGCGGAGTTGTTGCGCCGTGACATCATTGCTTCGAACGCCATCGGCATGTTCTGGCTGAACGCACCAACGGACTCTGTCGTCTGGAGGTACGGCACTGCTTGGTTGTTTGAGTAAGCAATGTTGCAGCATCTGACTGCGTGTTCGTGCGCTGTGGACGACCCCATCGCTGCTTGCCCCAGGTACATTGGTGAGTCGTGCTGTTGGTTGTGTTGACGTACACTTGCTGTGTCAGCTCACTGGCTGAAACAACAGGGACGAATCAAGGAACGTTCCGCATGTTTCCAGGAGCCATTATGAAGCGGCAGTACGACCCCACCATTCGGTATGTGGGCATGGTGTCGCTGATCGCGTGGCTATTGTGCTGGACACGACATGTGACGTGGCTGCCCCTGTTTGCTGTTGGTGCGAATATCGTTTCCTCGCTTTTCTTTGCCAGACCCTGGTTTGCTCGTGCTGTCGCAAACAAGGTCCGCGCCTCTGGTCGTTCGCTCGTGCCGTGATACGCGAAAGTCACTGACACTGTTTGTTCACTTGCGCGGTTTGTTTGTGGGTTGGCGGGGTGGCTGGCTTGCTCATGATCAGGGAGCACTCTCCATCAGCACGCCGTACTTGGACGCTGGCGGTGCTGGCGTGGTTGTGACGATGAGCAAGATCGTGTACAGTGGGTCAGCACCCCACCAAGAGGATGATCAATTTGTGGCTGTGGCCGGCATGGATTTCGTGCTGGGGAAGTTCTACTCCATGATAAAAACGTACACTGGCTGTGTAGATGGCTTACTTGACGCCAACAATCGCCAGGTGACTTGCTTTGTCATGGACGAAAGCGGGTGCGTGACTTGGAGGCATGGTGCATGCTTGTTTGCGCTTGTGCATGTGTATGGTATCTCACGCAGACGTTGTTTGTTCCCAGCTACGTTGTTGTCCACCCCAAGTTCTTCACACAACAGTTGTACGTGCGATACTTTTCGGCTAGTGGCGCCGTTCGGCAACCACGCGCTTGCTTGTGCAGCTTCTCACTCCCGTTTGTAACTGGGCAGCTCGGCCAACGCGCTGGCTTCTGTGTTTGTGGGTGAGCTCTACCCCCGCCTTGCGGAAGAAATGGTAAACAAAGCCAACCCTGTCCTCAACCAGCAACGTTGCAACGAGTGGGAAGACATCCGCACGAACCTGTTTTACACCTCCAAGACGCGCCAAGTGGATGGGCTGGTGGGCACCCTGGGTTTGTGCTCGTCTCAATTCGCTCTGTCGACCATCCCAGGTACCAACGTGTACTTGGTTGCTGTCGCGGAACAGCCATGCATCGTACGTAGAACTGGCGAAGCCTTTTGCATGGTTGTTTGTGGTGGGTACGTGCCGTCACCCTTCCCCGCGTTGTCCCGCCCTTTCAGGCCATCTCCAACTGCCAATGCGGCCAAGACAGCTACCCGTACCCTGCTATTTCCCCCTGCCAATGCCCTGGCTCTGCGACCCTTGGGTTTGACACTTGTGCCGCAGAGTTTGAGTTCTCCGGAGAGGAAGCCTCTGACCCGTCTTGCCCACCGCCTGTGGTGCAACGCCAGTTGCAAGTAAACGACCAGTTGCTCAGTGTGAACGGCTTGCAGTCCTGCTTCGGCGTACAGTGCGAAGCGAAAACCCAGTTCTTGGACTGCATCCAGAATGTGGGCTGTGACTTTTGTGAGTTTGATGAGGACGGGAGCGAACTGCCTGTGTCGGAGTGGCATTGCAAGACAGGGGCCTGCTCGTACGGTTCATGGGCTGTGGGCACAAACGAAGCAGTCGGTTCAAACGGGGCCCAGGGTTTGTGGAGCCGACGTTCGGGCGCTGCTGCGTTGTGCATGGGCATGGTCGTGTCTCTGGTGCTTGGCTTCTTTTAGGCTGGAATCGCGTGCGCACGCGATTCCAAATACACTCGCTACGGCACGCTGCGTGCCGTAGCGAGTGTATTTGGGGCGATGGATCAATGTAAAACATTGACTCAGAAGTCCCACACGGTGGATCACCTCAGTAAGCTAGAGCACCACAGGCGTGAGTCACGCCGCGTGAGGGGGGATTGATTCAATATGCCTCTAGTGCCATGCTTGGTTCGAGGAGTCAGTATTGCTGACGCAGTCATGGGCCATGGCGTTGCACTGTTGTAAGGCGTGTGTGCTATATAATATCATACAGCTTGTATGTACAGTGTACACTGTGTGCAAGGCGCCCGTTGTCCGTTTCCTCTCGCCTGTGGCGGGCAAACGGCTGATGCGTCATTTGCTGCTATGTGCTTGTTCGCAGGTGACCCTGGTGTGCAGTGATGCACACTGAGTCACTGACAGTGTGTGCTGCCCCACCGGGCGAGTCGATATGAACTAGTCGGGGTCCCGACTCGGGGACGCTGACTCAGGACGCATTGTTGTGGTAGTTTTGCAAATGTGAGTTGACGGCGAGCAGGAGTCCGGACTCCTGCCTGCAGGAGCTGACTCCACAGTTCTCCTGTGTGCTGGCGCACACGAAGCAGTATTCCAGCCACCTAAGTCAGTGCCTAGTGGGTCGTATTGTTGCCAACCGAAGGTGGTGAAAGCTTCACCGCGAAGCGCCATCAACTGGCGACCCTGACTGTCAGGGACTGACTGTTGCCAACTTGCCACACACTGTGGCACACAGTGACTCAGTGAGCATGGGTCGTTGGCGCACAACTCGCAAGCGCAAGCGGTGTCGCAGCAAAGCAAGCAAACAACCTGCGATGTGTTCTTGTCCTGCTGCTCTCAGTCGTCGTCCTCATGTTGATGGCGGTATGGTCCCATGTGCTGAGCAAACTGAACAAACTTGCAACCAAAGACGCAGTAACAAGCGACGTGTACGTGGTCCACGTAACGTGGGCATCCACATGGGTGCGTGTTTGGTGACTTTAGTCACTCACATTTGCATGGTTGATGATACAACGTACTCATGCTGGTGCCGGTGCTGGTGCCGGTGCTGGTGCCGGTGCTGGTGCAGGTGCCGGTCAGGGTTAGGGATCTACTCGTCATTAGAGTTAGCGTTGGGGTGGGCAAGGCGCCAGGCGCTACAGCCTCTGCGTCGGCCCCACATCAAAAAAAGAAAAAA
>Ga0213833_1000515_pt1 | contig 38610 bp, 43 predicted proteins | sample SWATP21_FD_160575 | JGI IMG/M metagenome (GOLD analysis project Ga0213833, IMG submission 160575) | Coastal seawater microbial communities from Marineland, Florida, United States - SWA TP2 #1 | ecosystem: Environmental > Aquatic > Marine > Coastal | place: USA: Florida | collected 2016-08-14 | reverse complement strand
CTGGTGCTGGTGCTGGTGCTGGTGCTGGTGCTGGTGCTGGCGCTGGTGCTGGTGCTGGTGCTGGTGCTGGTGCTGGTGCAGGTGCTGGTGCTGTCGTCAATCGTGGCCCTGGAAGTGGTGGACTACCCAGCGTGGACGAGTTTTCGTATGACACGTTTGACCAAGAGGAGGGCAGCATCCTGGATGTTGACCCCTACTCCCATTTTGACGGCCATGTGTCATCATCGCCACAAGATGCACCGACTGCCACACCTACTATTGCTGCAGACACCCGCAGCTTTTCTGTCACAAGCACAGTTTCTGGTGACACCCCCTCTGCCTGTGGCGACAATGACCAGACCTCTGCTCCTCGTCAACGTTCTGTAGCGTACCGCTGGAACACACAACTTCAACAAGCTCTCGACCTGCCATATGATGCTCCGGAGCAGCGATTGGCACGCGTTTTGTGTTTGCGCCGCGTGTTGAAGAAATTCATCGGTGCGTTGCTCAGTCAGTTGCTTCATGGTATGGTGGGGTGGCGAGCTTTTACTTTCGCGGACTGTTGCGCAGAGAGTGCACAGAGAACTGCACAGGTGTTGGTTGATGACTTGCACAAGCCTGCGCATTCGCGTCGCATTCAACCTGTCAAGACTGGTGGTATTGCGGGGGGTGAGGTACGGGAGCTGTGTGTTGTGTTGCAGCAGCGAACTTACGTGCCAGTGTGTGTCAGAAATATCTCTGCGATGGCATTTTTTTCAAGTTTGCTCGGGATATTCACGGGATTTATGGCGGGGATGAGTTTGCAATGAAGGCAGCCTCACTAGAGGTGTCAAACTTCCGGCAGTACGACAACACTTGTAGCCGTGGGTGTGCCTTTGGTGTCGTCCTGGCGTTGAAGTGTGTCGGATGGCTCCAGATTCCTGTTTCTGAACCACCGCTCCCTTCGCGTTCCAGCAGTAGCGCTGCTGAACTACAAGGGTGTGTGCCAGCAGGCGTTCACGGCACACCATGTGTATGTGTGTGACACCACCTCGCGTGTTTGCAGGTTTCCGAGTGATGGCGTCGTCTCAGCTTCCACTTTCCTCGAATTCGCTGGTTTATGGTTCTCAAGATCAGGTGGGTTGACCTTCGCCATACTAAGCGCCGTCTTTCGAACGTTCCCTTGACACCCAGTCCAGGCGCGCACAGTTTTCCCTGGTACTGCTGATGTGTGTAGAATCATGGATGAAGCAGCACACAGACTCAATCTGAAGAAGCATGTTGTCGGGTGCGTTGTTCAGTGGGATGGTAGGATTGGCATGCACTCACCAGCACTGAGCAGATATGGGCCGAGGCGATGTGCGCTTTCAACATGTGTGGACATTGAGGTAGATAAAACTGCCTTGCGTGGAAACACATTTGTGACATGGTCTGACACAATGGCATGGTTCAGGTGCATCGAGGGAGTGATGGTCGCCTGTATGTCCTGGACACAGGTGCGAACAAGGACGATATCGTGCATGCTCACCCACAAAGAGCGCTGCGCAACTGACACGCATCGTGCACAACCCGTCTTTCACCTTTCCCTTGTCTGGCATGTGTGTGTTGGCGGTTCCAGCTCGAGTTATGCCGGCAGAAGCTCCTGGTCAGACACTGTCGGCGTTCGTCATCCCATCAAATGGCTCTGCCGGTGTATTCGTGGTGGACGTGGAGCGTCAGAACGTGGACGGGCAATGCAAACTGCTGATTGGCCACGACAATCTGCGTCGACTCGCTGTGCCGGGTGCCTCAATGTTGTGTTGTGTGGCCGAAGATGACTCAGCCAGCCGGTTGGAGCCAAACGCACGTGCTACGGCCTTTTGTGGAACAACAGTGCGTAGCTGCGTTTGTCGTCAGTGTTACGCATCGTGAACGTCTGCTTTAACGAAGCTGTGTGTGGCCCACACAGGTGTATGGCGCCGCTGTGGTGGTGTACGGAGAAAAAGCGCAGCATTTGTAAGTTCGGAGGGGTTGATGTGAAGTGTGCAAACATGCAAACCACCTGACTGTGCACCCGCCGCTTCACTGTGAAGGTATCATTGTCTACGGCCGGAACTTGTAAAGTCCTGGGAGAAGCCGTTGTCAAGCGACGCATTTAGCTTTTTTGGGCGGCACAACGCCACTGTTCACAACGCTGAGGTTGGTCGCGGAAGGGTTGCGTGTGCTGCTGTTCTGTGCACCAAGTATCACACGTTGCTGTCTCAGGTTCGACAAGCATCACAGCATTTGCTTCACACTCGCATCCCGGTTCTCGCAGAACGCATGGTTATGTCAAGGTGTGGCAACAGGAAGACCTGTGTTTTTTGCCGGGTCATCTTGCCTGCCATAGGTGTGTGGTGACTCTTCATCAAGCTTGTTGTACTCAGAACGGTGATCACCCACCCCAAGCAGCTTTCAGCAATTCTGCATGATGAGGGGGCCAATGTCAGGTACAGCATTGCTCTCTGGCGTTCTGCCTGGAGCACTCCAGTGCTCGTGGACCAACTGTGTGTTGCTGTTTGTACTTCCTTGAAAGACACCTTGGCGCTCTCCGCGCGCAAGTGCTCGTAACCCGAGCCCACCGTATCGCCAGCCAAGACCGCGCATCCGCGAATCTCCTCACGGAAATGGTGTCACGTGCTGCAAAGTGGATGCTCATGGCGCGGTTTCGTTCACCAGAGAGACCTGGGGCCGCTGCTGTTGATTCCACCACGCCAGCTGAACTCGCGACGTTGCTTGAGGTGTTCCCGCACTTACCCGCCAGCATGGTGCGGCAAAGTCTGCTCATGTATGACAACGATGTCACCCGGGCTGCGGCACACCTGTCCACCCAAGGTGGCTCAGACCCAGGCGATCCGCACCTGCGATCCGTGTGTGATGGTCTCAATGAGGTCCTACGTGGCCGCGAGAGCACCTTTTGGCGGGTGTTGGTGAGACTATGCCTTCGCACCAAGTTTGGGTCGCATGTCCCTGCGTTGTCCTCTGAAGAAGCCGCGGTGGTGCGTGCTTACAGCTTGCGTGCGGTGAGCGGCATCAGACTCACACTGCGCCATCGTGTGGACTGTGGTGCGTTTCAGAGCTACGACTTGCACTCGGCGATCAGCATGCCCATCCTTGTGCAGTCTCTTTTCTCTCAACTTGGCGTGCAGACCTCCCCACTTTGGCTTGCCCAAGTGCAGGCACGGTCCACGGAGGTAGGTGCTTTCGCCGTGCCACACAACTCGCGTGCAGCTGTCAATGTTGAATCACCACTCACTCATGAAACCTGCTGCACCAGGGTATCATTGTCAGTGAACATGACATCGAAGCTCTCACTGTGCGATCCCAACCAATGCTGGTACTGTACGGTGCGTTGTGAGGCAATGGACGTCGTCCTAACAGCGGCATTGTGACAGACGGATTCAGACATCCTCTCACGATTGAAGCACATTGCTGGTATTGGAGTTACAACACCATCTCCTGTTCAGTACGTATTGCTTGCACGGAGTACCGAGTTGGCATTGCGTTCATTCGGTCTCGAGCTTGGTGATTGGCTGTTTGGAATAGAGTATGACGACACTGGGTGGGTTCATGGTGTGTCACAGATCCGTCCCTGCTTTCGACACGTCTCCGACATGGACATCGTCACCGATACGCTTGTCGGCCGATGGACGAACTGCGAGCATGGTGTCTTTGGGGGACTGGACAACAACCCAGCAAGCGCGAGTAGCTGTGGTACCATGGTGCTTTCGCACTCATGGTTCTGCACGCCCGTGTGGTGTTGAGTTTTTAATCCACCCAGAAACAGACGACGGTGTTCTGCATGTTGGGTTCTGTTCACGGCCTTTCGAGCTGCTCTCTCACTCGGGGGACCCTAGTCATGAATCGTTCCGTGTGCTGCGTTTGACCAGCTCGGCGCACGTGATTGGATCGCATGTGACCTCCGTTAAGCAGGCAGGATATATGCGAGGTAATGTGCAGCGTCTGATGTTTGTGGACGATACTGTTGTGCTTGACGCGTAAGCCTTCCACCACACCAGGCAAGGAGCATCGAGTCCAACTGCAGTATCTTCCACGCCGTGATGTGATAGAGTGTATGGTGAATGGTAACTTGATTGCGACAATGGATGAAGGCCCTTGTCCTGCAACCACATGGTATCCATGTGTATCTTGGAGTGGTTGTGGCTTTGGGTCTGTTTCACTACTGCACCTGCACGGTATGTTGTGTTGTGCGTGCGCACGTATCGCTCCATGAAATTTACAGCAGCTGGCTGCCGATAGGCATGTCGTTTGTGCAAGACCAGCCGATTCCAAGCCAACCATCCTCCTCAACACAAGCAGCGTAGGTCGGGAGTGTTGCACTTGCTTCCATGTGTGTGTGACAAGGTTCGTCCGGGCATGGGTTCCAGACTGTGCGCACATATCAACGACGTGTTTGGTGAGACCTCTTTCGAGCACGTAGACTCACGTCTTGACCTGGCAACTCAACTTTGCGGCGCTTCGAATTGGACTCGTGCTGGGGAAGTGCTGCGTGAAGCTCTGCGGTGCTACGGATGGACATTTGACGGAGGCGCCCCACCTCCAGCTTTTGCGCACGTGTCGGTGCTGTCAAAGTGCTTGTCTGCCCTTGCTAGCCTGTTTTCTGCACATGGTCGTTTGCGACTGGCCAGAGAGTGCCTTGAGGAGGCTGTTTCAGTTTGGAGGTACACGTTTGTTCCGCTCTCAGCTGTAGCATGTCCGTGGAGAACTGACCCGCTCTTGACTTGCCTTTTGCAGAGACGCTGGCGGTGGGACGTTGCGTCATCCCCACACACTGGTGGTTGTCGACAAGCTCGTGGGGGTTCTGCGTCATCTGAACTTGAACGAGGCTGCTGTTCCACTTGCCGCAGGTGCGATCGTTTGGACGTGGCTGTGACTGTGTTTCGCAAAGCTGACCACCGCTGCTGTGTGCAGAGTGGTACAACCTGTACCTTTCCCATCCTTGCCCTAATCACTTCTTTGACAAGGTGCATGATGCCGCAGTAGCTGTGCAAGCGAAAAGCCCGACCGTTTGTGGTTGACACATCGTTGCATGTTGACTCCACGACGTGCAGAATATCATGAACAAGGTGTTCGGCGCAGCGATTCCCCACTGCGTTGTTCTGCTGCATGAACAGAACACGAGACTACTGAAACGGTGCGTGCACAGCTTCCACGTCAGACCTGGACAATGATAACACAGTTGGCTGTGTGTTGGTGGTGTTTTGGCAAATGCCAGTACAAGCATGAAGGCGCCATCGGACGTATTTGCAGCAGAATCCAGATCTGCTGCTTGGTATCGCCTCGTCGCTGTTCTGCCTGCATTGGACATCCAAGTCGTTGTTTCAGACAGACTGCACGACCAGCTTCGGCAGTGCTTCATTCTGCTGGACAGCGACACATGGTCAGAGGACCGTAGCACTGGCGACGACTTGGTGTGTCGACCCGAGTTCAGGGTTCCAGGCACAGTTATCACGTGGGGTTCCAACTCCCAGGAGGTTGTACTGCCTCAGCGCTCTGCGCCATGGGTACCCATGCACATCGACCATACTCACTCGCAGCTGCCTGACCCGAACGATGACCCTGTTGTGGATATCGATGCGTCAATGAAGATTTTCGTGGCCGCGACGTCGTCGGGCAAGGTGTATTCATGGAGCCACGATCATGCTGCACCGAAGGACGAGTTTGGTCTGGTGGGTACACGGATCACCGCAGCAGGCAGTGGTCCCGAGTTTGAACCTGAATACTTGTTGTGCGCAGGGCTTTCGTTGTGTCGAGCACTCCTCCCCCGTTATGCACATCGCCTTCCCGCAACAACTTACCCTTCCCACACGCATCATGCAAGTGGCGTGCGGCTATGACTTCACTTTGCTCCTTGGCGTGGTAAGGACAACATGGCATGCAGTGGGTGCAAGAGGTGAAAAACCAAACCACTAACCTGTGTGGGCGTGTTGGACACAGCATGGCCGTGTGTTCTCCTTTGGTCGTGGCAGCTTTGCTCTTGGTCATGGAGACACGTCTGCCAGGGAGACAGCAAGAGCTATTGTGGGCCTGTCAAAGCGTACCTCTTTCATTGCGGCCGGGTGCGTCTGTGTTGGTTTGCATATTGTTGCTGACTGAAAACGCGGACTTTCTAAGCGAATGTGTCATTCGTGGCCATGCGACTGTGTGCGGCTGTCTATCGAACAGGAAACATCACTCTGTGGCTATTGCCCAAGATGGAACTGCTTTCAGCTGGGGTGCCAACAAAAAGGGCCAATGTGGAACCGGCGCCAGCGAAGACGTCGTGAAGGTGCGCGTGTCTGCTGATAGCGAAAGTGCACGTTTGGTGAAAAGGCTTGCAACGGCTACAGACCCCGACCAAGATGTACCTGGCCTGTCGCGTATTCAGCGCAACGGCTTGTGCGGAACTCACTGTGCTGATTTCGCGTGAGGTGCGTAACCACGTACATCCATGAGTACATGAGTGTCCTCACTCATTTGTTTGTGTGACGGGTGGTGGTGGCGTTGTGCAGGGCTATGCTTTGACGTGTGGTGACCTGCACTTCTGCACTGACTTCGTGCAAGACATAAAAGTTCGCATTCCACGGCTACTTCTTCCAACATTGAGAGACAGAAGGAGACATAGTGTCTCCGAGTGTGCTCGTGCATGTGCGTACCAGACCGCCACGCCCCCGTCTCATCGCCTCATGCACCGTGTTTGGTGTTGCCTCAGGTCTCGTTGCAGTTTCCACCCGCTTCATCCACGTTGATGTTAGCTACCAGTTAATCCTTGCTGTCGACTCCAACAAGCGCTTGTACAGTGCAGCCACATCGAGCATCGACTTGGTTGGTGTGGATGACTTTCTCACACAACGTGTGGGGCTCCAGCTCGTTCCATCCATGGAGGTGGGGTGATGATTACGTTGTGCCACCACCTCAACACCATGGTCGTTGGCTCACTGTGTGCTTGTGGATGGTGCAGGGTAAAAGGGTAACTTCCGCCTGGACAGCGCTCAATGCGGGATATGCTGTGACGGAGCGACGTGTGTGCGTACCTTCATGCAGTGGGTGGACGTCGTGCAACCTGCGGAGGTACATCACACTTGCTGCCGTGGTGCAGATACGTGTGGGGTCGTGGAGCTCCAATTGGAACGATGCCGCATCTCATGGAGAAGTTGCGTGTTCGAAGTGATGTCGACCTGATGTCATCTCGGCAGAGACCAGTGCCAATTGCGAGACTGGAGGTGCGTTCGTGAAAAAGCCACATCAAGCTGCGGCAAAGTAACCGCTGGGTCCTTTGGTTCGTCGTTTGGTGCACCCAGGGCACTACCATCTGTAAAGTGGCTTCCAAGGATGCGAGCACCATGTACGCAGAGCGAAACGACACCGTTGCTATCAGTTGTTTGGGTTGCTGACTGATTTTCTTTCCGTGTGTTCCAGGTATCCTGTTGTTGCGATCACATGTTCTCCACGCCAGCCTCGCACTCGAATGGCTCCACCACCCGCAACGCTCCGGTCACGCCCAGAATTTTGCGTTTCGCCATCCGCTGCGCGTCCTGGCGACATGATTACATTGGCCTGGACAATGCCGACGTTCACAAACACAGATTGCATCGTGTGCTATGCGTCTGCAGAAGTTACTAGCCGCCCTGTGGAGGTTTGGGAAACACGTGGTTTGCCCCAAGGAGAAGCGTCGTTCAGGTGTCCTGGAATCTTGGGGCACTTGCACTTCCGTTATCTATTTGGATGCTCCAGTTCTGTTGGCCCTTCTCGAATGGTGCGTACAGTTTGCACGTATCACGCGCCAAGTGGCAGTTTCTTTTTCTTGGCTGTGCAGCCTCAACACGTGTCAATACAGAACCGGCACCCGCTGTTTCTTGTCCAAAGCGTCGAGGTGAAGCCGTTCGCGCAGCCCCCACTCAGAATTGTCCCAACAGCCGATCCTCTCCCGACAGTAGCTGTGGAATCCGAAACTCACCCATACGTGGTCGTTGCACCACCAAGATTCGGCGTACGTGGTGCGGTGTCCCGCTTGGAGAAGGGCGTGTACGGGCGCATGGGAGTCTCGCTGATCATCCCGTCTTGCATCAGATGCTCGTGTCCCGGGCTGATGGGCGCAAGTTCGAATGCAATCTGTACTGCCGGCCTTCTTCCTGTGATGCGGTTGAGTACCTTCCCATCGGTTTGCGCTCGGACTCTGCAAACAGCATGTCCAGTCCTGACAGGTTGGTTTCGCTCCTGTGTTGCTGCGATTGTGTTGTGGCATGATGTATTGTGTTGTGTGTTTTCACCACTCTGCTCTGTCACTGCGACAGAGCTGTCCTTTCATCCCGAAACGAACATGACCCTCACACACAAGTTCGACTGGATGCTCCAACGCAATGCGGTCTCTACGTGGTTGCGTACTCTTCGCCTTCTCCATTTTCTGTCTTGGTGCGTACATGATAAGTTGCTACAGTTACCAACCAGAGCTCACTGTGGTTGCTTCCTCTCAGACGTCGTACCTTGCGGCGCAAGGCCTGAACGTACTCGGACTTGCGAACAAGACCGTCCTGGTCCACTGCATTCAACATTTCCGAGTTTCTGTATCCCGGCAGGTTGGAATGATTTGCCGTTTGTGGTCTGTTCTGCTCGTTCACACTGTTGGTGGCACGCAGGTGGTACAAGTGACGTGGACTGGTTCGCATAATGGGCTTGGCGATCGCATTTCACTGCGAATGGGGCATGTTCACATGGAGAAGGTGGGTGCTGGGGTTGCTGTGTGTTTGGTGCGGTGTTCTGAGTGTAATTCTGGGTTTGGTTGGGTGGCGGCTCGTTCTGTTGGAGCAGGCTATCGCAGTTGGCGCAGATTCCGTATCTTTCGACCTGCCCCAGTCCCGAGTCGGGCGCGACATGTCCACTGTGTTCGCGCACTACGTTGTTGACGTGGCCTACGCCAGGGCTGCCCTCTTGCAGCACCATCCTGAAATGCCTGTGCCAGAAGTCGACGATACAATCGCCCTGGCTACCGCGGCAATCAGCATCCCTCGAGGGCTGGCGTGACAAGCAGCGTGTTGGTGTCACATGTGGGGTGCGGAGCTATTTCTCCCGCAAAAATACTTTTGTAAAACTTGTTGCTGCCACGACACAATTGCGTCAGATACAAATCTTTCCGTGTGATCTGACTGGTGCTTGGTTTGCGGCCGTGGTAGTTTGGTTGCAACGTGTCGCAGCCCACCATCCCGCATCAGGATACCCCATCTCCGCATCCCCCCCCCCTGGTGTCGTCACGTTGCTGTCGCCCCCTGTTTGTTGCCGCGTTTCCTCTGTCGAACAAAAGACGAAACAAGGTGTGTTGTTGCAGATCCAGTTTCCTGGAGCGTGTGGATGGCGCCTGCATGAAAATCGTGGTGCATGCCCGCCTGCGTGGGGTGCACTGTGCACATCGTTCACTGACTGTCCATACTGACTCCGGACCGTGGTGGTGTGATCGGTGCCCACCTGTGCGTTCGTTATGGTGCCAGGCCCCCGGACGTGCCAAGAACAGAGCCTGCAACGAGCATGATCACGGCACTTCGCACGAAGAGCGCCGCAATGTTGCGTCAACCAGCGTGCCGAGTGCTCGGCGCTCTTCGCACCGTCCCAGCGACCGTGGCGGCTTCCGCGCCAGTCGGAAGCACCCATGTGCCCCTGCTACACCGGTTTGCCACGTCAGCTGCTGGAAGCACAAACTTGGAGCACGGGTTCCCAACGCCTGGACCACAGAGTCCGAACGGGCAGCAGGTGATGAACAAGGCTTTCTTTCTCGACAACGCCACTTGGAAAGCCGCACGCGAAGAAGGCAGCTACGACTACGTGGTAATTGGAACTGGTCCTTGCTCCTACGCTTTTGCTGACCGAGTGCTGAGCAACAACGCTTCTGCGCGCATCCTGATGCTGGAGCGTGGGCCCTTCTTTCTGCCCGAGCACTTCCAGAACCTTCCGTTGCCCATGAAGGACACCCTTGGTTTGGGAGGGTTGTCCGAGACGTTTCCCTGGACGCTGTCCAAGCGCACAGCTCGGCCACCTCCGGGGCAGTCCATCACGTGGATGCACGGGCAAGTGCCATACTTTGGTGGCCGTTCCACTCTCTGGTCGTCGTGGTGCCCCCGCCCCACACGGGAAGAAATGAGCGGCTGGCCAGAGGAGGTGGTGGACACGGCGTTCGAGTACTTCGAAAGCGCCGAGAAGCTGCTCGAGGTGAAATCAGCGGACGACATCGAGCTGCCAGGTCGCACGTGGCAACGTGGAGAGCCACCTGTGTACGGCAAGATGCAGCACGTGTTCACGAAGATGTTGCAGGAGAACCTGTGCTCCGACGTGCCTTCGGCTACACGCTCCATCCCGGCACCTCTGGCTGTGGGAGGAGGCGACTTGGCGCGAGTCATTGACTTTGACAAGTACAGCAACGTGGGTCCCCTTCTGCAACTTGTTGAAAACCAGAAGGCGAAAGCCAAGCTTGACGATGCAGCAGCCACACTCGATATCGCGACGGAGTGTTGTGTCGAGCGGATTGTCGAGCAAGACGGCTCTGCTGTGGGCCTTCAAACGAGCCGAGGAGTGGTGAGCCTTGGTGATGCGAAGCTGGTGCTCGGCATGGGAGCCCTTCCCCCGGCGACGCTCTTGCAGTCGTCCTTTGGTGACAAACTGCCGCGTGTGGGTTCACGCTTCACCGCCCACTTCATCAGCGCCATCGTTGGGCGGGTTCCGCGCAGCGCCTTCAACTTCGACGGCGGGATGGAGGAGCTTGAGATTGGGGCGCACTACGTGGCTGGTGAGACGCCAGATGGGTTGCAGTACCACATCCAACTGTCGTCGTTGTCTGACACAGACCCCGCCGCCAACGCCGCCCTCGCCACTAGGTACGCCCCGGATGTGGTGGCAACGGCCTCTCCTGCTCAGCTGGCCGACTCGTCAGACTACGTCGTGTTTGTGGCCGCGACGCTGGGTGAGATTGCCCATGACAACCCTGACAACTGGTTCCGTGCCAACACAAGCGACAAGGACCCCACCACGGCGTCGCTTCTGCAGATTGTGGAAAGCGACACCGACCGCCGTGTGTGGGACACCATGGATGAAGGGACGTACCAAGTCTTGGAGAAGGTTCTGTCTCCAGGTGGCGCGGGTGAGGTTGAGTACTGGCACGGCGCTCCGGATGAGGGAACCTGGAAGTCCGAGCGGCCGCCACAGAAGCAAATTCGCGTGGGTGGATTGGTGCATGAGGGGTCAACGCTGTACATTGGCAAGGAGGACGATGCACCAGTTGATCTGGACTACAAGCCGCGAGGCGTCGACAACGTGTACATCACTGGAGCTGGGTTGTGGCCTCGCAGCGGGTCGTGGAATCCTACCATGACCATGGTTGGGCTTGCCCAGCACTTGGCAGACAAGTTGGAAGGCGCCAACGAGTAGTTAGATGCAACTGTGTTCCAGTCGTGACTGCCCACTAGTTTGTTATGGGTCCACACCCACCGACGTAACAACTGAATAGCATTAACGCCTCTTCTTCTTCTTCTTGTTCTTCTTCTTCGTACGCGAAGAGTGCTTGTGAGCTGCATTACGTCTGGCACTGGGGTGTAGTTCAGCACTTGGACTAGCTTCATCAGACGAACGCGCATGACTGGTGCCTGCTTCAGCATGTTGTGCACGAGCATCCAACTGCCGGAATTCTTCGAGAATGGCCTCAAACTCTGCGTCCACAGTCTCGCTTGGTTTTGGCGTTTTGCTCTGTTTCTTGGTTTCTCGCGCAGGTGCTGGTCTCACCAAACAAACGAGCAACAAAGGTGGATGAGTCACCCCAGCGATACTCAAACGCTATGCATGATCTGCATGATCGTAGTGTACTGCAGCATACCCGAGCGATGGTCTTCAGTCCGCTTAGCTCCGGGTGGAGGAGCGCATTTGCTCTGGGCGGGAGGGGTGGCTGCTACGGACTTCGTCGTTGATGAACCAGATCGAACAGCGCGAATGTACGGGTGGAGCGGAGTTCCAGAGCGGAGTGAGGCAAAGTATGAAGCGGCGTTGTCACGCGCCTGGGTGACAACGGCTCGGGCGAGCCGATCGACTCCTGTTCGGAAAACGTCCGGGTCAATAGCACCGACGGGTTCCTTGCATTCATCTGTTTCTACACCAGTTCGCAACGCGGCAGCGCGTGCATCCACTGCACTGCACAGCTGGTCAAAGTCGTGCTTGACACGGTCAAACAGCGCTCGGTACTGTGGGAAGTATGCGAGGAACTCCGACTGCTCGTTCGCACGCACAACATCCACCATGCCGGCTTGTGTGGCATGTACATGGGTCCGGGCAGGGGACATGTGTGCCAACGCCACGAACTGAGGCACCTTGACTGTCGTACGGGTAAGCCACGGTTGACACACACACATTGCAGTTGCAGCGCTCCCACCTCACCTTTCAGACGATTGAATTCGGCATCGCAAACCACATATCCTTCTGCTTGGGTCCCGCTCAACTTTTGTGCCATGGCTTGCACCTCCTGCAACGATGTCGCCTTGAAACGTGTTGGGACAGCCCAGTTGTAGAGACTGGCGAAGGGCTCAACGTTGTCCTCCAGAAACGTCTCGCGGTTTCGGCACCCAAGCGCCACCAAACGCGTACAGCCATATCGCACCACGACAGGGTTCGAGGGGGAGCATAGTTCAAACATAAAGGTGTACCTGGGGCGGGACGCAAAGTGAGACCCAGGCCGCTGAAACCCGACGTACGTGTAGCAGACGCACCGAGTGTGGCGCTGCGCTGGAAGTTGGCACCCAAGTTCTTCGAACGCACGCCAGAACAGAGTACTAAACGAGACAAACCCCACCGTACCACCAGCAGAGGGACTTCCTCCAGTCCCAACATGCCATTTACCATTGTAATGATACTGCGCGCTCCAGCAGGGTGAGCATCACACGAAGTCACGAGGCTCTCAGCATAGGACGTACCATTATCATGAGTGTGCCGTCGACTTTTTCCTGCACAGAGGCGGTTGACCAGTCCACAGCAGCAGCGTGCTTTTCTCCAGCATTGAAGAATCTATAGAATGGGAACGCAACCACACCCCAGTCGCGGCTGCTGTCGAGAATCAGGCCGCGGCACTCTCGCTGTGAGGAGAGGCATACATGACTGAGGACAAGGCACAACGTCCGTCACATCACGCGCCACCAACCTGAACTGCAACAACATGTGCAGCGCTTCGAAGTTGATTTCTGTGGGTGGGCAGCACACTGGTGTCAGAGGCTGTCACAGATGAGCAGCGGGCACGCATGCACGCACGTGTACTTCCATCCAAACAGATGCGGAAAGCGCTTGTGAGTGCGGTACTTCACGAAGTATCGTTCCTGGACCGCATCAGGTCCTATTTCGCGCAGTGCTTTCTGAACATGAAGCACTTTTCCACACCCCTCCGATTTGGTGCCACCATCCATCGTGTAACACGATTCGTGGCGATCCTTCTGCAGAAAAGAACCCCATGCCCCACAACAGTTTCAAAAATAGTGACTCATTTTTCCACTCGCGTGCCCGTCCCGCACAGCATCACACTTGGTCCGAGGCCCCATTGGTGGTTGTAGTTTCCAGCAGCAACTGGTTGGGGACCACCCACTACCCGGAATATATGTGCACGTGACGTTAGTTGACTTGTTGAGTGCTGTAGTGGGTCTCGCAGTCTCAGCTTGGCGTGTTTTCCGCGTCATGACCCTCGTGCTGACTGGCAGTGAGTGATCCCCTTCACAATGCAGCACGACGGGATCAACAGCACAGGCGTGTGCTTTGACATTGCAGCAGCCCATGTCCATCTTGAGTTTCTTCATGTCTCCACGTCGCTCTACCCGTTGCTCCAGTCCATCGTGCTGCTGCTGTCAGCGCTGGTGTTGTTCACGCGCCTCACAGCTGCCTACCGCGCCGCCTTCCGCAAAACCCAAGGCAACCTCCGCAAGCGCCTGCTGCAACAACCTGAGTCGATGGCGCCAGACATGATGAGCTTGTCGACGCCACCGTTGTCCACTAGCAGCCGAGGCACGGCGTCTGCGGCTGAGCTGGGCTCTGCACCCAGCCCGGCGCCGCCGGAGCCGCTGTCCCACTTCAGCTACGACTCGAGCGCGGAGGGGCTTCGCGCACCCAATTATGCTGCGGTTGGTGCCGACGCACCGCTGCTGAACCCACCCATCTCGTCGCACAGTGACGGGCGGGGGCCACAGACCCCGTCGCGTGTGGCCGGTGGCCGGCGGGGTGGCCGTGGCAGGGCTGTGTGGAACACGTTGGCCACGCGAGGCCGCAGTTTCTTTCGCCGCGCGAAGCAGCGGGATCAGAGGTCGCTGAACAGTTTGCATCATATGGTGATGCCCATGTACTACACGTGCGTTGGTACATACACATACGCGGGTGGGGGCGGATGCGGTGGCGAGTGCATGCAAGTCATTTGTTGGCGAGAATGCTGAGCTCTCTAACTGTTCGTGTTGTGCTGTGGCATTTCGCAGGTTCTCGCAGCTGTTGTGTTTGTTGTTCTTCCTTCAGATCGTGGTGTACTTGCCCGGCAATACGTTGGCTGTCTCACTGCTGCGCTACGGCTCCTTTGCCGTCTCTGCTGCCTTCGATAACTTCATGGTGGCCTTTCTCGTCACACGACGCAAGTGGGTGGCGTTCGTCGCATCCATGGTCTTAGCCACATTGTACGGCGTGTTCGCGGCCATTGTCATCCCGCTCGCGCCCTGCAAGTGGTGCGACTATTATGTGAGCCAAATCCCCGCCACGCGCATGATTGAGTTTCCGTACCTGGCCTTCGGGTGTGCGTACCTACTGCTGGCGCTGTGCGCCCGGTATCAGTGGTCTTTCCGCTGGTTTCCCACCCCCCGTCCGGCGCTACAAGGGTGGGCAGGCATGCTGGCCATATCCTACATATTCGGAGGCGGTGGAATGATGATTCTGAACACGACACCCATTGACCTGGGGTTTTGCCTTGTCGATTTCGGCGTGTTGTGGTACACGTTGGCGTGTACGTGTGGGCTGTCCGTTGTGTACTCTTTCCTGGCCCCTCATGGTTGTGTTTGCCTTGGTGTGCAGACGTTCCCTTGTTGTACAAAACCATGATCAGCGACACGGCGTACTGCAACCAGCAGCAGTACATGCACGTGCTTGCGGGCATGCGTGAGGACACACATGGAACACACGGCAAGTCCGTGGATCCCACTGTTGACCAACTCCAACAGCTGCTCGCCGATCCGTCCGTCAATATTATTCCGTACGTGGCTGTAACAATGTGTGGCAGTTGCCTTTTTTGTTTGGTTATCGATTCTTGCCCCCACCACCACACACGCACACTGATCTCTGCTTGCGCCATGCTTGCTAATTACCTTTTCATGCGTGCCCCAGATATGAGGACATTGAGGTGTTGGGTGTGTTGGGTGCGGGTGCGTCCGGCCATGTGTACTCGGGCACATGGCGTGGGGCACCCGTGGCGGTGAAGCAGCTTGGCGGCAGCGTTCTCAAGACTTCTGAATGGGGCAGCGGCGTGAGTACGCAAGGAAGGAAGCGACTGCTAAGCGTGAACGAGAAGACTAACGCAGGGCCTGCCAGTGAAGCGGCACGAACCGCGATGTTGGCCATGGTGAGACGGTTGGTGAAGGAAGCTGCGATCTTGAGCACCCTGCGCCACCCCAACATTGTGTGCCTCTACGGCTTGGTTGTGGATTCCCGCCACCATGCTCTCATCACTGAAATCGTCCCTGGCATGAACTTGTGCGTGCAGCGTGGTTGTGTGTGTCGTGGTTGTGGTATCGACCCGATGGTAGTGGTGTTGCAAAACGCTTGCCTTCAACTCATCGCACTGCATGTTGTGTCAGGTTCGCATTGCTGCACCCGGCGACTGGCAAGGTGACGCCTACATGGCGGGCCAAGTTGGGGTACCTCGCGCAATGCGCAGCAGGCATGTCGTTCCTCCACGAATCCTCTCCACAGGTCCTGCATCGAGACCTGAAAAGTGGCAACGTGCTCATTCGCCGACGAGACGGCATGGCGAAAGTGTGTGACTTCGGTTTGTCGGTCCACCGCCAGGGTACATTGGCTGGGGAACGCGTTCGGTCCAGCCAGGCCCACCAGCCACAGGTCCATGCACTGGGCACCTGCCAGTGGACCGCACCGGAGGTGTTGTGTGAGAAGCCACATTCGTACGCGGCAGACGTCTGGTCATTTGGGGTGATGATTTGGGAGTGTTGCTCCGTGAAACCGCCGTTTCACAACATGTCGGCCATGCGAGTGGCGGCCCAGGTTGCGTACATGCACCTTCGGCTCCCCCTCCCCGACTCGATGACCGTCGAACAGGCTGTTGCCAGTGACGCTGCCTTCATCTCCCGCATTATGGCCAGCAGGCATCGTAAGACACACGAGGAGGAGGACGACGACGACGACGAGAAGGATGAGGTCACTCCCGCTGCTGCAAGTGGTCCCGACTCAACGGAGCTCCCACACAGGCCAGGTCGCGATGGCGCCAGCGCGGAGCCGGGGCAAGGAGACGAAGACGTGGTGGTCCACGTTTCTGGTGCTGAAGAGCAGAAAGCTGCACCTGCAAGTGCAGCAACCACAGCGGGGTCCCCCTCACCTGACACGCCTGATCTGGCACAGGGGTTGAGCGAGTGTCCGCAGCCTTTGCGAGACATCATGGAAGCGTGCTTTGCGGAGGAGCCTACCATGCGCCCGAAGTTCCGTGTCCTGCTGCGGCAGCTGCGAGCAGTCTTGGCGGATTTTGATGCCGCTTCGGACTTGCACAGGGAGCGAGCATGACGGCGTGTGTGCAGTGGGTGGAGATTTTGCGGTGGTGTAATGTGGTGTTGGTTGTTGTAACAAACACGAAGGAACTTGTGCATGACAACCTGCCATACGGGCGACATCGGAGCTGTGAAGTGAATCATGAGTACAACCCTTGAGGTGCTTCCCTCCTCGTTTGAGCCTCCAGCATGGATCGCAACTCGGCAACAGACTTCTCCAGCGAAGCAGCCTTCTTCTCCAAAGGTCCCAGGTCGAAAGCCACATGCGGCAGCAGCTTGTCCAAGCACTTGACAATGGTGACAGCTGACAGCGCATCTGGAAGCTCAGAATGAGTTGCAGCGAGCAAACACGTGACCTCCACGGTGGTTGTGTTGATGTTGGAAAGGAAACGACCTGTGTACACGCAACAAGACACCACGGAACACATGATACCAAGCGGTTGCACGCACACAGCCACACGAAACCGGTACATCCAATGAACGCACCTGTGGTGCCGTTGATGACAGCGTTGTCAATGGCAATGTGCCCCATATCGTGCAGCGTCGAAGCAGTGCTTTCGTCTGTGGTGAGGTACATCAGTGTAGCCATCAGCTCTTCCACCTCCTTCTTCGACATCTTGTCCGTCGGATCCTCCACTTTCTTGGGTGGGATGCCTGGGCCAGTGATGGTGATGTCGGCCAACGCCTCTTCTTCTTCCTCGTCGTCACTCTTGCCTTCCTCTTCCTTCTTCTTCTTCTCCAAAACTCGGGCAAGTACGCCCTTGGGAATACCCTCAACGGTGAACAGGTTCCCACACTCGTGAACCAAGGCGAAATCGAAGATAGCATCCACAATGTCCTGCGTCAACTCCGGGTCCGCGACCTCGAATTCAGAAAGCAAAATGACAAGGTCAGAGTTTCCCACAATGCGCATCGCATTGGTAGGGCGCCCCGAGTCAATCAAACAGACGGAAGGGAAGTCAGGGGAAGTCAGTTCCGCTACGACGGGCAGCTTCAGCTGGTCTGCCAGAAACCTGCACAAACCGCACAGCACACCCCACACCACGCGCAAACACAACCCGAGTCAGAACGAGCACAGCACAAAGCAAAAACAAATTCATTGGTTGCAGGGTGCGATGCGAAACAACGGACCCAGCAGCAATGGTGGCCGTGACAGTCACCGCAGGAAACCCGTCGATGATTGGAGCGCCGGCCACGTTGCAGTCAGAATACTCAATCAACGTCACCTTCCCGAACTTCTTCTTACGAGCCACGCCACGCCGCTTGACTGTTCGTGGGCCCTTCTTGCCATTCTTCGGTAGCGCGGGCGTTTCTGTGACGCGAGATTCGTCCTCAATCTCGGCATCACCATGGTGCTTCTTCTTGGCCCCCTCAGCAGGTGCACCGGCGCCTGCCCCAGCGCCAGCGCCAGCGGTCGCACCAGCACCGGCGTCGGTCGATTCTGGGACCTTCGTGGGTTCCTCGGTCTTGGATGTATCAGCCATGGGTACAAGACTGGTGTGGGCAGAAGACGAAGGCAGCACTACGTGTCAAGCTGAGTAGGAGTGGCGAATAATGTCGCAGCAGCTGCACCACGTGCAGGAAGACTTGAACGTGTTCAACACTGTGTATTTTCTATCGTAATAACACTCAACTAACGCCGAAACCGACCGGCTGAGGCGGGTGCAGGGAAGAGATTGATTTGGCGGACGGGGACGGGGCGTTCTTGGGAGTGAACGGCGCCAGGGGATGCATGGGCAACGTCTGCGGAGGGGGGTGGATCAGCTGAGGTGGTGGGAGACGCGTCGCTGCTGTTGGACAGGGCGCGGTGGTGGCGTCGATGGCGGGGCTCATGACCGCCACTCGCGCCGGAGCCATGGCTATGTGGTGGGGCACGGGAGGCGTAGGCAGGAAGGGCGGCCTCATGGTGGTGCCTGTGAGAGTACTCATGGTGATCATACGATGCCCTTGCACGCGGATTGGGGTTCGCCGTGGAGGCGGTTGCTGCGGCGTGCACCGGTGGTTCGGTGTCTGCATGGCGTGAAGGCGCCGCACCCCGGTTTGGGTGGGAGGTCGTGTCAACTGGCTTCCGATCATTGCGTGCGCGTGACACAGACCCACCTGCATCATCCGTCCCACCAGCGCCAAGCGCAGCAAGGTGTGAGTTGCTGTGGCCGTGACCCTGGCCGTGACTGTGGCGGCTGCGATGCTGTGTCCCGTGACGCTCGTCACCCTCACCCACGTCAACGACAACTGTCGGCAGTGCCGGGTCACTGCGTCGGCGACTTCGACTCCGCGGAGGCGGCATCATAAACAGGCCAGAGGAGGTCACAGCAAGGTCTGTGTGCGCGTGGAAGAACCGGTAGGCGTCCAGACTGAGCGATCGCACGCCCGTGCGCGTGACCACACCCCGCGCAACGGCTTGCGATCGCAGACACAAGCGGCCATGCCGCCCAGCGGTCGGCGTGTCTGGTGCCAGATGTGCACGGTTGTGCGCCTCGACGAGCCGACACCGAACGCTGGGCAACGGCACCCCTACGACACGGGCGAGGGTCTCTGCTGGCTGCTGGCGCAGGGAGTGCGTCATGTGCATGATGTGCGAGCAGCACAGCATCTCGTATGGGCCAGTGATGGTGCACACGGAGACCCCGTCGGGTGGAATGGTGTGTAGCTCGCTCGCGTTGTGCATCGCGTTGACTAGAGGCACTGCAACGATCACTTGGCGGAGCACATGCCAAAGAGACATCACCAGCGCAGGCTCCGGCTGGGACAGGACAAGGACGCCAGCCTGTGTGTGGAGAGCACGGAGAACAACCAACAGATCCACGCGTGAACGACCACACGCAGACGACAACGACAGTGCGGACACACCTTGCACCGCTGAACAATAGCGCCGATAGCATCCGTCGAGTTACGGCCAGCGGGAACAGGGCCAACACAGACCACAGATGCACCCATCATGAACGGCAAGTGCAATCCCCAGACGAGACCAGCCGCGGTCGCAAAGGAGGTGCCACACACCACCTGTATGGGCCAGGAGAACAGTCAGTCCACACAGCAACAACAATAACAACAACACCAACAACACCACCACCACCAGCGCAGACCCACGCACGTGGCGCATGCACCACTGATCACATATCACACGTACCAAGTCCTTTTTCTGAAACACAGCGGCGTTCGAGTACACACGTGTGCCGGTCACATCCGCAACGGTTGTGACGCTTTCACTTGTGATGGCCGTCAGGCACGACTTCAGCGTCGCGACGATGTTCTTGTGAGTAATGAACACGGCACGCGGCGGGTCATCGGGTTTATCGGAGCCGCGTGGTACATACAGCAACACGACTGGATCTCGGCTTGGCGAGACACGCATCTGACACACATACACACACGGACCAACGGACATCGTCAACCAGGGATACTTTGGGACAAAGGCAGTGTCGCACCGGTCTGCACTGCAAACAAGCACACCACCAACACTGTACGGGATAACGCACATGTGCAGGAAACCCTGCAACGCCTCCTGACATCAATGTGTCCAATGTGAATAGGCCATCGGCATCGTCGTCGCTTGTGCCGTCAAGCAGCACAATGTCGGCGCGGCGGTTGCAACGCTTCAAAGCAGCTCGAGTGAAGGCTGCAGGTGCGCCAGCGCCAGCGCCATCCATAGTGAACCAACCCGCAAGAGCCACGCACAGCGCAGCATCACCCACGCACCCAAGTATGCACTCGTCGTAACGACGACACGAGGTCGAGCAAGGATAAACAACTCCGACAGAGACTGATTCGACTCTGTCACCGGGCATGGCGCTACCACACCTCCCAACGCCACACCTGCGTGGAAAGCGACAGCATACCTGCACCACCAAAGCGGTGAGGAGATGAAGTGGGGGCAAAAGCAAGTCGGAGGGGAGTAACAAGAGTGCCACCTGTTGTGACGCACCGAACGTGGTTGGGAGCGTAGATGCACATCACATCACTCTTCTGGAACTTCTTCCGTGCCAACCCGGCCCCCAGTAAACGAACTTGAGTAGAGAAGTCGCGATACCTGCCGGGGCCAATGGGACAAACATCCAACACAACACGCACACATGCATGCACCAGGTACAGTGCCACATTTGGGAGGTGAGTGAAACCAGCAGCGGCAAAGCCGTAGCGGTGCACACCAACCAACACGCACGTCAGCCAATCGTCAAGCGCCCCGAGGTCGGTAAACCCCGCGTTTCGCGGCGTTTGCTCTGGGGAGTAGGATGATGAAGACTGCAGTAACGAGAACAAAGGGTGAGAGGCGCCGGCGTGTCAGAACACACAGAAGATGCACCAACACCACAAACGAACCGAGTCCGGGGCCGACATGAACGCAATCTTATCGCCGTAGTCCATCGCCCTCCGCAAGAGAAATGACGTCAGGGAGGTGCGTTCGATGGTGATGTCAGGCAAGGGGCTGGGGATGACGAGATTCTGAAGCAAAAACAATGCACTGGAGTAAAAACCCACCCCCCTTGTACACACAGCTCAACACCACATTTTACGCACGCGTTCATTGGGCGGCAGTGCATCACGTCCAACGATGGAGCTCTCTGTGCCAGATACGATGCTTGGTGCAAGGGCAGGGTGCATGACAAGTTTTCTCACGCGCGGAGAGCGACCGATGGGATTGCCGTCCGATGCACCAGTGCCGGAGCCGGTGCTTTGATTGTCCCGTCCCGCCGCCGTGGCAGAAGCAGCACGTGACGACCGGCCTGTGCCGGTTGACTCATTGTCTGTGCCCGACGTGTCACTGCTGCGTCGGCGACGTCGGCGGCGTGAGTGAGGCGCAAACGCCGAGGCCGACGACCCCGCGCCTGACGCGTTGGACACGTTGGCAGGACGACTGCCGCTGCGGGCCCCATCATCCCCACCCTCACCTTCACCCTCACTGTCGCCGACGCCCCGTGACGAAGAGCGGGTGTGACGACGCCCATGGGAGTCAAGCGACGACGGGTGACGGGATGGAGTCGAAACTGGCGCGGGTGTGGTTGCTTGCTTGCCGGCAACACCACCACCTGCGCCAGCCCCACTTGTGTCGGCACTCGCACTTGCGTTTGCATCTGCACCTGCACCGGCAGTGGCCTGCGTTCTCGTAGCAGCTCCCGTACGTGACCGGGCACGGTCACTGTCTGAGCGGGTGTGGGGATGGGTGTGGGCGTGGGTGCGAGGCCCAGCCCCACCTGGGCTGTCAGTCGTCGGGACGCCTCGTCCTTCGCCATTCCCACCCGAAGGCAGGGCCTTGATGCCACCGTTGCCCCTGGCACCAGCCTTGGCACTGCTGCCCCCGCCGCTACCACCACCACCACCGTCACCTGCAGCGGCGCCACCACTGCCGCCATTTCTCGCCGCTGTCGATCCTGAGCCCGTGCCGGCACGCGGATGCGGTGCCTGGACCGGGCCCACACCGGCACTGGCACCGGCACCGGCACCAGCACCGGCATCTGAACCGGCACCTGAACCGGTCCCGGGACCCGCACGTGTGGCAGCACTCGCGCCACGTGTCGTCGGTTGTGGGAGGGTGGGCGCATCGGCTGTTTCACCACGACGGGCCACGGCACGCAACACCCGCGGGTGTGCGTCCGACCAAGCTTGCAGTGCCTCGTCGACATGGGACATGACGGCGGCACGGTGCCGTTCCAGCGTTGCTCGGGTGTCGGCATCCACTCCGTCGAGCCGTGCGCGCAGTGATGTCTCGACGTCCTTGACGTGCTGGCGCAGCGCAGCCAACTTGCGTCCCAGCTGCGACGCTGTGGTCACATCGCTGCCACGAGTGGCTTCACGGGGCGAAGAAGAGGAGGGCACGTCTCCACCACGCCCGGCGTCACCGGTCGTCGAGGTGGCGGCGGCAGCGGGGGCAGCCGTGGCGGCGCCAGTAGAGGCGTATGTTGAGGCAGTTGGTACCCGCCGAGACATCGCCGTGGCCACTTCCGAACGCAATGACTCGACGGAGTTGGTTTGCGCGGTTACCCGACGCATGAGGCTTGTGCACGTCGCGGTGTTCTCCTTTGCCCGCCTTGCTGCTGCTGTCAGCTGACCCGTGAGCAACTCCACCTGCGCCTTGACATGCCCCAGCCGCTCCAATGTTTCATGGTGATCAGCTTGCAGCTGTTGCAGACCGGCGTCCACACGGTTGGTGTGCTCCCCGACTCGACCCAACTCCAGCCCGTGTGCCGCCACCCGCTGCGACAGCTGCGCCAGTGCCTGCGAAGACGCCTGCGCCGCCTGGGCCAACTCACCCAGTTGTGCTGTGTGGCGTGGCACCACGGCTTCCAGTTGCTCGTGCATCTGCTGAGTGCGCTCCTCCTGCGTGGCCAACCGTTTGCGGAGGTCTTCCACCTGCTCGACAAGTGCTTGCTGCTGCTCGTGCGCCCGCGCCTGTGTCGCCTCCAGCCGAGCCGTCGCCTGCGCCAACCGTTCCTCCAGGGCGGCAACAGCGGCAGAAGCGGCATCTGCCGTCGTGGTGGTGGACGCAAGCGCGTCCGTCAGCTGGCTTTGGCCGGCCTGGGTGGCGTGGAAGGCGTCACGCGTTGTGGCGATGTGCGCCGCCAAGCCGGAGCGCTGGTCCATCACCTGGCTGCGCAGTGCCGCCAGCTTCGCGCTGGCGTCGGCAAAGCCCGCCACATCCGAACCATCGCCGCCACGGAGCTTGGCTATGTCGGCTCGCATGTCGTCTTCCACCTCGGAAATGCGTGTGTGCGTGGTGGCGACAACCGCGGCCGTGGCGTCTACATGCTGCTGGATGGCTGTTGACACACCCACCTGGATGGCGTCCAGCTGGTTCTCGGTTTCTTTGGTGGAACCAAGGAGCTCTCCCTTGAGGGCAAGCTCAAACTCTTTCTGTGCCAGCGCAGCCGCACCTTTGTCGGCCTGCAGCGTGCTGTGCAGCCCGCGCAGTTCTCGCCACACGTCTTGGAAGCCGACGTCTTTGAGGCCCTCCAGCTCCACAAACCGACGATCCACCGACTGCAACACTTGACGGCGCACATCACCGGCGAGCGCCTCCGCAACAACCGGGGTCAGACGGGTCGCCACCACTTCCTGGTGCCCGTGTGCCGAGCGCCGCGCGCCGGCGGACACCACTGCAGACAGCGACAGGTGGGCAGGAGACGAGGGCAGAACCGTGGTTGCAGCTGCGGGTGAGAGGCCTGCGGACTGGGTTGAGGCGGTCGCGGCGGTCGCGGCGTCGACAGGGAACGAAGGAACCCCGGTCCCTTTGCGTGGTTTCTTTCCGTGACGTGGGGAATCGGCGTGAGGACCGCCACCACCACCACTACCAACGCCGCTACCCCCGCCACTACCGAGGCCGGGAGCTCCATGCCCACCCACAGCTCTACTCTGGCGCAATGTAACTTGTACGTTGGCGAGTTGCCGCCCCAATCGCTCGCAGAACTGTTCCAGCACGCGCACGCGGCGGCTGAGCTTGGCTTTCGTGAAAGACGCAGAGGTGGCCATGTTAACCGCCTGGGCCGTAGCCGCCACCACAGCTGGCACACGTCAGTGGTCCAGCATGTAGCACCAAAGTATACTCCGATCGAAGCGGACTGTGAACTTGCCACAGCCGCTTGGTGACCACAGGGACAGCAGCTGCACACGAACACACCGGGACAAGACGGTGGTACATCTTGGCTTGGCCAAAGCGGCTTGAACAACAACATGTCACGAAAACCAGACCTTTAGTGTCAATTTGGGGTGACAAACATTTTCTAAAAGCCGTCATGGTTGGTTGCTTTGTCGTGGCGCCTGCCCAAAGCGCCCACGTGCTGCGGCTGTTTGCACTTCATCGCACATGGTTGCATCGAGGCAGCAGGCTGGTTGCTAGTGGTTGAAGCGCGGTCCTTCCCTTCATCTGCACTGACTGATCTGGCGAGCGTTGTGAAGCGTGGCGCCGGAAGCTTGTCGACTGCACCAGGCACGATGGGACTGTCCAACAAAGCAGATAAGCGGGGAGGGTTTGGGGCCGTGATGAGATCAATGTGGTGCGTCCTCCCGTGTATGCAGTCATATGTGCACATCTTTGAGGAGTGGGTGGGTGCGCCAACACGGATCTGATCTTCTGTGCTGTGTGTGGCTGCGACAACTGCGACTGCGTGTCATGTCATCCGGGCAGGCATTTCCGAGAATCGCGTCGGATCATGCTCTACATTTCGGCTTCTTTCGCGGTGATGTTGCTGGAGCTATGGTATGGTGTATCCGTGAGCTCCTTAGGTACGCCCACGCGTACTGCGGCGCGTCCCGCCTTTGTTTCGTGCTTGACGGTCCTCGAGTGTCGTGCCAGGTCTGGTGAACGACGGCTTCCACATGATGTTCAATTGCGCCGCGCTGGGCATCACACTCACCGCCATGGTACTGGCACGCCGAGGTCCCACACTTGATTTCACATATGGGTTTGACAGACATGAAGTCGTGGCAGCCTTTTCCAACTCCATGTTCCTGCTTTTCGTGCGTGCTCCGTCGACATAAGTGTGTTGTTCCACCGTGCATCACACCGGTCGTGCTGCCTCGTGCCGCAGGTTAGTTTGTACTTGGCTGTCGAGTCCCTCCACCGTGTGGTGAACCCAGTTACCATTGTGGGTCCGCGCCTGATTGAAGTCAGCGTCCTTGGCCTGATTGTAAACTTGATCGGCGCCGCTGCTTTTCGAACGGACAACACGTGGCTCGGCCGCATGGCGCGTGCAACGCACAGCTCAGGTACGGCACGAGTGGGGGTCTCACAAGCTGTACTCGTTTTGTTTGTGTTCACGCTCTGTTTGCTGTCTGCTGTCTGGACTGACAGATCCTGTTGCCCACCGCGCGAACATGCAAGCGGCGTACTTGCTCGTGTTTGCTGACACCGCGTCAAGCGTCGGGGTTGTTGTGAATTCCGTCCTGGTATGGCTGTGAGGAGGGTGCTGCAGCACAAGGCTGGGCGTTGTGTTTTACATCATCTCATGTGCATCTGATTCCACAGGTGTACTGGAAAGGGATCATGCTTTCAGATCCTCTGATCGCGCTGTCGGTTGCTGCGTTCACGCTGTACTGGTGGGTCCGGTGGTGCATGTTGTTTTCTTGCTTTTCCTCATCCCCAGTGTGCTGCCAACCACAGCGCGTTCCCATTGTTCCAGCAAACTGCCTCTATCCTTTTGCAAACGACACCAGTGCACTTGAAGCTTCCTCTCGAGCGATGCCGTCGTGAGGTGCGTGCCTGACAAGCCTTGTTGTGCCCAGTCCTGCTTCTGGGACGGGACGTGTCGCTTGACGATTATGTCTGTGTCATATGTAGGTTACCACCATCCCGGGCGTGCTCGAGTGCAAACAAGAACACTTTTGGACACAGGCTCCTGGGCATATCATTGGAAGTGTGTGTGTCCGCGTCCAAAGTGACGCCGAGGAGCAGGTAGAGTATCTTCCTTCACGCCCGTGCCTGTACCCCGCTCTCACCCTCTCATGTTGACCAGGACATCCTCACAACCGTCCATTCCAAGTTCTCGCCGTACGTTCAGCACATGACAGTGCAAATCGAGAAAGACCCTCCATTGGACTGGCTCCTACCACCAGAGGAGAGCGGCGCTGACGGCCACATGGAAGATGGACGGGCATAAACACCACTGCTAGTGCTGTGCGCACTGCGCAGATGATGAATACACACAAATCGAATGCAACACAGTGCGGCCGGAGGCGGGAGCCGTGTTTGCGCGCAGCGTGCACGCCCTCATCCCGTGACCATGCCCGGGCCAAAACCCCACAACGAGCGCTCGTCGCTTCTGGCCGCGGGACAGCCAGTGGTAGGGGCGAATGCCGTGTTCGGTGGGAGCCCGCTTCTACCTCCGGAGCCCAAGCCCAAGCCCCCACCAACGTGGCGCAAACGCGTGGACATGACGGCTGCCATCCTCGGTGCATCGCTGGTAGCCCTTCTTTCTGGCACTCCGAACGCCTTCAATACAATTGGACACAAGTTGGAGGGCGACACTCACGAGAGTGATGCGTACATTTCGTTTCTCACAGGAGTGGGCGTCGCTGGGTTGCAGATGAGCCTGCCTGGTAGGTGTCTCAAGGCTGGTGCTGTAGTTCGGGCGGATCCTCACGTGCTTTCACGTGTGTATTCACAGCTGGCATCCTTGCGGACACCTTTGACACTACCGTTGCGTGCCTTGCGTCAGCGAGCGCCGTCATTGCTGGCTACATCGGCATGTCCCTCAGCACCAACCCTGTGCTGCTGGTGCTGTGCTACGTTTTTGTTGGGGTCGGTTCAGGGTGCACGTACCTGTCGGCATTACAAACAGCCATCAACCTTGGCTACGCTTTCGGGATTGGATTGGTTTCGTTGTGTATGAGCCTTTCATTGTCCGTCACCATCGGCCTCACCAATCAGTACGCCGACATGGAAGACTGCTACAACGACGCTTGCTGGCGCGACTACGTCCGCGTGTACGCAGGAGCTTGCGCTGTAGCCATGTACGTCGGGGCCCTTGGACTCCTCATTGCCAATCGGTACAACGGGCCCCAGGACGATGGGGCGTTTGAGCGCCCGCGCACGATTTCGCTCGACCTGGACATGCCCGTGTACAAGTCTCTGCGCATCTTCCGCAAGCCGTTCTTTTTGGCTTGCTTCTTCGGCAACCTCATGGGTGTCGGTGGAGGCACGCTCATCATTGGCACTTGCCGTCAAATGTGGAGGAACTTCAATTCCGAGCCTGCGGATCTTGACAAGAATCAGACCATCATGGTGATCTTCTCTGTGTTCACAGGCGTTGGCAACGTCCTCAGCCCGGTGCTTGCTGACATTCTCCACAAGCGCGGGAAACTGAAGCGGGGTCACTACATGGCCATCATTCTAGCTCTCGAGGCCTTTATCTTTGCTGTGTTGGGGCTTCTGACGTCCGTGTCGTCCATTCGCCACGCGCACGCCTCCCAGACGGCGTACATGATCATGATGGCGTCTGTGGGGTTCGGCTTTGGCACGTGCTTGTCCACCTACCCTGCCATCCTTGCGGACAATTTTGGGTTCAACAACTTTGGGTGCGTTTTGTGGTTCACCTGCGGTGTGTTTTCGTTGCTCTTCCTCACGCTGTGGTGAGTGCTGCGGTGTGCGTTGAAACATCAGGTCGTACATGTCCTTCTTGCAGTTTGGAGCTGCGGTGACCGCCATTCTTGGCCCTGTAGTTGCTGCTTGGGTTGTTTCAGGAACTGGGTATTACAGCCCCATGCAATGGGCGTACTGTGGGTTGATCGCGATCGGCGCCGTGCTCATGTTTGTCATTCCGTCCACAACCCAAACGTTCTTCTCAGAGGACCCGTCCAACCGTTTCCAACCTCGTGACGACGGCGAAGGGGCCAAGGAGGCCATCTCTCTTCCACCCTCCACGCCCATCCAAAATCGCCGCATGCCATCGGTGTGACGTTGGATCAGCTGTGTTGTGGACACCTGTAGAGCATAGCGTCGTCGATGTCGCTGACAGTTGATGTTAGGGTGGGTGTGCTCGAGGTTGCTGTCTTGCGATAACGAACACTGCTAGTCAAACTGTTTTTTTTTTGTTGGTGCGCGTCCAGATTACAGTTCCTTTGCTGCTGTCAACTTTTCGTACAGCAACACAGCAGCCAATGACTTGGCATCTGGGGCGGTGCGCCATAAATCAGCAAGCGGGATGACACGCACACGAATTTGTTCTCCCTCCTCAACGCAGCCTGTCACGCGGCCTTCCAGTGCTTCCAACTCTGATTCTGTGACTGTTTTGCGGAACCTGCAGGTAGTTGGTTACGACACCACCGAACACGTGCGACGTTAGGCCGGCGTTTGGTCATGGCTGAAAGCACAGGCGGACAACGCACAGGAACAAGCGAATGGCCTCGTCGCATCCACCGGCAGAAGGAATCATGCCGGGTGAATCTTCACCGTACACCTTCGCAGTCATGTCAATGAGATCTGCTGCGTTGATCTCAATGCCTGTTTCCTCCTTCATCTCCTGGTGGTGTAGGGAGGGGGAATGCGCGTGGGGAATGAGAATGGGAAGAGGAGGAGAGTGAAAAGAAAAAGAAAAACACACACAGCGAGACATCGGTGTTGGGCCGTGGTGGGCAGAAAAAAAACTAACCTTGGCAGCGACCCCCGCGAAGTGCCCGTCTCCATCAAGCATTCCAGCTGGAATCTCTGGCCATGCCACCTTGCCAATGGGGACACGGGGCTGGCAGGTGAGCACGGTGAACTCCCGATCCGGACCGGCGTCTGACGTCACGCGCAGCACCACAAGGATGGCCACGGCGCCCCCACGCATGAAGACAATGCCAGGAACAAACCGACCGTCGGGACCACCAAACGTGACGTCCGCCTTGAACTTCACAAAGCCCACGCGAGGGCCAAACATATCCACACTTTGGATCTCGACGGAGTTGACGCACAGGGCACTGTCCAGACCGGTGACCCAGTTGCGGAACGGAACAGATGCAAGTGCCGCGGCAGCAGCTTCAACGGAAACCCCCGCACCAGGAACGACGCCCACACTTCGCTCCCCTTGCTCGAAACTGAGCTCCATTCCTGTCTCCTTTGACTCAGAAGCCATTGCGCCAGTCTCGTCTCGCGTCGAACTGTCTGCACGACTGCATGCTCGTTTCACGTCACCTCATGTTCACACACGCGCTGCGCTAATCGTCCGCGCTACTACTCGCCACATCCGGTTCGCTATCCAGTTCCGCTGCACTGTCACTCCCTTCCCCTTCCTCCTCAGCCTCGCCATTGTCATCATCATCATCATCACCACCATCATCGTCATCATCATCATCGTCGTCACTCACAACCACCTGCCGCCCCGTTTCGTTGTCCATCGCCGCGTAGCGAAGTACATCCGAGTCTTCAGCAGGATCCCCTTTGCCCTCCTCGCCACTAGATCCACCCGCATCTTCTTCTTCGGAGGTTCCTTCACTGCTAACTTCTTGCGATGGAACAATCTATTCACAACAACGCACCGATAAAGTCCGGTCGGCGGAGCCAAGCGCAGTCAGCCTCAGATGTGCGCGGTGAAACTCGCCGCAGTGCACCCGTTGCCACACGCACCGTCCCATCCAACGCCTTGTTCCGCAAGTTGCCAACGCGAAAAGCTCGGAGCATGGACTCATCAGCCAGCACTTTCTGCAACAGCAACAACTCGGTGCGCATGAGTATCGTGCGCACCACCGCAGGAGCTGGCGCAGCAAGCAGTACCTTGACGCGGTAAATCACTGCTTCAAGCAAGCGACGAAGGCGTGGCACCGCCGCCATCATTGAAGCATCACGCACGACCTTCGAGTGAGCGCAGATGCTCTGCATTTGCCGTGTTGCGACCTGAAAGTGCTTCAACACGTGCATGACTTCTTCCGTCTGGAACGGAACCACCGATGCGAGTGCCACGTGAGAACCACACACACAGCGTGCTGGGTGAACGTAACTGAGCGGGCACGGCAACGGGCGCACCTGAAGTCGAAGCTGGTTTCCTAAAAACGGGATCGCAGAGAGGAACGTGTCCACAAATGACCGACCTTGTTTGACCACCGAGAGGATTACAGGTCGCTTCTGAAGTTGTTTCGTCATCTGGGTCAGGGTTGAGAACAAATTCACGGCTTTGGAAGCTCGCATGAGCAAGGCAACAGCAGCATCACTTGTGCGCTGCACTGCGGCCTTGCGAAACCCGAGAGAGCCAAAGCACTTGCACAGTTCCTCCATGCATGCCGCAAACAGAATGGGAACGGCGGATGGCGTTGTAACACATGAAAATGTGGTGTCCACATCAACATCACCCGAGTCGGGCGAGGCAGAGCCACGGACAAGCTGGTCGACGATCACTTCCAGGGCATTCAGCGCGGATCGATGTCTCTGGATGTAGGTGCGCGCAAAGAAGCCAAGAGTGGCAGTTGTAAAGCGCGGCTTGCCTGGACCTGCACACGCACGCAACTTGGATCGTCACATCCGCATGACATGACATCGGCATAACCAACCATCACAACACTCACGCACCCCAATCGCGGCGCAAAAGCCTCAGCGCATGACCAGAAATGATGGTGTCGAGGTCATCGGTAGCATCCAACGCTTTTGCATCATTGCTTTCTCTCGCCCAGCTCCGGTGCAACTGAGCAGCGTCAGAAACAAACGATAGGAGGGACGCTGCAGCCGGCATTGTCACCACGGCTGTCATGCACTCCCCAAAAAAGTCAATCACCCCGGCTGCTGCCTCCAAGCATGTGTCCGCCTGCAACAGGGACAAGTGGTGATTTCCAAGCCAATATGCGAGTGCAGCATACAACTTCACTTCGTACAGCGACAGTGTTTGGTTGGAAATGGGACAAGGCACGAAACACCAGCTGTCTCCCTTGCGAGTCTTGAAGCAGCGGCGTGGTGATGATGATACGCAAGGTCTCAACAACACCCATCACAGCATCAACAGCCACAGGCGCGGCAGCCGGTCCGTCCTGCGCCGTGCAACCACGCCTTGCGTCAGAACTTGACAACATGGCACACCCCGGGTGGCTCACCTCGGTCAACTCCTGCACAAGCCACTCAAAGTGCTTCCGTACGGAAGGAAGGAAGGGCAGGATATGCTTCGTCATGAGTACATGCGGAGCAACCCGAGACAGCTGCAAGTTGTTTCCTCGCTTGGCAGAGTTCATTCGTTGGAAAACCGAGGCTTTGCGAACGACAAGGGAGGCCCGGGTATGTGTCAACATCGTGGTGGTGAGACGGGCGAGAGCCCCTTCGCTCAGCTTCGCAGATTGCACTGAATCGTCCTGCTGAACGAAGGGAAAGCACGCACGTGAGCCCATGCCACAGAAAGAGCAGCTCAGTATCTCCCCCGGACCTTCCGCTCGGTTGCCTCCGGATAAGCAAACACGGACAGCATACTACACTCAAGCGGCTGAAGCGCACTCTTCACAGCTGACCATCGAGCTTGCGCCGCCTTGTCCATCGAGACCGACGTTTTGGGGGCGCCTTTCGCACCAGCAATATCCGAAGCACCAGCAACAGAAGCAGCGGCAGCCGTGATGGCTGCAGAAGTTGCTGCTGCATAGTCCTTTTCACCGTCAGCATCAGACGCGGAGTCTTGCTGCTGCTGAGAAGCTTGATGCTGCTGCTGGTTCCTTTTCCCCTTGCCTTTGCCCTTCCCCTTGCCTTTGCCTTTGCCTTTGCCTTTGCTCTGCCCACCTGTTTTGCCCTTTGCCTTCCCTTTTCCACTTGTTCTTTTCGCAGGGCGTGCACGAGGCAGTGAAGCCGCGCCCTCAGGGAGGAACTTGTTGATCACAACATGTCCGCAGGCGATAACTGCAGACCGCAGCCAGTCCTCAATTTCGTCCAGTTGGACAAGACGGTGCAACACCTTCACCCGTGTCTCGTGGTCATTGTTGTTGGTCGAGAATCTGCAGAAACGTGCAACGTGAGCCCAATGTGACCATCATACCAGAGCACACCACCACTCGTACGCATTCAGGATTCCGCGAACCCAATTTGCTCCAAAGAAAAGAGACCCGCAAACTGCATCCTGCACAGCAGGTCCAAGATCTTGATAACTGTCGAAAGATTCGGTGCTGCAACAACACCACGATCAATGATTGGCCACGACAACAATCGAAGACACGTACTCTGGTAATAGCAACGGACAGCCAGGAATAGCGTCCAGATCTTCCAAGCCATTTCGCAAGCAACGCTCCGCCGAAGTCAACAAACGAAACAACGGCGAAAGCAAGCGAAGATGAACAGGGTGAAAGGTCCTGTCCAGCGGCTTGATGTACAAGGGCAAAATGTTCACAGCGATCAAAGCGGCCTGAAACCATAGAGAATACTCAGCATCACACAGAAGCACTCCATTCTATGCACTCACCTCATCATCCAAGTTGCCCCAACATTTGCATTTCATGGCCCCTCCCAGAAAGTGCTGTTGTGCCGGTTGACCATCGTCAAGGTCTGTGACGTAGTGCTGAACCAAACGCTCAGGTGAAACTGACGACACATATCATTGAAGCCACTCTGCGTACCTTTTCGAACTCAGCTGTGACTCTGTTGTTGCACCATTCCACCACCTCCCATACAAGCTCTTCACGCGCGATACTCCGTGAAAGCTCGTCGTACATGAACACCGATGCCGAGGCAGAAGCACACGATTCGAATAGAAGCCGAAGGAGACTGACCATCTGAAGCCATCATGGCAAGGAAGGATCAGCACAGGAGGGGGCGTGGACACATGCAACCGTACCTCACGTGCCACTCTTGGTGGCAATTTGCCAGCGGCAACCGGGCTCACATACGCGGCAGAGTAGCGGCGCAGGAGCGATACGGTTCCAATGACCCCGATGCGTTTGAATCTGGCAACATGCTAATGAGAGAAGGAACACAAGAAAAAAAGAAAACAACAAACGCGGCTGACGAGTACCTGAGGATGGAGTTGGTGAGCTGTTTGCGAAGCAATATCTGAACTTCATCAAAATCACGGGTTGATGGTTGCGCCACAGACGCCAGCGTCGGGGCCTCTCCTGCAACAGCCGCTTCGGCGGCCACGACCGCCTCGTGTCGACTTAGTACGATGCAGTTCAAGACATCGTACACCTTTCGAACTTGCGCATCGTTCAAAGCCAAGACAAAGTCGAGAATGCCTTGGATGAAAACCATGAAGGGTTGTAAACGCAGGGCAAGAGTGGGGGTTGCTGTCAGCGCAACCAAGGCACTTAAGGCATCGTCAACCTCCCCAGCAACGCTTGAGCCTGTGTGCGCGATCAGCGCCCCAATCACCTGTGACACGTGACACACAGAGTCACCAAAGTCGACAGCACCGAACTGACAGAAAACGAGTAAAACCACCTCTTGTCTGTGAAAGGCGTCGGAGAACTCATTGAAAAGGAGTTGGTACAGCAATGTACCGGCAGACGAAACTGATGGCTCGGCGGCACGAACACAAGCCTGGGGAACCACGAATCGTGTGTGACACGATGCCACACCATGCACAATCGACACCCATACCTCAGCCAACTTCATAATCGCGGGGAAACGCTGTGCAAGGGGGCGTGCGCGATGACGAATGGCGGCAGTCAACAGTTTTGGAAGGAGAGCGCCAGACTTGATCTTGCGGCGGAACAAGCTTTCGACCTGACGGGGTGGTGTTAGCGCAAAACATGAGGTGCGACGACTGTCTTCAACCCAACCAACCTGCTTTGCAAACTGCGGCATTTCCCGGACAACAATCATGATCCACACATCGAGAACACGCATCTCCAACGGGTTGTTGGATGCCTTGATGGCCCCAAGAAACAGCGAAGTGAGGTCTGTTCGTAAACGAAGGCCCTTGCGCAGTGCTTCGAGCACCATGGCATGTTGGTCGCACAGTGTCGCTGCAGTGAACCCGTATCGGCCAGTCAGTGTACCGCCGAAGCGCCACAGTTCGCGCCGCACGTACCAAATCTGCGCTGTTGGTCAACAGAAGGTGCGTCTGTCAGTTTCGGTAGCACAAAGCTTATGCTCCGGCGACATTCGTTCACGATGTTCTTGCTGTTGCCAGCGTCAGCAGCCTGTGGGCACCACATCAAACACACAAAGTCACAACAGAACAATCACGTGACTATCGGCACGTGACGCACCTGGAGCAGAAAGCTCACAACAGCAGGGAGGTCACGCCGCTCACACGATGCGAGCTTGTTCAGCACGGAAACAGTCGCAGGACCAAGCAGCTTGCTTGGCAGGGACAGGTTCGCGTAGCAGTCGAGCACTGCGACGGTGAGGCTAGGACTTGACGACAAAAGCTCGTCTAAGTGTCGCACAACCATCTATGAAAGCACCCCAATGAGCGCTACCCACCGAGTCCACGCCAATGCGACAACGCACCGCGTGTTGCGAGTCGTCAATAATCTCTGGAATGAACGAGATCAGATCACGTTGGATAGGCAGCGGGCAAACCTATACGACGTCAGCGTTAGTTTGGACAATACACAAAGTAAAATATGAACGTGTTCGTACTTGGAGGCACTCCAGTAACTTTGATGTCAACGCTGTGCTGTCCTCCACAAAATCAAGCCATCGCAACTGACTCAACAACAGACGAGGGGTTTCGTTCGCAGGCGTTTCGTCTGGCCTGTTCCCCTCACCACCATCCATAGTAGCGTCATCATCGCCAATAAACTCTGGGAGCTGAAGCATTGCATGTGAGGGATGAAAGATGTCCAACCACGGCGTTCGAACCTTTTCAAGCAGAAGCTGTACGATGAACGGCTGTATTCCGGATACTCGAAGAAGCATTTGCATGAGACTGTCATGACGTCCAGCAAAGTGATCATCAAACGTTCGTTGTTGACTTGCGGTGACAGACATCGGCGTGTCCATTGGCCGAAGGGTGATACGCAGCGCATTTTCATCGGCAACAAACTCCTCCAAGTCTGTTTGTCACGCTCACCTCAGCAACCACAGTCGCACACACCATCTCATACTCCAGGACCTACCATGCACAAACGAAGGGACATCATAATCAGAGGATGATGCCATGGTCTCGAGTGCCAATCGTGAAGCACTTTGATCCGAGCAAACGACACTGGCGTGCTGGTATGTGGGGTCATCTGCGGGGAGATCGAGACTTCTGAGCACCAATTCACACATCAACACACGACGCCACAAACCTTGTGGTTGCTGCAACACCACACCACATGAAGAAAGTACTTCCCAGCAAGCAGAGGGAGTGACGGTGATGGGAGCGTCCACAGCATGGTGCCCACGACGAGCACGCTTGCGTGCTGCTGCCAACCCACAATCACGATAACGTCAGCACACTCCTCAAAGCACAGCACAAAACTGCTGCCTGTCCAACAACGCCTGATACGTCTGATACGTGGCTGCTACTACTACTACATCACAACAACTGGATCCACACTTACACGGTGCCGCCATGTCTTGGTGGTTGGAAGCAGCAACGCGAACTCGGGAATCGCGCCAACGCCTTTTCCATGTCACTATTTCAGAAGGCATGCTGTTTGACGGATGCTCTTGCTGCGCTTGTTGATGCTGACCTGGCCGAAATGGCTCGGGCGTACGTGCACTCCACACTATGCGTGCTACTTCTAGTTGTGGCCGCTGTGGCGACGCCAGTCAGTGACACGACGATGATGGGAACCTTGGAGGTCCAGGCCTCCCCCGCATCGGCCACAGGCGAGGCTGTTGTGGAACTGCTGAGGAGTTTGCGCCCCAGCATTGTGGCGATTCAGTTTCGCGGCTCTGCAGGTGAAGCCTTGCAGCTTGCTTCTCAGTGGCTTGACGTAGGGTTTGGTGATGGCTACACGGCATTCATTCCCGTTGACCTGGTCGAAGATGGCGCACAATACGTCACGGGGATTGTGTACCGTTCCGAGTTGCAGGTGCGCTGTTCATGACTCATGACCTGTTGTGCCCGTACCTGTCGTGAATCACGACTCGTGACTGATGAACGTTCGTCCACAATTACCCCTCAGGTGATAAAGTCTGGCAGTTGGCCTGCCGCTGTCAAGCCCACACACAATACATGGGTCGAGTTTCAAGCAACTTCTCCCGAGTTCACGTCTCTGTTTGTTTTGAGTGTGGCGTTTTCACGGTCTCCGACAACTGCACGAAAGCAGGCTCGCACCACGTGCGAGCAGCTTGCACGCTACTTGCATGCCACATCTGTGGCGAATGCCAATGCACTGGTGGCAGTCTCAGGCGCCTTGAACACAAGAACAACGTTCAGCGAGACAACTGATGTGTTCAACGAAGCGGGCTTGGGTAACGAGATCATGCCGCCAGTTGACGCCAGCCACCACAACGCCAACACCAACGCTGCGCGCAATGCACGCAATCATTTCATTTTGGCAAGTGATTACCTCGGAGACTTGGAGGTGGAGGTCCATGTCGGTGCTGGTTTCAAGTTTGGTGCGGTTGTGGATCCCCTTCGCTACACCTCCACAAGCATAGAGGCGCCAACACCAAAGTTCGTTGTTCGCCAGTTTGCTGTAGCACTTGGTTCTGTGCTCGATGCATCCCACCCTGAGTTGTGAATCAACTTGTGAATCAAGAGTTGTACATGGCCCAAAAGTCACATGATGATGCCACTGGCCCACATCATGACAGCCACAGCATGCTCGACATTGTGCCACCGGCATTCACGCCCAACACTAATATATTATTGGTTCCGCAGCATGTGTACTATGACTGCAGGCTCAGTCTGCTGTGAGAATCAACTGGTGTACTTCACACCGTCTGTCACAGACAACTTGTACAAGGCTGCGGCAAACTTGGCGTGACTTTGAAGTCATGCAGCTGCACAGCTGAATTTCCTGACTACAAACCACGTCATAAAAATATTTCTGTGCATCCGTGTGCGCACGCCTTTCCGTGACTCTGACGTCCGCCATACCTACGCCGCGAACCGCATCCAAGCCGTTGCGCCCTCCCCCTCCTGTGTCCTCTCCCTGCCCCCACATATACCCACTGCTCATCGTTGAGCCAACCATCTTTTGGATGCGCTTACGTTGATGTCCTCCTCAATCGGTTGTGGCGCTTCTCTGTGAGCTTCTTCAACCAAAACCGAAAAGATGGGGTGCGGCTCTTCGCGCGTTGACATCGGCACCGCGCCCGGTGCGGCCGAGGTTGCCAGCGTCTCCGAACCTCCCCACTCTGTGTTGATGTCGCAAACATTTTCATCTGAGCGGATCAACTTGGATGGAAGTGCTAAGACCACTGTGTTGCAAGGAACCGGTGTGAAGCGTGCTGGGTCGCCCATTTTGCTGGCCGCAAGTCGGACAGCATCCACCTGCGCCAGTGAAGCCGCGAGTCGATCATCTATTGTACAAAGCGCGCCAACCCAAGAGAGTCCAAAGCATACTTGGATTGCCGAAACATTGTGGGTCGCGAAAGCGGCGGGTTCTTCGTACTCAGTGGCTTCGGATCGCACGCCGCCTTGCTCCATGCAGTTTCGTTCTCGATCCATGTCGGGAATGAGTCCTGCAGCGACCGATTCATGCGCAGGTAGTCCAGTACGACCGCAGTATAACCGTGCCCGCACTTCGTCGGAACCCTTGCCAGTGCTTGCCCTTGCTGATGATTTTGTTGTTCCAAGAAGAAGAAGCCTATCTCAGTGCGAAGTTGTCTGCGAGGCGGATGATGACGATGATCTTGAATTCGAAGCGGACACGTCCGATGCTACTGTGACCCTTTCTGCCCCTGTTTGCACATGGGAGCAGTTTTTGAACCAGGAAGCCCCACACTCGCCTTTTGGGTGGTTCTCTCCTGAACATAACCCGTCACACAAGCGCCGCCAGTCAAAGGATGTGCGCAGCCGGGGTAGCTCCATGCATCACGATGATTGGGCACACCCTGTGTTTGATCTGACGAAAGGTCGCCCAGCATCACCTCGTGTGTCCAGTTTATCCCCTGCTGTCGAACACCCGGGGTTTTGGCCACAGCCCTCTCCGAAGTAACGGAGTCGCCTTGTCTATTTTATTTCTTCCTTCCTTTGAACAGTGGCGTTTTCTGTGTCTTTTGTGCCTTTCGTGCACCTTACTACTGTGCCTTGTGCCTTGTGCGTTGCGCTTTTCTTTCTTGTTTCTTTCCTTCCTTTTGCCCGCAGTGTGTTGTTGTATGCCGGGCTGAGGGGTGGTGTCACCCTTGTGCCGCGATTATTGTTGCGATATCTATCGTGAGTAATATGCATCCAGGCCAATGTCCACATGAAGCCTACAACCACGCAGCTCGGCTGAGCGAGAAACCTCACACACCACGCCGTACAACTCGAGAGCCCTCCAAAGTGCGGGTCCACATTGAAAATAGGCTTCCTTATCTTATCCTAATAAATTACGCAAGTCAAAAATTGAGTTTTTGTTGTGAAGTGGGTGCCACTGGTCGGTTGCAACTCCGTTTCATCTGCGCCCGTGTCTCGTGCGCTCCCCC
>Ga0213833_1000513_pt1 | contig 38837 bp, 33 predicted proteins | sample SWATP21_FD_160575 | JGI IMG/M metagenome (GOLD analysis project Ga0213833, IMG submission 160575) | Coastal seawater microbial communities from Marineland, Florida, United States - SWA TP2 #1 | ecosystem: Environmental > Aquatic > Marine > Coastal | place: USA: Florida | collected 2016-08-14 | reverse complement strand
GGCGACCTTCGGCATGTGCTGGGGGGAGTGCATCTCGACCCTCACCCTCGACCCGATGTTCGAGGAGGGCTGGATCCTGACCGAGGGGTGGGAAGGGGAGACCTACACGGAGCGGTGGGGCTCCCTGTCCCCCAATGGCGTGGACACGCTGCTCGAGGTGATGGACAGCGTCGATCCGAGCGACTTCAACGAGGTCTACGGCTGCCCCGACTGTGACGACGGCGGCGCGCGGGAGATCATCTTCGAGTTCGGCGAGCCGACGACGACCGCCTACGAGTACGGCAATCCGCCGGCGGTCCTCGACGAGCTGGATGACCTGCTCCGGGCCTACGAGGACGAGATCCTCACCTGCAACTACGGGATCTGGTTCTGGTCGATCCCCGGCTGCGATCCGGTCGATGGCGGCGGGCCCGTGCCCGGCTGACGAGTCCCGCAGGCGACCCGCGGACGCCTCTTCGTTTCCCCCTGGCCCAGGTCGCGTGTCCCATACTGGGGGCGCGCGGAGACGTGCCCCGTTGGGAGAGACCATGGACTTCCGGTGCACGCTCTTCGGACCCGCCGCCTTGATCGTGGCCCTCGCGGGATGCCCCACCTCGGACGCCCCCGCGGAGCCCACGTGGCACCAGGACGTCGCTCCCATCGTGGTCGGCTCCTGTGCGGGCTGCCATCGCGCGGGCGGCGTGGGGCCCTTCGCGCTCCAGACCTACGAGGACGCAGCGCCCATCGCCGGCTGGCTCGCCGGCGTGACCGAGTCGGGCCAGATGCCGCCCTGGGGGGTGACCGACGACGGCTGCGGCTCTCTTCGGCCGCTGCACGAAGACCCCTCGTTGTCGGAGGCGCAGATCCAGACCCTGCGGAACTGGGCGGACACCGGGGCTGCCCTGGGGGACCCCGCGACCGCCGCGCCGCTGCCCTCCGGCCCCGACTGGTCGCTCACCGAGCCCACGCGGCGGCTCGAGCCGGACGAGCCCTACGTGGTCCGCGGCGACGAGGACGACTTCCGCTGCGTCGTCCTCGATCCCGAGCTCGCGAGCCCCGTGTGGCTCACCGGGATGGAGGTCGTCCCGGACGCCACCGAGGTGGTCCACCACGCCCTGGTGTGGGTGGACAGCGACGGGGCGAGCGCGGATCTCGCCGATGAGACGGGCGGCTATCCGTGCTTCGGCGGGTCGGGGTTCGACGGCGGCAAGCTCGTGGGGGGCTGGGTGCCCGGCGCGGGCGCCCTCGAGTACCCCGAGGGGTCCGGCCTGGAGATCGCGGCCGGCTCCCGCTTCGTCGTGCAGTACCACTACTTCGGCAACGGGACGGACACGCCGGACGCGAGCGCCCTGGATCTGCGGTGGGTCGAAGCCGAGCCCGCGCGCAAGGTGACCATGGCGCTGCGGGGAAACGCGGGGTCCGCGGCGGGCGGCCTGCAGCTCCAGCCCGGCGAGCTGGCCCCGGAGTTCGTCGTCCCCGCGGGGGCCGAGGCGCACAAGGAGACGATCCGCGTCCCGCTCCCCGGCCTGCCCAACCTCGGCCTGTTCCTCGTCGGTCCCCACATGCACCTCGCGGGGGTGTCGATGAAGGTCTCGGTGGAGCGCCCGGGGGGCGTGCGCCAGTGCCTGCTCGAGGCGGACGCCTACGACTTCTACTGGCAGCGCCTGTATCGCTACGACACCCCCATCGAGGATCTGCCGATCCTGTCGGGCGCGGACACGCTCATCCTCGAGTGCACCTACGACAACACGCTCGACAATGGGCGGATCCGCGACGCCCTGTCCGATGAGGGCCTCGCCGCCCCCGTCGACCTGTCCCTCGGGGACAGCAGCCTCGAGGAGATGTGCCTGGCGGTCCTGGGCGTGGTGCGCTGACCTCGGGAGGGCGCCGCGTCGGCGCCGATGGTGCGGCGTGGGCTGCACTTGCGCTACACGGGGGAGGTGCGCGCGTCCCTCGGTCTCTGGTGCCTCCTCGCGATCGGGTCGCTGATCGCGGCGACGGCGGGCGCCGACCAGATCCCCGGTCCGCTCCCCGGGGAGACCCCGAAGGAGATGCTCTCGCGGGCGCGGTCCGTGGCCTACCAGGACCGCGGAGAGGCGCGCGCCCTCGTCGAGCAAGTGATCGCCACGGCCCCCGACGACGCGCTCCGGTGGGATGCGCTGCTGTGGCGCTGCTCGGACCTGGAGGTCCACGAGGAGCTGCCGGAGCGCTCCGTCGCGCGCTGCGGACCCTTGTGGGACCGCGTCCTCGCCGACGACATCCCCGGGGACGATCTGCGGACCCGACGCCGCCTGGAGACCCGCACCGCCGACATCCTGAGCCGGGCCCTCGCCCGGGTGGGGAGAACGGACGAGGCGCGGGCGATCGAGGTGGCGCTCCAGCAGCGCGACCGGGCGCGGACCGGGACGCCCGCCTCGGTGGCGGCGCCGGGCCCGAAAGACACGCCCCTGGATCGAGCACGACAAGCGACCATCGCTCGCTGGCGGAGCCGGCTGGGGGTCGCTTCCTGGGCGATGCTGGCCGTGTTCGCGCTGGTGGCTCTGCCCCGGGCGGTTCGCGGCGCGAGGGGAGGAAATGCGCTCCAGGCTCCGAAGCCGATGGTCGGGGCCGCGCTCGTGGCGGGGTTCGCCCTGACCGCCGGCGCCATCGGGAGGGGCTGGGAGCCGGGGGCGGGACGCTTCGGGTGGACCATGGCGGCGGGGTTCGCGGCGGTGCATGTCGTGGCGGCCTTGTCGCTGCGTCTTGAAGGAGGGCGCGGGCTCCTGCGTCTCCTGGCTGCCCTGGCCACCGTGGCCTGCGGCTACCTGGCGATGCAGGCCAGCGGGACGCTCGCTTGGGTCGGGCTGTGAGCCGCGTCCTCAAGGTGCGGCGGGGGCGGTCCCCGAACTGCTCGGCCGTGGGGTCGGTCGTCGGGATCGCCATCGTCTCCGCGATCGTGGGCGCGGCCGTGGTGAACGCCTGGGCCGAGCGGTTCCTGCGGGGGACGAAGGGGAGCGAGGGGGACGCCGGCCCCTCACTCGCCGGCCAAGGCACTCCCCGCTCCGACCAGAGCACGCCCGCCTCCCAGGCCCGGGTCCGCCGCGAAGCCTTCGGCGGCATCGTCGCCTGGCCCGATCCCGCCGCCCTCCTCTACGTCGATCACGAAGGCGCCGCCGACGCCCTGGCTGCCGGCGCGGCCCCCATCGGCGGCCACCCGGCACCTCCCGGAGCCCTGAGCGCCCCCACCGAGGTCCACCTCGCCGTCAGCGAGCGCTGCCCCGTCGCCTGCACCGGCTGCTACCTCGGCGCTGGCCCCGACCAGCAGCCCCCCGAGCCGTCCCACGCCTCGTTGCGCGCGGCCCTCCACGAAGCCGCGGAGATGGGGGTCTTCGAGGTCGCCTTCGGCGGAGGCGAGGCCGTCCTGCGCGACGATCTCCTCGACCTCGCCGCCGAGGCGCGCGCCCTCGGCCTCGTCCCCAACCTCACCACCTCCGGCTTCGGAGTCACCCCCGAGCGCGCGGAGCGCATGGCCGCGCTGTTCGGCCAGGTGAACGTGTCCCTGGACGGACTCGGCGCCACCTACGCCGCCGTCCGCGGCTGGGACGGCGCCTCCGTCGGCCTTCGCGCCCTCGACACCCTGCGCGCGGCTGGCCTCCGCACCGGCGTGAACACCGTCCTGTCCCGCAGGAACTGGGACCACCTCGACGCCCTCGCCGACGCGCTCGTCGCCCGCGGCGTCTCCGAGTGGCAGTGGGTCCGCTTCAAGCCCGCCGGCCGCGGCCGCGACGCCTACGACGACCTCGCCCTCGCCCCCGAGCAGGCCGCCGAGATCCTCCCCCGTGCCCTCGCCATCGAAGCCCGCACCGGGCTCGTCCTCCGCACGGACTGCGCCCTCGTCCCGTTCCTCGCTGCCCACGAGCCCCCGCCGGATCTCATGAACCGCCTCGGCGTGCAGGGCTGCGTGGGCGGCGAGTCGCTGTGGACCCGCCACGCCGACGGCGCCTGGACGCCGTGCTCCTTCGCCGAGGCCCCGGAGCTCTCCAGCGACGACCGCGGCCCCATGGCCGCCCTCTGGTCTGATTCCCCGACGCTCCAGGGCTGGCGCTCCTGGGCCGACGCCCCGCCCGAGCCCTGCGCGAGCTGCGCCTGGCGGTCCGTCTGCCGGGGGGGCTGCCGGGTCGTGGCCCGCCACGTGGGCGGCGACCCCTTCGCCCCGGACCCCGAGTGCCCCCGCGTCCAGGCCCACACGCGATGAGCCACGCCAGCGACGACGTCCGCGCCGGCCTCGCCGCCACCGCCTTCGGCCTCGTGGCCGCCATCAGCTACGTGGTCCAGCGCCTCGCGAGCTTCGTCGGCGGGGAGGCCCCCGCGAGCACCGTCCTCATGAGCGCCCACGTCCCGTTCTTCTGGCGGGTGGGGCTGTCCTGCTTCCAGGGGATCATCGTCGCGGGGATCCTCTACCTCGCCCTGCCTCGGGACACCGCTGCCCGCTGGCTCCCTCGCCTCGGCCGCCTCGTGCTCCCCGTCACCGCCGCGCTCATCGCCGCGTCGCTCCTGGTGCCCTGATGAGCGCCGCGCTGTTCGGGCTCCTGGAGCGCGTCCACGGCCACCTCGCCGTCCTCGCGGTGGCGCTGCTGCTCCATCCCGTCATCACCCTGACCACCCGCCGCCTCCTGACCCGCTGGACGGTGCGCAGCGCCGAGCTCGCCGCCCTGCTCCTGGGCGCCAGCTTCGGCCTCGGCTGGTTCGTCTATCCGGAGTACCGGGGGTTCGTGAAGCCGACGCTCCTGGCCGAGGCGCCCCGCGTCGCCGCCGCCTTCGAGACCAAGGAGCACCTCGCGTTCTGCGCCGCCGCTCTCGCTGTGGCCGGGGCCGTCACGCTCCGCCGCGCTGGCGCCACCGACGCCGGACGGAGCACCGCGCGCGCCCTGCTCCTGGCGGCATGGATCTGCGCCGTCACCACGGGCGGTCTCGGGATCTTCGTCGCCTCGATCGCCCAGCCGGGCTGGTGAGATCTCTGCGGAGCGCTACTTCGTCAGCGTGAACTGATCCAGGACGTTGTCGTCCAGGTCACGCACCACGAACTCGGCGGTGTCCCCGCTGATCTCCGCGATGATGTAGTGCTCGATTGGGTCCGCCACGAGGTTGAACCACGTCTCCTCGGACTCCTCGTACAGGGGCGCGCCCGCGCCCCCGGTCACGATGTACAGGGTCCCGTTCGGGTCCTCCTGTTCGCCCTTGATCCGCACGGACCGCTCGTAGATGTGGTTGTGCCCCGCGAACACCACGTCGACGCCGTTGTCCTCGAACTTCGGCCCCCAGGCATCCCGGAGCTGCTCGTGGCTGCCGTGGCGGGTGCACGCCGAGTAGATGGGCTGGTGGTGCTGGGCGAACGTCCAGGTGGCGTCGTTGTCCGCGAGATCGGTGTCCAGGAAGTTCGTTTGGAAGGTGTACAGGTCGTTCTGGCTTCGCACGGTGTCGTTGAGCGACACGATGTGCATCGGGCCGTAGTCGAGGCTGAACCACTCTTCGTTGCCGGGCAGCGACCACTGGGCGAAGTAGTTCGTCGCCAGGAACTCGTGGTTGCCGTGGGACGGCACGACCACCTTGCGGGTCCACACGTCCCCGCCGCCCTCGAACCACTGGTCCCACTCCGCCTGGACGACGCCCAGGTCGACCATGTCCCCGGGGAAGATGTAGAAGTCCGGGTCGTGGGCCTCCATGGCTTCGACGATGGTCGCCCAGGTCGTGTAGGCGCCGCGGGAGTCGCCGGCGATGCCGATGGTCACGGTGTCGAAGGTGCGGGGCGCGGCGGGCGTCGTGAACTCGTAGGTGTCGGACCAGGCTTCGTCGCCGCCGACCCGGTAGCTGTAGGTCGTGTCCGGCGCGAGCTGCCCGCAGAGCTTCACTTCGTGGATGCGGAAGCCGTCGAAGTTGGCCGTGTCCCCCCACACGAGGGAGGCGCCCTCGGTGCGGTTGGTCAGCTCCCCGTCCACGCCCCACTCCACGACGGTCGCGAGGGTGTCGAAGTCGGTCCGCCAGAGGAACGCCGCCGACAGGTGCGGGTTGCTCGACGGCCACTGGAGCCGCACCTGGTACGGGTCCGGGCTGTCGCCGTAGGTGTCCGCGTGGGCCTCGGGAGGGTTGCCCGGGATGCCCTGGGGGCTCGCGGGAGCCGTGATCTCCTCGCTGCACGTGGGGTCGCCCTCGGACCCGATGGGGCCGGTCGTCGTCTCCGGGGTGTCGTCGTAGAACGAGCAGCCGGCGAGGAGCAGGAGGGCGGCGACAGAGGCAGTGCGGCGCATGGAGGACTCCGATCTCGGGAGCGTCAGAATGGCCACTCGGGCCGGGGCTGCAAAGGGTGGATTCGGCCCGAAGCCGTCCCGCGGTCTCAGATGGTCAGGTGGGCGGCGAGCTGGAACATGTCGTTCCGGTAGGGCTGGTCCTCCGCCTCGGTGTTCACCGAGTAGATGGCCTGGATCCGCAGGTCGCCGATGCCAAGGAACAGGGGCGAGCCGGAGTAGAAGGTCAGGCCGAATGCGACGTTCCGCTGCTTCTGCGCGGGGTCCGTGGGGCCCGCCAGGGCGATGGGTACGTCGTCGTCCGAGTGGAAGGTCTGCATGAACTCGTCGTACTCCTCCACCCGGAAGACGAACGCGAAGTGGTCCTGCACCCAGGGGACCATCGGCGGGAACAGCGCGAGCTGGACGTACCAGCCGTAGGTGTTGAAGTCGACGAGTGTCTTGTCCTCGAAGTCCGTCACCACGTAGAGGAACTCGGACTGGAGGTTCACCCAGCGGTAGTGGGCGAACAGCTCCACGTTGTGGCCCATGAAGGCCTCCTCCGCGCCGGGAGGCCCGATCTGGTTGAAGTGCCACGCGTACCCGAGCGTGAAGGTGAAGGCGTGCTTGTCGGGCTCCTTGTTGCAGCGCCAGCCGTCCTTCGGGCTCAGCACCTCCTTGTTCGTCCCGGGCGTCCCCAGCGGGCTCACGGCGAGGCGCGCGGCGTACAGGAACTTGCGGTTCACGTTGCTCAGGCGGTTGCGGCCCTCGCCGTTGAAGACGCCGACGCCGTACTCGATGAACTTGCCCTCGCCGATGGTGCCGTGGAACTGCACGCCCATGTCCCGCCGCGGCGAGAGCGTGTCGATGTGGGCGCGCTCGGGGAACATCGTGTTCTTGTCGGAGACGAGCAGCGACCGGCTCGTGGGGGTCTTCTGCTGGCCCATGCGCAGGCGCAGGAAGCTGCCGAGGCCGATCTCGAACCAGCCGTCCTGGAGCCGCGGCTCGGGCATGAGCTCGACGCTCATCTTGTGGTCGATCTCGAGGTTGAAGGGCTGGTTCGCCAGCGGGACGTCGATCCCTCCCTGGATCTCCAGCCGCACCCGTCGCACCTCGAACCCGAGCTCGCCCTCGAAGCCCGCGTCCTCGTCCTGCTGAATGAGCGTGAAGCGGGGCTGGACGAACCCGCCGACAGACAGGTGCAGCCGCGAGATCTTGCGCTCGGGGATGGGCTTGTCGAAGACCTGCACCGCGCCGGCGGTGGCCGGGAGCGCGAGGACGGAGGCGAGGAGCAGCAGCGGGAGGCGGGGCATGGGCTCTCCGGGTTTGCGGGTCGCTATACCGGCGAGCCTCTGGGCGACGCAAGGACGCCGCGGGCCGGCGAGAGGGGCTCCGGCGGGGTCAGTGCACCGCGTCGATGTGGCGCGGGAGGGCCTCGGCCAGGCGCTCGGCGGCTCCGGGCTCCACGTAGACCTGCCCCGAGACCCGCACGAGAAGGTGGCCGTGGAGCGCGGGGCAGAAGACCTCGATGCGCTCGTGCTCCCACAGCCGCTTGCGGAGGCGGTCGCCGACGGACTGGTCCACGCCGGCGAACCCGGGCAGGCGGGTCGCCGCCAGCGAGCCCATCATCGAGGTCGGGGCGATGAGCTCCCCGCCGGTGGCCGCCGCGACCGCCTCGGCGCAGCGGACGGCCACGTCGTGGTTCCAGGCCTGAACGGCCTCCGGGCCGAGCCAGCGGTGGAACGCGACCGTCGCGGGCAGGGTGAGCCAGGCCGAGAGATCCCGGGTCCCCGTCCAGTCGAACTCCGTGGGGAAGCCGTGACCATCGAGGTTGGACGTGACCGGGTGGCCGATGCGCTTCGTGTCGGGCCGGTCCGGGTTGGCCCAGAGGATCGCCGCCCCCTTCGGTGCGCAGAGCCACTTGTGGCAGTTGCCCACGTACCAGTCGGCGCCGATGGCGGGCAGGGACAGGGGGAGCATGCCGGGCGCATGGGCGCCGTCGACGAGCACCGGAATCCCGCGCGCGTGAGCGAGGGCGACGATCCGTTCGACGGGGAAGACGAGGCCGCTCGCCGAGGCGATGTGGTCGACGACCACGAGGCGCGTGGCGGGGGTGAGGGCGTCCTCGAAGGCGGCCACAACCTCGTCCGGTCCGGAGAGCGGGATCGGCAGTCCGGCCAGATCGAGCTCAGCGCCCCGCGCGGCGCAGACTCGTCGCAGGGTGTTGAGGACCGCCGGGTAGACGTGGTCCGAGGTGACGACGCGATCCCCGGCCTGAAGCGGGACGCTCCGGAGGATCCCGTTCACCCCCACGGTGGTGTTCTCCACGAGCGCGATGTCCTCGCCCCGCGCGCCCAGGAGCTGCCCGACGGCCTCGGCGGCGAGCCGGATCAGCGGCGGCGTCTCGTCCACGTAGAAGCGGAGCGGCTGCCGCTCGCAGCGGTCACGGATGGCCGTCTGCACCTTGAGGAGCGGGCGCGGCGTGGCCCCGAAGGCGCCGTGGTTCAGGTAGGTCATCCCCTCCTCGAGGGTCCACAGGGACCGGATGGGGCGACCGAACGGGGGAGGCGAGGGCGGAAGGGGAGGGGTGAACACGGCGCTAGTCTATTCCGTGACCGTCGTGACCACCTCCGACCAGCAGAGCCTCTTCGCTCCGCCCCCTGATCCGGGGCCGATCGAGCCGCCCGGCTTCGACTTCGCGGCGGCGGCGCGCCTCCCGGGCAACCTGGCGTTCGGCACGTCGTCGTGGGTCTACGAGGGCTGGAAGGGACAGGTCTACCGCCGGGAGTACCGCTCGGAGACCGCGTTTCGGCAGCAGTCCCTGGTGGAGTACGGGCGCTGGCCATGGTTCGGCGCCGTCGGGCTGGACGCGAGCTTCTACGGGCCTCCCACCGAGGCGACGCTGGACCGGATGCATGCGCAGATGCCGCTGGGCATGCGCTGGGTCAGCAAGGTGTGGGAGGAGGTGACGATCCCCCGGTTCCCCACGCACCCGCGCTACCGGGACAAGGCGGGGCAGCTGAACCCGCACTTCCTGGACGTCGAGCTGTTCGAGCGGGAGGTGCTGCGGCCGTTCGACCGCGACGGGATCCGCGAGCGGTGCGGCCCCTTCCTCTTCGAGTTCCAGACGCTCCCGCCGCGGGTGCTGCCCCACGCGGACAAGCTGCTCCGGCGGCTCGACGGCTTCTTCGCGGGGCTCCCGAGCCGGTTCCGCTACGCGGTGGAGCTGCGGACGCCCGAGCTGCTCGTCCCCGAGTGGTTCGCGATGCTGCGGGCCAACGGGATCGCGCACTGCTTCAACAGCTGGCACCGCATGCCGCCGCTGGGCGAGCAGGCGCGCATCGCCCGCGAAGGGGGAGGGGACGGTGGGGACGTGCGGCTCCTGCGTCTGCTCACCCCGCCCGGGATGGAGTACGCGCGGTCGGTCGAGCTGTTCTCCCCGTACGACCGCCTGGTGCGGGAGTCGCCGGAGCTGCGGGAGGAGGCCGTGGAGCTGGCGCTCGAGGGGCTCGGCGCGGGGGCGGACACGATCGTCCTCGTGAACAACCGGCTGGAAGGGAACTCTCCGACGACGATCGACCGGCTGGGGCGGGCGATCCTGGGGCACCTGGAGGGGGCGTAGAGCTCGCCGCCGCGGCTCAGTCCCTCAGATCCCGCCCCACGTCCACCGCGTCCGCCACCGCGGCAGGCGCGTCCAGGACCGCCACAGCCACGCCGTAGCCGTGCTCCAGCCACCGCAGCTGCTCGAGCGAGACCGCCGCTTCCTGGGGACCGGGAGGGAGGGCGGCCACCGTGGCGAGGATCCCGGGGTCGTAGGCGTAGATCCCCACATGGAGGAAGGGCCAACGGGGATCGCGGGAGAAGGCGGCGGCATGGACGGGGGGCCCGGGGCGGACATCCACGGTGGTGCGGCCGTGCGCGTCGTCGACGGCGGGGACGGCGACCGTCGCGAGGGGCAACCCCGACGTGCCCAGGGCGCCCGCGGCCGTGCGGATCGCTGCCGGTGTCACGCCGACGGCGTCGCCCTGGACGTTGACGATCCGGCGCGGACTCCCCAGCTCTCCCGCGGCCAGCGCAGCCGCGATCCGCTCGCTACCGTTGCGGGCCGGAGCCGTGCTGCGCAGGCAGCGGACCCCGGGGATGGCGGCCCCGATCTCCAAGAGGCGGTTGTCGTCCGCCAGGAGCACCACCTCCCCCAGCTCGGCGTTCCGCGCTGCGCAAAGCGCCCAGGACAGCACCGGCCGGCCCCGCCAATCGCGGGCCAGCTTGCCAGGCAGTCGGCGCGCGGCCCAGCGCGCGGGGATGCAGATGACGGTGTCGTTTGGAGGCATCGCGAGGATGGGGCACGAGCGCGCCCGCTCGGGACTGCTTGAATACGGGGTAGGCCAAAGTAAGATGGCACGGATCAGGCGTATGCCTGCACCCAGAGGACTGTTCATGCTTCGGAACTCGACCCTTGACCGCACCGGCCTCCCGCCGCTCGCGTTGCTGTTCTCGCTGCTCCTTGCGGGGTGCCCGACGGGCGGCGTGTCGACCCCGATCAACATCGACAGCGTCTCGCTCTCCCAGACGGTCGTGCAGCCCGGGGAGACGATCACGATCGTCGCCTCGGCCACCGGGCAGGACGGGGAGGACCTCTCCTACGCCTGGACGGCCGACGCCGGCGAGCTCTCCGCCGCGTCCGCGTCCGAGACCACCTGGACCGCCCCCGACGTGGCCCAGCTCGTGCGCCTCGAGCTCGTGGTGAGCGGCGACGAGGATCGGGACGCGTCGGTCGGCTTCGACCTCGTCGTGGGCACCGGCATCGACCACGACGGCGACGGCTACACGATCCGCGAGGGCGACTGCGACGACACGAACTCCGCGATCTACCCGGGCGCGCCGGACGTGCAGGACGGCTTCGACAACGACTGCGACGGTCAGCTCGACGAAGGCGCCCCCGAGTCGGACGACGACGGTGACGGCTACGCCGACCTCGACGGAGACTGCGACGACGGCGACCCCGACGTGAACCCCGACGCGGTCGAGCAGATCAACGGCATCGACGACAACTGCGACGGCCGGGCCGACGAGGGCACCGAGGCGTACGACGACGACGGTGACGGCTTCTCCGAGCAGGACGGCGACTGCAACGACCTGAGCTCGGCGGTGGCCCCCGGCGCGCCCGAGCTCCTCGACGGCGTGGACAACAACTGCGACGGCACCATCGACGAGGGCACCGCCGCCCACGACGACGACGGCGACGGGCTCTCGGAGCTCGACGGCGACTGCGATGACGAGGACGCGACCGCGTTCCCCACCGCCACCGAGGTGCCGGACGGCGCGGACAACGACTGCAACGGCGTGATCGACGACGGGCCCTTCGCCATCGACGACGACAACGACGGGTGGAGCGAGCTCGCGGGCGACTGCGACGACGACAACGCCTACACCTTCCCCGGCGCCCCCGAGTGGGCCGACGGGGAGGACAACGACTGCGACAGCAGCATCGACGAGGACATGGACACCGTCGACGACGACGGCGACGGTCAGACCGAGGCGGACGGCGACTGCGACGACTACGTGGACACCGTGTACACCGGCGCCCCGGAGATCGCGGACACGCCGGACTTCGACAACGACTGCGACGGCTGGTACTTCGTGAACCCGCCCTTCGCGGCGGCGACCACCGGCGCGACCTCCGTCGCGTGCGGCACCCTCGTCCTGCTCGACGGCTCCGGCTCCTGGGACCCGGACAACGACGCCCTCGACTACTACTGGTACTTCTCGTTCCAGCCGATCAACTCGGACGCCATCAACGGCGACATCATCGGCGGGACGAGCCCCAACGCCTCCTTCCTCCCGGACGTTCCGGGGGTCTGGCAGGTCTCTCTCATCGTGAACGACGGGCTGTTCAACAGCGCGGCGGCCAACATCACTCTCGACGTGACCTCCGGGTCGGGGTGCTGACGTAGCTACGGAGGTCGATTTCGTCGCGACCAAATCGTCGCTGCGGACTCGAATGATCGCGCGGAGCCACTTTCGGGCGTGGCACCGTGCACCGGGAACACATCGCGACGCCGCTCTGCGGCGGGAGGCGCTGACAGGATGACCACCAACCGGAACGCTCTCGTTCTCTCCACCGCGCTCTTCTCTCTGGGAGCGCTCGTGGTCCTGGGGGCCCCCGCGTGCGGGCCCTCGACCAGCCTGGTCGCCGAGGCGCCGACGATCGAGCGGCTCAACATCGAGTCGACCAACGTGACCCAGGGCCTGACGATCGCCCTGTCCGTCGACGTGATCGGGCAGGGGAACATCGTCTACTCCTGGGAGGCCGTCTCCCTGAACGAGGAAGGCGAGCCGGGCTCCTTCACCGAGCCGGAGGCCGACGCCACGACCTGGACCGCTCCGTTCGAAGACGGCGTGGTCGAGATCACCGTCTCCGTTCGCGACACCCGCGGCACGGCGACGACGACCGTCCCCGTCCTCGTGGGCCCCGGCGTCGACGGCGACCAGGACGGCTACGCGGTCGTGCAGGGCGACTGCGACGACAACGACCCCACGATCTACCCGGGCGCGCCCGAGCTGCCCGACGCGATCGACAACGACTGCGATGGCCAGGTGGACGAGGGCAGCGACGAGGTCGACGACGACGCGGACGGCTTCAGCGACCTCGCCGGTGACTGCGACGACACGGACCCCACGATCTACCCCGGCGCGACCGAGGCGCTGAACGGGATCGACGACGACTGCGACGGCCTCATCGACGACAACACCGATGCCTACGACGACGACGGCGACGGGTTCTCCGAGGACGAGGGCGACTGCGACGACGCGAACGAGGGCATCTACCCCGCGGCCCCCGAGCTGCTCGACGGTGAGGACAACGACTGCGACTCGGTCATCGACGAGACGACCGTCGGCTACGACGACGACGGCGACGGGTTCTCCGAGCTGGAGGGCGACTGCGACGACGGCGACACGGACACCTACCCCGGCGCGCCCGAGCTCCCCGACAGCGAAGACAACGACTGCAACGGCCAGATCGACGACGGCTCCTTCATCACCGACGACGACGGCGACGGGTTCACGGACCTCGCGGGGGACTGCGACGACACGAACCCCTACACGAACCCCGCGGCCCCCGAGTACGCCGACGGCTTCGACAACGACTGTGACGGCGTCATCGACGAGGGCATGGACACCACCGACAACGACGGTGACGGGTTCTCTGAGGCCGACGGCGACTGCAACGACAGCAACGGCGCCATCTACCCCGGAGCGATCGAGCTCGACGACGGGATCGACAACGACTGCGACGGCCTCGGCTACAGCAGCCCGCCGGTCGCCGTGGCGACGGTGGTCGGCCAGCAGCAGGCGTGCTCGCCGCTGCAGCTGTCCGCTGAGAACTCCTACGACCCGGACGGGGACACGCTCGACTTCACCTGGTTCTTCACGACCCAGCCGCCGAACTCGGACCTGACCGACGACGACATCCTGGACCGCTTCGGGATGACCCCGTCCTTCGTTCCCGACGCCGCCGGCTACTGGGCGGTCGCGCTCCAGGTCACCGACGGCTACTTCCAGTCGTCCCCGACCACAGTCGGGTTCACCGTGAACGCGCGTCCCGGGAACAACGACCCCGTCGCGGCCTTCACGACCGGCAACGAGAACCTGTTCGAGACCAGCACCTGCAACACGGACGCCTACGCCAACTGCACGACCTGCCCCGCCTGCGTGGTGAACCACCCGCTGGACGCCACGGTGAGCAGCGACGCCGACGGCGACCCGCTGTACTACGACTGGTCGGCCCAGAAGGTGAGCGGCAACGGGCTGAACCCGGAGGTCACCGTGACCGGCGCCGGCACGTCGACGACCGAGATGGAGGTCAACACGACCTGCGCCACCACGGAGTCGGGCCTGTTCGAGATCTCGGTCGAGGTCAAGGACTGCAACGGCGCGACGGACAACACCTCGGTTCAGCTCAACATCAGCTGCCAGGCCCTCTGAGCCTCGCTCCTTTGCGGAGCTGAGTCCGGCGACGCCGACCCCTCCGGGTCGGCGTTGTCGCTCACGGTCTCCGATTGCGCGGCGATCTCCGGAGGTTGAAGGGAACTCTCCTCCGCAGGCTCGCGAACGTTCGCTGATCGTTCGGTGCGTCGAGTCAAGGATCTCCAACGATCCCGACGATCTCGCCGGGCCCGGCGTCCCGGGCGCGCCCCACGCAGATCGCCAGCCGAGAAAAGTGTCGCTGCAACTGCCTGATCACAGGGTGGTTTGCGGCGACCCTGGGCGAGGCGGAGAACCGGTGTTTGATCGCCGTCGCGGCCCCTTCCTATCGTGATTCTCGAAGGTTGCGTTCCTTGACAGCGCGAAGATGCCGAGGCGCGGCGACTGCGGTCGCTCGCGCCGGAACGGGGCTCTGGTGTGCCTCCGCTGCGGGTGAAAGCCCACCGGCGGGAGCGCCCGGAGCCAGGAACCTCAAGGACGCCGCCGGATGAAACAAGCCGGCACGGCGACGCAGGGAGCAAGCCGTCAAGGTCGTGGAAACGGCGAAGGCGGAACGAAGCGAGGGTGGAAGCTCGCGTGGGTGGACCTGCCCGCTTGATGTGTCGAAGAGGCCGACAACCCCAGGGAGGGCACCCGCCGCGGGCGGGAGCTTCATCACGGGACGGACTCCGAGGGAGGCGTGAAGTTCACGAGAGACGGACACGGCTGGAGCACACGCTCCAGCCAAGGCGGCGGGCGGAAGACGTCAGGAGCCAGGGGGATGCGTCCCCTGAAGGCTGGAGGCGGAGCGGCGAAGGCCAACCGAGTCGCTACGACGCTGCTGATGCTCTGAAGGACACACGAACTCCGAGGGAGGCGCGCGCCGGCGACGGCGCAGACCGCGAGGATGAGTCCTCGGAGGGACGGGCACGGCGCCCCTGGCGCCACGCGCAGTCAAGGAACCGACTTCACCGGGAGCCCCGGGCCGCGAGGCCCGGGGCTTTCTGCTGCCGGATGCGGAGCCTCGGTGCGGGAGGGGGGCTCAGCCCTGCAGGGCCTCGATGTCGGCGATGGTCTTCGGGGTGGCGATGGTGAGGTTCTCGTGGCCGTCGGCCGTGACGAGGACGTCGTCCTCGATGCGGATCCCGATCCCCCGGAACGCCTCGGGCGCCTCCTCGTCGTCCGGGGACACGTAGATCCCCGGCTCGATCGTGAAGACCATGCCCGGCTCCAGCGGGCGGTTGTCTCCCTCGCCCGGGGCTTGATCTCCGAGCTGATAGCGACCCACGTCGTGGACGTCGAGGCCGAGCCAGTGGGACGTGCGGTGCATGTAGAACCGACGGAACGCCTTGCTCTCGATGTTCTCATCCACCGAGCCGGAGAGGAGCCCCACCTGAATGAAGCCGTCGGTGAGGCTGCGGACCACCTCGTCGTGGATGCCCTGGAGCGATGCGCCGGGGCGGGTGGCCTCGCATGCCGCGATCTGCACGTCGAGGCAGAGCTGGTAGAGCTCGCGCTGGGGGCCCGTGAAGCGCCCGTTGATCGGTGAGGTGCGGGTGACGTCGGTGGCGTAGCCGTCGATCTCGGCGCCGGCGTCGATCAGCATCAGCGCCCCGTCGGTGAGCTCGGCGTCGCCGGCCCGGTAGTGGAGGATGCAGGCGTTGTCCCCGCCGCCGACGATCGAGGGGTACGCCCAGCCCCAGGCGCCCCGGCGCCGGAACGTGTACTCGATGAGCGCCTGGATCTCGTACTCGCGCATCCCGGGCCTCACGTCCCGCATCGCGGCGGTGTGGGCCTCGGCGGTGATCGCGGCGCCCGTGCGCATGAGCGCCAGCTCGTCGTCGGTCTTGAGGATCCGGAGCGGGTCGAGGAGGGATGCCGGCTCGGCGAGGGCCGTGGGGCCCTTGTTGGGCTTGCGGCCCTTGCGCAGCGCGCCGAGGACCCGGTGGACGACCGCGTCCGGGTCCGGGCGGCGGCCCACGGCGTAGTAGAGCGTGTCCACGTCCGCGAGGAGCTCGCCCAGGGTGTCGTGGAGCTTCTCGAGCGGGAAGCCCGCGTCCGCTCCGTAGTCCTGCACGGCGCCCTCGGCGCCCACCCGGATCCCCGTCCAGATCTCCTTCTCTCGATCCTTCGGGAGGACGACGAGGGAGTAGCTCGGCTCGCCGTGCTTCAGCAGCGCCCACGCGTCGGGCTCGTCGAGCCCGGTGAGCCAGTAGAAGTCCGAGTCCGGCCGGAAGGGGTAGTAGACGTCGCTGTTGCGGTTCTGCTCGACGTTGGTCGGCAGGAGCAGGGCGCCGCCGACGGGCAGCGCCTCGAGCACGCGGGCGCGGCGGGCGGCGAAGGAAGAGGAGGGGAGCGAGAGCATGGCGGCAAGTGTAGTGACCCGCGCCCGCCGCGGCGCCCTCGCCCCCTCCGTCCGGCTCAGCCCTCGTCGTTCGCGGCGGCCGTGTCCGCGGGGACGATGGACTCGGCCTCGTCGGCGGTGCCGAGCTCATCGAGGCGGGCGTCCAGCTCGCGGAGCAGCGTGACCCGGTCCTTGTTGGCGGCCTCGTAGGCGCGCAGGGTGCGCAGGGCCAGGGCGTCGAAGTCGCCGCCGTCGAGGGCCGCGATCACCTTCTTCACCGACAGCTCGTCGAAGTCGGCGATGGGCAGGGTGTCCTCGGACGAGGCGCGGAGCGACACGAGGCGCTCGTTGAGGGCCTCCTCGCTGCGAGCGAGGGCGTCGTGGGCGGGCTTGCCGAGGGCGGTGGCCTTGGCGAGGAGGCCGGTGGTGTCCTCGCTCGGCTCGACGACATCGGCCGCGCGCGCCACCACGTCCCGCGTGGTCTCCACGACGGTGAGCTGCGCGTCACGGATGAAGCGCTGGGCAGTCTTGCGGGCCTCATCGGCGCGCCCCTCGATGGCGTTCCGGCGGGCGTCGAGTCCCTTGCGGGCCTCGTCGGCGAGGTTCTTCATCTGGTCGCGGGTCTTCTGGACCTGGTCGGCGATCACCTGCTGCATGTCGGTCTCCTGGTCGGTGTTCGACTTGTGAGTGAGTAGTCACTCACTTCGGAGTCTAGGTACGACCGATCCCGAGTCAAGGAAGAAAGTGAGTGCTCACTCATTTCGACGGAGAGGGGCGACGTCCGCGGTCCCGCGCGTCACCCGCTCTCGTCGGAGGCCGCCGCCGCCGCCCGCGCTCGGGCCACCCACCACGTCACCGTCCCGAACCCCGTGCCCAGGGCCGCCCCCACCGGCAGGGAGCCCACCAGCCACGCGAGCCACAGATCGAGGCCCAGCTCGAATCCCCCGAGGCTCGCCAGGAGGTCCTTCATCCCCGCCACGGTCAGCGGGAGCCACACCCCCTTCATGAGGTAGTTCCCCACCTGCATCGACGCGAACGTCAGGGGAGGGGCGAAGAGCGGCATGGAGATGTTCGATGCCACCCAGACCGCGAGCTTGTTCAGTCGCAGGGCGAAGGCGAACACGAGGACCAGGAGCGTGTGGAAGATGTAGAACGGCGAGGCGCCGATCATCACGCCGACGAACACCGCGACCCCGAGCGACCGGGGCTCCGTGTGCTCCCGCAGGAGCAGGTGTCCGAGCTTCCGGAGCATCCGCCGCACGCCGAGGACGTCCCAGGCGATCTCCGGCTCCGGCGCGGCCTCGTACGCGGCGGCGAACCCCTCCGCTTCGGCGCGGACGTTGGCCCACACCCCCATCAGGGACGCCCGTCGCTCGGGTACCGGTCGAGGATCCAGGCGTCCCGGAGGGCCTCGGTGACCCCGCCGGCGGAGATGATCTCGCGGTAGGCCTGGGCGGAGGCGCCGGTCGTGCGGGTCAGCTCCGGCGAGCCGTAGTCCACGTGAGCCAGGCCGAACCGCTCGCCGAACCCGTGCGCCCACTCGAAGTTGTCGGTGAGGCTCCAGTGGAAGTACCCGCGGACGTCCGCGCCGGCGGCGACGCGGCTCTGGAGCACGTCCAGGTGCTCGACGAGGAACATGGGCCGGTCGTCGTCCTCGTCGTCGCCGATGCCGTTCTCGGTGACGTACATCGGCAGCCCGTACCGCGCATCGAACGCGTCGATGATCTCGCCGAAGCCTCCGGCGTCGATGGCGAACCCCAGGGTGCTCGCGGGCAGGGATGGCTCGTAGTCGTCCACGTCCACGAAGGGGACCCCGCCGAGGGCGCCCCCGCCGGTGCCCGCGACCCGCACGGGTCCGTAGTAGTTGAGCCCGATCCAGTCGATCGTGTCCGCGAGCTCCGGGTAGTGCCCCTCGTCGATGGGGATGTTCGCCTCGGCGGCGGCCGTGTCGAACGCCGCGTCGAAGTCGAGGTCGACGTTCCCGTCCGTCAAGGCCACGTGGAAGGCGTGGTTGTAGATCCAGTCGATCCGCTCGGCGGCCGCTGCGTCGAGCTCGCTCGTCGGATCGAGGGGCCGGACCACGTTCGTGCTCGCCGCCGCCCCGCAGCCTGCGGCCATCCCGTCGCCGTCCGCGTCCACGGTGTCGAGCTCGCGCAGCGCATGGCAGGCCGCGGCGTGGGCGAAGAGGTAGTTCGTGTGCACGGCGCGGGCGCGGGTGATGTCCAGGAACCCGCCCGGGGGGAAGGCGCCGCTGCCGCACTCGCCGTTGAGGTAGCCGAGGCTGATGACCGAGAAGGTCTCGTTGAGGATGGGGTAGAGGTCCACGTGGGGGGCCACCGCGGGGATGACGTAGCGCACGAACTCCTCGAACTCCTCGACGAAGCGGCTGTCCGGCCCTGGCGCCTCGGCGAGGGCGTCCACCTCGTCGCCGTCGCCCGACGGGTTCTGGATCCACGTGGGCACCACCCAGTGGTGGAGCGTGAGCATCGGCTGGAGTCCGGCGTCGCGCGCCGCCTGGAGCACGGCGACGTAGTGATCCAGCTCCGCCTGGTTCCACTGGTCGTCCGCCGGCTCGATGCGCGCCCAGTCGATCCCGAGGCGGTACGCGTTCGTGCCCAGCGACGCGGCGAGGGCGAAGTCGTCTGCGTAGCGCGTGTAGAAGCCCGAGCCCTCCGGGTTCGTCTGGCCCCCCTCGACGCAGCCGCGCTCCGCCCACACGCTCCAGTTGGAGCGGACAGGGAAGGCATCGGTGGGGTCGGGGTCGAAGTCCCCCTCCACCTGCCAGGACGCGGACGCGGTCCCCCACAGGAAGTTGTCGGGGAAGCCGGGGGCGCCCGGGGTCGGCTCGGGGGACGGCTCCGCCGACGGGCAACCGACCAGCAGCAGTGCGAGAGCGAGCAGGCGCGTCATGGGCTCGGGATACCTCCGAACCAGCGCCGCTGCAATCCGCGGCTGGCATGCTGCCCGACGCACCCATGAGAGCCATCCTCGCCATCCTCGCCCTCGCCGTGGTCCTGGTCGCCGCTCCCACCCACGCCGAGGAGCTCCCCATCGACTGGCCCGGGCGGTCGGTGGAAGGGCCCGGGGGCTCCGTCGTCCTGCCGCCGCAGCCCACTCCTCCCGACCTCCTCCTCGAGGACGACGACCGGATCCGTCGGGCGGACCTGCTGCTGGAGCGCGCCGAGGTGCTGGACGCCTTCGTGGCGCGCTTCGCTCGCCAGGCGCGACGGCTCCTCGACGCGGACGCGCCGGACTGCGAGGCGCTCGCCACCCTCGAGGCGGCGATCGCGCTCTCCCGCAGCGCCTCGTCCGAAGCCGCCCTGACCGCCCGAGCGGAGCTCGCGACGCTGCCTGAGGGGGAGGTCGTCGAGCCGCGCCGCGAGCGGGCCAGATCGGCGGCCGCGAGGGAGGCGGTGGTCGTGACGGAGGCCTGGCCGTCGCTGGAGCGGGCGCTGCGCGCGCGCTGTGCCGCCATGGATGCGCCGCCGACCGTGTGGCTCCCGGCGGAGGAGCAGGAGCCGGTGGCGGACCGGATCGTGGTGTTCGTGCGGGGGGAGGAGCCCCGGCGGGTGGTGTTCGCAGACGGGATCCCCGCGGGGGTGACCGGGACGGGGGGCTGGGCCGTGCTGGTGGCTGGCGTGGGAGCCGTCGAGCTCTGCGTGGCCGAGCCGGACCGAGACACGTGCGCAGGAGCAGTCCGGGTGACGGCGGCGGCGGCGGCGGCGTTCGACCTCGCCGAGTGACCCCTCAGGGCGCTGACGGCTCCTGACCTTCATCGTCATTGCGCGGCGCCTGGGCCGCCAGCGCGGCCCCCCGGGCCAGCTGCCAGCGCGCCTGGAGGGCCTCGAGTTCCTCGTCCTCCGCGCGGGGGCCGAGCACCCGCAGCGCCGCCCCGGAGGCGGGCGGCGCCAGGGGCGCGGCCGCTGCGAGCTCCTCGACCCGTCGGTCGAGCAGACCTCCCTCGTCCGGGGTGCGGAACGGGCGGCGGCTCAGCCACACCGCTTCGAACAGCGTCCCGAACAGATCGGCGAACACCGGCTCGCCGCACTCCGCCGCCGGCGCCTCCGTCGTCCCGGCGGACAGGGCCATCACGCAGAGGTTGCGGCGGTGGGTCGCTCGGTCGGGCTCGAGGGCGGCCAGCGACTCCGTGTCCTCGGCGGCTCGCGCGGCGTCCCCGCTCATCCAGTGGGCCCACGCGCGCAAGGCGAGGAGCGGTGGGGTCCGCTCGGGCAGCTCGCTGTCGTCGCCCGTCAGCGCCTCCACCACTTCCTCGGGGCGGGCACGGTCGAGGAGCAGCGCGGCCCATCGCGTCAGGATCTCCGCCCGGAGGCGCGACGGCTCGGCGAGGGCCTGCCGGTAGGCGTCCTCCGCGGCGATGGGGTCGTCGAGCAGCTGGGCTGCCGCTCCCCGGAGGAGCCAGCCCTCTGCCGCCTCCGGGTCCGCGTCCGTCCAGCGCCGCGCCGCCGCTTGGGCCCGCGCGGGCGCTCCCACCCCGAGGTGGGCAAGGGCCTCGAGGCGGCGCGCTGCGGTCGTGCCTCGCCAGCGCGGCGGGAGGCGGTCGATGAGCCCGGCGGCGTCGGTGTGGGCGCCGTCTTCGAGCATCCGCGCCGCGAGGAGGAGCTCCGACGGGCGTACGCGCTCGGGAGCGCGGAGCCGCGACAGGGTCAACAGGGCGAGATCGGGCCGGGAAGCGCGCGTCCACTCCCAGGCCAGATCCTCGAGGGCCGCGGTGAAGCCGGGCCGCAGCGAGGCAGCGCGCTCGAGCAGGCGCCGCCGATCGAGGTCCTGCTCGGAGAGCGCGGAGGCGACCCACGCGGCCTCGGGGAGCAACGAGGCCGCCTCCACAAGGGCGTCGGTCTGGGCGCCGCCGTCCTCCATGGACGCGGCCAGCGTCTCGCCGAAGGCCCGGAGCGAGACCACGTCGGGCGCCAGCGGACGCGACCACGTGGAGAACCACGGCTCCACCTCGGGCGAGCCCAGCACGCCGGTCAGCCACGCCATGATCTCGCGGATGGCGGGCCCCTCCCGGCCCACCTCGCTGACGAACACCTGCGAGCTGCCCCGCGAGCCGGGGGCGCAGACGTGGACGACGTAGCGGGCGAGCCCGATCTCCGTGTCGGCCACCACGAAGACCCGCCGCTGGCCCCGGTCGCGGAGGCCGCGGCCGAGCAGGGGAGGGTCGTCCCGGCCGAGGGTGCGCTCGGCGGACACCGTGCTCGGGAGGCACAGGCGAGCGACCGGATCATCGGACGCGGGCGCCGTGGTGGCGGGCTGCCAGCTCAGGGTGGGCCCCGTGGGGTGGACGTCCCGCAGGGCAAGCCACAGGTGCAGACGGATCAAGGACTCCAGGGCCCGGGTCCGGGGAGTGTCCTGGCGGAGGGTTCCCTGGAGCACCACGACCGAGGGGCCCGCGTCGGGCGGGGCGGTGTCCAGCGAGCCTCCCCGGGGCCGGTAGACTGACGGCTGGTCAGCCGACGGAGAGGCCGTGGGGGCGCGCCCCCCGAGGGACACCAGCAACGCGGCCAGCGCCAGGCCGGCGAAGGCCACGGTGAGGAGGAAGGCGATGAGCTCCGCTCTGCGCGTCATGGTGGGGATCCTCGGCGGTCTGCTGTGCGTGGCCCTCGTCGGGGTGCTCGGCCTGTCCCGAGCCACCAGCGGCCTGACCGCGGATCTGTCCTCCCTCAGCGCCTGGGCCTCCCCCATCGAGTCGCGGATCCTCGACGCCAGCGGAGCTGAGCGCGCGACGTTCCGGCTCGTGGAGGCGTCGTCGTGGCCCGGCGGAGACAACGACGAACTCGTGGAGGCGTTCCTCGCCGCCTCTCCGCCTTCATTCTACGAACCCCGGGCCCTCGCGGCGACCTCGCTCGGGCCGGCGCTCCAGCGGGTCCTCGGCGGCGCTGCGCCGCCGGCCTCGCCGCTCTCCATCGAGCTCGCCCGGTGGATGCTCTCGTCCGAGCCGCCCGGGCCGGCGCGCCGGCTCCGCGAGGACATCCTGTCCACCTCGCTGGACGCTCGGGTCGCCCTGTCGCGGCGGGTCGTCGCCTGGATGGACCGGGTGCCGCTCTGCCTCGGTCGGCGCGGGCTCGAGCGCGCCGCCCGCGTCTGCCTGGGGCGCCCCCTCGACACGCTGACGCTGGGCGAGCGCGTGACCCTGGCCGCGGCCGCGTCGGCCCGGCTCGACCTCGCGGCGGACCGGGACGTGCTCGAGGCGCGCCGCGGGTTGGTGCTCGACACGCTGGTCGTGCGGGGGCGCCTCGACGGGCTGGAGGCGGCGGCGGAGACGGCGCGGGGGGTCGCGGTGCCCCGGCCCTCGGGCAGCTCGGCCTGGGCGGAGCTGGTGGCGCTCGGGCCGCGTCATCAGCTCGGGCGCTCGAACGAGACGCGCCGCGTCAGCGTGAGCACGGCGCTCGACTGGCCCATCCAGGAGCAGCTCGCGGCCTCCCTGGGCGAGGCCGGGGGCTTCGTCGTCGTCCGCGCCGAGGACGGCGTGGTGCTCGCGGTGGGAGGCGACGTGCTGCGTCCGCTGGGGTCCCCGGGCGGACCGACGCTGCTCGACATGGCGGCGTGGGCGGTGGGGGTGATCGAGGGCGCGGCGCTGTCGGGACGCGTCGGGGACGCGGCTCCGGCGCGGACGCTGACATGGACCCGACAGGTCGCGATGGGGGAGGCGACGGCGCGGGCGGGCACCCTGGAGTCGGGGACCCTCACGCCGGGACGGCACCCGCTGCTGCGGCGCCCCCCCGCCGAGGTCCTGGGCGTCACGTCCCTCGCGGAGTTGCCGCTGCGCGACAGCGCGCGTGTGGGGGAGGTCCTCGGCGCGCGCCTCGCGCTCCACGAGCGGCTGGCCCTCGTGTGGTTCGGCGGCGACGCCCCGGTGGGGGCGGTGTTCGAAGCCCACGCCGGCGGCGAGGCCTTCTCCCGCCCCGAACAGTTCTCCTGGACCCCGTGAGCAGAACGAGCCGCCCATCGCTGGGCGGCTCGTCCGTCGAGTCGTCGTCCCCTCGGCGTCGAGGGGCTGCGAGCTAGTAGCTGGACGCGGCCTTCTCGTTGCCGGTCGTCACCGTGAACTCGGCGCGGCGGTTCGGGGCCTCAGTCATGCGGTCGCCGTCGCCCACCAGGGGCCGCTCCTCGCCGTAGCTGATGATGCTCAGCTGCCCCGGCAGCACGCCGAAGTCGATGAGGTAGTTCTTCACGGTCTCCGCGCGGCGCTGGCCCAGGGCGAGGTTGTAGATGTCGCTGCCCCAGTGGTCGGCGTGGCCCTCGATCTGCACGGCCACGTCACGGTGCGCGAGGAGGATCTCCGCGTTCTCCCGCAGCGCCTTGCGCGTGTCCTCGGTCAGGGACGAGCGGTCGTACTCGAAATGCACCCGGTTGAAGTTGGCGCGCAGCGTCTCGAGCTCCTCATCGGTGATCTCGCTCGTCGCCGCGTCGGCGCCCTCCGGCTGGGCCTGGCCGCTGTACGTCGCGACGACCGTCTGGGTCTTCGGGGGGCACCCGGCAGACAGGGCCACCAGGGCGACGAGGCTGAGGAGGGAGGCGGGATTGAATCGAATCATGAGCTGGCTCGTCCTAGGCGCAGTGGACTTCATCGTCCGCACAGTGGTTGTAGGACGCGCAGCGATCGTCTGCAAGGACCTTTCGGAGATTTGTGCCAGGGTTGGCGCATCCATGGGATGTCCTTGTTTTCAGGGCACAAACGCTTTGATCATGTGAGCTCTGCCGCCAGCTTCTCGGCGTGCATCGACGCCATGGCCATGATGGTCACCTGGGGATTCACGCCGAGCACCTCGGGGAAGAGGCTGCCGTCCATCACCCAGACCCCCTCGGCCCCGTGCACCTTCCCCCAGCTGTCCACCGCCGCCTTCGCCGGATCCTCTCCCATGCGCGCCGTGCCGTGGGGGTGGCTGGAGTACACCGCCATCAGCTGCTTGAGGCGGATGCTGTCCGGGTCCAGCCAGCGCTCGGCCTGGTCCGGCGTCGTGATCTCCGGCAGCCCGTAGACCCCGACGCGGACCGAGTCCGCCCCTGCGGCCAGCAGGATCTGCGTCGAGCGGAGCTGGGCGAGGACGAGCTTCCGCCGGTCGTCGTCGTTCACCTCGTACCGGACGCGGGCCCGTCCCGGCGTCCCCGTGGGCTTGACCGACCCCTCGCTCGTGTCCGCCACGATGCCGCCCAGCGCGGTCATCCGCGCGAAGTCCACCATGCCCTGGACCCCGTCGTGCCCGAACGGGAACGACATGTAGAACACCTCCGGCGTGGCCCAGAAGGACTCGAGCATCACCCCCTCGCTGCGGTGGAACTCGTCGCAGTAGAAGCCCTGGGGAATGCCCCGCCACCCCCGGACCTCCTCGGGCATCACCCCGATCACCCCCGAGCCGGGGTGGACGTGCAGGTGCTCGCCCACGTGCTCGTTGCCGAGTCCGTTGTCCAGGAGGAAGCACGGGGTGCGGATGGCCCCGGCGGCCACGACCACCGCACGAGCCCGCACCGTGGTCGTCCCCACGGGGTGCCGGGTCTTCGGGTCGAGGAGTGACGCCCGCACGCCCACGACCCGCCCCCCTTCGATCACGGCCTCTTCGGCCCTCGCGCGGGTCACGAACCGCGCTCCGGCGGCGCGCGCCTGGGGGATGTAGGTCTTCGCGACCGAGAGCTTCGCCCCGGACGGGCACCCCATCTGGCAGGCGCCGCACCCCATGCATGCGGGCGCGTTGCGCATCATCGGGCCGCCGGACCACCCGAGCGCGTCCAGTCCCCGCTGGCACGCAGCGTTGTTGTTCCCGTAGATGGACGGGCGGGACGCGGTGACCTTGATGAACCGCTCGGTCCGCCGGAGCCAGGGGGCGAGGTCCTCCCAGCCGAAGGCGAGGTCGTGCTCCTCGGCCCACTCGGCGAAGCGCCACTCGGGGATCGTGAAGCAGATGGCGGAGTTCACCACGGTGCTCCCCCCGAGGCAGCGTCCCCCGGCGACGGGCACGTAGAGGTTGCCCGCCATGACCCGCTGGCCGTCGTCCGCGTAGAGCTGGCGCCAGGCGACCCCCTGGTCCTGGGAGAAGGCGCGCTCGTCGTAGTGGCCCCCCTCCTCGAGGACGAGCACGTCGAGGCCTGCCTCCGCGAGGAACATGGACGCGGCCGCGCCACCGGCGCCCGACCCGATGATGACCACGTCCACCTCGGTGGTGGCGCCGCGGAGCTCGGCCCAGGCGTCGTCCGTGGGTTCGAGGATCACGACCACTCCTCCCGGGGCAGGGCGTCGGCCGCGCTGCCGCACATGCGCTTCGTCCCCATCGCCTCCCGGACGTCGGGGTGGGCGAAGTAGGCGAGGCCCAGCGTGGTCTTGAGCCCAGCGGCGAGCATCCGGCGCGAGTAGACGCGGGAGCGCTCCCAGCGGCGCAGGTACCGCTCCTGCGATGGGCGCGGCAGCTCCGTGAAGCGGCGGGTCCGCAAGCCGAAGGCGAGCGTGCCGTGCTCGAAGAGCAGGAACATGGCCTTCATCTCGGTGGCCTTGTCGTCCTCGAGGCCGGCGACCATGTGGTCGATGTACTCGGGGACGCGCGCCTGCCGCCCCGAGATCCCGAGGGCGTTGCCGGCCGGAAAGAGCACGTCCGCGAGGTCCGCCACGATCTGGAACTCGCGTCGGGAGAACGCGCGCAGCGTGCAGGCGGGCTCGACGGGGTCGTAGCGCCGGGCGTGACCGTGCAGCGTGACCCCGGTCCCCACCGCGACCGCCACTCCGCCGGTCACGCCGACGGCGCGCAGAGCGGTGCGCCGGGAGAAGCGCGCGGAGGAGTGTCGGGAGGGAGTGCGGGCCATCGCTTTAGTGGTTCAACCAATTAGCATCCCCGCCAGGCCCGAACAAGGGACTGTCGACGCCCGAGCGTCGTCGGACGGTCGGATCCAGGGGCTGGAGTCAGTCGTCGTAGGCGCAGCGGACGCCGGGGCCGGGGGCCCAGGACGCGGCGTCGGGGGCCGTGCGACCGAAGACGGTCAGGGCGCTCGGCGACGAGAAGCTGCCTGCGCCCCCGCCCTTGAGGAACGGAGGCTCCCCCGCGGGGGGGCTCACCCACTCGATCGCGTTGCCCACGAGGCCGAGGACCCCCGACTCCGAGGCGCCATCCGGGCGACGGCGGACGGGCTCCACGCGGGGGCCGTTCGCCACGAGCGAGGCGCGGAACGAGTTCCCCCAGGGGTACATGCGGCCGAAGGTCCCCACTGCGGCCCGCTCCCACTCGAGCTCGGTGGGGAGGCGGCCCCCCGCCCAGCGGCAGAAGGCGCTGGCCATGTCGAAGGTGAGGTCGGTGGCGGGGACGTCGTCGGTCAGCTGGGGGTGTGCCCACGAGGGCATCGGCGTCCCGGTCTCCCGGGCGAACTGCGCCACGCGGGCGCGGGTGGCCTCGACGTCGTCCAGGGCGAAGCCGCTCACCGAGACGGAGACGGGATCCGCGATCCCCGGCAGGAAGCGGACGTAGGTGGCGGCAGGGTGGGCGACCCGCGCGGGCGCGGGAGCGGGCTCTGCCTCAGCCGGCGCGGGCACCGAGGTGGCCTCGGGCGCGGGCCGCTCGCCGCGGGTGAGGACCACGAGGACGCCGACCGCGAGGACCGCCACGCCGAGCACCGCGACGATCAGGGCGGCATTGTCGTCGATCCAGCCCACGCTCGCCTCCTTGAGGGCGTCCACCACCTCGCCCCGGGGCACGCGGCCTTCGCCGTCCTCGTACCGCGACGCCGCCGACAGGACCGAGACCGTGTTCCAGGCCACGGGCCGCTCGCCGTCCCCGGTGATGATCGACTCGGGCGGGAGCAGGGGCATCGCCTCCAGCTCGGCGGTGTAGAAGGCGTCGGCGAGGAGCTCGTCCTCTGGCGGGGGGCGCGGGGCGGCCGACAGCGCGGCCATCTCCCCGGTCGACGTGGCGCGGTCCCGGACGGCGGGCCGGGCGACGAACGGCGACCGAGTCATGACGGTCTGCATCTGCTCGACCGCCGCGCCGGGATGGCGCGCGATCCGCAGGGGCGCGGGGGTGTCGTCCCGGCCGGGACGTCCGGCGGGGCGGACGTGCTGGGGCAGGACCTGGGGGAGGGGAGCCGCCGACGGCGCGAAGATGGGCACCGAGAGCAAGGTGTCCCGCTCCTCCGCGATCGCCTCGGGGCTCAGGGGGTCCTCGACGGGCGGCTCGAGGCGGCTGACCTCAGCGAGGGACAGGCGCCTCTTCAGGGCGAGGCTCCGGTAGGGGGCCTCCGGATCCACGAACCGGTTCATGGCGCGGCAGGCGTCGCACCGGGCGAGGAGCCCCTCGCGGGCCAGGGCGTCCCGGAGCGCGAGACCGCAGGCATGGCAGCGCGGCACCCGGCCGAGGTCCGCCAGCGGGACTTCGCCGACCTCGGAGACGGGGACCGCCTCCCACTTGAAGAGCAGCCGGATGGGGCCGATCGTGACGCTCCCCCGGGAGCCGGGGCTCAGGCGGGTCAGCACCCGGGCCCCCATCTTCATCGCCGCGCCGTCCGCCAGCAGCGAGGCGCCGTCCACCGTCCCCGACTCCTCGTAGAGCGCCAGCGGCCAGTCCTTCTGGGCATCGACGAGGCAGTCCGTCGGCCCGAGGCTGAACAGAGGGTGGTGGGCGGGAGCGGTGGGCAGATCGAGGTGCAGTGTGGCGTCGGGGGAGCGGCCCACAGTGACCGTCGCGGGAGGACGGACGCACGTCCGAAACAGGAAACCCCGGTCGCGCGTCGCTCCGATTCGGAGCTGAAGGACGGTTCTTCCCACGAACGTGGAGGCTACCAGAGCCACCCTGCGTGATAGATTTCCCGCCAGCTTCGGAGGTCCTGCCCGTGACGTCTCGCTTCCTGCCCCTCGCTCTCCTCCTCACCCTGCCCCTGGGCGTCGTCGGCTGCGCCGCGAACACCGGGCAGCTGGACACGTCCGGGGTCAGCGACGCTGCCTTCGGTGAGGCGTACTCGGCGCAACTCAGCGTGGTGAAGGTCCAGAACGACGGCTCGCTGTCCAGCTACGACGGGCCGGCGGCGTACTCCGCGGGTGATGGCGCGCTGCCCACTGGCCTCACGATCAGCGAGGCCGGCCTCATCAGCGGGACGCCCGAGCAGATCGGGACCTTCGAGCAGGAGGTCTGGGTCAGCGGCCTGCGGCAGCTCGAGTCCTTCCTCGACGTCATCACGATCGAGGTCACCGCCGAGGGCGCCTTCATCGGGCACGAGCGCGACCAGCTCACGCAGATCACGGACCTGCCCGGGTACCGCCAGTCGGACATCTGGCTCCGCCCCAGCGGCGGCGGCCAGGACGGCATGAACACCTACACCGCGAACGTGGGGATCTACCTGCCCGGCCCCAACGGAGTGAACGACGGCGGTGGCCAGGACGACGTCCGCATCGGCGATCTGAGCGAGGACGAGGTCACCGTGACGGTCGGCACCTGGACGCCGGTCGACGAGGTCGATCCCTCGCCCGGCTACCCGTCGGGTCACTACACCGACGGGGACCCCACCACCCACGACGGTGGCTTCAGCTTCACGTCGGGCTCCGACACGGGCGAGATGACGGTCACCTTCTCCCACGCGACCCTCGGGGACGACGTGACCCGCGTCATGGTCGTGCCGCCGGACTGGTGCACCGCTGGGTTCCAGCAGGGCTCGGACTGGAACAACGGCTACTGCGAGTAGCCGCCCCCTCCTCGGTCCCGCGCCTCAGCGGCGCCTGAGGACGAGCACGCCGCCGATAAGCAGCAGCGCCAGGGGCGCCGGAAGCCCTCCGGGCGCCGCGTCGCAGAGCCAGCCGTAGGTCCCCGCGTCGTCGGGGAGCGCCTCGGCCGAGTCATCGTCGTCGCAGACCGCCGAGTCGTCGTCGTCGCCCGCGTTGGCGAGTGCGGAGGCGGGCAGCGCGAGGAAGACCAGGGCGAGCAGGGCGTGGATGCGCATCAGATCCTCACGAGGACCCCGATGAGGCCCTGGGCCTGCAGCTCGGGGATGGTGATGGGGTCGCCGGCGGGGCTGGGAGCTGGCAGGCGTCGACGATGCAGGCCACCAGCGAGCTCGAGCTGGAGCCCCACCCGCTCGTGGATGTAGATCCCGACGCCGATGTCGAGCCAGCCGCCCGGCTCCACGGAGAACTCGCGCGGGCAGCCGTCGATGCTCGTGCAGCGCTCGCCGAAGAGCAGCGAGAGATCCGCGCCCCCCTGGATGAAGACGGCACGTGGGAGCTCGGCGAGGAAGCGGACGCCGAAGCGCGTGGGGAGGGCCAGGACGGTGTTGTGGGCGGCGACCTCGTCCGCGGGCCGCGCGAGGAGGCCGACCGAGGCGTGGAACCAGGCGGGCCCGGCAATCCGTACCCGTGCTCCGAGGTCCACGGCGCCGAACTCTGCCCGGTCCACCCGGCTCAGGCCGCCGGCGATGATGACGTGGACCCGGTCCGAGGACTTCAGGGGGCCCCGGGTCGTCTCCGGGGCGGTGAAGTTGGACGTGCGTCGCGCGACGAGCGCGTCACGTTCGGTCGGGGCGAGGGCCCGGACCTCCGCGGTGGCGCTCGCTTCGGTGGTCTGCATGGCGGCGACGTCGAGGGTCCCGCTGGGGCCGGTGACCGTGGCCGCGCCGTCGAACACCTGGACGATCCCGGTCCCGCGCAGATCGCCACGGACGAGCATCAGTCCGCCGAGGAGGGTGACGGAGCTCTCCCCGACCTCGACGGTGTAGGGCGCGGGGGACTCGACGATGAGGGTTCCCAGGCGGAGGAGGGCGCGGCCGGGCTCGAAGCGGGCCTGGCTGCGCTCGTCCAGTTCGAGGCGCAGGCCGTTGGCCTCCTGGATGGCGGCGACGCCTTGCCCGGTGCGGATCGCGTCCCCGGGGGACAGGACGAACTCGGGGGTGGCCCGGAGCTCGTTGCCGGCGCGGACGATCTCCACCTCGCGCGAGACGCGGCGGACGAGGTTCAGTGCGCCGCCAGTCCGGTCCCGGATGAGCACGAGGGTGCCCATTCCCAGGGCAGCGGGCTCCTCGGTGAGGGGCGCCTCCCCGGCTGAAGACGCTTCTTCGTCTGCGACGGGAGCTTCCTCGTCGGCGGGAGCTTCCTCGGCGACGGGAGCTTCTTCTTCAGCGACGGGAGCTTCTTCTTCGGCGACGGGAGCTTCTTCGTCCGCTGCGTCGCCAGCGGGAGCTTCCTCGTCGGCGGGAGCTTCCTCGTCGGCGGGAGCTTCTTCCTCCGCCGGCGCGTCGTCCTGCCCCAGCGCGACGCCGGGCAGCAGGAGCAGCATCATCAGCAGCCAGCGCATCACTTCACCTCGAAGGCCACCGACTCGAGCACGGCGCCCTCCTCGTCGACCACGTCCACTCGCCAGGACCCGACCCCGTACACCGGCCGCGACGTCCACGTCCGCCACGTCGGCCCGCCCACCTTCACTCCGAGGCTGCTCTTCCGGGTGTCCCCGAAGTACCAGACATGGGCGAGTCGCCGCTTCGGCCCCGGGTTCGTGACCGACATGAAGCAGTAGACCTCCGTCCCGTCCCGAAAGCTGGTCCCCGCGTTCTTCGGCTCCCGGTTCTCGACGCCGGCGGCGAGCACCACGCGGTCGAACGTGATCGGCTTCGCCCCCGCGGGCACCCCGGCCGGCTCCGGCTCGGGGGCGGGCGTCGGGTCGGGGGGCTTCGCGCCAGGGGGGAGGGGAGGCTCCACGGGGAGGAGGCCGCTCAGATCGTCCCCGTTGGCGACGGGCGGCGGCGTCGGCGCGTCCACCACCTCAGGCACCTCGATCGGCTCGGGCGCGGGCTCGGACGGAGCTCCGCACCCGACACAGAGAGCAACGATGGCGACGGACCAGCGCACGGCGCGGCAGTCTACCTCTGCTGCCCCGGGCTGCCAGGCGTCAGCGCGCTACTTCGGGTGCGGATGGCGCCAGGAGATGCCGAGCCCGGCGGAGATCCCCCGGGGCGCGTTGTTCGCGACGACGTCCCCGGCGAGGCGCGCCTCGATGGCCAGCCCCTTCCACACGGTCACCCCGACGGACGGCCCGACCGTGACCGCCTCCCGCGTGACCTCGTCCACCTTGAAGTTCTTGTTCCCGTCGACCCGCACCACGACCCACGACTTGCCGGGCGCGAGCCCGAACGCGGCGTAGAAGGCGACGCTGTCGACGAACTCCAGGTCCGTGTCCCAGCCGATGAACGCTTCGGTGCGGAACCGGTACCCGAGCCCGCCCTCGACCCACATGGGCAGCTTCGTCTTCGGGATGCTGCCGCCCATCAACATCATCGGGGTGATGTCGATCTGCCCCTCGCCCGGGATCGCCACCCACTGACGGTAGGGCCCCAACCGTCGACCGACCGAGTCGTTGCCGTACAGCGGGATCTTCACCTCGACCTGGGGCGCCAGCTGGAAGCCCTTCCGGAGGATGGAGGTCTGGACGGTGAACCGCAGGTCCCCCGGGCGCACCGCGGTCGTGCGTCCGGTCTCTCCCTCTCCGATCAGGGCGCTGTCCTTGAAGGTGCTCACGCCGATGGTCAGGGGAAGGGACGCCTGGAGCTGGATGGGCCACAGCGGGAAGACTCCCACCTCGCCGTAGACGGTGATGTTGGTCCCGAGGAACCGCTCGATGCCTGCGTCCTCGCCCGTGTCCGGGTTGCGGGCGTCCACGTAGTCGGTGGTGAAGAACAGGTCCGCGCCCACCTTCACGTAGTGCTGGCCCAGCTCCTTCGTCCAGGGACCGGCGGTGGCAGACAGGGGGAGGAGCACGGCCGCGGCGGTCGCCGCCAGGAGGAGACGCCTCACGTCACCACCACCCGGATCTCCATGCCTCCGTTGAAGCCGCCGAGCCGGTCCGTCCCGTCAGGGGTGTCCTCGGACATGGCTCCGCTCTCGGTGGTGACGCGGGTCCGCAAGAAGTGGTCGCCGGGGCCGCTCGGCGAGAAGTCGAAGCTCCAGAGGCGCCAGGTGTGCTCGGCCTCCGACGTGTAGGTGATCTCGGCGTCCTGCCAGGTGGCGCCGTCGTCCTCGGTCCACTCGACCCGCGTCACGGGATCGAACCCGGCGAACGCGGAGCCCTGCACGCGCAGCGTCCCCTCGCTCACCACGGCGTACGCGGCCGGGCTCAGGGTCAGGGCGTTGGGGCGGTACGTGGCCTCGTTGCTCCACCCTTCGCGCTCCCAGTAGCCGACGTGCTCGATGGGGGAGAACTCGAGCCGCTCCACCCACTTCGGGTTCTTCGTGCCGTAGCGACCGGGGACCAGGAAGCGGAAGGGCGCGCCGTGGGCGAGGGTCAGAGGCTCGCCGTTCATCTCCCACACCAGCCAGATGGGGGTGTCGAGGTCGGTGATGGGGATCGACGTGTCGTACCCGTCAGCCCCGAAGAACACGAGCTCGATCGCGTCGTCGGGGACCTCGATGCCCAGGTCGTCGAGGATGTCGATGAAGGGGAGACCGGTCCACACCGCGTTGTCGATGAACAGGAAGCGCGGGTTGCTCCCGATGCACTGGAGGGTGTGCTCCTTCTGCTCGGGCTCCTCGATGGTGTCGATGTAGTCGCGATCGATCGATCCGATCGTGGCTCCCGTCGACGCGTTGACGAGCTCCATCGTGAAGGTCGCGGGATCCACGTCGGGGACGCCGCAGCAGGACTGCAAGTAGAACTCGGACTGGGGGGAGATCCCGCTGATGGGACCTGGATCCTTCGGCGGAGGGATGTCCAGGGTGTCGCAGGCGGGGAGCGTGGCTCCAGCTGCGCCGGCGAGGACCGCGGCGCCCGCCTTGAGGGCGGTCCGGCGGTCGAACAGGGGGACTTCAATCACGAACTTGCGGCTCATCAGCGCTCCAGACAACGACGGGCGAGGGCCCGGGTACGAGGGCCTCTAGACGATAGCCGCCGGTCGGTTACCGACGATTCGTCCGGGCGTCGGCCTGGCCCGGCCCGGCCCTCGATTGCTCGGGCGAGGCTCGGGCGGTACCTTGCGGACCGCCCGAGCCAGGGCCTCGTGGACAGAGGCCTCCTCGGCGCCTGCGGAGCCTGTATGCACCTGGATGTCTTCGGTCTCGGGAACGCCCTCGTGGACGCCCTCGTCGTGATGGACGAGCGCCCCCTGATCCAGCGCCACGCGCTCACGCGCGGGACGATGCACCTCGTCAATCACGCGCGCTGGGAGGAGGTGTACTCCGAGGTGGACCGGTCCCAGGTGGAGCTGCACCCCGGGGGGTCGTGCGCGAACGCCGTCTCGACCGCGGCGCTCCTCGGCGGCAAGGCCTCCTTCTGCGGCCTCCTCGGGGACGACGAGCTCGGGCGGGTCTACCGGGACAAGCTCGAGGGCGTGCTCGGACGCAGCCACGTGGTCTCGCGGGACGAGGTCCAGACCGGCAAGTGCCTCAGCCTCATCTCGTCCGACGACGCCGAGCGGACGATGCTCACGGACCTCGGGGGGACGACCGGGCTGCTGACGGACGACCTCGACATGGACGCGATCGAGAGCGCCAGCTGGCTCCACATCACCGGCTACCTCTTCACGGGCGGCTCGGTGGGCGACGCGGCAATCGCGGCCATGGACCGCGCCCTGCACGCGGGGACGCGCGTGTCCCTGGACGTCGGCGACACCTTCGTCATCGACCACTTCCGGGACGAGATCGCCACCGTGGTGCGGCGCTACGCCGACGCCGTCTTCCTGAACGAGGAGGAGGCCAGCCGCCTCATCGGCGGGGGCGACGCGGCCCTGGCGCTGCACGAGGTCGGCAAGTGGGCCGACACCGTGGTGGTGAAGCTCGGCCGCCGCGGCAGCCTCATCCGCCATCACGGAACCATCTACCCGGTCGAGGCCCACGAGGTGAAGGCGATCGACACCACCGGCGCGGGCGATGCCTACGCGGGCGGGTTCCTCTACGGCCTCACCCGCGGCTGGCCGGTGGTGCACTGCGGGCGCCTCGCCTCGGCGGTGGCGGCGATGACGGTGGGCCAGGTGGGCGGCGTGATCCGGGACCGGGAGCGCCTCCAGGAGCTCATCCCGACGGTGGCGCCCCCGGGCTGAGCGCTCCGGGCGCTACCCCGATTCGAGACCCCCAAGCAGAGAGGGCCGACCCACCGGGCCGGCCCTCTCGCACTTCGATCGCTCGTGACTACATCGCAGCCGAGTCGTCGTCGTCGGCGGCCGCCGAGTCGTCGTCGTCCGCCTGCGAGGGGCAGCCGGCGAGGACGAGAGTGGACGAGGCGAACATCATCGCGAGCAGGATCATCATGAGGCGCTTCATTTGCAGGTCTCCTTGCAGGGTTGCGAGTCGCCGGGGGATTAGGCAAGCGCCGTGCCAGCCACCCCGCTCGGAGCTCCGAGCGTGCGCCCGGTGATCCATCCCTCCGAGGTCCTCGTAGGACGAGACGGAGACCTGTGAGGATCCGCCCTGCTGCTCCAGGGGTCCGAGAAGACTGCGGAAACCAAGCATCAGGAAGCGGGCCCGGGAGCCAGGGCGGACGGGGGGGGGCGGTCCGAGGCGGCGAGGTTGCGACCGTTTCCGGATCGGGCATGCGCGTGCCTGCCGGGCGCGTCGGTGCCCGGTTTGTGCGACATTCTCGTCGTGCCGTTTGCCGCGAACCGCGACAGGAGTGTCGCGGTTTGGGGGGCTGGCTGGCCCGCAGGCCGTTGCCGGTCTGGGGTCAAGTGGTTGAAGGCAAACGACTTCTTTGGGTGGCGTGGTGTCGGGTCACGTGCTGGGCGGGTGTTTCCGTCCGGGCGCGAATGTGCCCGGTTGCTCCGTGGGACGGTTCAGCCGTGCGATCGCAGCCTGCTGATGAGGCTCCTACGGCCCCGAACGACGGACGAAGCGCATGTAGGGGGTTGCACCCGGGATCCGCGGTGGTAAAAAACCATCGACTTCCATGTGGGTCCGGCTCTTCCGGGCGGCCGTACCCGTGAAAGTGAGAGTAGATGGCGCCGATCGGCGCCGGCGAGCGCCCCGGACGTTCGCGGAAGGAACCGACATGAAGCGCATGATGATGATTCTCCTGGCCATGATGTTCGCCTCGTCCACCATCGTCCTCGCCGGCTGCCCCTCGACGGCTGACGACGACGACGACTCGGCCGCCATGGACGACGACGACTCGGCCGCCATGTAGTCGAAGCTTCTTCGGAAGCTACGAGCGAAGGCCTCGCCCTCTGGGCGGGGCCTTCGTCGTTCCGGAGCTGACGGCCCTCGCCACGGAAGCTCGCTCGCCCGCCTCCCAGCGCGCCCTCTCACGCGCACGCGCTCACGCGCGACTGACCAACTCGCCGGTAACAAACCGGTCACAGGGCCCAAATGCCTGACGCGGCCGTGTTTTTCCCGGTGGCGGTCCAAAACCCCTCTGGTACATTCCAGCCGCCTCGTCAGCGGGGCAGGGAGCCGTGTATGTCCAATCAGCGCTTGATCATCCTCGCCGCCGTCCTTCTCGCGATGGCGGGCTGTCGCGACCCGGAGGACCCGGGCAGCGCGTCGTTCACGCCGCCGTCGTCGGTCTCCGCCGCGGACTTCACCCTCGAGGTGGTCGCGTCGGCCGAGCAGGTCCAGGCCGGGGACGAGGTCACCTTCGAGAGTCGACTCCTCGACTCCGAGGGCAACGACATCACCGCCGAGTACGACATCCGCACGGAGCTCTCGCCCAGCGTCGGCGTCGTGTTCGATGGCGCCGGGCTCTACCGCTTCACCTTCACGGACACCTACACCTACTTCGCCACGGTCGAGGTCATGGGAGCGACGATCGTGGGCGCTGCCAGCGTCGACGTGCTTCCCGGCGCGGCGGCGAGCATCGACGTCTCCCTCGAGGTCCCGATCACCGAGGCTGGCGTCCCCGTGCCCTTCTGGGCCGAGGTCACCGACGCCTACGGCAACCCGACGGACGGTGAGGTCCAGTGGACGACCGACTCTCCGGCCACGATCTCCGGGGACATGCTCATGTCCGAGACGACCGGCAGCTTCGCGCTGACCGGCACCCTCGCGGACGGCACCGACGACAGCGAGTCCCTCACGGTCCTCTCCGCGGCTCCCGCCAGCCTGGCCATCTCGCTCTCCAGCTACGACGTGGAGAAGGGGGACGGCGTCATCGTCGACATCGACGTTCGTGACGTCTTCGGCAACCCCTCGGACGTGATGCCCGACCTCTCTGCGTCTCCGGCCGGCGCCGCGGCTTGGGGCAACTTCGTCCGCTTCGACAACGAAGGGATCTACACCGTCCACGCCGAGCTCCCCCAGTGGGGGCTGTCGGACCAGGACGGCCCGGTGCTCGTCGACTCCACCGGCCCCTCGATCCGCGTCACCACGCCGAACCGGGGCGTCGAGATTCCGTCGGCCAACGGCCCGACCGTCTCCGTGACCGGCTCCGTCTCCGACGCGTGGACCGGCGTCGTCAGCGTCGAGATCAACGGCAACGCCGCCACCCTCGCGGCCGGCGGCCTCTTCTCGTACAACATGACCCCCGAGCAGGGGCTGAACACCATCGAGCTCGTCGCCGTCGACGGCGACGGCAACGTCAGCGACCACCACCAGACCTTCCTCTGGGGCGAGTTCACCCCGATGGGCACCGCCCAGGAGGACGGCATCCTCGCCCGCCTCAACGAGGGCGCCATCGACACGATCGAAGGCATGGCGACGGACCTGTTCGACCCGCAGGACATCGTTGATGGCCTCGTGAACCAGTCCCTGTGGTCCAACAGCCAGCAGACCTGCATCAACATCTGGCCGTTCGGCAACCAGTGCGTGACCTGGTGGGACTTCGACGCGGGCATCACGTCGGCGACGCTCGGCAACATGGTCATCGACCTGGACGCCCAGAACGGCTACCTGGACTTCTACGCGAGCATCACCCCCTTCGCGATCGCCGGCGGGATCTGGGGTGAGGTCTTCCCCTCGGTCTCCGCCCTCTCCTTCGACGTGAACCTCGGGCTCGAGGCGAGCGCGAACGCTGCGGAGATCGACAGCGACGTCAGCCTCTGGGTGAACACGACGAACGACATCCAGGTGGGGATGGCGAACACGGACGTGGACCTGCCGGGCTTCGGGATCCAGATCTACGGCGCCGGCATCCTCGGGGACATCCTCAACCCGGTCCTGAACTGGCTCTCGCCGCTGCTCGAGACGCTGATGGAGGGCGTGCTGCCCCCGGTCATCGAGTCGCAGGTCCCCGGCCTCATTCAGGACGCCCTCGGAGACATCGACATCGCCGCGAGCATCCCGCTCTTCGGCACGGAGATCGACATCGAGGCGCTCCCCCAGGACATCGACATCGACGTGAACGGCATGACCATCGCGCTCGAGTCCGTCGCGTCGACGACCCCCGGCCCCAACGCGGGGGCCACGCTCGGCTCCTGGACCCGCTCGGACTACCAGATCCCGAGCTACGGCCTGACCCCGGACTTCACCCTGTCCATGGCGGACAACTTCGTGAACCAGCTGCTCCACGCGGTGTGGCAGGCGGGCGTCCTCGATCTATCCATGGACTCCTCGGAGCTGGGCCTCGACCTCGCTGATCTGCAGGGCTTCCTGCCGTTGACGGAGATCGCCTTCGAGACCCAGCCGCTGCTGCCGCCCGTCGTCGGTCCGGCTTCGGGTGGGACGGGCCTCCTCGAGCTCGGCATCGGCGACATGATGGTGAACGTCTACGGCGACCCCGGGGGCACCTACGGGCTGATGATGCAGCTTGCGGTGACCATCGAGTCGGACGCGGAGCTCACGATCGACAGCAACCAGGAGATCCAGTTCGGGGTCGGCACGCCCAGCGTGGTGATGAGCTTCGTGACGTCCGACTGGCCGGACCTGAACGGCGAGGTCGCTGAGGACCTCATGGACGCGGTGGTGGACCTGCTGGTCCCGATGCTGACCGACATGCTCGGCGGCATTGGCGGCATCCCGATCCCGGAGCTGCCCGGGTTCACCCTCGGCTCCCCGTCCATCTCCCGCGGCGCCGCGCCGGTGTACTACATCAACGCTGCGGGCAACCTCGTCATCGTTCCCTGAGGGGCTGAGCCCCGGCCCCCGCGCGGGCGGCCTCAGAGTGCCCGATGTGCAGGTGGCGCCGGCTGGTATGCCGGCCTCCATGCGCACGAACGAACGACTCACCCTCGCCTCCGGGCTCCTCATCCTCCTCGGCCTCGCTGCGTGCACTCCCGTGCGGAGCGGCAACGGCGGCGGTGGAGGCTCCGACGACGACGACTCCGCCTCCTCAGACGACGACGACGCGGCGGACGACGACGACGCAGCCGGGCCCTGCGCGGGGATCCTCTCCGTCGACCCCGAGGCTGACGAGGACGACGTCTTCACCCAGCGCGTCTCCATCACCTGGGACGCCGTCCCG
>Ga0213833_1000511_pt1 | contig 38866 bp, 41 predicted proteins | sample SWATP21_FD_160575 | JGI IMG/M metagenome (GOLD analysis project Ga0213833, IMG submission 160575) | Coastal seawater microbial communities from Marineland, Florida, United States - SWA TP2 #1 | ecosystem: Environmental > Aquatic > Marine > Coastal | place: USA: Florida | collected 2016-08-14 | reverse complement strand
TGACACGGCACCACATGACTGCTGGGTGCCACCCGTGCAATAGTACCCTGCAGGGCACACACCAGAGCAGGTGGCATTGGACGAGCCCGGAGTGGCGCTGAACACACCGTCTGGACACACGGTTCTCGCGCCGCCAGTGCAATATGAACCTGATCAACAAACAACCACACACTGTCAGGCCCACGTACGCCACAACTGCCATCATAGAACAACGCCGTACCGACGGGGCATTCACCAGAGCACGTCTCCTCCGTCTGCCCTGGACTCTCGCCATAGTGGCCCTCCTTGCATGCCAGCCGAACACCACCACTGCAGTAGAACCCAGCTTCACATCGTGCCTCACCAGTGCGGGTACTGCTGGAACTGCCACCAGTGGAGTAGAAACCGCTGCCAACCGTCGTAGGGGCACCGCTGCCCTCGGGACAGTACACGTGTGGTCCACCGCAGGCCAGCTGCACTGACGATGACGATCCCTCAGGGCAATAGTACCCCCCGGTGCACACGCCGGAGCAGTTGCTGGAAACTTCTTGTGAAGCCGCTCCAAATCGACCAGCAGGGCATGGGGACCGCACACCATCAACACACCAGTACCCTACGTCGCAGGCTTGCTGCGCAACACGGTGCAGTTGGTCCACGGTAAGACCGTCACCATCGATGCTGTAGAAGCCCAGCGACACACTCGTGGCAGACGCCGATCCTTCTGGACAGTATGTGGTGGCACTGCCACACGGCAGTGCGTCTGGCGAAGTGCTTCCGTCAGGGCAACGGTAGCCGCGTGTGCATGGACCAGAGCAGGTCGAGGAACTGAGCTCTGTGACACTGCCATATCTCCCGCCTGGGCATGCATTCCGCACACCGCCGGTGCAGTAAAACCCGGCGTCACATGGCACTTGGGACGTCTGCGTGGCGTTGGTTGCACCGCCACTTCCGTAGAAGCCGGGGTCGATGAGGGCAGCAGAGGTAGCGCCTTCGCTGCACACAAAGGCGGGCCCGCCACACTCGCTCTTGATGCCGTCCACGCAGACGAAACCAGCCGGGCACTTGAGCACGCCGGACCGCAGCGTCACGTTCCCCTCCTCTGGTGTGGAGTAGAACCCAAGCGGCACAGCGACAGGGTCCATCGTGTATTCAGGGCAGTAGTGGCCAGCGTCGCCACAGGGTTGGCACCCCGTCTGGTCAGCGGTTGGGTAGTACCCCGCGGAGCATGGAACACACGCGTTCAACACGCTGTTCCGGGTCGGAGAGTACGTTCCGCCTGCGCAGATGACGCATGACCGTTCGCTGGGTGCTAGCTCCATGCCCGCAGGGCAAGACTCAATTGACACGTTCACCACCCAAGGTGTGGTGGCCACTTGTGGGAAGTGGGAGAAGCGAAGCGTGACGACACTGCCAGGCCGGGCGAACATGGCGAGGTCTGAAAACGTGGCAGCGAGCGTCGTGGCCGACACTTGCACGGACGTGGTGCCTACAAGGTCTGTGGACGGGCTGGAGGCGGTGACGAGCACGGAATCAGAGGAAATCGGAACGGAGCTGTGGTTGTACATGTCCTGCAGCACCACAGAGAAGGGTGGCAGCGTAACACCACTCTCACACGTCCGCGCCAGGGGCACTTGCTCAGCAACCTCTATCACTCCGCTGCGCACCACAGCGGATCCCCCTGCTGGAACAAGAATGGGGGCTTGGAGCCACATGATCGATCCACTGATGGCAGCGGCGCCTTGCAACTGCACTGCCGCGTTTGGGGCTGCATGCGCGCAGTCTGCGGCACCAGTATCCACGGCGGAACAGTCTGCATCCGTGTAGAACAACGCCGCACTCCCACGGGGCGCAACATTCGACTGAAACGTGGTGTCCGCCGCGAACGTGACCGTCGGAGCGGCGGCACGTGTCACGTGTGCAAACAGGCCGCCCCCGCCATGTGACGTCGACAGGCCACCCGAGGTGCTCACACTGTTGCCCTCCACCACGACCGTTCCTGAAAGGTTGGCCACGCAGGACAACAACGCCACACCGCCGCCCGACGTGGGCGCCACATTGTGCGCGATTGTGGTGCCAGACATGCGGAGAACTGCGTCGTCGCACTGCACTGCCCCGCCACTGCCCTCCAGTTCGGAACTGGAGGGGACGACAGAGCCCACCACGGTGTTGTTGGACACCCGCCCTCCCGTGATGGTGAGTGTGGCGGAGGTGGAGACATCCACACCCCCACCGCCATGCCCCGCAACGTTGCCAACAACCTCAGAGCTACATTCCAGCGACACCACTGATGCTGAGCTCACAGACACACCGCCACCGACGCTGGCAGCTGTGTTGTTGACAATACTGGAGTTGCACACCTGCGCCGAGGCAACGGAATCAACGCCAAGCGCCCCACCGGAACCTGACGCGGAGTTGTCAGACATGGTCACTCCGTGGAACTGGGCCTGGGCTGATGACATCACCATCACAGCCGCACCATCAATGGCAGAGTTCTCCACGAACGTCACGTCCGTGAACACGCCTGAGCTGGCTTCCACCATGACTGCACCACCGGTTCTGGCGGCGCTGTTGTTCGTCAACACGCACGCGTCCATGACAAGCTGCGACGAAATACCTGCGTGGACACTGCCGCCACTCTCTGCCCCATTCGATCGAAACGTGGATGCGGAGAGGGTCACGTTGGCTGCCTGGGCAGTGATGGCACCGCCGGCGCTGGTGGCCTGGCAAGCAGCCATGACCACGTTGTGCATGCGGACGCTGCTGTCAACGTCCGCAAACACGCCACCCCCCACCACACCCATGCAGCCCTCGACAGTGGAATCGGTCAGGCGCAGCGCGCCGCCAGCCACGAAGAAGCAGCCGCCTCGACGAGCCACACCCAGCTGCACGGTGGCATTGCGAATCGCCACCGTCGTCCCATCCAGCGCCATCAGACCTCCATCGGTGATGGACCCCAGTGGTGCGTCCGGCATGGTGCCTAGGGCAGGGGTCAGGTCGAGGTTGTCAAATCGAAACCCGTCGTGGGAGGCACGAAGGTTGGACACCGCCACAACGGCTCGCGAGAGAGAGGCCACGCCAGCACCACCACCACCACCACCACCCGCAGCAGTGTCGGATCCGCCCATGAGCCACAGTGTCGACCGTAAACGGGTCTCATCCGTGGGTGTCCACACGCCTGCGTTGGTGAGGGAGTAGCCCGGGGGGAGAAGGAAGCGGTAGCACGCCTCTGGTGCATCAACTGTGCGCACACAACCAGTGGCGTGGATGGCGTCTTCCAGAGAATGGAAGTGCGAGACGTTGACGGTGTGGAGCACCGGAGAAAAGTGCAGCGTGTCAAGCTGGACATTGCCAGGGGCAAGCAGCACACCCGACGGACTGACCGCTACAGGGCGGAATGCCGTGGGTGCAGGGATGCGCATGTACGTCCACATACGATTCACGTCATGGCTGTCCTCGCTGATGTAGCAGTGGTCAGCTGCAGACAGCGTGGCAGACACACAGACAACTGGACCCCACATGTCCATGTATTTGCCAAAGTAACTGTTCGTGCCCACATCCCCACTTGGCGTGAGGTACGTCAAGAAAATCCAAGCACCTCGAATGTTGTCGGCGTCCTGCGCCTGGAATATCGCCACGGCCCCGCCGTTCGAGCCAAACGTGTTGGAGCGGTAGATGGACACGGCAGCAACGGCCCCCGACACCGACACGGTTGTTCCCATCAAAGCGCCAGTGCGTGCTTCCACCTCCGTCGGCTCGTCAAGAAGCGTCGCGACAAGGCTCCAAGTCGAGTGGGGTTGCCCAGCAACAGTGGGTGCAAACACAAAGGCGGCGCCTTCCTGCACATCAAATCAACACCACAACAACAACAGGACAGCGACGACACAGCCAGGGCCACCGACACAACAGCCGTAGCCACGGGCACGACACAGAGGCACAGGCACAGTGTGAGTATGACCGTGACCAGCGAAGCACACCCAACATGTCTCGGGCTGTCCGCACGCACATTGGAAGCGCCGTTGCTGTACGTTGACGCCCCGACGATCAGCACTTCTCCGCTGATGTCGATGGAAATGCCAAAGTAGCCGTGGTGGGCTGAGTCATACAACGTGTCAGCGAGATCCCACGCCACACCATCTGCGGCGCGGGTGTAGATGAACACAGTCCCTCGGGCGCTGTCATGATGCTTGGCCCCGACGGCCAAGATGTCACCGTCCACAGCCACGGCCTGCCCAATCCGTTTCACCGTGCTGGAGGGCGTCAGCTGTGACGTCAGTGTCCAACTGCCGTCAAGGTCACCTGGGGTTGTGGGTTCGTACACGTACGCGCTGCCCGTCACTGCGTTTCCGGCATTGGGGTTTTGTGACGTTTCGTCGCCCACCACGATGATGGGCAACAGTGCGTCCACCCGCACGATTTTTCCCCACTCTGCGCCAGAGGTAGCCGGTGGCGAGATGGTGTGACTGAAGGCCCATGCGCCTCGTGGGACGCTTGGATTCACAGGCCGCACCACAAACACAAGGTTCTCGTTGGAACCGACCACGCCTACAACCTTGCCCATGGACACGCCGCCGGCATCCACTCCAGCACCGAGGGAAGTCACGCTGCCGTGCGACAGGCTCGCGTACGGGAACTCCATGGGTGTGGCTTCCATGACATACGCCTTTCCTTCGTTGTTGTTTGCGTAGCTTGCGCCCACGATCATCGTGGTGTTCACCAGGTCCACCGCGGAAATGGTGTCTCCCGCAACAGCGTCCGTTGGAACCACCTTGGCCACTTGCAGCCACCCACTGCCCACGTCGCCCTCCACCGACGGTTCGTACACGTACACGGCACCCATGTCATCGAACGTGTCGTCGTTGCTCCGGGAAGCCACCATGACGGTGTGTCCTGACACAGCAACGCTGGCGCCAAACTCGTCACTGGTAGCTTGGCCACGAAGTGAAGCAACCTCTGCCCAAGTGCCAGAGCCGGCGTCGCGGTGAAAGATGAACGCAGCCCCCGCACGATATGCTTGCTCCGCGTGCCAGCGCGCGCCCACAGCCAAGACGTCGCCATCCATGGCGAGCGCGTACCCAAACAACACGTTCTCCGAGCTGTCACTGGGACTCAAGCGTGCGGTTTCTTCCCAGCTCGAACCGTCGTGCTCAAACACAACCACCACGTTGCCACCTCGAGCCACGATGGTGGTGCCGTGCACAGCCACAATCTTCCCAAACTGTGACGACGCGGCAAACGCGGGGCTGGGGGTGATGAATTGTGTCTGCACCGGTTCGCCAGTTGACACATCGAACACGTACAGCGCCCCGGCATCATTCAACCCCCCCGCTTTGTACCCGGGTGCGCCCACAACCACCGTGGTGCCGTGCACCGCAACACCCTCCCCAAACCAATCCCCTCCCACGGTATTGCTGCCCGCGAACTGTGTTTCCGACCACTCCCCGAACACATTTCCGGCAACCACGGGCCTCCATACAATCGCGACGCCAGAGTCTGAGCCCCTCAACCGGCCACGCGGCGACCCTGCCACGACAATCTCACCGTCCACACCGACGTAGTCCCCCAGGCGAAGGTTGGAGCCGGAACTTGGAACCAGGTTTGTGACCAGCTGCCACGGTTGCTCTGGTGTGCTCGGTGCGGCGTACACGTGAACGCAGCCGTTGTTGTTGGAGAGGTAGTACGTGGAACCCACCACCGCAAGCTGCCCGTCCCGGCTGATGGCGGCACCTGCGCCAAACAGATCCCCCGACGAAGAAACCTGGGACAAGGTCGTCAGTCGAGAACCACTCCAGTACGTGCCCAGGGTGGTGGACTCTGGCCAGGCGGATTCCTGGATGGCGAAGAAGTCATCAATCTCGCTTGTGCTCTCCACCGTGCACAGAGCACCAAGCACAGCGACGACAGAGAGGGCAAACCTGGTCAGGCCCGCACCCAGACGATTTGAGCGCCTTGACTGCGGCATGTCAACGCAGGGATGGCGCGACAATTCCGCACATCAACCGCAAGTCGGGAGGCGCTTGAACCCCAAACAGGGGAACACCCTCCCCGAATCAATCGATGGCGAACACGCGCAAAGGTTCCTGCCGGGCTCACTCGGCACTGCCTGCCCCCAGTGAGCGAACGTGCCAACCGGCGTCTTCCAGGCGTGTCGACATCCACGATGATACTTTTTGAATATCCGTCGTGAAGTTACATTTGCGCACCTCTTCCGCCCACCATCCACTCCTCGTGCATCATGTCTTGGCGCGGTGGTGGTGGACGTAGAGGGTATGGAGGTGGTGGCAGCGGCGGTGGTGGTGGTCGTCGTGGTGGTGGTGGTGGCCGTGGAGGTGGCGGTCGCGGAGGTGGCGGGCGTGGTCGCGGGTGGTATTACAAGGTACGCCGACCTGCCATCATGCACGGTGCGCTTTTGATGCCCACGCGTGCCACTCAGGCAAAGCTGCCGCCTTCATGACCTGGAGGCATGGCCATTATGAGGATGGTGGGACTTTCTTTGTGACTGCTCTGTTGTCATGGTGTCGGTGTTGGCGTTTGTTGGCAGAACAAGTACGGGCGGAAACGAGCCAGCAACGGCGAGGCCTCTCGCACAGATGCAGGCCATGCCGGTCACCAGAAGGCTGATCGTGGTGGGTTCCGCCCGGCACAAAAGCCTCGTATCGAGTGTGTACCTGTGCCCGCATCACAGTTGGTCTCTACGCTGCACCGTATTGACAACAAGGGCTACGGCGCGTACGTTGTCTCGCACGCGGGGCGATGCCCCCCATGTGGTGCATGTGACGACGCGGCTTGTGACGAAACCCAGACGAAAGTTGCAGCTGACGCGATTGCGGATGTGGGCATCATGTGTGCCCATGGCGTGATGTGTTCCAGGTACAAGGACATTCAAGGCCGTGCGTACGACTTTGGGGGTGCCGGCTTGGCTCCGTTTGCCCTGCATGTGGACCATGTTCAGGGTGACGCGTACGCTCCCCCCTCTCGCATGCACGTGACCCTTCCATTGCCTGCCGCTGGCTTCCCTGCCGCGCTGCTTTCCTCGACGACGCGTTGTGTTGCCGTGGCGGACTTTTGTGCCCGTGTGTTCCATCGGTGCGGTTGTTTTGTTTTTTGCGGGGGGGTTGATGCGGGGTGTGTGTCAGCTGCCTGCTGGATGGAGCACTCTTTTGCCCAAGCCTGGTGCCCAGTGCTAGCGTGGTGGTTGTCGTTATATGAGTATTCGCCCGCATTGTGCTTGACGTAACTGCTTCGCCATGGTTTGACGTGGCTCCTGTTGTGCAGCATTGCCAACCAGTGCGGTGCAAGCAACAGGACAGAGGGTGGAGGCTGGCGAGGCGCCAAAGGTGGCGAGATCATCATTGATTGCCCCAACCAACACGTGCTGCAGCGTACATGTGTCAACATTTCCCCATCCAAGGGCTTCATTCAAGCCAGGTATGGCTGCAATGCAACACCGTTAGACCTTCACGCTGCAAGCTGCAAATGTTTGCACTTCGATGTGCCGACAAACGTGCGTGCACGAAACGTACCTTGCTTCTCCAGGTTCACGGTCGCGCTGCCTGCTCGAGGAAGGTCAGTGTGTGGTCGATGGGCGGCTGAGATCCTAGCCACAACACTGCCCCAGCTTGTTCGCCAAAGCCTGGTGTTCAGCTCGCTTGATGCAGCTGCTCTCGATGCACACGTGAAGTGTGTACGTCGCTGCTGCAGTAAACATGGCAGAAGGGCGTTCTTCCCATGATCGTGTTTTTTTTTGTTTGTTGCTGCCCATGCTTGTAACGACAGATTGAAGACCAAGAAGCTCTTCGAACTGCAGTCGTAGCGGCTGGCCTGGTCGGTTTCGTCGGTGACGGTTCTGTTCTTCCTCGTCGCAGTGGTGACGATGACAGGGTATGAATGTTAGGCCTCAGTGGGGTTGGTTTGTGCCGCGGCTTCATCTTTGACTTCGACTTCGCCAAGTGTGTGTGTGTGTGTGTGTGTATGTGTTCCCCAGTCTCATGATAATCTTGTGTTTGTTTCCTTGCCTTCCAATGGTTGCAGCCCATGGATTTCGCTGCTGCTGTGAAGTTCAAGTCCCCCACGTCCATGAGTGTTACGTTCACCCTTCCGAACCGCGGAAGCGTGTCTGGAATGGCCATCAAGGCGGGAGTGACTCTCATTGTTGGAGGCGGCTTCCATGGCAAGTCAACATTGCTCCGGGTGAGTTTGGGGACTGAACACCACCAACCTTTGCAATGCTCACGCACGCGTGCCTCACCATCTCCACACGCCTTTCTCGCGCGCTGTATTGCCATCCACACAGGCGCTGGAGGTGGGCGTGTACAACCAAATTCCCGGAGATGGCAGGGAGCTTGTGGTGATGAACCCTGCTGCTGTGAAGCTGCGTGCCGAAGACGGTCGATCCGTGGCTGGCGTCAACATCAGCACCTTCATCAACAACCTGCCCATGGGCCGCCCAACTAGCAATTTCTACACCACCGATGCGTCTGGATCGACATCGCAAGCAGCGGGCTTGCTTGAGGTGTGTGTGGGTGTGCGTGCTGTGTTTCAAGGCGCGAAGTGGGGTGGTGTTTGTTTGGCTTGCATTACATTACTGTTCAGTGCGCATGGCTGATGACGCGGTGCGCTGTGTTCGGACCATGTGTGTGCAAAGGCGTTGGAAGTGGGCGCACGTGTGCTGATGATTGATGAAGACACTGCTGCGACGAACTTTTTGATCCGTGACGCACGGATGGCAGCGCTGGTGGAAGCTGCGAAGGAGCCCATCACACCTTTTGTGCACCGTGTGAAGTCTTTGTTCACAAAGCACGGTGTCAGCACGATCCTGGTTGGTGAACACGTGCTGTGTCTCACTCCTATTTCACAAGTTGGATGCTTGACATTGTTGTGTTCTTCTGTCTGTGCATCCACGTGGAGTTGCAGGTCATTGGTGGCACGGGTGACTACTTCGAAGGTACGGTTCGCAAAGCCTACGCATGGGGTTGGTGGTGATGGGTTGATGTGTATCGCGTGATGATGTGCAGTCGCAAACTGTGTGATCCATATGGACAACTACATGCCCGTGGATGTGACTGCCAAGGCGCATTCCATCGTCGCCATGACGAAGGATGAAGGTGCGTCAAGTGCCGAGTGCACATCAGCTTCACCCACACATGCCTGGTGCCCCTGCCGCTCCTCGCACACCTCAAGTTGGGCATTGTTTGCCGCCATTGTTGCTATTCGTGCTGACGTCCGTTGATTTTGTTCACGTATTGCTCGAGCCAGCCGCGGCTCGCCCACGACTCTCGCCGTTCAACGGGCCAACTCCTCGCTCCGTTGTACCCGCATCTTTGGTGCCAGCTGGGCGTGTTACAGTTCGATCCAAGGTGTGTTCCAGCCTCTTGCTTTGTTGTTTTTGTTGATTCCGTTGCCTGGTCAGCTGTGGTGCTGCTGTGTGCACAGTGTGCACTGCACACCCAAGCAGACGGTTTCCACTTGGTTGTCTTGACTTCATTTTGCATACCCCTACTGTTTGTGTGTTGCTGTGTGTGTTTGACGGTCACACACAAACTTTGACCATGCAGGATGAAGTTACGTACGGTTCCACCACACTTGAGTTGGGGGCCATCGAACAACTGGTGCACAAGAGCCAGACACGCTTCATCACGGCTGTGCTCGAAGCAATGGGTCGCGGCGGCTGTGGGTGTGATTCAAGTCGCACATTCAGGTAGGGTCCGGGTGCACGTTTGCTGTCCGGGCTGTCTTTATCGTGTGAACCGCACCAACCAAACGATTGCAATGGCGTGCGTGCGTGTTAACGCGCTGCGTTACAATGCGATGCTTGCCATGCCACAGCGAAGTGCTGGACAGTGTGGAGCAATTGCTCAACGGGGAAGCGGGGCTTGATTGCGCCGCACCCGGCTTCTGCCACGGCTCCTTTGCACGACCACGACGTTTCGAGTTGGCGGCCGCTATCAACCGCCTGCGTGGCCTGCGAGTCTCTTCTTCGCCGGCCCTGCCACGCGGTGGCGCTGGACACCGTGCAGGAGCAGGCGCAGGCGCAGGCATGCGTCACGCATGATGCGTGTGGGTGCGGCTGTGGATGCAGGCAAAGCGTGAGCCGCGCTGCGTGACACGATTGGCGTCAATTCAAACGGATGATGCGAGAATTTGTCGCACTACTTTCTTCTCAAAGTCTACACCCCGCAACGTCCACCGCACATTCTCCAGCCAAAAAACAAACAAAAAAGAAGAAATACAGCACAGTGACGCCTGCTGGTGGGGTACATTGGAGTCTGCCATCTTGTGCGAGCTGAGATTGTCCAGCAACCACAGGAACTTGTCGTCCTCGTTACACGGTAGCTGGTTCAACCAGCCTGGTTGGTTGCTGCTTCCTCAGCCACCGCCATGGCTTCAGCGTAGGCATCCTTCGCCTTGCTTACAGCTTTCTCGGCGTACTTGTGCGCTTGCATGGCGCGACACACCCTGATGGCACTTCTCAAAGTTTGATTTATTTGTTCAACGGAACTCAGCCGATTTGACACATTCGCAGCACCCCACATGCCACACTGTCGGCCCGGCCGACTCGGCCTTGGCATGGCATCCCACGCACTGAAGACTAGTGTCGACTCGTGTCATGAGGCATGGCATGCAGTTGTTGTCAGTGTTGCGGTCAAAGCGAGTCGGCCTGCAGCACATTGGATACCTAGTCTTCCCGAGACTCTTCCGACATCAGCTGCACACTGCGGCAAAATCCACGCAAAATTTACCGCAATTTTCGAGCTCAAAGCGCACTCGCACATACTCTGGAGAGACCAGAGCCCGTCGTCACCAGACGCTCCACCAACTACACCAAGTCCGGAAACATGATGAAGCTCCAGCGTGCTTGGCTACCCTGGGTCCCACTCGCTGTTTTTCTCCACGCAATGCACCACCTTGCGGTGGCGTTGCCGACTGGCTGCACAACAAACGGCACCGTGTTGATGTCATGTGCCGCATGGACGGCACGGGTGGGTGGCGACAGGACCCTGGACTTGGGCAGCCAAGGGCTGACAGCCATTGCTGTAGGCGCCTTTGATGGGATGGCAGCCAGCCCCAGCACGCTGTAAGGTGCCGCGCAACGTGTGGGATGGACTGGCCTGCAGCAAAGGGCGCCTGTTGCTGACGGTGCTTTTTTTTGCTTTCCCTCAAAACGTTTGCATGCTGAATCGCTGGCTGTCGGTCCTGTAGGAACTTGAACAACAACTCCTTGGCAACATTGCCGGCCGGTGTCTTTGACCCACTGGCGAACTTGGAGCACCTGTACGAGAACGGTTGTGCACCCAGTTGCAACGTGTTGACTCTGACGTCACCGATGCGCATGGTTGTGGCCGCCTGCTTTGCAGGTACCTCGGCAACAACGGCTTCACGTCACTGCCCGCTGGCATCTTTCGCAACCTCAAGATGTTACGGGGCATGTACGTCGTGCAGTTGCTCCACGTGCCAGCCTTGTCTCGCTTCTGCATGCTGACGCTCGCTCCGGGGTTGTGTCACACAACATGTGTGTATCCTGTGCAGGTACCTGTACAACAACGCACTGACTTCGCTGTCCTCTGGCGCGTTCGACCCACTGATAAACTTGGAGAGCCTGTGCGTGGCGTGGCATTCTTGCACATGTTGTGGCCGACTTGACGCGGTTGCGACTGGCTTTTCACACATGTATTGGTGGCAGAGAGCTGATCAACAGCGTCTTGACATCGCTTCCCTCCGGCATTTTTAATGTACTGACGAACGTGGATGAGTTGTGCGTTGTGCGGTTGTGTTATAGTCCCAACTACCGCGTTGCTCTCTGGCACTGACGCCCGGTTGGCGGTCGTTGGCGGATGGCGTGTTGAAGGGACTTGAGCAACAACAACTTGACATCGCTGCCCACGGGCATCTTCGACTCGCTGGCGAGCTTGAGGATACTGTACGTTGCCACACGTCGTTGCGCGATGGTGACCTGCTTTCCTGCTGGCGTGCCGATACTAGCCTGTCACGTGCTGATGTCACTGTATGCTGAGCGACTCTGCTCTGCCGTTGTATGGACACTGTCGCTTCAGGGAACTGAACAACAATGCGTTGTCATCACTGCCCACCCGCACCTTTGACTCCGTGACGAGTTTGTCCACAGTGTGTGCGTTGGGGATCGATGGCTGTACGTGCTGGATCAAGGAGAACTGATGATGCCCGACGCTGGTGGTGGTGGTTTGGTGTGGGTCTGTGGCATGATATGTAGGTACTTGCACAACAACAACTTGGCATCACTGCCCACCGATATATTTGCCCCACTGACCAACTTATTCGCATTGTTCGTTGTACAATGTGTACCTGTTGGCTGCTGAGTTGATGGTTTTCGCGCTCACCTCAGTGTGCCTTCACTGTGGCACTTGCGCCAGGAGCTTGAAGAACAACGTCTTGGCGTCGCTTCCACCTGACACTTTTCACTCACTAGCAAGCTTGAGGATGCTGTATGTTGAGCAAACAGCCGCCGTTGCTGCTGTTGCTGACAATGTGGCTGGGGCTGACAAAGTGACTGGCATGCTGTGCAGGGACTTGAACAATAATACCTTGGCATCGCTACCCACTGGCATATTTGACTCGCTCAAAGGTGTATGGCAACTGTACGTTCTGTGAGGTGCTTGTGCCTTGAACCAGGAGTCCAGGATATTTATGCTGACGCGCTTGGTGCTGGCACTGCGGCTGTGTCTGCAGTTCTTTGCAGCACAACGCCTTGACGTGGCTGCCCACCGGCGTCTTTGACTCGCTAAAGCACCTGGAGGACCTGTACGTTGTGCGGCACCACTGGTGTCCATACTGACACACTTGGCTGCAGCATCGGCGTTGCTGTTTTTCTTCGTGTGTTGCCGGTGCTCTAATCCGGATGGCTGTTTCGTTGGACAGTACGCTGGATGAGCAGTCATCGTGTAGATCACCTGCCATCGCGACTTCTACGCTGGACAAGTTGTTCTGCACCTGCCCAGACTCCGACGGTGATGGCGTTCTTGACTGCGAAGATCTGTGCCCCAACGACCCTACCAAGACAGCACCTGGCCACTGCGGCTGTGGCCGTCACGGTTGTTCGTGGTGGCTGTGGTGATGGTTGTGATCTTCATACAAAGTCGGTGGTGGTAGTCGCCTGGAAGCAACTAGAGTGTGGTGTTGTTTGACGGTTCACACACAAAACAAACGCACAACTGCACCAACAAACGCAAACAAACGTGCTGTGACTTTGAGCATCGGCGAGCCAATGGTCTACGTTGATTGTGCGCAACGGCGCGACACATTCCACAACACACGCACACAGGCATGCACTGCAGTTTCTGCCTCACGCCACTGGCAGTATTCCATGGCGACACTCTGATGGTATTCGCTGCACAAAGACAGCCAGGCAGACTATCTGAGGAGACAGCACAAGACCAGTTGACACACCCGCTCTCTCGCTTCATCATCTGCTGAGCCGTCGCTCCCGGCTGCTGTGTAACCTGTGCTCTCTGCCAGCTTGGCGCATGGTATGAAACCAGACGCCGATGACAGTTGCGCTCTGGGGCGCTGCCAGATGTGGTCACTTGCAGGCTGTCCAGTACCTGTGCTCTCGCGTACCAAGACCCATGGAGGCGTCACTACTAGATGACAGGTGCGTTTGTCTTGTTGCACGGCTTTCAGCGACATGAACCGACGCGGCCACTGACGCGGCCTTTCTGTGTGTGAGGCATCACCGTTGCTGGTGATGGACAGGGAGTGCAACAAGTGAGAGGAGGTGCAAGAGTGAGAGTGGAACACACGAAAAAAAGAATGCAACAGAAACTGGAAACACCCGAGTGACACAGAGAGTTGTCGTATCCTGTTTGTTCCAAAACCAAGCACGGAGAGAACCCCCACGACCTGCACTGGCTACGGCTTGAATTTGCCAGGCACTGACTGTGCCGGAGGTGGAGGCGGTGGTGGGGGAGGCGGTGGCGGCGGCGGCGGCGCGACCATGGTCCCCTCTGATGATCTAACAGCGCCAGCACGGCCGCGGTGAGCTGACCCACTTGCGCCGCCATTGTTCTGCGGGTGTCGTCCAGCAGCCGCAGCCTCACTCGCAGCCGCAGCGCCCGTGCGCTTGCGACGACCAGAAGCGGGGCGGGGACGGAAGTCCGCACCACGTAATCCTGGGACAGCATTTCCTGGCACGGGCAATGGGGAACTTTTCACGTCGGAGAGAAGCAGGTCGGTCTCAGGTGAAGAAGATTCCCTGTCCACGCTGGTCGGATCAACATCAACGGAGTTCGAGGCGCTGTCTCCATCCTCCACACCGCCGAGCGCGTTGTGCAAACGCCGAATGACGTTGCTCACAAACACTTCGATCTCTTCGATCGTCGGAGGTGAGCTGCTGGGGCCTGTGAATATGGATCGGTGCATCGCACGCACGCATGGTGATGCGTGCCGGTCACGCAGCCACACCTCGAGGTAGTTCTCCAGGTCTTCACTGGGCGGAAAGGTGCTCAGCGCCAGCTCCAACAGCACCCAACCACGATCGACGCTGTTTGGTGTGGGGTTGCAGTTCAGCTGCTTGGTGAGTTGCACAAGGATCTCATCTCGCAATGCTGGGTGCCGCAAACCTTCCTGCATCAGCTGCTGTGCCATCGACAGGGGTGTTGGGCACGGGCGGTCGCCCATGAACCCCGTAATGCAGCGGAAGCACTTGACGGCCAGCCGACGAACAGCCGGGTTGGCGAGCCGTGTCAACGACTGAGGAATGGTGTCGTTCGTGAAGCGCAGCATGGAGGACCGCAGACCGTTGTCGGCCACACCATACCGCTTCGAGAACTCCCGCGGGGCTTTCAAATTGGGAAACTTGTGCAACAGGAACAGCGAGGCGCAATCAGTGAAGAACATGTCCTTGACTTGCATCGTGATCGTCGTCACGCGCTCCGCGTCTTGAAGCGCGACAGCCGCACCAAGCTGGCGCTGCAAGAATTCGTCGGGCGGAAGGCGCAGTGCCATGATGATGTGCGACACGTCCGGCAGGTGGAGTTTCACTCGCTCGCAATCTCGCAACACCTCCTCCATGGTGGGACGATCCATTACCTTGATCGCCCAGGCCTGAACAAGCGCCAACACCCACATGAAAAGCAAGACCCCGACACCAGCACACACCAAGGGGCATGACAACAAACAGTCTGGTCAGGTCAACGATGGTCCTGCACTGCGCCCTGAGCCCACGCCACACGCATGCACCGCCGCGGTGTGAAAACAAAACGTACCGCACGCGCCGTGAGATCTCGGATTAATGTCAGCAAGTCGCGAGCTTGTTGCTCCTTGTGTGAACGATACCCAAGGTCGTCACACAAAGCAAGAGCATCGGCAAGCTGCTCTTCCTCAACAGCGGCCATGCCTTGAGCAAGTGCCGCTTTACAGCGCTCGATTTTCCCAAGCATCAACGTCGCTTCTTTCACCAACGCGGGCACTTCGGGCAGCCTGTGTGCTCCCAGGTGCAGTTCTTCGGCAATGTCGATGCCTTCCAGCAAGCCTTTCTCGTCACGGTTATCAATGGCGTGGCGAAGGAGCGCCATGCATCGACGGAACTTCAACTCCTTTCGCGCAGCCTCCAGCTCCGCACGAGCAGCCGGAACCATGTCATCGGCCTGCGCATCCGCATCCGCCAGTGCATCCGCGACAAACTGCCAATCGTTCTGCAGGAGTGCATCTCGCAACCGCCGCACAATCATTGCAGTCAGCAGGCACTTTTGGGCGGCGCGTGTTTCGCACCCAAGAGTGCGTGCCGTGGCGATGCTCGCGTCCAAAATCTCCAGCTGCGGAGACGAGGTGTCCAACTCGCCCACTCCGCCGGTGGCCATGCCACCTGCCACTGCTGCATTCAGCGACTCGGTGACCTGCCATGCCGCGACTTCACACTGAATCACATGGACCTCCTCACGTGCGATGTCTGCGACGCTCTTGTGCTGCTGCAGGATGCGCCTGCCTCGAGCCATGTCGTTGTCAACCACGGCACGCCGGAGTTCCGCCATCATTCTGGCAGTGTCGTACAACTCTGCCACGCGTGCTGTGTGACACCCAGCGTCGGTGGTGAACGCCACTGCAGCGTCCAACTCGTCCGTCGCGATGGCATCACGCTGGATGTGGCCCACCTTGCCGCGGCACTGCCCGCGTCGCAGTGCGGACTCGAGCATGGAACCGCTCTTCCGGTTGTCCACTTCCTTTTGCACCAGCGCGATCTCGTCCGCGCCTGGGCCCGTTTCGTTCACATAGGAACGGTCCTCCCCCATGACCTGCTCCACAAACGCCCAGTTGCCGGACTGCAGCACTGAACGCACGCGGCGGACCAGTTTGGCGGTGGCAAGGAGCTTCTCAGCTTCGAGAGTACAGCACCCCAGCTCCATCGCCAGCGCCACAGCACCGTCCAGGCCCACCGTTGAAATGGCAGACACGTCCAACTCCCCAATGCGCCCACGAGGACCACCGTGCTGCAGCGCTGCCGTCAAGCCCGCTTGGATGCGGCGGTTGTCAGCCTCGGCTTGCGCCAGCTGCAACTCCTCCAAGGCAACGTCAGACATCACCAGTTCACGGCTCTGCTCCAACACCTCCTCCACCGCCTCCCAGTCTGCCTCCACCAACGCCAGCCGCAGCTTCAAAATCTGCCGCCCTGCCATCACCAGCGCCTCCGCTTCCGCGGTTTTGGCGCCCACCTCGTCCGCCGTCACCAATGCGCGACGCAAGCTGACAACATCTATGCTGCTCACATCCATGCCGCCCGTCGTCCCGGATGCGCGCCCTGTTTGCAACGCCTTCATCAACGCCGACGTCAGCACCCAGTTCTCTGTCTCGTCCATCTCCGCCATCACCTCGTGCATGCTCACAGCGCTCAACGTGCGCCCTCGCACAGACTCCAACGTGCGATGCGCCTCCTCGTAGTCACGCCGCAACAGCGCCTGGCGAACACGCAGCACCACCTTGGCCGTGAACACCATTTGCCGTGCCTCCAGCGTCTTGGCGCCGAGACGTGACGCGAATGCCAGCGCCTCGCGCAGGCCGCGCGTGGTGACATGCGCCAGCGACATGTGGCCCACACTTCCAGTTGGCATCCCTCGGGAGAGCGCCGCGGAGAGCTCTCGCAAGATGTTGCGGTTTGCAATTTCCTCTCGTGCTGTGGCAAACTCCTGGGACGCCAAGTCACTCAGCAACATGCCATTGGCATCGTGCAGCACGGCCTCCAACCGACTGTGGTTGTTGGTGATCAAGGCCTCGCGCAACCGGCGCACCACCTTGGCTGACCGCAACAGCAACGACGCCTCATCAGTGTGGCAGCCCAACCGCTGCGCTGTACCGATGCCAGCGTCAATGGTCTTGAGCTCGATGGCAGCAACGTCCAGCTCGCCGATGCGTCCAGATGCGGACCCAGAACACAACGCCTCGGTGAGCAATTGCACAATGGCACGGTTGTTCATTTCTGCCTCCACCAGTCGCAGCTCGTCCTTTGCTTCGTCTGCCGCCCACCCATTGCGCCCTTGGCTTGCTGCCGAAGCTTCACAGCGATGCACTTCTTCGAACAGGTCCTCCATCTTGTCCCAGTCGCCAGCCAGGAGCGCGGTGCGAACGCGCATGACCATATCGGCAGACACCAGCAACTGGTGTGCCAGGTCTGTCTTCACGCCCTTCTTGTTCACGGCCATCAGCGCGCCCGCCAGCGCCACCGTCGACACGCTGTTTGCCTTCATGTCGCCAGGTCGGCCAGTGGGACGACCAGACACCAGTGCCTCACGCAGGCGAGCCAATGCCACACGATTCTCCAGCTCGTCCTCCACCAGGACCAACTCGCGCACCACGGAGTGGAGTGGAGAACGGGGTGTGGGAGTCGCGCTGCCACTCAGCGCACCCGGTGGCGCAGTGCTTTCGTCCTCACTGTCTGACCCGGGTAGGTCGTCCCCCATAGCAGCTCGCACTGCCTCCAACTGGTCCGCCACGGGCTCCCAGTTATCATGGACCTGAGGACATAATCAAACAGACAAAACTGTGAGAAGAAACCGATACAGTCGTACCCACGCACGGCGCCGACTGCTACGCTACAACGGAACCCAGCCACGCACACATTCGCGAGCACGTCATGCACGCGCGCGCACACACTCGGTCGATCCACGCCACGTACCACTATCTTGCGAAGCTGGAGCACAGCCTTGGTGACGCTGTAAAGCATCGTTGCCTTTGCGGTATGCAAGCCCATCGCATCGGCGACTTTGAGAGCTGCGGCGGGCGCAACAACGTCCACCGTGGACACATCTAGGTCACCCACCACGCCCGTCGCGCTGCCTTTCATCAACACACCGGACAGGTGCGCCAGAATGGCCTGGTTGTTCACTTCGGACGCCAAAAGTTTTAGCTCGGACTCCACACGCGGCAACGCTTCAAAGGCACGGCGACGGAAGGCCATTGGCATCACCAAGCCGCCTGCCACGCCTGAAGACGCAGACGCAGACACCGCACCGGCGCCGACAGATGTAGCACCACCTCCATCAACTCTGCCATCTGTGGCGGCCGTCGTCATTGCTGTGCCACACTCAAACCCGTTGTCGTTGAGCAGGTTTTGGACGGTGTGCCACTCCAGCGCTAGCACGGCTTCACGAATTCGCTTCACCTCCCAGCACGTTCGCAGCAAGGCCTTGGCGACACCCGCCTTTGGCCCGATGCGCTCCGCCGTGTTGATGGCGGCAGACAACGCCTCCGTGGACACTGCCTGGAACTTGATGGCGCCCACCACACCAGTGGCACACCCGGAGGCCAAGCCCCCACGCAAACCAGTCATGATCGTGCGATGGTCCAGTTGATCCTCGACAGACGCCAACTCCGCCTTGACGTGCGGCGGCAGCGCAAACTCGGGGTCAAAACTGCGCGGTGGTGCGGGGCTTTCCAGCGACGACCCACTCCCATACGACAGTGCGTCGTCCGCGCTGCCGCCGTCGCCGTCTCCGTCTCCGTCGCCGTCGCCACCCATACTGCGTGGCGGCAACGGTGGAGGGCCCACCTCCATGGACAGAGGTGGCGGGGGTGCACCATCATCCGGCAACGGTGGCGGCGGTACAGCCCCGTCGTCGCCAGACTCTCCAGGTGGCAACGGCGGTGGCGGCACAGACGGTGGACGCATGCCGTCATCCGCTTGGCCATCGGGTGGAGGCGGCAGTGGCGGAGGTGGCGGAGGCGGCGCAGCAGGTGGTGGTGCGGCGCTTTCCACAGTGCCCGTGGCACGGTTGCGGGTGCCAGAGCCAGAGCCAGAGCCAGAGCCGGAGCCAGAGCCAGAGCCGGAGCCAGAGCCAGAGCCAGAGCCAGAGGCAATGCCGTGGCCAGAGCCAGAGCCAGAGGCATTGCCGTGGCCGGAGGTGACCGTTCTGCCGGCGCGAGAGCCGGGTGCAACGGGTGGGAAGCCGTCCAGTGCACGGCAAGCCGCAATGGCGGCGGGAATGCCGCCCCACTGGTCTACCACCAACGAGGTGCGCATACGGAACAAGCAATGGGCAATCTCGAGCAGCCACCGCGCACGCTGGGAGCGGCACTGGACGCGCTTGGCTTTGTTGCGCATGGCAGCGAGCTCTTCCACATTGATGCTCGACATGTCCGGCTGGCCAATGGGGCCGCACAGCCCCCCACCCTCCAATGCCTGGGTGAGACCGTCCACCATGACACGGTCATCCAACTCCCACCGCACCAACTTAAACTCGGCCGCCGAGGCGCGTGAGTAGGCCGTCGGCAGGCTCAACGCCTCCGTGACAACCGTTTCCACTTCCTCCCAGCGCTCGTCCATGATGCCCTGTCGCAAGGCCAGCGTCACACGGGCAAGGTCCACGAGTTGCCGAGCCCGCTCTGTCTTGGCGCCGTCCTTCAACGCGTTTTGCAGGCGCTGCGACAGGACGTGGACTTGCACAGACGAGGGATCAAACGCCCCGGGCTCGCCAGTGGCACCACCAAACTCCAGTGCTTCCTTCAACTCCAGCAAAATGCGCTGGTTGTTCAGTTCGTCTTGGGCCAAGGCCACCTCCGCCAGCGTTGCCTCTGGCAGCTCCACCTCGCGTCCCAACGTCCGCAGTGTGTGCAACACCTTCTCCACCCCGCGCCATTCGTTACTGACCATGTGCGACCGCAGATCCACGACGGCATGCGCCACGCGCTTGATCTCTTGCGACCGCTCGCTGAGCCAGCCCACCTCGTCGCCCAAGTCAATACCCTTGTTCAGCTCGCGCACCGAAATGCTGGCAAAATCCAAGTTCCCCACGATCCCCGTGGCACGTCCAGAGCGCAGTCCACGCTCCAAGGACTGCAGGAGGGACATGTTTTGAAGCTCGTTCACGTAGACCTGCACCTCGTCATTCGCCTCCCGTGCCAGACGGTTGGCATGCAAGGCCTTGAGGATGTCGTCCACACCGCGCTCCATTGCAGCGTGATTGTCTTCCACGAGCGCCGCTCGCAGGGCAAGGACCAAACGCGCGGATTCCAACAAGCGAACGCCGTTGCGGGTTTGCACGGCGTCTGACTCTGCGTGGGCGATGGCGTCGCGCAAGGGCTTCACCAACACAAACTGAGAGTCAAGTGCGCCGACCTCGCCCTGCCAAGATGCCGACACAACAAATGAAACAATCACAAAAGTACAAAAATACAATGCAAGTCAGGCCTGAATCGCACGACATCGTGCATGGCGCAACCGTCGCAGCACGAACGCACCTTGGGTCGCCCCGAGACCATGGCCTGGCGCACTTTGGCGAGCACCTTGTCCTCCTTCTCGATGAGTAACAACGTGGCTTCGGCCTGGCCAAGTGCGTCGGCGTCAAGAGTCTCGCCGAACCCGTCTTGCTTCAGGCGTTGGTGGATTTCCAGTGCTTCTTCGATCAGTACCCTATCCCCGACTTCCACACCTTCGTTCAGGACGCGCCGCGCGTGGCGACGGTCATCACGCGTAGCAAACTTGGCCTCCACCTTCTTCAAGGTATCATCGTTGTGCTTTCGAAAGTCCAGTTCCACAGCCTGTTGTATCAGTCGTTCATATTCGGATTCAAAGTCTGCTGGGTCGCGGGGCAAACTGTAGCACAGACACAGCATGCCAAAAACAAAGTGAGTCCAAACACCCACAACCGCCCATGCTAACACAGATGCGATTACACATACATCGCGGCCAATTCTTCTCGGCATGCTTTCTCCAACAGCAAGCGATCCAAGAACACGCGAGCGGCCTTCACATCGTGCACGACAAAGGTATGCGCCTCTGCTTCTTCCACAGCAGCCTTCAAATCCTCCAGCTGTCTAGACGCCATGGCAGCACGAACAGCGTCTCGTCGTTGCCGAGTTTCGCGTGCAAACGTCCGGCCAAAGAAGCCCCGCGTGCCACGTTGAAGCAGCCGCGCGGCCCACAGTCGACGCCGTTCTCGCAGTTGTTCAAGCTTACGATGCGGTGTGGCACGGTACAACACCATGGTGCGGCCAAACTTGCACTGCTTCAGCACCTCGTGGTTCGAAGAGAGGACCTGGAGCAACTCCCCACACAGTGTGCGCCAATCCCTGTCCAAAGCCACACGGCCTGTGTGTTCAGGCCCACCGACGTGACGGTACCGTTCGTAGAACACCTGGTGGGTCCAACGGAACGGGAAACCCTGTTGCCGAATCTTCACTGCCTCGAACACACCCGCGTATCGCAGTTGCTGCAAGCAGATGGGCGCGTCGAACACTTCTTTCACCTTCAGTTGATTGGGCTTGACACAGCGAATGTACTGCGGCTGGGTTTGGAACAAGGTTGTCATCAGAGAGTCCAGTTGCTGCCGGAACTGCCCCGATTGGCTCTTCTGCTTCAAGTTGGCAAGCTTTCCCGCCTGGTGGCTCTTCTTGTCGTTGCCAAACAAGACATCCGAGATGAAGGCCAGCTTGGAGGACACCAGCAGCTCACGAAGGTTCAACAGCAGCTGGTCCTTGTTTTTCTCGAGCCAGCCTTCCGTGTTGTACACCACCGCGCCTGCGTAATGCTGGACGCCAAACTCGTTCTCCTTGATGTGCAACGACCGGTGCTTCGTCTTGTGTCGAAAACGCTTGTTGTCGATGTGGGCCTTGTTGATTTTGCGCAGGTAGCTCTTGTCGTTGCCCTTGGGAACCTTGATCTCGTCGTCCAGCATCACCAACAGGCCCCGTGGTCGCTTCTCAATCAAGTCCAACACATCTTGATTGTCCACAAACTTCACTTCTGCATAGTCGATGCCTTCGCTCTGGTAGCACTTTTCCTCGGCCTTGAACACAAAGGTGTTGAAATGCTGCTGGAGCTTCTCGTTGCAGTAGTTGATGCACAGCTGCTCGAAGGAGTTGAGCTCAAAAATCTCGAAGCCAAAAATGTCCAGGACGCCGATGACGTTCCGGCTGCTGCGACTTGCCCCCTCCATCGCCTTGTTCACACGCCGGACAAGCCAGTCGAACATGCGGCCGTACACAGTCTTTGCCAACGAGTTGCGAGCGTCAGTGGCGCGCTCCTTGTTCAAATGCGTCACAACGCGGTCACGAGACGGGAGGACTTTCGTCACCAAACTCTCTCGCAGTGTGGCAGGGTCAAGCGCCAGGTTCATCGCGCACATTTCCACAGCGTCACGTTGTCCATCAGGGGCTTGCATCACCTGCAAAAGCCAGCACCCACCACACGGCCACACACACACACACAGAGAGAGAGAAGAACAGCAACATGGATACAATCAAGCGTAACAGTGAGTGTGGACCACCACATGCCATATGCCACCGGCCGCCACACGTCCATCACGTACACGACACTTCTCGCCGCCATCCGTTTCCTCGAACTCGACGTTGCCAAGCCACATGATACCCGCAACAACTTGGAACAAGGGATCGGCGTCCTTTGCACGGTTGAACCCAAGCTCCTCCATAGCCATGAGGAGCAAGTTGAAGTCGTCCGCATCATCCATGCCTTGAACAACGGCACACTGGCGGGTGTAGTTGTACGACTCCACGTCCTCCAGGCCAAGCTTCTTGAGAGTCGCCGGGTCTGCGCCCTTGCACAGGTTGTAGAAGATGTGATAGTTGCGCTCGTTGTGGTTCTGCATCACCACACGTGACTTCTCCAAGAGGTAGTTCACGATCTGACTTCCACAAATTTGAGCCCGGCCGTCGAAGTGCACCACCATCCACTTGCCGAACCGCGAACTGTTGTTGTTGCGGACCGTCTTGGCGTTACCAAAGGCCTCCAGAATCGGGTTGGCAGACAGCAACCGCTTCTCCATGCCACCAGAGTTAGACCCAGCCGCCTCTGCGAAAAACTGCAGACACTTCTTCGTGGCTTCGGTCTTGCCAGCACCAGACTCGCCTGAAATGATGATGCTTTGATCCATGCGCTCGTTCCGCAGCCCTTGGTACGACGCGTTTGCAATGGTGAACACATGCGGGGTGGCTTCCTCGCCTGCCCCCAGCTGCAGCTGTTCATCGACGTACTCCTTGGTGTACAGATGATCCATCCACTTGAACGGGTTGATGGACACAAGAATCGTGCCGATGTTCGTGTAGATTTCATCCATGGCGAAACGCGCCCGCAAGTTCTCCAGGATGGTTGCCTCGTTCACCTCGTCCATCTTCACCATGTCAGCAAAGGGGGTGTTCAAAGACTCAACATGCGCAATCTCCCAGCACACATCATCCTTCTTGACACGTCGTTCTTCGCCCTGAGGGCCCACCAAGACAACCACTTTCCCGTCCTTGCGTGGCGGCTGGTCGCGCGGAATGCGGGCAGCAACATACGCGTGGCGCGGGTCTTTCACCCAATGCCACTTCTCGTGTGATTCATCTTCATGGTACTGTGCCACAGAGCGCTTGGCTTTCTGGGCCAGCACCTTCGCTTTGCTGAGAAGAGACATGTGGGAGAGGCTGACCGAACCACGACGCGCGGCCGTGCGCAGCCGGCGCTTGTTCGGCTTCTTGTTCGCGCCTGCACCTGCACCAGCCCCACCTGCACCGGACTTTGGAGTCGGCATCCTACAGCGGTCGGAAGAAGGGTTCTTGGGACGGAAGCAGCCACGACAAGATCAGGCAGGAGCACGGTTGGATCCTTGATGTGATGATGCACGCAACCGACCGCCCACGACACCAGACTCGGCCAGCGGATGCCCCTTCCTGTGGAGCGCACCTGCTGAACAAACCTGCTGGGTAAGCAGCAGCTCTTTATGCCGCGTGCATGTACGCAGGAGCCACGCCAACCTCCGTGGTGCAGCCGTCGGCCGTTGCTACCCGGTTGACGCAACAACGCACCAAGCATCGATCTTTTTCTTGATCTGAAGAGTTTGATCTTACATTTGTATTGTTTGTCTTGCCGAAACCGGGCAACAAGGTCGGCAACAACTGCCACTTGGGTTGCAGCATGCCATCGGCATCCCCGCTGGGTGGCTTGTTCAGCGTGTCACAGCCACCAATTTACACTGTAGGAGGCTACAATGGCGTCTCTGTTGATGAGAGTCGTGCAGCAAAAGAGACGGGCAAAAAAATGGCTGACAGATGCGAGCACCATGAAGTCGTACACTGATATCCTCACCAAACCACCTGCTCGGCGCACGCTGAAGGATCTAGAAATCATTTTTGAGTGGTTTTCGAACAACCAGGCTGAGTTCTACAAGTCTCTGGGCAAGAATACCACTGCCAGGAACGCAGTCCTCTTTGAGTTGTGCAGACATGTGAGGCTCATCAATGTGTCACCTGAGACGGTTCTCATTCGACAAGGAGAACGTACGTCAGTGCACCTGCCGCCGTCTTGTATCCCACTCACCAGCTCACTCCTGTGTTGATGCAATGGTGGCGATCACATACGCAGTTGGAGACAAGTTCTACATTGTGTTCACCGGGACTGCCGATGTGTACTTCAAGCCCGACGGCTCCAACGCAGCGCAACGGTATGTGTCTTTGTCGACCGCTGCTTCACCAGCCGCGCAGTATCGGCAGGAAACAGCCAGTGCACAAAGGCAAAGCTTGGGAAACTTGATGAAGACGGTTTTTCCAGGGGATTCCTTCGGGGAAGTGGCGTTGCGGCAGGTGCGTACACGGATGCACATGGGTTAAACCACTGGGTTTGCTTTGATCGCGCCTCACCCCCTCGGCACCCTTTGCCAGCCGGAGGCACGGCGCACGGCAACTATTGTGGTTAATGGTTTCAAGGCAGCGGAATTGGATGGCACCAGGGCCAGTGCTCATCAACCCGTCTACCCTGCAGAACTTCTTGTGATCACAAGAGAAGGTCCGCGAAATCGCAGCCTCCTTCTCCTCTGTTGCCAGTTTACGCGTTTGCTGCTGCTGCTGCTGCTGCTGCTGCAGTGTATGAAAAGTGTGTGCGTCACAACCATGAAAGTGGAAATTTGCTCGAGCGCAAGATCCGACACCTCAAGTCGATGAAGCTGTTCGATGGCTGGTCCACTTCCGACGTGACATTCCTTGCGTACAGCCTGCAGCAAAAGAAGCTGAAAGACGTGCGTGCATCATGCAGATCGCGCTGGCCATGTCCTCAGTTGACGTTTGCCCATGATCACAACCCAGAGTGAAGTTCTGTTCCACGCCGGTGACAAGGCCCACAATGTGTTCCTCATCCACAGCGGCAAGGTGTGCATTTTGGCACCCCGTGAAGTTCAGGTGCACCAGGATGGGTCCAGGGTTGTTCAACACAAGCTGCCAGAGGTACGGGGTGTCAGTCGCATTGCTTGCTTTATGGAACGTCACACATCGAGTTGTCAACAGGTTGAGCTTGAGATTGTCCCGTCGCTAGGCTTGGTGGGCGAACTCGCCATCCTTCAGCGTAAACAGCACTACCTGCACACTGCAGTTGCCATTGGCCCGACCCACGTGTTTGTGTGCACGTCGCACGTGTTCCAGCGCTTGTTTGGCCGGTACAGCAAGAAGCAGGTGCGCTGCCGCGATTGTAACTTTGTGAAGCACGCATGATGTGCCACTGACTCGCCATTCGTGAGCCAGACAGCAGGTAACGCACAAGAGGTCACCACACAGCGTTTGTTGAAGATGGCGGCCATGCGACAGGCATGGCATGCGGAACGTTTGTCAGTTGCCCGCCAGGCTGAAGTTGCGGCGTACGGATCCCCTCTCACCATTTCTATGCAAGTTGGTATGCTGCCCTGCTCAAGGTGTGGGGAGACGGACCACCCTTCCAGCTCAAAGTACTGCCCACGGAGAGAGTCAGTTCGTTCCACGCTCGGACCCAAGACCAAGGTGAAGCGCAAGCAGGCGAAGCGCGTCGCCTTCCGCGCGCAGCACGGACCAGCCTCGCCCAAGCCACCATCCTCAAGGCCACGACCCACGAATTCGCCACGACGCGCAGCTCGCTTGATGCAGACAGCAGCACGAACAACAACGGGAACAAAAGCGGGAAACAAAACAGAAAGCCACACGTTCCTCACGCAGGCCGAGTCTGAGCTGAAGAATGACCCCTCCCGGCGGAGTCTTGGGGGAAACACAGAAAAGTTTGGGGGCAACGGTGTCGGCGCTGACCAGACACCGTGGAGGGAGGGAGATCCGGTTCCGGAAGGGATGGTTATGGTGAAGCACCACCGCCATGTACGATTGGCAAGGGGCTTATCCGCCGCTGCTCACGCAGTTGATGTTCCCAGCATCAGCGCAATCGTCTCGAGGCGCGCACTGCGTAAGCGGCAAGGCAACGGCCAGCCCAATCCGCGGCATCCGCTTTCGGGTGTTCGTGGCCAACACAAGCGCAACGCAGGCCCGAAGGTGACGCTGCGTGGTACGAAACTCAGGGAGGGGTCTACTTGCGTGAGATACAGCAGACTGACTTGAGATGTGTGTCTGTCTGTGTCTGTGTGTCTGTGTCTGTCTGTCTGTCTGTGTGATAGCCCGTGTCGGGGGCATCAAGAATATTCGTGCCGTGAGGGACGCGATGAACCGCCCAACGTTGCCGGTGACACCTCGAGTGTCCCCTAGCGCACTGACTAACAAAGAATCTGGGCCCACCACGCCGAAAGTGGGTTATCTCGCTCTGTTTGTGCAGTCTCGAGAGACAAGTTGTGTTGCTGATGTTTCTCCCTCGTTTCCACCAGAGTGGCAAAGCGTCCGTAGCTGCTCCTTCACCGAGGCAGGCGCCGGATTCTATGCATGGAACAACTGTGTCCGCACCCAGTCCTTCTGTCCTGCGCATGAAACGTTTGGCAAGAAAGGGACAGCGCTTGTTTCAGTTGACAGGCAATACTGATGTACGTGTTCTGCTGTGTGGTCCACGCGCCTTCATCGCGAGAGTCTCATATGTCCGAGGGTTCAGAGCACGGTTACAAGTAGACGTAGAAGAGCATCGTCAATGTCTTCGTCCTCTGCTTCTTCGTCGTTTGCTCGGCGGGGGCGCACACTGCGCGCAAAGTGTGTTCAGACCACTCCCAATACCATGCGGCGCCTCCAGTTGTCAAACCACATGCTTGCCCACACGATTCCGAAAGCTGAAGTCGGGTGCGTAAGGTGTGTTCCGCAACGTGGTGACAGTCCTGACTTCCCGAATCGCAGCCATGCTACCACGGTACTCCGCAAATTCATCGCTTCGGCTGAAAATAATGTGAAGGAGTGTACACCCGCCGTGGACTCCGAACTTTGAGCGTCGTGTTGGCACGAGAGGGGAATGTATCGTGTTCCCTGCTTCTCACACAGACTTGTGGTGTCCACCGCCTAGCACACATCTAGCAGCGCCGGCTTGTCACTGAGACGGTACGGTGAGTCAACACAGCTGAGGGGCGTGGGAGTCAGGCTTGGTAGCTTTGAGACGAATACACATATTTCGACTTTGGCGCTGCGGTGTTGCTTCACACATCTATCCCCCCCTTCACTTCTCCGACCCACTCAACACCGCACTCATCCAGCACCCCCAACCATGTCTGCCGAAGAGACCACTCCACCACCTCTTCCTGAGTCTGCTGCTGCGGCAGATGAAGCCACAGAGGCCGCTTCGCCAGCTGCCGAAGCTGCAGCGACACCTGCTGCAGAGGATTCCACTCCCGCGCCAGCCTCCTCTGGTGATGCCGCCGCTGGTGCAGGTGCAGGTGCAGGTGCCGGAGCTGGCGCCGGCGACGAAGCACCTGCAGCTCCCAAGAAGCCTGCGGGGCTTGCCACCCGCACAGCCGCGCATTTTATCCTGCAGGCACCTTCTGGCCGCAAGGACGAGGTTGTTGAGGGTGCGTTGTTCATGGCCACAGCCCCCGTGCGCTTGCTCGTGGTGCTTTGTATTCACAGTTATTGTCTGTTTGTCAGCGCTGAACCACATTCTTCCTGAGGGACACTTGACGGACGAGCAGCGCGTGAAGGTGGATTACAAGTACAACCTGCGCCATCTTGTGACCATGCCTGTTCCTTACGGCGACCACAGGGTACGAGTCGCAGTCGTGTGATGGGATGGTGGTTCCTTCCCTTTGGAGCCGCTCTCACGCTTCAAAAACAAACCACGGGAGCAGTTGTTGATTTGTGCAGAGGCAGAACAGGACTGGACCCATTTCGTCGACACGCTTGCGAGCAAGGTGGTCACTGTGAACCACGCCACGAAGGAAGTGACGGACCCGCAGGAGCATTCGTTCGATCAGGCTGCTGAGCCCCACCGGTAAACTACTTGAGCCTGACAGTCTTCATTGTTGAGTGCCTCACTTTTTGTTGCGCCGTCTGGTGTGTGGTTTGCGTTGTTGTGCAGTGCTGCGCTGGCAGCGGCCTTGAAGCGCTACGTCCAACAGTACTTTGGGTCTGGGTACGTAACCTCTGTAGCTTGTTGTTAACGTGCATTTCTGTGTGCACATGGGCCTTATGCAACAACATTGGGCTGACTGTACCCGCAGCGGTGCCGCGGCTGTGTTCCACAACGACGATGGGAGTGTGGGTATCATCATTTCCGGGCAACGAGCCCGCCCCACCAGCCAATGGTACGCTGTTGGTGATTTTCCCACCATGTTGTGGTGGCTGACTGATGTATTTGTTTTGTTTCACCTCCACCTTCCCGCTGTGTCATACAGGAGTGGCACGTGGCATTCACGATGGACCGTCGCATTCCCGCAAGACGGTGTAGCTCGTGCAGCTGGCTCCATCGAGACGTACACTCAGTACTCGGAGTTCGGCAACGCCCAGTTTAAGACTTCAATTGAGGTCCCCGCCGCTTCCATTCCCAGTGAGGTGTGTAGAACTGGAAGCGTGTTGGCATGAAACTAGTGTCTCTGACCACCAGCTCATGAGCAGGATTCTGCCAAACTTGCGGAGATGGTGGTGTTGCGTATCACCAAGGTCGAGAACCGGTATCAGGTGTGTTGTTTGGTGCATAACTTGTTTGGTTCAGCGGTTGTGATTACCCATCTTGCCTGATCAAACTGACATTGTGCTTCTTTGACAGCAAACGCTCGGTGATACCACGGAGCGGACATCACACGAGACAGTCGAGGCACTAAAGCGTTTGCGACGAACGTTGCCCGTGACAGGGTCGAAGATGGATTGGCATGCTAGCAGCCATCGTGCACTGCCCAGGGCTCGATAGTGGGAGCAATGATCGCAGTAGTAGCTACTGGTGTTAGGCAAGTGATCTATGAGCAAACAACACGCTTCATGGCTGCACATTTTGCAGGGCGCTTGCGCCAACCAGCTTGTCTGCCTACTCTCGCCTGCCTTTTGCGCGGTGATCCGGTTCCACAACAGTAGAAAATGCCACCGAGAACACGAAGAAAGCCGCCATAACAGCTGCTAAAGCGGCGTAGTAGGGGTAGCCTGCCGGACCCCAGTCCTCCCGCTCTGTGTGGCGGCGAGGACGCACTGCAACTTGGTCCGAACGGCGCAGCGTGGAGTATCCCGGACGTTGGTACCACAGTCGAAACTTGAAAACACCAAACTGGTCAGGCACTCGGAACGTTGCCACAAATGTGCCGTTGCCCAGGGGTTGGAGAAAGGTGCGAACGTAAGGATCCAGCATGACAAACTCCAGCTGCAGGTCATCAGCAACGAAGCCCTTCCATGTTCCTGAGTCGAGGACCTGTACAATACTCGCAACCAGCAAGTGTCACGAGCCCAATACATCCACAACGGCACTGAAGACGCATGCACAATTGACACGCACCTCAACATCGACACGGTATGTGACGTTGTCTCCCACTCGATACAGCTGGGTTGCTGGTGCAACCTCGGGCTCAGGAAACATGGAGGCAGCAACATCATTGTGTGCCTCCTTGTTCTGGAGTTGTCTATCAGGTGGTGTGCCATCCGCACGGCTGTGTTGCACATGGGTGATGCGAATGACACCCGAGCGCTGAAACACCCAATCCAACACGCCTGCTGTGAACTTGGCGTTGGCACTGGGGACCCCTCCGTCGTTCTTGTGCGAATCAGCAGGTGTTGCGGCGATTGCCGCAAGTGCCGCATCGCTGAACATGAAGAGTGAGCCCGCAAACAGCGCACGAGCATTGTTTCGAGCTTGGACGCCCGTCACAAGCAACGTTTCCTCGCCCGCACTTTGGGGATACTCCTCAAGTGGCTGAGCGAACACCAGTCGCCAACACACACCACAACACACGGACGTCAGCTTTGGCGTGCCATGCACCACGGCTGGACGCATACCTGATCCAAGAAAGCAGAGTACGTGGTTGGTAAACCCGAAAGCACACTGAACGCAAGAACATTGTCTGGATCAAACGCTTGGCCAACTCCGTGGAACAAAACGCGGTCGCCAGGCACGGTGCTTCCAACGATGTGCGGTGCGTCCACAACCGCTTTGGCCACGATCCAGGTGTGATCGCCTTCCGACCCGAGCGTAGGGTGGTAAGACACGTGGTCAACTACCATTGAGCCTGGGGCGTCAAACTCAATGCCACACTCGCCCGCCAAGTCTTGCGAGAATGTTGAGACGTAATGGGAAGTGACAAGCAACAACGAGCCACCGCCGTCCATGAACTCAACAACGTCGTCCACCAGCAACCCGCACGGCTCTGCACGCCCAACCGACCCAAGTCAGTCGCGTATTATACGTCCTATCACGCGCCTCGCTATCAACATCATCACGTACCTTCATGGCGCGGTGCCATGAGCACAAGGTTGTCGTACTGCCATTCCCCGAACCGCTTCAGTGCAACAGAGCTCCCTTCCGCCATGTGCACGTCGACACTGTGACCCGCTGCGCTCAACACACCCCAACAACGTGTTATTGCATGCATGTAAGCGAACATAACAACGTAACGACAAGCCAAATCTGAGAACCAACGAAACATGGGGCACAGACCTCGCAGCAAGTCAAGGAAGCGCGAATGCGAAGTGACCATGGACTGCTGTCCAAGGATGACAAGCGTCCGATTGCCTTGTCGCCCTTCAGAAACTTGGAACATGCCCAAGGTGGGGCAAGCCCAGATTAGCGCAAGCACAACTATTGATGTGATAGTTCGAGCCATTCCTTTGCCGGACGGGCCGCTCGCGGCAGAGTGTTGGCAGACAGACACACAAGGGCAAACATAACGTTTAGTCGGGGTTTCCTCATGATAAATCACGAATAGTACCCTTCGTTTGATTGTTCGGGTATTCAAATGAGTACCCGAGGCAGTAACAGCTGGATAGCCCTATCATGAATGCGACGAAGGTTAGTGTTTTCGTAAATCTCAACATCTCAACAAGCACTTTCTCGACCTTCACCACTTCTACCACCCTGACAGCAAGTTGGTGTGGCAGCTTGCTGGCAGCCGCAGCAGCTTGCAGGCACCGAACAGCGAGGCCGAGCGCCGCCCCAAGTTGTTGCAGCACCATGGTATGCTCACCCTGCTGATGCATGGGCGCAGCGTGGCAGCTCATTCGACACAGGCGCTGGCTGCGCAGCCTGCGCAGGTCGCGGTGTGAAAAGCGGTACCAGCGGACCAGGGTACCGTACCACCTCGTGGCCCACGAGTCGTGGGTCTGACTCACTCCGGGTGTGAGCTGCTCTTCGAACTCTACACCGTGTCCCCATGAGTAGTACGTCGTGTGAACCAACCATTCCCTGCAATAGGACGTTCTTGTGGCGTGCGGTCGCCCGTGACCTTTGGTTTGTTCACGCCCAGAGAAGAATCGGAAAAGAGGGCGCAAGAAAAAGCGTGGGCAGAAGCAGCTAACTTCCTGCCGCAAGCAGCGTGCGCAAAGTTCGGAAGTGTCTCCAAGCAACGAGCAAAAGAAGCCCGCGTATCCCACACACTATGTTGCTGTGCTCGCGCCAACAGCCTCCAGCGAGCATGTTGGCTCATTCATGCACACAGTTCGGTTGTATCTGCTATGTCCTGGATACTCTGTTGATCCCCATCCTGTTACAGCCGCAGAGTCTCAGACCGTGTGCGGCGCAGACAAATGGCGCTCCATCGCTGTGCCCCTTCGCACCAAAACCCGCGACTTCGTGGCTCGTCATGCGGTGGTTGTTCACGTGTGCTTTATTGTCATGTTCCTGGTGTCCTTTTTCACCGGAACACCGGACGACTACATTTATCTGCAACGTGCTGTTGCACAGTGGGTGCCGCTCAGTGCACTCCAACGGATGCGTTTCCTGTCTCCGATGTGTGCAGCCTTGCTCACTTTCAATACACTAGTTCATTGCTTTCGTGACTACAAGGACGACAAGGAAGGAACGGCCTGGTTGCGCTTCGTGCTGAAGAAACCGAAGATGTTCTCACTGATCTCGCGATCACGTTTCGCAGAAGATGTGGAAATGGGGTTGACACCAATCGTACGTCGCTTGTCGGCGCTGCACACTGCGCGCTGCACCAACCTGCGTTGCCTTGTGCTGGCCCAGGAATATCGCATGGCCAAAGACATGGACACGCATCCACGTAGCTATGAAACACTTACGTGGCTGCAACAGACGTTGGAGGGTTACGGCCAAAAGCCGCACTGCTACTGCGGTCTCGTCGACCCAAAACGTGCAACAATTGATGTCAACGAGTGGTACTGCGAGCGTTGTTTGCACCGTGCTGGTGATCCCGGCGCGATGCTGGCCCACAGCAACAGCAGCAACAGCAGCAGCAACAGCAGCAGCAACAGCAGCAACAGCAGCAACAGCAATAACAGCAATAACAGCAGCAACAGCAACAACTGCAGCAACAGCAGTAGCACAGGGCAGTGGCCACGTCATGCCCTCGGTGCATTTGCTCCGTTGTTGTGCTTCATCACTTTAGCCACTTTGCCAGCGGTCATGCCCCCGCAGTGCCCACGGAGTCCTCACCTCCAGCTGACACACGCACGAAGCACGATGCAGCGTAACTCTACGGTTGTCGCCATCCTCCTGACGTTGTTCTTTGTTTGTGGCGGACTTTGGCGTGCTTTGCTAGCTTCGAGGAGAAGCTTGCGACACACGCTTGTTGCGTGCTTTCTTGCAATAGCGGTTGTCTTGCTGCTGTCAGCGTTCGATTGGTGCAGTCCCTTGCCGCACACATGGCGGCAGGTGCTGGGCGCTATGGTATTTACGGTCACGCTCATTGCGGTGCAAGGGGTGCTCGTGAATCTCAAGTTCGTTTTCCGTGCCCGTGCTCCATTGCAGTGTGCCTGCTTGCTCATGGTTGCCTGGCCGTCTTCTTCCTCGCATTGCTTCAGGATGTGCTTCGTCACAAAACAGTGCTATTGGAGTCTCGCGAGCTGCTGTGCGGGGACGGCCAGCTGTCTGTTCGCCTTGCGCGCCCCCATGACGCCACCAACACTTTTGCTGGTCTTCTCTGCGATGAGCTGCGCAGCTTTGGCATGGCTCTGTTTTACTTCTTTTCCCTTTGATGAGAACGTATCACCGCAGCAACGTGCCCGCCGTGTAGGCAACATACCCCCGGCTACGTACGCATTGTATTCACGCGCGGTGAGCTGCGCTAGACAACTCATCGTCATTGTGCACTCAGGTCCACAACCATACTGTGTTTTGCAGCTTTGTGCTTCTTGCAGACCGTCAGAACTGTGTTTGTTCTTGCGTCGGCACCTCTTCATGTCCCGTTTCAGGTGCCACCAATCCCACAATTCACGCTCTGGCTGTCTTTTGTTGCGTGCTGTGTGTCTTGCTTCGTTGCAAAGGAAATGATGCAACGCCTGGACCTGGAAACGACGCTCCTTGCGGCCTTGTTGCTCGGGTGCTACAGTGACTTCGCTCGTTTCAACCGTTGGTTCTGGATGCCGTTCTTTGCGTTTGGGGCGGGCATGTTCATGACTTATGCTGCTCGCTTCATGTGTCAAGGGTGGGTAACGCTGATTGGTGAGTCACTCCATTTCTACTCATGCCTTGCGTGCCCATGCAGGTTCCAAGCTGTCCCCTTGGCTTCGAGCGGCGGCGTGGTAGCTGTTGTGGCCATCAGCTTGGCAGAGCAGACAGCCAGCGGATTCGTTGATTTGGACGCAGCAAACATCGCGCTGGCTGTTTGTTCGCTGCTGGCGCTTTTCGGGTGGTACCACATGCGGCGTGACCAAGCGCTCGTGTTCTGGTCATTCTGAAATGGCCACACTGCAAGTTGTACCGTACGAGCGTTGTTGCCCCCGGAGCAGAGTTCACTGTTCCTTTACATCTCTTGTGTTAGAAACTTAGTTGAACCCCCCTCTGCTGCTTGGACGTTTGCCCATTCTTCCAATCAATCAGCCCAACGATCCAATGTGCTAAAGCCACTACTGTAGTTCATCCACAGCCGTGACTTCCGTGAATTTTGTGCTGCACTGAACCCGCGGTGCACAATGGTTGGTCAAGATTTGATGCTTACCCCAAACACCGGCCTCCTGGACCGCGCTTATGTTATGTGCGTTGCCCACCGCTTTGGCTGTGGCGGGAGTCCGCCGAGGGACAGATTCCGCAACGAAATCGAGGCGGTCCTCGCCCAGTTACAAAACCACTCGGAGCGGCTTGGCTCCTGTTCCATGTTCCGGATCTGGAAAATCCCAGCTGCAGGGCAGGCTTGTGGACCGTGAAAATGTCAATAGCCACCGTGCCACCAACACCACCCGCACCAGCTAGCTATCAACACCCACACCAACACCCACACCCGATAGCGCCTGCACCGGCAGCAGGGCGCTGTTCTCATCGCCGACTCGTGGCCCAGGTCCGCACCAACGCGGGTGCTGTTTGGATCTCTCATCCTGCCGCCAGCGCACACGTCGCTGAGCAGTAGGCCCCAGCGCATTTTTCGATGTCAGCATTGTCATTGATCGACTTGTCCCAACGGCCAAGGGTCAAAGTTGCTGGTGCTCGCGGCAGGGAGTGGTTCGAGGGTATCGAGGCGCACTGTTTTTTTCAGCGTCAAATCGACCAGGTCGACGTATGCACCCAATATGACAGATCGTGCACTGTTTGTGGGGCGTGCGTTCTCGATTGACAATTCCGCCAATGAATGATCTTGACACACGATCATTCATGGGGTCATCAATCTTACGATGCAGCAAGAACTGGCTCCGAACCGTTTCAATACCAGGGCAGACCCACCTATGCTGCTACGGTGTTGTGGGCCCATCTGCATGCTTCGGGCTTGTGTCGTTTTGAAGCACCAGCATGTCAACGCCTGCCGCATGTGAATAACTCGGCGTGCGCCCTCCACAATCGTCCTCAGTCGAATCTGTGGTACGCGCCTGCATGGATGACCCAACCGAATCAAGAAGTGCTTCTCGCGCAGCGCTGAGCTCGGCCCGGCGAGCCTGTGTTGTGCGTGGGAAACAAGGTTGAGCAGTGAACGCAGGCACCCACGGAGTAGCACACGCCCGCCTACCTGCGCTGCAGCGACGGCTGCGTAAGCTTGCTCCACATCCGCTGCGGACTCGATCTCCCGCCCCAACAGGTTGGGAGTACCCGGCCTGACACGGAATGAGGAAGGGTCAACAGTTGCCCGAGCTAGGTCCTCAGCCGTTGAGGGACGCCGCGAACCGGATCTCCGAATACCTCCGCCACCGACACCTGCACCAGCAGCCGCCGACATGGCCGAGTATTTCAAGGCACGTGGTGACGGAGCGCCCACACCTGACATGGAATGGGCACCCTTGCTTGCTCTGGGTGGAGGTGAGGGGTGTGTGCTGGGACAGCAGGCATGGCAGCGGGTGAGGGACTGCCACAACCTAAACACGTGGGCTCGAAGTACGGCGCGCATGCGGCAGAAACTCACCTCCCGTGTGCCGAACTGCCACTTGCGGAGCCTGAAGTTGCCCATGCCTCACGCTTCGCCATGTGCAAGTCACGCTTCAGACCCGCAAGCGAGGCTTGGTTGCGCTTGATGAGCTCTGCGAGCTCTTGGTCCACGTCTTCACACTCCGCCAGCACCTCAGCAGGGGTTTGCGGTCGTTGCAACGCGGACTGTGGTCCGAAGCCCACACCCCCAAGTGCGCTTCGTCCGGGCGCAGTGGGAGGACGGGGTGGAATGTGGGGAGGTCGCCGACGAAGGTCCTCCAAGTCAGCCTGGTGCCATCAACGCCCCACCACGCGCGCACACACACACACCCCACAAACCACAGGAATACCAAACCGAAGACATGATGAACACTGGCCCTGCTTCGCTTCGTTGCACACAATCCCACGGGCTGTCCGCACCCAACGCACCCTCAGGCGCGCGTTTTCTAACACCAACGTGTCTTGATCCAGCTTGCGGTGCAAGTCACGAATCTTGGTCTTCAGCGTTTCATTCTCCTGACAGGGGGTCCAGAACAGTTGAGCACCCGCACTGCAGCTGCTGCTGTTTGCTACTGCTGACGTTGTCCACCACAAAAGAAAACAGTGCGTACCTCCTTCAAAATGTACATGTTGGCGTTCTCGGACCGCAACTCTTCGTTCTCGCGCACCAAATCGTGCCATGAGATGCCAGCGGCAGCCATTGCTGCTGCAGTGCCGGCACCGTCGCCGGCATTGGTGTCCGACAAACCAGCCGTCAGGTTGCTCAGAGTTTGTTGCAGGTGAGAGCGTTCGCTCTGTCACGTACACACACGACACACACACACACACGCAACACCGTCGCACAAGTCAGCCAACCACAAGCACACGACACTCTGACCGCACCCCAGCGGCAAGTGGTCTCACCTGGAGCACCTCCACGGTTTTGAGCAGCTTCCGAATCGTGACGTGCGGGTCTGACAAGTCGACCGACGACGAGCCTGCCGAACGTCGCCGAGACGCATCCCTTCCTCTTCTTCCCGTCCCCGCATTCACATTCACCCCACCACTTGCATCACCACCACTGCCGCTGCGAGACCGGGTGCGCCGCTGTGAGTGAGAGGAACCGGCTTTGTCGTCCCCACCAGGGCCACTGCCACTGGCACTGCCACTACCACTGCCGCTGCCACTCGCGCCGACATCTAAGCCGTGCCCCGCACTTCCGCTGCTGCCGGCACTCCCCGCGCTGCCAATGCTCCCTGTGCTGGTGGCACTGCCGGTGCTCGTGGGGCGGGACCGCCTCATGCCACGCAAGCGACTCACAGCAGACCCGCCACTGCTCCCTCCAGCAGCAGTTGGATCGTGCAGCACCGACGCCGACGCGGCCATGGAGGGAGACGGCAGCGGCGGCTTCTCGCTGGCCAGCTGCATGAGGGACGTGGTGGGGTCGGTCAATCGTCGTAAAGATCGCGGGCGTGGCAGCTGTCCACCGCGCAGGCGCGAGGAGCTTCCCTTGCGACTCACAGCGCGACGGCTGTTCGACGACGCAACGATGGCGGTGGGCGGGGCCACTGGCAGAGAGGACGACGCGGCAGTGGGGGAGGGGAGGGCAGCAACACTCCCACCCGTCGCGGCAGGAGTGTGGTGTGACACTGGGGACACCGACGTGAGTCTGCTGTCTGCGTCGGTGGCGGCGGTGTCGAACGCGTGTTCCAGCGTGGACTGCGCCAGGTACTTGATCACCGTCGGGTTCGAGTTCAGCTCCTTGGAACGAAACAACGCCGAGTCGCCCGCCAGCTGCAACGCACGCGCACCGCCACTCGATGGAGCAGTACTGGGGCGGGCTTGTTGGTTGGCTTGGGACTTGCCCCGGCGCTCAGCCTTGGCAAAGTACATGGCAGCCAAGTCCTTGTCCAGTGCCGTCACAGGCTCGCCGTCAAGCTGGCGGACGCGAGGGAGCTGCATGACCACCTGATGATGCGCTGCAGAACGCTTGGCGCATGGATTTCCGGCAATGTCCAGCTCCCGCAACTGATGGCAACAGCACGTGCAAAGCAACAGCAGAGGGGGTTTGTCACAAAACGTGGTGGGTGCACACATAGAGGAATAACGAACACAGACACACCTTGGGAAGAGTCTGGAGCACCGCCAACGCAGCGTTGATGTCTAGCAGGCTATTGTGGTACAAGCACAGAGTAGTCAACGCGTTGAAGCCGTACAGGGGCTCCAGGTTCGAGACACGGTTGTGCGAAAGAAATAGCTTTTGCAACCGTGGGCACTGGACATGTGAAGCACCAGGGTGCGTCGTCATACACTCCAAACCATACAGCAGCGAACCAAACCACAACTACATAACATATCGCCAGTTGCAGTTGCAGCAACGCAGCAATGGTCAACGTTCGTACCGTAAGGCCTTGAAGCGATGAGACATTGTTGAAGTTCAGGTTGAGCTGCGATCACATCAAGCAAGCAAGTTGTGAGTCCATGCCCCACAACCCCAACACTGCGGGTACAGCGCAGCGCACCTCCAGCAGGTTTTCTAGAGCACCAAATCCAGCCAATGAGGTGAACTTGTTGTGGGAGAGCGAGAGAACACGCAAGCTCCCTAAACGCCGCAACACGTCCGAGGCGAAGCCTTGCAGGTTGCAGTCACGGAGCATGAGCTGCCACAACAAGCTGCTGTCAGGCAGTGGTAAAGAGTGCCCACAGCTGCCCACACACAAATGCTATTCCACAAAAACACACCAACGCGCAACATCCACGCAGCACAACACTACCTCTTGCACATCCTCAATGCAGTCCTCGCCGGAGTACTCAAGCACCGTCGTCAGCTCC